>Ga0315296_10001059_pt1 | contig 24256 bp, 25 predicted proteins | sample YL17G14_18_MG_FD_203921 | JGI IMG/M metagenome (GOLD analysis project Ga0315296, IMG submission 203921) | Sediment microbial communities from Yellowstone Lake, YNP, Wyoming, USA - YL17G14_18 | ecosystem: Environmental > Aquatic > Freshwater > Lake > Sediment | place: USA: Wyoming | collected... | reverse complement strand
AAGTTTTTCTAATTCGGTCCTAAACAGCAATTCGTTGTCTGTTTTTGCGCCTAACACAAAAGTTGTCTTCGCTGTTTTGGAAACGAGCTTTTTGGTTAAAAATAGCAGTGGAGCAACGCCCGTTCCACCACCCACCATAAGCACTCGTCGCCCTTTCATTGTGAAGCTGTTGCCAAACGGTCCTCGTACGCCTATGGTGCTACCGACTTTTCTGCTGTGCAATGCGCGTGTCGCTTCCCCCACATTTTTCACAGCAACTGAAACTGCTCCATTCTTGTTCGCGTCAAGTATGCTCAAGGGGATTTCATCCACGCCCGGAATCCAGAGCATCAAGAACTGGCCGGGTTTTGCCTTTATGCACTCTTTGTCTTTGAAAGTGAAAGTCTTGACCGTTGGACTTTCGTTCTTTACGTTGATGATCTGAGTAGTTCTGAGCTGGTTAGCTGCGGTGTGATAGACCAACGATCTCATTCACACTCCTGAAGCCTTTCTTTCTCAGATAAGCCCCTATTCCACATGTTATAGCCTTAAACACTCCTGGTCCCTTGAGAGCTACCGCCGTGCCTATTTGAACGGCTGACGCACCTGCCAGAAGAAATTCTATAGCATCCTGCCAGTCTACTATTCCTCCACATCCGATTATCGGTAATCTGACCTGTTCGTAGACATCGTAAACATGTCTCAGTGCAATCGGTTTCACAGCTGAACCAGACAACCCGCCTGATTTATTGGCCAAGATCGGCATCATGGTCTCGACATCCACCGCCATTGCCTTCACCGTGTTCATAATTGTCAGAGCATCCACACCGGCGTGTGCAGCGGTGACTGCAATGTCTGCTATGCTCGTGACGTTAGGAGACAACTTGGCGATGACAGGTTTGTGTACAGAAGCCTTAACCTTACGGATGACTTGAGCCAGAATCTTTGGGTTCTGCCCGATCTCCGAGCCAGTCTCTTTGACGTGAGGACACGAAACGTTGAGTTCTATCCCATCAGCACCTGCAGCTGCAGCCTTCCTCGCCACTGTGGCATATTCTTCTGCTGAAAAACCGTAGACGCTCACTATTAGAGGCACTTTCAGAGCAGCTTTTGCTTCGTGAATCTCTTTGGCAAACTCATCTATCCCAGGGTTAGGAAGGCCCATGGCGTTGATTAGGCCACAGTCTGTCTGAACAACTGTCGGGTTTGCGTATCCTTTGCATGGTTTCAGCCCGATGGACTTTGTAACTACTCCGCCCGCACCGCACTCAACGATTCTTTCCAATGTTTCCGTAGCATACCCCAAAATTCCAGAAGCCAACATTGATGGATTAGCAAGCCTCAAACCCGCCAAATCAACGCTCAAACTGGCGTCCTTCACGAGCTTTCCACCTTGGCCTGCTTTCTGTTACGACTATCAGTTATATTAGTTCTCTCAAATCTGGTCGTCATAGAACTCGCGAACGCCTAGTCCGTGCAAGTTTTTATTAACGCCGAACCTAGCATTAGTAGTGCTGAGGCGTTCGAATGAAGGCAACGATAGTTCAGAGCACATTTGGCATGCTAGCTTTTGACGCAGAGAACAAGCTCATAGCTACTGTCTTGTTCTCAAGAATACCCCAAATCGCAGCGAAAGCTCTTGACAAGATCGAGGCTGGAAAGATGACTGATGAGATCTCCAACTTGATTAACGCACTTCAAGGAAAGGGCTACGACGAATTTGACTTCGAAAATGCCAGTGTCGCCAAAGAAGTTCAAAGCAAGCTAGAAGTCAAGACCACTGTTTCCAACCCATCTGAATCAGGCGAGCTTCTTCGCTCCAATCCTGCAGAATTCGCTGTCAAAGCGGGCTTTGTTAAAGATGATGAAGAATTCACCTTGTGGACGCACAGCGTTACAATGGAAATCACTAAACTACGGGTCAAAGGAGCCATAGAGAAAAGGGACTTGGTTGTAGCCCAAGCTATCCAAAGCTTGGACGAACTGGACAAGACAATAAACATACTCATGGCCCGAGTCAGAGAATGGTATGGCATACATTTCCCAGAACTGGATCGCCTCCTAGACAAACATGAGACGTACGCTCGCCTCATCGTTGAACTCGGCGGCAGAGACAACTTCACGGTCGAAGGAATTGAGAAGCAGGCAGTTCCGAAATCAAAAGCAGAAGCCATAGCAAAAGTCGCTGAAAAGTCGATGGGCGCCGACCTCGCTGAGGGAGATTTGAAGCAGATTCAAGCGCTGTGCAACAACATAATGAGTCTGTATAAGCTTAGGCAGAGCTTTGAAACCTATCTTGACTCAGCCATGGAGGAGGTTGCGCCAAACACAAAATGCTTGGTGGGTTCCCTTCTGGGAGCGCGTCTGATAGCACTTTCAGGGGGCTTGATGAATCTTGCCAAGAGACCAGCCAGTACGATTCAAGTCTTGGGTGCCGAGAAAGCCCTATTTCGCTCGCTCAAGACTGGTGCAAGACCGCCAAAACATGGGTTGATTTTCCAGCATGCCTTATTGCATGATGCAAAGAAATGGCAGAGGGGAAAAATCGCTAGAGCCTTAGCTGGGAAGTTGGCTATAGCCGCAAGAGTCGATGCTTTCGGAGGCAGGTCCATAGGCAAGGAACTGAAAGCCGGCATGGAGAAGCGAATCGAAGAGATACGTGAAAAGTACGATCAACCCCCTACGATACCGTCTGCGAAACCAAGGCATGAAAAGCCGAGAGGTAGAGAGAAGAAACGGGGAAAACACAGGCGTGATCGTTAAGGTCAAGCCTCATCCGAGGTTTGCTCAAGTATACTGTGTGACTCTCGAAGACGGTTCGCAGAGATTAGCAACAAAGAACCTTTCTCCAGGAAGAAACGTTTATGGTGAAAGACTCGTACGCTGCAAGGATGTAGAATATCGTGTTTGGGACGCGTTTAGAAGCAAATTCGCAGCAGCAATTCTGAGAGGTTTAAGAGTAGTTCCAATCAAACCAAATCATCTTGTTCTCTATTTAGGAGCTGCTTCTGGGACAACAGCAAGCCACGTTTCAGACATTGTCGGCGAAAGGGGCCACGTCTACTGCGTGGAATTTGCTTCAAGATCCATGAGAGATCTCGTCGACAACGTATGTACCTATAGACTGAATATGTCACCAATCCTTGAGGACGCTCGTTTCCCAGAGAAATATGCCTTGTATATGCGTGGAAAAGTTGATGACATTTACTGCGACATAGCTCAGCCGGAACAAGCAAAGGTTCTGGCAGAAAATGCAGACCAATTTCTCAAGAGTTCAGGATGGGTCATGTTCGCAGTTAAAGCTCAGAGCATTGATGTAACCAAACAGCCGTCTGAAGTCTACAAGCATGAAGTCAAAGTCTTACAAAGCCACGGTTTCAGCATAGAAGAAGTAGTGCCTCTTGAACCATATGACAAGGCTCATGCCATGATTGTGGCTCAAATGTAACTAAGTTCTAGAAGATAAGTATGGTTTATATCCCACAATGCAATTGGTCTTTCACGTGACAGTTATATGGCTGACGCGGGGAGAGGGCGTTTAGAAACTGCTGAAGCCACTCTCAAAGACGCTGGTTTTACCGTCTCTCAACCATGCATCTCTCGTCCGAGTTGCTTCGACTTTGCAGCACGGAGAGAAAAGAAACTAATCTTCGTAAAGATTCAACCAGACATCGGAAACATGACTCTGAACGATGCACAAGAGCTCAGAGAGATAGTAAGGAACTTTTCCGGCGCTTCACTACTAATCGGCGAAGAAGCGCGAGAAAGAGCTCTAGAAGACGATACAGTCTACACGAGGTATGACATCGTTGCCATCACTTCAAAGACTTTCGAAAATGTTGTACTTCACAGTATCCGTCCGTTGGTTCAGGCCAGCCCTGGTGGCTACTACGTTGAGATCGATGGAGAAGCACTGAAGCGAAGGAGGCAAGAGCTGGGCCTATCAGTCGGAGAAGTAGCCGATATGGTAGGAATATCGCGAAGGACGATCTATGGTTATGAACGGGGATTAGCGAAGGCATCAGTTCCTGCCGCCTATAACCTAGTATGGGCTCTGGGTGTTCCTGTTGCCAGACCTGTAGACATCTTTCAACCCTCTAAGACTCGACATGGACACTGTATATTAAGGACGGCCAGACGTTTTTTTGTCAAGAACAGATTTCTGAACATAATTCTAAGGAAGCTTGCTCCACTCCACGTTACAACTGTGAAGAAAGCGCCTTTTGATTTTGTCTTAAGCGTTCCCGAAGAAAAGATGAGGATAATAGGCGGGATCACGAACGACGAGGAACCGGCACTGGATAGAAGGGTCGAAGAAATTCTGAGTGTGAGCAGAGTTGTGAAAGCTCACCCCATTCTAATAACTGAGGGTCAGGAACTGCTGGAAAAGAACATTCCATGCATCAGTAGCAAGGAGTTTTCCAAGATCAAGAATCCAGGAGATTTGGTTGCAAACCTTAGACAAGCTTCGTCTGATGCGAGCCTTTTCCATCCTTGACCTTTTTGGCAGGCTTCCACGACCGTCTTATAAATTCAGGATATTCCTCAGCCTTCTCCATCAATTGTTTCAGAAAGTTCATAGTCCTAGGATCTGAAGGGTAGCCGGATCCAAAGTCCCCGTAGACTTTGGCGAGTTCAGCGATCTCTCTGTCTCTTTCGACTTTGGCAATTATAGAAGCTGCTGAAACCGCTACATAGTTTCGGTCAGCTTTATGTTCTGAAATGATTTCGATTCGGAAGGGCAAACATTCTTGGATTTGCTGTTTAAACCGTTCTTCCAGAACGTCAGAAGCATCAACATAGACCTTGTCTGGCTCAAGCGTCTCGATCACTCTGGCCATCGTTTGCGCTTCCAGCCAGTTCAGCTTATGAAGCTTTCTCCCGCTCTCGACTACAGCATCTATCTCCCTTGGTTGTAGCTTCAACACGCTGTGCTTTTGCACAATCTTTCTGATTTCCACCGCAAGTACCTCGCGTCTGTGTGGCGATAGGAGCTTAGAATCCTTAACACCCAGTTCCTTGAGTTTTGGGAGATCCTCTTCTTTCAGCAGAACCCCCGCGATAACCAAAGGACCTATGACGGCGCCACGGCCTGCATCGTCTACGCCAGCGACGAACATCAGAACCAGTCTCTTTTCCAAGACGTATTTCGACTTCGAAGTTATAACCCTTTATTCTCCGTCAGCCTTGGCCCCAAGAAAGTCCCCAGCCTCCCTCGTGATTGTCTCATGAAGGTGTTCTCTGTTATCGTGTGTTACCACGTACACTTCAACGTCTTCTCTTTTCTTTATGTTGTCTATCAACTCGTTTTTCATTTTCCAGTGAACTGTACAAATAAGCAGTTTTCTGCTATCAACAGTTTTCCTGACAGCTTCTCTGAACTGTTCGGAAAAAAGTTCCATGGGCCCAATTTCGTCAACAACGACTATGTCAAGATTTTCACAAGCCTGCAGTATAGCTTTGACACCTACATTGTTCAGGTCGTCAAGGTTTACTCGATACTTGCCCACGTGCGGACCCCATTGTTGATCGACATTGGCAAGCCAGCCTTTTTCGCCACTGCTCAAATCCAGAATTTCGAAGCCGATTCGGTTTCCGTGCAATCGGACATCACGGCTTATCATCCCACCTACACCGTAACCATTTGCTCTCAAGGTTTCAACAGTCTTCAGTAGAACGGTTGTTTTTCCAACGCCGGGAATGCCGGTCACAAGCAGCAGACGTTTTTTCAATCTTTCTCTGGTACAAACCAGAAGTCTAATATTGCCTTAAAGGTTTTCCGTAGTCATGATCGAGGAATAACCGCAGCATGATTTACGACAAGTTCAAACCTGACTTTCCGACTGAAATCATTGAAGAAGGCAAGGTCAGAGTGCTGGTTCCCAAGCTTAAGGCGTTCGTGAAACTGCCCTCCGAATACGCGCCTTCTAAGGCGCCCGTGTTCTATAATCCGGTTATGGAGTTGAACCGCGATGTGGCCGTTCTGGCTGTGCAGGCCTATCAGACAAAGACTGGTCGCGAGCTTTCTTTGTGTGAGCCTCTGACTGGTTGTGGTTTGAGAGGAATACGTCTTGCTAAAGAAGTCAGAGGAGTAAGGAACATCGTGATGAGTGATATCAATGAGAGGGCTTTCAGACTTGCCAGTCTCAACGTGCATTTGAATGGTCTTGAGAAACAAGTGACTGTAAACAAGACTGAGGCGAACCTTGTTCTCAGCAGTCACAGTGCTCCACGCAAGCGGTTTGATGTGATAGACATTGATCCTTTCGGCTCCCCTGTACCTTTCCTTGACTCTGCAATTCGAGGTTTACGTGACCAAGGTCTTCTTGCCTTGACAGCTACGGACATGGCATCTCTGTGCGGCGTGCATCCGAAGGCGTGCATAAGGAAATATGGCGGAAGACCTTTGCGAACTGAGTATTGTCATGAACTGGCGATTAGGCTCTTAGCTGGATGTCTGGTTAATGTGGCAGCGAAACACGACATAGGTGTGAATATAGTCTTCAGCCATAAGGGAGAACATTACATTAGGATTTACGCGAAGATAGAATATGGAGCAAAAAAAGCTGATGAAAGCATAAGAAACATGGGTTTCGTCCTGCACTGCTTCAATTGCTTCCACAGGGAAGTCACAAAAGGATTGTACGAAATTGACCATTCTAGAAAGTGCAGCGAGTGCGGTTCAAGCATGAGCGTTGCAGGCCCCTTGTGGCTTGGCAACTTGTTTGACGCGGTTCATTGCAGCATGATGGCGCATGAAATTGAAGGTAGAATGTTTAAGCTTCAAGGAAAAATAGAAAAAATGTTGGCTCTCATTAAAGGCGAAACTGGTGCTCCAGTCGCATATTTTGTGATTGACAAGATGTGTGACGCACTGAACCTACCAGTTCCATCTGTCAAATCTGTCATCGAGGCATTGGAAAAAGAAGGCTTCAGGGCGTCGTTGACTCATTTCAGTTCGAGAGGGATAAGATCAAATGTTGCCGCAGGCAGATTGACTGAGATAATAAACGAATTGGCTAGTGCTGTTGGTAAGTGAGCACAACTCAGTTAGGTAGTAATCATATGATAATAGTTGATCAAAGCTATCAGTATTCTAAGCTTCATGCTCCTCACTTTGGACTGGGCTGATGGTTTACAGCATCTAATAGAAGATCGTTCCAGAATCTTTATAATAACCTCGCGCCAACTTGTTATCATCTTGGAGAGAAAGGGACATGGCAAAAAGACTAGTGGTAATATCGTTAACAGTTTTATTGGTTTCTTATATTTGCATGGTCGCATTGCCTGTGGGCTTGGCCGCTGATCCACCCACAGTGGCCTATGTTGACCCGCCCAAAGTTGAGAATGAAGCATTAACGCCTGACTCCACGTTCAATGTAACTGTTAAGGTTGCAGACATTCCAACAGACCCAGGACTCGCGGGCATCGAGTTCAAACTGTCATGGAACTCAAGCGTCCTCAACGCTGTGAGTATGCAAGACATCTTGTTCCACGAGGTTACGCCAGAAGAAGAATTGGACAACCTGTGGAGGATCAAGTTCACCGTGGCCAACGACTCCGTTACATATGCCTACACGTTTCAAGACATGGACAGGGCAAAGACAGGCGGCTACATGCCGATCACAGGAAACCACACTGTAGCCGAAATCAAGCTTAAGGTGAAAGCTGTTGGAAAGACAACGTTGCACTTTGACAACATGAAACTGGGTGATCCTGAAGCTAACACTCTTCCACGTGACGTTGCAGACGGCTTCTTCAGCAATCTTGCTCCGCCTCCGCCTCCGAAGGCTGCGACGCTTTATGTTGATCCTGAAAAGACGGTTAACGCCAGCCTCACGTCTGGCAGCAACTTCACGGTTAACGTGAACATCGCGAACGCCTCAGGTTTGGCTGGTCTTGAGTTTAAGCTGAATTTCAACATCTCTGTTTTAAACGCGAACTCTATCGTAAACGGTAGCTTCATTCCGTCATCTGTGATGCCTACCACAGAGATAAACAATACAGATGGGTATGTAAGGTTCAACGTGTCTCTGTCAACCCCGCTTGATGGCGAAGGGACGGTGGCCATAGTCGAATTTCAGGTGATGGCAGACAGCGTGCGAAACTCAACGCTCCACCTTTCTGACGTAAGCCTCGTGGACAGCGCTGGCGAACCGTTGCTCTTCACGACTGTTGATGGAAGCTTCACAAACATCAAAGCATTAGTAGGAGACCTTAACGAGGACGGCATCGTCGACATCTTTGACGCGATGAAAGCTGCCCTCATCTTCGGTACCTTTGAGGGCCACCCCAACTTCAGTTCGGCAGCTGATATGGACAACAATGGTAAAATCGACATCTTCGACTTCATATTGCTCGGCGCCAACTTTGGACGCAGAGCATAATCCTCTTCCTTTTTTCAGTACAACTTTAGTTGGGCATTGACTAGAGCTATTGATGGTGGAAAAAGGCTTAAAGTTCAAAGACTTACGAGACATTTTGTCAGGCTTGCTACTCAATCGTCACTCCAGATTTCTTTCCTCAAGAAAGCGCCTATATATTTGTCTGTTTTTCTCTGCACTCGTCCAATATTTCCACTGCCCGACGGATGTGGGGAATAGTTATTGATCCGCTAACGATTAACGCAACTTCTAGGGCCTCGAAGAATTCCTTGTCTGTGACGCCTTCTTGAACACAGCGAATAACATGATAGGTTATGCAATCGTTGCAGCGCAAGACCAAGGATGCAACCAGTCCTAGCAGCTCCTTAGTCTTAACGTCCAAAGCTCCTTTTTCGTAAGCTCGACTGTCCAAAGTGAAGAACCGTTTGATGCCAAGGCTGCCGCTTGCAAGGATTCGTGAATTCATCCGTTCACGATAACGTCTAAATTCCTCAACACTACCCAAGACAATTCCTCAATTCCTTACACTGTGAAACCACAAAAATCTTTTGTGGTTCTTGGTCAACACGGTCAGATGCCAAGTCTAAAATATCCCCATGGACAAGTCTCACTGCATGGACATACAGTTAGTCGGCTTCGGCAATATTGGCAAAAGCTTCATTGCACTCATGAAGGAGAAGGAAGAAACTCTAGAATCTCTCGGAGCACGCTTGAGAGTAGTTTCAATTTCTGATTCAAGAGGGACCGCAATCGATGAGAAAGGTCTCGATTTGGAAGAGGTTCTGAAGTACAAGGATGCCAGATGGAAAAGCTTCAACCAATATGCGAATGGTTACACGGTGTCAGAGGCGATCAGAAACATAGAAAGTGAAGTCGTCGTGGAGCTGACTCCATCAACTCTTTCAGGCGAGCCAGGGCTTTCCCATATCAAGACTGCGCTGTCAAGGAAAAAGAACGTCGTTACAGCCAACAAAGGTCCCCTTGTAGTAGCTTACACAGATCTCATGAAACTGGCTGAGAGAAACCATGTAAAAATGCTTTTTGAAGCAACGGTTGCGGCTCATCTTCCTGTGTTTTGCCTTGTCGATTCATGCTTTGTAGTCGACGACCTCCTAAGCGTTCAGGGGGTACTGAATGCCACCACGAATTTCATAATATGCGAAATGGAAGAGGGCAGAGATTTCCAAGATGCTCTGGATCACGCAATAAAAGAAGGATGGGCTGAGAGAAACTACTCTGACGATGTAGATGGCATAGACGCAGCAAGAAAAGTGGTGATAGTGGCTGATTCGCTCTTCAAAAAGGAAGCAAGGTTGGAGAACGTGAAGGTGGAAGGAATAAGAGACATTGGGAACATGGTCAAGAAAGCAAGGGAGTCAGACAAAAGGGTGAAATTGATCTGTGAAATCGCAAGAAAAGGAACCGAGCTTGAGATGCTTGTTGCACCAATCTTGGTGCGATTGGGTGACCCTCTTGCTACAGTCAATGGAGGAGGCATGGGGTTAAGACTGACCTTCAAGACATCGCAACAAATCTTTGTGTCTGCACATTTCTCGGGTCCAAAACAGACGGCATATGCGGTATTGAACGACGTAATTAGAGTCAGCCGACTTGTTCAAGCCTGCTAGACCCTCGCTGGTCCTTCGTGGACAAGGGCGCGCGTGGGAAGTATTATTGACAAAACATCTCCAGTCGGGAAAAGAACGAATACCCTAATTAATGGAGCCTCTATTCCACTAGTGATCGCAAAGATGGAAGTTGGAGGTGCCTTGAAGCTCAAAACTCTGGTCACATCAGGTTGGCCTTACCTGCACACTCTTCCACACCTGGGTAATCTAGTAGGGTCTATGCTTTCTGCGGACGTGTTTGCGAGATTCTGCAGGCTGAAAGGCGAAGATGTTGTCATGGTAAGCGGGTCCGACGAGCATGGAACGCCGATAGAGGTTGAATCTATACGGCTTGGCGTATCGCCGAAAGAGCTGGCGGATAGAAACCATGCAAGAATTGTTCGGCTGCTCAAAGCTTGGGGAATATCGTTCGACAATTACACCAGAACTGAGAACCCTGTACACAAAGAATTCGTGCAGAGAGTTCTAACGAAAATCTATGAAAACGGTTACATCTTCACTCAAGAAACTGAAATGCTCTTCTGCGAAAAATGTCATCGCTTTCTCCCAGACAGATATGTCGAGGGAAAATGCCCATACTGCGGTTACGAACGAGCCCGTGGAGACCAGTGTGAAGAATGCGGTCACCTGTTAGAAACAACGCAACTCATAGATCCTTATTGTGCCATCTGTAAGAGCAGACCAGTCATAAAAAAGACCAAGCACTGGTACTTTGACCTACCCAAACTCTCTAAGCAGATCATTGATTACCTCAGCAGCAATCAACAACTGGCACCCAACGCCAAGAACTTCAGTCTGAGCTTGGCAAAGGAGGGACTGAAACCCCGGGCCGTAACAAGGGATGTCAGCTGGGGAATTCAGGCGCCGTTCCCAGGTGCAGAGAACAAGAGGATCTACGTTTGGGTCGAAGCAGTCTTAGGGTACGTGTCAGCAACGATCGAATACTTCAAAAACCAAGGAGAACCCGAAAGGTGGAAAGAGTACTGGTTTGACAAAGAAGCCAAAACATTCTACTTCATAGGGAAAGACAACATTCCATTCCACACAATAATCTTCCCTGCCTTGTTATTGGCCTCAGGCGAAGACTACAACTTGCCTTGGAACGTCTCCGCGACCGAGTTCCTACAGTTCAGAGGCGAGAAAGCTTCCAAGAGTCAGAGGGTGGGAATCTGGATTGATGAAGCCTTGGAACTTTTTCCAGCAGACTATTGGCGCTACTTCTTGATAGCAACGAGGCCGGAAACGAAAGATTCGAACTTCTCGTGGGACCTACTTATCGAAAAAGTCAACGCGGATCTCAACGACACGTTTGGTAATTTCATCCACAGAACATTGACATTCATTAGCTCTCAGTTTGATGGTGTGATTCCCACGGTTGAAGCTTCAGACAAGGACGCCTCCCAGATTTTGAAGGCTCTTCAAGAGAAGGTGGAAGCAATTGAGAGGGAATTTGTAGCCTGCAGGCTGCAATCCGCTGCAAACACGATGATAAGTATCAGCCGGATTGGGAACCAGTTCTTGAATGAGAAAGAACCATGGAACCTCATCAAGGCTGACAAAAGCAAGGCAGCAAGCATCCTCTCCGTGGCTGCACAACTAGTGAAAACCTTGGCAATAGTCTCAGCTCCTTTCGTTCCGTTTGCAGGAGAGGAAATATGGAAAACGCTCGACTTGACAGGGAGCGTCCATGAGCAGAGGTGGGACGATGCATTGAAGCCGTTTCCACAGAACCATAGAATTGCCAAAGCAAAGCCGTTGTTCAGGAAAATCGACGACAGCCCACAGAAACTGGAAGAAAAGCTTGGCAAAATCAGGGAGAAACTGGCGAAGAACGCTTGATCCCATGCTGAGGCTTTGAGAGTTTGAGACTAAAAATCGATCTGCACGTGCACACTGATTATTCAGCTGATTCTTTGGTCACGCCCAAAGAGCTCGTGTTTTATGCGAGAAAGTGCGGTTTAGACGGTGTTGCAGTTGCAGACCACGATCGACTTGACAGCGCACTGAAGATCTCGAAAGAAGCAGATTTCCTCGTTGTGCCTGGAATGGAGGTCTCAAGCTTGGACGGACATATACTTGGTCTCAACATGCAGGAGCCAGTTCCAAAGGGACTAGCAGCAGAGGAAACAGTTGACAGGATTCACGATGCAGGTGGAATAGCTGTTGCATGTCATCCTGTTACGTTTTTCAAGGAAAGTCTGGTTGATCACGTGAGCTCAAGGTTTGATGCAGTTGAAGTGATAAACTCATCGGCGTTTCCCTTCGGCTACTCTGTGAAGCGAAGTCAACAGATTGCTTCTCGTCTTCGAATTGCCCGTGTAGCAGGGAGTGACGCTCATTATGGTCCTGAAATAGGCTATGCTTACACGCTTTTTGATACCGAGCCAAACGCTTATGACATAATGGACGCGATAAGAAAGGGCTCGTGCCAACCTTTTGGCAAGGCAATACCTTTAGGTGTGAGGCTGAAGGGAGAAATTCTTTTGCTTCTTAAGAGACCCAGGTTTCAGAGGAGAAGTACAAGAGAAACGGGAGATAAGAATGTCGACGAGCATGTCGGTCAGATACCTGGACGTCCTTGCACGCGAATTTGAGGCGTTTGTGCTCTTTTTGAATTTGCCTTTAGGTCACATAGGCATCGACTATGACATAGCTAATGGGAGTCTTTTTTTCCATGCGTCATTGCCGCCAGTAAGGTGATCGCCGTGAACAATGGTATATCGCTAAGGTAGCAAACTCTACTAGTACGTCATAGGTGTAAAGTGATCGAAAGTTATCTCTGACGGCCATGACACCAGCATTGTCGTAGGACTGCGCGTGTGTTGAGCATGTGATGTATCCGTCCTAGATATGTTTTGGCGGGCGCAACACGGTTTATATCAAGATTTGCGATTCTTACACAGATGATTGACATGATAAAGAGGCTTCCCAGCAAAGAATTCCTTGTACTTGCTGACTTGTTATGGCAAGGTAATGCTAAAGTAAAGTATCAAAATCCGGACAACTGGATTATCGCTTAATTAAAGCCTCTTCGCTATCCAAGCGGCCACTAGCAGCCATATGATTTTCGAAGATTGCTTGATACTGTGGATTTCCAAGCTTAATCGAAGCAGGTTCTGAGTAGGTATAACCTGCGGGAAACACAATAGAGTTATAGCCGAACCTACAGAATCTGATTCAGGGAAACACGGTGGGCTGGAAAAGTTACCTAGCAAGGAAATATGTTCCTTCCTCGATCAAATGGGAAGCTGTGGTGAAAGGTATTGGGAAGCTGTACAGGGCTATCTACGACGAAATGAGGAAGAACGGCGACGAAACTGTTCCAGGGAAAACATTGGCTAATGCCTCCTACAGAGTAGGACTGGACTTTGGTAAAGACTTGAAACAAGCGCTTAACTTGGGAGGCACGATCGAGGACATTGCGACTGCTATGGACGTTGAACATCAGATTTTTGGAATGAGAGCCAGAATAACTGAGAAAAGTGAAAGCAAAATCGTATATCACTGCTATCGATGTGCTTGGCAAAAATACTTCTGTCCAGAGTTGTGTATGGCAATTGGGCAAGCAGAGAAAGGCATCGCACAAGCCCTCAGTCCTGAAGCTAAGTACTATATCCGTCAAACTAGAACTATGGGCAAAGAATATTGCGTATTTGCGATCGAATTATGATGCATCTGGAAAAGGCTTTGCTTGCCCTTCAACTTCCGCCAACATGGACAGCGGGAATCGGTGGGAACTCTACGGACTTGGTCGGAACTGCCAATGATGTTGACGCCAGTTTTGTCCTGCTTGGGAAAGAGGGGCATCGTACGAATATGATCGGGCAATTTTCGTTTTCGCAGAAATATTTGCTTCTTTTTCCTTTCACCATAGGTTCGCCGCATTCTGGGCAACTAACCATTTTCTCGCCTCTAGCATGAGAATTGTGAGTTGGGAAGGTTATAGAGCGTTATTTCAGATTCGGCAATATGACAGAGATAGATAATGTATCTAGGTAGATTTTGAAAGTGCGTGAGTGTCTTTATGAAAAAGACGCTGGTCTGTGCCCCTTTGATCTGTGCGAATTGGATTCCATTTGGTAAAGGTTTAGCTTTATGCCTAGTGGTCTTTCAGGTTCTGCATATGGTTCCATGTTGAATAATTGTGGGGCTACTGTTCCGAGACCGCCTAGGATGGGGTGTGATTTCACGCCTGTCATAACTAGGGTGACTTTCAACTTGCCTTCTTGCTGTGGGTTCACCCTTGCACCCCAAATGACATGGGCATTTTTATCCATTATTTCTGTGACTATTTCTCCCACATGGTTTGCTTCTTCAATTGTCATGTGATTGTCGCCTGTAACGTGTACTAATGCTCCTGTTGCTCCTGTGTAATCAACATCCAATAAAGGAGTCCTTAAAGCATTTCGCACTGCTTCTTCTGCTCTGTTAGGCGCATCTGACTCGCCGACTCCCACAACAGCAATTCCGCCTTGACCGACTATAGTTCTGAAGTCCGTGAAGTCTAGGTTGATGAGGCTTGGAGTGGAGACGGTTTCAACGATACCCTTCATCATGTTTGCCAAGACCTGATCTGTTACTGTGAAGACCCCGTTTGATGGCAGCTGTGGAGCGAGTTGCTTGAGCTTGTTGTTGTCTATGACTACGACCGTGTCGCATTGTCTTTGGATTTCGGTCAAAGCCGTGGCTGCATGTTTCTCTCGGCCTTTCTCTACGTGGAAAGGCATTGCTATAACGCCGACCGTAATAGCCCCATTCCGCCTAGCAATCTCTGCCACGACAGGCGCCGCACCTGTTCCAGTTCCGCCCCCTAGCCCGGCAGTTATGAAGGCAACATCAATATCTGAAAGCAGATCTTGAATACGTTTTCTTGACTCTTCAATCGCTGCCCTGCCAAGCTTAGGGTTGCCACCAGCCCCCAGTCCCTTCGTGAATTTCTCGCCGATCAAGATCTTCTGATTGGCTTTCGAAGCGTTCAGATGAGCAGCATCAGTGTCTAAGGCAATGCATTTTGCAGATGTCATGCCCGACTCCACTAGCCTTGTCACAGTGTTGCTGCCTGCTCCACCTACGCCGATCACTGCAATGCGGCGGCAGCCGTGTTGACAGATTTCTTGGTTGGCTGTGTAATGCCAAGTGTATGTCAGCGCGTTCTCAGCAGATCGCACCTTAGCCAACTCTGTCCCTCCGCCAAAGCTCATCAACTATCAAGTCACGGATGGCAACTCTTATGGCTTCAGCTCTATTCGGATAGAACCTCTCATCCACAAGTTGATCTAAAGCCTTGAGATAAGTCTCAGGCACGTAGAGTGTGATTAGTTTCAATACACCTCTCCCTCTGGGTGAGCGTTTAGAGGTGGTTTCGGGGCTTATACTTCTCTGTATTATGATTCAAATATGTTTCAAATATGCAGGGCCAAACCCTCTTAAAGCTTGCTAAGGACTCGTTTCAGGTTTCTGTAAATCCTTTGTTGCAGAAAGCCTTATGTTTTTATTTCTTGTTGAAGCATTTAAAGTATCGCGATGAAGTGGTATGCGGGTTTTCGTAAAAAGCTTCGGGTGTTCCACAAATCTTGCGGATGGGGCAGTGGTGGCGGGGTGTTTGGCTCAAGCAGGGTACGAGCTGGTGGGCTTGGTTTCTGCTTCAGACGTGGTGGTTTACAACACGTGTGCTGTTAAGGGCCCAACTGAAAACCGTATGGTTGAAACCTGCAAAAGGGTTCCTGAGGGCAAGAAGCTGATCGTGACTGGATGTTTGCCGTTGATAAATTTTGAAAGGTTGCAGAGAGAGGTAAGGTTTGACGGGATTGTGGGTCCAGCTGCGGGTGACAGAATCGTTGAAGCTGTAAACCGTGTTGTGAGTGGTGAGAGGGTCTTGTTTCTCAAAGGAAGCCTCGATTACAAGCCAAGTCTTCTGTTGCCTCGAAAACAGCAAAGTCCAGTTGTGAGTGTGGTTCCCATTAACTATGGATGTTTAGGTTCGTGTGCGTATTGCTGCGTGGTCTTTGCTAGAGGGCGCTTGCGAAGTTACAGTGTTGAAGAAATAGTTGAGAGAGTAAAAGCGGATGTGAGTGAGGGTTATCGCGAGTTTTGGTTCACCGCGCAGGATACTGCGTGCTACGGGAAGGATATTGGCACGAGCCTTGCTGAACTTCTCAACTCTGTGTGCGCGGTTAAGGGAGATTTCAGGCTTCGCGTTGGGATGATGACCCCTAACTTGGTTATGAATAGTCTGGAAGAACTGGTTGAGGCGTTTCGTGACCCTAAGATTTTGAAGTTTGTCCACCTGCCTGCTCAAAGCGGTGACGACGAGGTCCTGAGAAAGATGCGGCGATCTTATTCTGTTGAAGATTTCAAAAGGGTCGTAGACAAGTTTAGAATCGACTTACCTATGCTCACTCTTGCCACGGATGTTATTTGCGGCTTTCCTGGCGAAAGCAAGGAGGCTTTTGAGCGAACTTTGGATTTGATTAAGGAGGTTAAGCCTGACATAGTGAATGTGTCGAGGTTTTTTGCGAGACCTGGGACGCCTGCAGCTGAGATGCGGAAGGATTTCGTTTCTCTTTCAGAGATTAAATGCAGAAGCAGGAAGGCGGGAGCTTTGGCAAAGGAGGTGGCTTGTGAGAGGAACAAGCACTGGGTCGGTTGGAAAGGTGAGATCCTGATTGACGAGGCGGGGAAGGTCTCGGGTTCTTGGGTTGGACGCAATTTTGCCTATAAACCGATTGTTGTCCATACCGAGTGCCGTTTGCTGGGAAAAACTCTAGATGCAAGAGTCACAAAGGCGTATCCGACTTATCTTCAAGGCCAGATTGAATAAGCTATTTATCCTTATGCACCTTATTCTGCTTCTGGGGATAAAGTCGTTGAGTGAAGAAAATGTGGTTGAGATCGGACGAGTAGCCCACTTCTTCTCAAAGATCAGCGTGGCAGTTGTTGAGCTCAAAAAGCCTCTGAAGGTTGGCGATACCGTAGCTTTCAAGGGTCCGACGACAGATTTTGAACAGACAGTTGACTCGATGCAGATCGAGCACGAGGATGTTCAGAAGGCCGAGGCTGGACAGAGCATAGGCTTGAAAGTCGTTCAACGCGTAAGAGAAACCGATATCGTGTACAAGAAACTGTGAGCGTCTTCCCCCTTTTTCCACTCTTTATTTGACTGGTTCTTCCCAGTCTGTTGCGCATCCGCCTTGCGGGACTAGAATTATTGTTGTTTCATGTGGGACAGACATTTTCGGGTTCTCTCTTACATTCAGGAAGAGGTTTGACCTTGTGTATGCTTGAACCGCAACTTGAGTGTAGAATCTGTCTTCATATGGATGATAGGCCATCTGGAGGAGGGATTTGAAACCTTTCACTGGGAATTCATTACATTTCTCCTTTATCGCTTGGTCCGCAGCTTTGATCGTGTCAACTACGGAGGCTTTATCTTCCAAATGAAGCTCCATAGCTCCAGGAAATATTCTACCTATCTCAGCTTGACGTATGATTAGTCTAATCGTTTTCAAGAGCCAGTTTTCTCGCAACACTTCATAACTCGCGGTTGAAGATATTAGAGAAGACGGATTCTGCTCAAATGCTTTTCTTCAGACATTAGCATGCCTTCTTGGCTAATGGTCAAATTCACTAGAACCCAGAAATTGTTTTTAACTGTGCTCGTGAACTCGCTATTGGTGGGTCATATGTCTGTCACTCTGCGTGATGCTCAACACCTCTGTTGGAAAACCTTCAAGAGAATCAATGACAAGCTTGATCCTGAGCGGGGTAAAGGTTGGACGCCTTTTGTCATGGTTACTGACTTGCTTGAGGAAGCGGGTGAAGTGGCCGCAGTTGTCAAGGGGCTAGAAGGGTTCAAGCCGCCTGAAAAACCGAAGACAAAGGAAATGCTGGCCACGGAGCTTTCAGACATGCTTTACATGATATTTGTTTTAGCACAGCATTATGACATAGAATTAGAAGACACATTCCTCGAAACGGTAAACAACTACATGCTAAGATTCATCAGTTGAAAGTCGGAAAGATGTTTATGACCTTAAGGAACTATTTCACATTTCATGATGCTGAGGAAGTCTCCCGCGCAACTCCGCTTTTTTCTGTTTTTCCGTGTTGAGAAGCTCGCATGGGCCCTAATCGTTGTACAGAAGCCCCCCGAAAAGTTCAAACTTGAACATGCCACGTGCATGTCGCAGCTGCTTCAAGCCTTCTATAGGAGCCCTTTTTCAAGAGTTTTCATGTGTCGCCTGAAAAAGGGCCTTATTCTGACTCTTGACAGGTCTTGTTCAAGTGTTGAAATTCGATGGGGTACCTGCTGTTTGCGAGGTGTACGACCCTTCAAACAGCCTACCCCCCGTCGTTTTTCAACATACCTACAAAGGCGAACAAGAATACTTCTCAAGAGTAGCCAAAACCACAGCCGACACCTGAGCACTAGTAGGAGCCGGCTTCGAGTTCGTCTGCGACTTCAACAGCGATAAAATCTTCTGAAAACGCAAATACTAGGCTTCACCCGGATGAACCCCACGCAGTTTTCAACATAGTAGTGCGGGGGAATAGGTTTAGATCTCGGTTTAAATTCTCGGATTTTTTGTGGACCCAGAAATCCATCGAAGATTGTACGCATGTCTTCACTTTCTTTTTCTACGTCGTAGCAGCCGTATGATTCCAACCAAGAAATTCATGCTTGGCATCCTTTGCATGTAACGTTTGTAATCATTGCCAAACTTCACGATAAGGTTTTCTTCTTCTTTTAGTACATATCGATAAAACAATACGAATATTGGAACAGTAATAATTGCGCTCAACCAGTGTTGGGAAATGAGGATAGAGCCAAACATTAACATGATACAGCCCAGAATTTGCGGGTGCCTAACAATGCCGTAGGTTCCGCTATCAACGATAGCGGTAGTATCCATCACGCTTTTTCCATCTCGTGCTTTTGGAAAGTATATTGCCGGGGAGAAGAAGAATGGCAGACCAACAACTAAGATTATCCATCCAACGTAAAATGGAATATTCAGACCTAAATACGGTCCGAATACGATCCCGTAAATAACACTACCTACGATTTGTGCGAGCATTAACGGAACCGCCACGATAAATGCTTTGGGTGGCCCAAAAACGACTCGAATTGCTAAAACCGGACACTGAGCTTCACATTGGTAGCAGCATGCGCACTCTGATTCCCTGATGGGAAAAGGCTTCTTCTTTGAGGTAGGATGGGCCAGTAGTTTCCCTCCAATCATATAGTTGCGCTGGACAAACGTTCAGGCATGTTCCACATCCTGTACAGATATCCCAGTCAACCGCCACGTTAGTTCCACATATACCAAGTTTACTAGGTGAGTCCACAGGCCCCCAAACAGCTATGCCTTCCTCTTTCCCGACCTTCTTCCTTTTCTTTCGAAAATCAGGATCGATAGGCAAACAACAACCCCATATATTCTTTCGATTGGGCGGAACAGGATATTAAATCCTTTCGCGCGCGCTTTTGATTGTGACCACTACGTTTGCGTAGTCTTTTGTGAAGGGAACGGGAAAAAGATTGGGGTTTTGAGCGGCTATGCGCCATACACTTTCTTCAGTCCGAGGGTGTCGCCTAATCCCAGTGTTTGCTTGTAGGTCTCGCCATAGCTTGCGTAACCGTACATTGTTAACCAATAGTCTATGTTGCTGTACAAATCGTTGAGACCACACCAGTGACCGAATTCATGCGTCATGATGTTTTGAACATCCATTTTGTCAGTTTCGCCACTCAAGCTCCAAGCAAAGTGTACGTTCATTAGAGTGTCAGTTTCGAGTATCCTCGTGCCTCTGGTATACCAGATGAATGTAACAGCTATGACGCTGGCTTGGGAATATGCACCCCAAGAAACCACATTATAGCCGTCATATTTTCCTGCAAGGTTTGTCGTTGTACCTTTGTATGAGAAGACTTGATAGCTTGTTTCAACATCCCAAGTGTTGGCAGATATTTGAATAGCGTTCACGACGTCGGATTCGGAGATGCCATACGTGTTCGTCGGGTTTATCCAATACCCTGCCGTGGTATACCAATGGAAACGCAACAGCTTATAATCCCGATTACTCATTGAATTATCTGTGGGTGGAATAGCGTTAAGGGTGACACGTCCGCTGCCGTACCATTCAACAACCATTAAATGGGTGGATTCCACAGCCGATACGGATAAAGGCAACATGGCGACAAGCGAGAACAGAGTCAATACAGTTAAAGCAAAGGAACCGATTTTCCTCATTTCTTCAACTCCTCAGCAAGAAAATGTGCGCTGAAGCCTAAATACCTTTCCAAAAAGGTGCAGCAAGTCAAAAGGCAGTACGCGCACTTAAGTTGAAGCTTAGTGCTTGTATGATTTGCTTGTATTTTTGTTGGTTCATTGCAGCTCTTGCTCTATGTCTTTTCCTTGGTTTTCTGCTTTGTGTGTGAAGATTGGCGCGGGTTTTTCCCATGGGTCTTTGCGTAGGCTTACTTTTGCTCCTCTCTTGACCTATGGATATATGTAGGTGGAAGTCGCTTTTTCGCCACTCGCTTGTTCTTCCGCCTATTTTTGTTGGGTGGTAGCCCAAGGTCTGAAGGGCTTCTTAGAGGCGTTCTATGGCTGTTCGGCTTATTGTATGCTTCTATTACGAGGCATCCTTTGCTGTGCATTTTTGTGGTTGCGGGCTTTTATGTCGTATAGAAGAAGCTTCTATAACTGCTTTCCACAAATTTTAAGGTAAGATCCGTGATTAAATTGTGGTTTAGTCGGTGAGGCGCGACTCTGCGTGCAAGGGAGCATGCTCCCGGCTCGTGTCTTTGCCCAGGGACACGTTAAAATGTTTGCTGGGCTGAGCGGGTATGGAGCCGCTAACGGCGGCCTAATCCCGTAAGAAAACTGGAAAAATGAGAAAGGAGGAGGTGAGAAAAACAATGAATAAGAAGATATTGATTGCAGGTTTGGCTATATCGCTATTGATAGGAGCGGCAAGCGCAGCATTGCTAACTTATTATGGACGAATAGAGACATCCGCGACTGTTGGTCAGTCGGTGCTTTTAGATGACAAGGACATTGCTGGAATGCCAATACTAGAGACAATTAGTGCATTCGGTGGAGATAAAGTATGTATGTATCACTGGTTACGGAACAGGGCAAACGTCCCAGTACCTGTAAATTTGGTCTCATGGGGAGCACCGGATGGTGCCACAGTAAAATATTATACTATGGGAACATCGACAACATGGCATGTTCCAGCTGATCTTGGTGACGCGAATACTTTCAATGATGTTGAGGCATATATAACGAAGACGGACAAAGCGGCTTCGGTGGAGTTTAAGGTACAGATAGTTCCAGACAGTGCCCACTATGGAATGGGAATTGCGATTTCTACATCGCGAAGTACAATAGGCTTCCAAGTCTGGTATCGTGAATATGCGGAACCCAAGGGATGGTATTACCAAAAATATCCTTGGACAAGTACCGTATCTGAGCTGGCAGCTTCCGGGACTGGAATAACAGCAACAGCCGATTATCTAGGGAAAGTGTTCACGGTGGATATTCCAATTGAGCTCTTAGGCGGGTGTGGAGCAGAATACTACTTTGCGATACAGTTTAGAACACTTCTACTTGGGACATATCCAGCGGGACTTAACCTTTGGGCTCAGACGGACGCAAGCATATTTGCCGGAGCTATTGTTGGAACTATACCGACTATGCCAATAACGCTCGAGTCTGGAGAAGTTTTGCCGTTCTACATTTGTTACGAGTTTGATGTCGCCATTGCCCCTGGGGCCTTCACAGTTTACACTGAGGTGCGACCAGCATAGCAGAACCCACAACATAGAAGCGCTGCCCTTCAATAAAAAACCTGTATCGTAAATCGGGAAAACATATATTCCTTCATCTCCCCATTTTTTATTTGAATATCAAGCTTCAGCGGGATGAAATAATGAACCGACAGCTAATGTTGCTCACTACAAGTTTAATGCTTGTACTTCCAGTTTTTCAGACACCAATATTTTCCAGATATTTCCAGCCCCTTCCAGGCTTATACGTGGTTAAAAAGTTGCCGCTAAACATGGTGGCCGGCTCCATTTACGAGTGGGAAGTTAGCTTCGTAAATCCCAAAAGCGAAAAAGGATTGATGAACATCACGTTGGAGATTACAGAAAAGAAAACCGTTATAGGATTTGGCGAGTTCCATGTTGAAGGCACATTGGAGGCTTACGACAACCCGCCACGCCAGCATCAATATACAAAATTAACATTCAAGGAAACAAGTGGCGGAATCTTCCAGTCGCTTCAAACCGTAATTGAAAAGAGGTTCAACTGCATAAGGCTCAGAATCTCTTCCGTTCCAAACCTCATGCCAGGAACCTACACCTTCACATTAACTATAACCCTCCAATACAAAGCTAAAGCTCAACAACCAATATGCAAGTAAGAAACATCGTTAAAGAGCCGAGAAAACAAAAACAAGAACAAACAAAGAGCAAAGAAAAGATGGAGATCAAGTCCGAAATAATGGGACCCCTAAAACGTGGAAAGGTGGCGCGAAAAGGCTGGCTTTGAATATGTGCTTCAGAAAGACGACCTTGCCTTCTTCAGGAAACGCAAGCGAAAGTTATGGGATTCTGTAAAAACTCATGGGATTATCTCGCATCCGTTGTACTTTAAATATTCAAAATCTCTCAGCCGAATCGTTCTGTCAATAATAAGCTTCTGCATTCTTGGCAACTGCTCAGAAACAGCTTCAATCAAGTTTTGCACCGTTTTACATACTTGGCTGTATGCTTCAGGACCCCAACGTTTCATTACGTTTGCATAGAGACATCGCCCGCCACATAGCTTCAACGTATCGCAGCTCGCGCATGGTTGACCTACGAACACCTTTTTCAGCTTCAACGGGTCAGCGGAGCTAATATGTCCCAGATAATAGTCTTTCATACCCCACATTGTTGGGCATGGAACGATATGGCCGTTAGTCTGTATTGCATAGTTTATCCATCCCCCGCCACAACGCAGAAAACTTGCTTTTTCATCTGATAGAAGTGACTGAGCGATGCCGAGCAACGGGTAAAGTCGCAACACAACCCCGTTCTCTTGCATATAATCAACCCAGAACTTGGCCAGCTTTCGTATTCCAGGGTTGTAGCTTTCTTCACTCCATTTCTTGAAGCCTCTCCTCGCAAAATCGTTCTTCCAGAACCCGGCGTTGAGCTGCCAGTGAATTGAAGAAAAAGAGAAGTCATCATTCTGAAAAAGCCATCTGACTTGTTCGTAGATGTCAGTGCTTTCCATAACCGTCATCCTAGCGATTAGTTCGCCTTGAAAACCATGCTGCGCCACAGATCTCAGGTTGGCAACCACATTTCGGAAGGTGCCTTTTCCTCGGTAGAAATCAGTTAGGGTTTCATTACCGTCGATGGAGACGAGAATTGCTTGGAAGCGGTTTACGTAACTTGGTTCCAGTCGATCCAAGAGCAAGCCATTCGTCTGAATCATGAAAAGCTTGGGTTTCACTTCATCCATGATTTTCCCGATCTGCTCGGTGCAGAGCAGTGGCTCTCCGCCATAGAAAGTTAGCACGCATTCGGGATCTTGCCTGCAAAATCGGGACAGCATTCCTATGTCATAGCTGATCTTCCTCGGTAGGGAATAATCAATTCCAATGTCTGAAGAATCATCATCAATATCCTCCAGCGCTTCGCCGTAGCAGTACCTACATTGTGAATTGCATTCAGTGGTCAATATCACATGGAAGAACATGGAGTTCTCACCTCAAAAGAATAGATTTAAGCTCGACGCGCGATTGTTCAAGTTAGCTGATCCCCTGCAGGCACTGTCTTTCTTCAACGCGTACCGCTATACAAAGTTTCTTCCTCTTCCACGGATCGCGTGCTTGTGCATGCAGCTTGGATAATCGAGCGCTGTAAGCCGATGCGTGTTAGTTAACAATAAATACGCTAGTGGAACAATGTTGGAAATGGTGTTGCAGTTGGAGGACAAGATGAGAATCCTAGTTCTTTCAATGACCCTGCTGATAGTTTCCTTCCACAGGGTGAACGCATCAGATTCGGGCGTAGTCTCATTCACTTATGGATATATTTGGGGCTCATTTGAATTTCCAGAGGAGGCTCATCCAACTGAAACTGTCATGTGTAATCTGACGGTCGGAGCCTATATTGATGTTGACATCTACAACTTTACGCTAGGGATTTCTGGTCTGGTAGGGCAAGGATGGCAAGTGCTTCGCACGGAACAAATCCTGTCA
>Ga0315296_10001058_pt1 | contig 24276 bp, 14 predicted proteins | sample YL17G14_18_MG_FD_203921 | JGI IMG/M metagenome (GOLD analysis project Ga0315296, IMG submission 203921) | Sediment microbial communities from Yellowstone Lake, YNP, Wyoming, USA - YL17G14_18 | ecosystem: Environmental > Aquatic > Freshwater > Lake > Sediment | place: USA: Wyoming | collected... | reverse complement strand
AGCCCTGAGGAACGTCTCTTGCATAAGGTCAGACGCCTCATCGGGGTCGCCGACCATTCGCAGGAGGAAGTCATAGACGCGGCCGGAGTGACGGCTGTATAGCTCGGCGAAGGCCTCCCTGTCGCCCTGGGCCGCCAGGCGCTCGAGCTCAGCGTCAGTCCCGGCAGCCTCAGGCTTGGCGACCGCTGCCCCGCACCTGCCACAGAAGCGGGCCTCTTCGAGGAGCTCAGCGCCGCACTTCGCACAGAACATCTCTCAACTCCCTACTCCCAGGCGCGACAGCCGCTATCTGAAGCCGACGTTCTCCGCCAGCCTGGTTTTCGCGCCAGTGCTAACGTCGACGACGTACAGTGTGCCAGGAAGACCCATTTCACCAACCCCTGCAGACTCCAGAACGACGATCCGTCGGTCATCTAGCCATTCGTGAAACTCGATGAAGCCACTCATCACGAGCGTCTCCCTGCCAGAGGCAAGGTCGTAATGATAGAGGTCGAGGTCTAGGGGATACGTACCGCCTCGCCGCTTCTCGAAGATGAAGGCCGTGCCGCTTGGTGAAACGTGGGGCCACTGGAGCTCCGCAGATTGGCCCTCAAGCAGTATGCGCTGCCCTGTGTTGTCAACGTTGGCGCGGACGATCTTGTTCTCCTCATCCGGATTATTACATGCATATACCATCGTGTTGTCAGCGTAGGACAAGGATACCTCAGCGTACGAGCATTGGAAGAAGGGGGGCTTCGTCAACTCTTGTGTCTCTCTTGTGCTGACGTCAAACGTGTACCACTGTTGGTTGGGCCACCTCTGAGGCGGTGGCGGCGGGACTTCTTCCTCAAAGATCACCCGCTGGGAATCTAACCATGCGACAAAGTTGGGGAGTTCCGGCAAGTAGGTATTGACCCCCGTCTCGACGTCAACAACATGGAACCCTAGGACGCCATCTGGCCGGCGTCCGCAACCCTCTTGGTCCTCCGACCATACGTAATAGAGGATTCGCCTATCATCAGGGGCCCACCCAGCGATGAGAACGTAACGCTGACAGAAGGTTTCATCCGCGGCGAGAGCCTCTGTAGATAGGCGTTCTGAGTCGCCGCCCTGCGCATCGACCAGCCATAGGTTCCCGTCCACACCGATGAACGCCACCTTGTCCCGCCTAAATGAGATCTGTGGGTCGGTACTACCGTGCCGAACGTACCCGCCTCCGAAAAGAGCGAGTTCGGCAAGTAGGGTGAGACCACTTCCGTCAGGGTTAATGGCCCACAGCTGGCTGGTGTCTGGCTCTGGTCCTCCGCGCGTGAATATGATTGGCCCAGGCGCAGTCGCAGGCGTGCCTGTCGGCGCCGCCGGCAGCGTTGGCGAGGCCGTGGCTGCGCGCATTGGGGTTGCTACCTCCGTTGCCGCCGCACCTCGCGTCGATGCAGGCTCGGGCGTCACTACCGCTGCCGGAGCAACCAAGGGCGGCCCGCCCCCGGAGCCGGGCAGGCCGCCGGTCACCGCGACGTACGTGCTCACCCCGCCGCCGGTCGCGACGACGAGGGCGCCGCTGATGATCACGGCTTTCCAGGCAGTGGACAGGGACGACAGCTTGGCGGCTGGCTGGGACAGGAGGCCCTTGAGGCCTGTGGCGGCGGCCTGGGTGCCGGCCTGAGCCCAGGAGGCAACCAGCGCCTCCGCTACCCGCTGCCTGAGCAGCAGCGGCAGCGGCACCGCCGCAAAGGAGCCCAGAATGTTGGCGGGCGAGACCAGCTTCCGCCTCCGCTCCTGACAGGCCTCGCACTCCGCCACGTGGCCCTCTATGAGTCTTCTGACGGCAGGGGAGAGCGCCGTGACGGACTGCTCCTGCAATAGGCGGTTCAACTCGGGGCAGTCGCGCCGCCCCACGCGGAGCATGAACAGGCTGGCCACGGCACTTTCGAAGGTATCCCTAAGACGGCTGACCATTGTGTAGGCGTTCCCTTTGCTCACTCCCAGGACCTCCGCGATCTCCGCACTCTCCAGCCCCTGACGGACGTGCAGGTCCAGCAGGGAGTACTGCTTGGCATCCAAACCGCTGGCCGCCTCCCACACCAGCCCCGCCAGCTCCTGGGCTTCGGCGGCGGCCTGGGGGTCCGTCAGGCGATCCGGGTCCACCTGGTCGAAGATCGGCGCTTCCTCATCGCCTTCGCGTGGGACCAGGGTCACGGTCCGTCTGCGTCGCTCCAGGCGCTTGAGGGCGAGGTTGCGGGCGATGGTGAGGACCCAGGTCGAGAAGGCGGCGCCCTTCTCCTCCGGGGAGAGGGCCCGCATAGCCCTGAGGAACGTCTCTTGCATAAGGTCAGACGCCTCATCGGGGTCGCCGACCATTCGCAGGAGGAAGTCATAGACGCGGCCGGAGTGACGGCTGTACAGCTCGGCGAAGGCCTCGCGGTCGCCTTGGGCCGCCAGGCGCTCGAGCTCAGCGTCGGTTCCGGCAGCCTCAGGCTTGGCGACCGCTGCCCCGCACCTGCCACAGAAGCGGGCCTCATCGAGGAGCTCAGCCCCACACTTCGCACAGAACATCTCTCAACTCCCTGAACGCCAGTCTGCCACCGCTCAATCAAGAGATGGGCTCGGCTATGGGTGAATGCGCGGCATGTTTGCCTGCTGCAACGCGGCATTTATTCTGTTTGCTTGTTGCGCGGCCTCGTACGCCTCCATCTGCCTCAGTATCCCAGCCGGCGAGGAATAATCGAACGCCGGTCCAAGTCGGGGGCTCCACGAGATCGGTTGCGCTTCCGGCCGCTGGGTCATCGCGCCGGTAAGCCCCACTGCTGCGGCGAGCGCTGCCCCAACGACTACCACCGTGCCCACTAGCGTTCCGAGTACGTGGGAACGTTTCTCCCTTGGAGGCGACTGCCAGCCGCGTTGCTGCGATGGCGCTTCGGTCCGGACGCCGCACCGGCTACAAAAGGCGCTCTCTTCGAGAAGTGCAAAGCCGCACTCTGTGCAGAACATCTGTCAACTCCTTAGCCGTTATTACCTGATGCCTTCGGAGAGACCACGCGACTGTCGCTGCTGCTCTCCGATGACCGAAACGACGGCGCTGCCGCACTTGTGACAGAATCGACTGAGTGCCGGCATCATTGCCCCGCACTCCGCGCAATATGTCTGATGCATCTGTACCGGCTTCTCTAAGCCGTGGTTCGTCATCCCTCCTCCACCTGCCGTCTTGGGCCCGCGAAGCGCAGGGACCAGACTGAACGCCAGCAGCGTGATGAAGAATGCCAGACCGTAGAGTGACCCGAAGGCGAGCAGATCGAGCTCGCGCGGGGTGCTTTGCAGCGACACGTTCTCATCGTCGAGCTGGGCGAGCACGTAGAGGACTGCGTGCCAGGTGTTGAACTCACCGAGAACGCTGCCGTCCTCGCTCGTCAATTCATAGTTGGAGGGGTAGTCATTCACGCGACAGGTTTCTCGGGTGGTCTGGTCCACGTCGCAGGGAAGGAGCCGGTGAGCGACCGGAATGGCTGGGATGAGCAGCAAGACCCATACAGCAAAAGTGCCCATCAGGAAGGCGAAGACTTTTGCGATCATAGATCCCATAGCTATCGCTCCTTCTGTTGATCGTCGTACCCGAGGCAGACTGCGCGCGCGATACCGACCGAAAGGCCTTGGGAGAACGGAGTCCCTTCCTCTAGTGCCAGCTCAGGCGAATGTCCGACTGTGACGAAGGCCATCATCTCCGCTACTGTCCGTCCCATGCATTGCGACCTCCTGTCGATTCCCGCCCCGCACCTGCCACAAAAGCGGGCCTCTTCGAGGAGCTCGGCCCCACACTTTGTACAGAACATCCTTCAACTCCCTGGGCACCAGTGGAGACCCCCTAGCTCTGTCAACCGGCGGTTCGCGGATGGTGACCCACACCCTCTTCAGCCTCTGTGATGCCTTCCGCCCTGTCGCAACTGCTACTGTCCCGCGATGGCGTACAATACGCCGTCCGCGACGACGTACACCACGCCGTCCACCACTGCGGGCGACGAGTCAAAGTCGTGGCCGACCGGAAAGCGCCAGCGCTCTTGGCCGTCCGAAGCCTCCAGGGCATAGAGGTTGCCGTCGTCGCTGCCGACATAGACCACGCCATCTGCGATCGTCGGCGATGACGAAACAGCGTCGCCGGTCTGGAAGCGCCAGCGCTGCTGGCCGTCCGAGGCCCCCAAAGCGTAGATGTAGCCGTCATCGCTGCCGATGTACACCATCCCGTCGGCCACCGCCGGCGAGCCCTGTCTAAGACTGCCCGTCTGGAAGCGCCAGCCCTCAGCCCCAGTGGCCGCATCCACGGCGTAGAGGTAGGTCTCGCGCCCACCGGCGGCCAGAGTGACCACGTAGACTACGCCATCGGCAACGACGGGTGTAGAGAGAACGAGTTCCCCAGCGGGGAACCGCCAGCGTTCTGCCCCCGTCAGCGCGTCGAGGGAATAGAGATTCCCGTCGTAGCTGCCCACATAGACGACGCCGCCGTACACCGCCGGGGACGGGTCAACCCGCAGGTCAGTCCGGCTGGGCGTGTGTAACGTCCAGCGCTTTTCCCCCGTAGCAGCATCCAGCGCAAAGAAGTACCGGCCGCCGCCCCCATACAGTACGCCATCCACGACTGCCGGGGATGCGACGACAGCGTCGTCTGTCTTGAACCGCCAACGCTCCTTCCCCGTGGCAGCATCCACGGCATAGACGTTCTGGTCGCCGCTGCCGAAGTAGACTACCCCGCCCGCAACCGCCGGCGTTGACTTGACGGGGCCGTCGGGTTCGAAGGCCCAGCGTTCTTCGCCGGTTGCTGCATCGAAAGCGTAGACACAATGCCTGAGGATGTCTGGGCCGGCCCCGACGTAGACTGTTCCACCGGCCACGACGGGCGACGAATACGGAGAGGCAACGCAATCAGCGGCCTCCTCGAAGGTCGGCTCGTCGAATTGCCAGAGCAGCTTTGGAGAGTCTTCAACCCCGGGGCCGGGGTTCACGCCGGTGCGGGCCGCGTTGCCCCGGAACATCGGCATGTCCGTGCGAGGTTCGCCTCTAGCCGGCGTGGCCGTGAGCAACTTTCCCTTCGTCGGCACCGCAATCGTAGGCCCTGCCTTCGTTGGCACGGCTTGCGACGGCTGGCCTTCAGTCGGCACAGGAGCGGTAGGCTCGCTCCTCCTCTGCCCTCCGCAGGCGGCGCCTATCACGGCAATCGCCACCACCAGAGTTGCTAGGCATAGCCTCGGGATTCGATGTTCCCTCATCTGGTCCTCCTAACTGGCCTTTGGACCCGTTTGCAGTGGTGCTTGGTGGCTCTCACTGCTTACACTCCTGAAGGCGTCAGTTCTTACACCATCCTCAGTTGATGACTTCAGCCAGCAACTGCCGGCGGACGCGATTGTGCGAGGTGACCTCCGCGCGGAGACTTGGCACGAACGTCGCAAGCCCGGGCCTCTAGGCTCTCGCGAAGGCTGCTGCAGTAACGCAAGACGCTAGCTCTGGCCACCAGGAAGGTTGGTGAGGCGGGCTATCGTGTCAGCGAGGTGTTTATCGTCTCTCGGGTCGGTGACAAGACTAGCGATGAGAGGCGACATTGTCAACGTGCAATACGTACTCAGCCGACTATTTCCTTCGACCGAGCGTCTTAGAGGCTGAACCCGGCAAGGCAGGGCCTCGGCCTGGCGGTGAGCTGGCCAGGGTTCCAGAGGAGGGTACGATGCTTGTCGACTGGGTGGAGGGCAGGGACACCTGGACCAATGCGTGTGGGAGGCTAGTTGACCTCTTCGAGCAGGACTAAGGCGGCTGTCGTCTCACCGAGGGCAATTTCACTCGTTTCTGCCACTCGCACAGGTGTGGGGTGCCAATACTCCATCTGTTCTTAGACACGCCTTGGCCCGCCACCCACGCGCACCCCGGAGCTGGACCTCCGCGAGGCCATGCTCGGCGCCAGACTATCATGGCGCGTGGTGCCGTTCATGGGGGAGAGGAAGAGAGAGCGGCCAAGAGAGGAAGGCCGGCGCAGGTTGCCCCGGCCTTCCTCGGCGTTGGGGAAGCCCTAGGCGGGTTCGCCCTGCTGGGCCTCCACGATCTGCCAGAAGCGCCAGCCGTTCACCGAGTTGCCGGTGATGGCGCGGGCCGCCGCACTAAGGGAGCGGTAGCGGCTGCCCCGGCACTCGACGGCGGGAGCACGGCCCCCTTCCTCATCCGCGACGATGCGCGCGGAGACCTCCTGGCCGCGGTAGCGGCCCATGAGCTCCGTGCCCAGTGGCGGGAGCTCACGGGCGGACGGCTTCTGGCCGGCCCCCTTGCGTTCTCGCTTGGCCATCGTTCTCACCTCCTTTCTGTCTCGGCGTAGTGTGTACTCATCACTCTGCTGGAGGCAGAAGTCAAGGGGGTGCCAGGAAATATCTCGAGAGGTTTAGATAGGGAAGGTGGCGGTGTCTGGGCCGCTGCGGTGCGGCACCCCAGGGGTCCTCGGTCGAGGTTCAGGTCATCTGCTCGTGAGCATCTGCCTGGCAAGCAGAGGTTGGGGGTCACCTCCCTGGGGATCGGTGGTCCATGCTGCTCACCAAGCACAGGGGCGATTCAGAGCGTGAGCCCTCCAGATACGAATGGGGTTTTGCCACCCCACAACGGGCTCCAGGGCAACGCCCTGGTTGTTCTCCTCGTTCAGCTCCACAACGACGTTGTTGGGGTCTAGAACCACGTTCCCTCCGTCGCTGCTACCAGCGTCCACCGCTTCCCCTGGTTCGATGGGGCGAATGAGACGAACAGTCCTAACCTCATCATTTACCAAGAGCTCAATCTCACTGGGCCCTGAACCTGTGCCTTCGTTGCTGACCTGGATTTCGGCCATCATCGCAACCTATGGAACTTGGCCCTGGACCTCTATGCCGTAATAGTTCGAAGCTGAGATCTCCCCTCAATGTGACCTGCCCCCACTTTTCGTACCACTTCGCGGCGGGCTTCGCGTCCGACCCTCCATGCTCAGTGGGGGATCACGGCCGAGGCCTTCCCGACGGAGACCTTGGTCTTGTCCTGGTTTTCGCACCATACGTCCAGGACGACGAAGTTGTCCTCCTTCTTGGCCATATAGTGCTTCTCGGTCACCACCGCGTGAACGGTTATCTCTTCTCCCGGTCTCACCGGAGCCGTGAACTTGCCCTCCAAGGATTTCATATACCCGCCGGCCGGATAGGCCCAATCCGTGACGATCTTCCCCATGAAAGACAAAGTCATCATGCCGTGGGCAATGGTCGTGCCCTTACCCAGAAGGTTTATCTTCCTGCAATACTCCGGGTCTATGTGGATGGGATTGTAATCGAGCGAGGCCTCGGCGTTCCTGGTTATCTTCTCCTGGTTGATCCCCTTGCTCTGGGGAGGGATCTCGTAATCCAATTCTATCTCGTCGAAACGCAATTTCTCGGTCATATCGCCACCTCCTTCCCCGGATTCAGCGCGGCAGGATGAGCCCGCCGGTCCAGACGCACACCACCTCGTCCCTCTGGTTCAGTATCTGCATCCTGCCCATGGCGTATTTCCTGCCCCTCTTGATGTACTTGTCGGTCAGCCTCGCCTTGCAACGGATGGTGTCTCCCGGCCTCACAGGGACGCCGAACTCCAGCTTCTGCCCCGGGTTGATCGCCCCCGGCATCTTTATCCATATATCGGGTGGGGTGGTCGCGAAGACTATGGGGACCACGATGGTGGGGGGAGCGATTATCCCTCCGAACTGCGAATCCTTTGCGGCTTCCTCGTCACAGAACACCGGGTTGTAATCCTCGGTACCCTCGACATACTTCGCTATCCTCTCCGCGGTGACGGTGAAGGGCACCGTCTCGTACTCCTCGCCGACCTCGAGTTCGTCCCAGCTCCGCTGCTGCTTGTCGTGCAGGAAGAAATCCTTCTCGAACCATTCCGGTAGCTTTTCCTCCGGCATAGCCCTTCCCCCTTTCGGTCTGACCCGGAATCTCTTTTCCATCGAAGATAGGAAGCTGCTTTCAGACGGGAAGAGGATAGTAGGTGACGTAATTGCGGGTCAAATGAAAAAACATGCAAGATGTTGTGTATGCTAAGGGAGGCTTAGAGAATTGTGGAGGCTGGCTTGGCACGTCAGCACAGCAGCGAGGATCGCCGTCAGTGCCGCTGCCGCCACGGTAATCAGCGGGTGTCCTCTCACAATTCTCCCTCTAGCGCAATTGTGCCGCTCCCCGAGCGATGCGCTTTGTCGGCCCTGGTTTCGAATTGGAGCCCCGACATTTTAGCCGGCTTCATCATAGGTGTGGGCACAACCTCGCGTCAAAGTCCCGCTCTACCTCACAAGAAGTGTTACCGAAAGGCCCGATGATGCCTCCGCCTTGCCAAGGGTGTGGGGTGGCAAAACCTGTAGGGCCCAAGAATTCGATCCGCCTGGCTGTGATCCGTGCCGATGGACTTCTTAGGCCCGCCAAGTAAGGCTCGCGCGGACGCCGTCTTCGGTCAATCAGGCAGATTCGGATGAGATTCTTGGCCCCCACAGGGTCCTGTTCTCAGACCGGGGACCGGTAGCACCACGGGGATTGGATGACCCAGTACGGTTGTTTGAGGTGAGGTGGCGGGAGGGTGGATGATGGAGCCCAGAATGTGGGGCCTTCTTTCACCGCATAACTGGACGCTTTTCGCTCGCCGCCGGTAGCTTCCTGAAGCTGTTTGCCACAGCGCATAGTGGTCGCGGACTTTTAATCCGGGTGTCCTGGGTTCGAGCCCCAGAGGGCCCACCACCAATCTAAATTCACCGCATAACTGAAGTACCCCTTGCCACAGCGCTCGCTCACCGCATGAGCGGGGTACCCCACGACATTGACATCCCCAAGCTACTGATAGACAATCACGCTGTCCCGAACGGAGTCGGGCGAGCTTGGAGGGGAGGCGGAGCGGGATGCGCTGCCCTTCCTGTGGCCAGGAGAACAGAGAGACTGCATCGTTCTGCGAGGGATGCGGTGCACCCCTAGCACCACACTGCTCAAATTGTGGGGCAGACCTTAGGCCGTCAGCTCGCTTCTGCGACTCCTGCGGCGCCCGCCTAGCTGAGCCCGCACCACCACGACCCACACCAACGCCCCCACTCTCTCCCGCCGTCCCCGCCTCCTTCGCCTCCGGCCGCTATCAAGTGCGGCGCTTCCTCGGCGAGGGCGGCTGGAAGAGGGTATACCTTGCCCACGACACGAAGCTGGACAGCGACGTGGCCTTCGCCCTTATCAAGACTGAGGGGCTGGACGCTGAGGGCCTGACCCGCATCCGGCGCGAGGCCCAGGCCATGGGTCGCCTCAGGGACCACCCCCACATCGTCACTGTCCACGACATAGGCGAGGAGGGCGGGCAGCCATACATCATCCAGGAGTACATGGCCGGCGGGGAGCTGAAGGAACTGCTCGCGCGGGCGGAGCACCACCGGCTGCCAGTGGACCAGGCCCTGCGCATCGCCCACGAGGTGTGCCAGGCGCTGGAGTATGCTCATGGTCGGGGCGTCATCCACCGCGACCTGAAGCCGGGCAACGTCTTCCTCAGCCAGGACGGCAGCGCCAGGCTCGGCGACTTCGGCCTCGCTATGGTCACCGACCTCTCCCGCGTCACCCAGGCGGGCACGATGATGGGCACCGTCGCCTACATGCCGCCGGAGCAGGCCACCGGCCGCCAGGCCGACGCCCGCAGCGACCTCTACTCGCTGGGTGCCATGCTCTACGAGATGGCGGCGGGTCGCCCGCCTTTCCTGGGGGACGACGCCGTGGCCGTCATCTCTCAGCACATCAATATGCCTCCGGTGGCCCCGTCCTGGCACAACCCGGAGGTGCCGCGGGCCCTGGAGACGCTCATCATGCGGCTGCTGGCCAAGGCGCCGCAGGAGCGTCCCGAGAGCGCCGCCGCCGTCGCACAAGAGCTACGCCGCATCCGCGAAAGCTCCACCGAACAATTGGCGATACCACCGCCAGCCGCGCCCGCCGCCGACCTGCAAGGGGTCGAGTGGGGCCGCTTCGTCGGCCGGCGGGAGGAGATGGACCAGCTCAAGGCCGCTCTGGAGAACGCCCTCTCCGGCCGCGGCTCGCTGGTGATGATTGTCGGGGAGCCGGGCATCGGCAAGACGCGCCTGGCCGAGGAGTTCGGTCTCTACGCCAGCCTGCGCGGCGCCCAGGTGCTCACCGGCCGCGCCTACGAGGGAGAGGTGGCGCTGCCCTACCGCCCCTTCGTGGAGGCCTTCCGCCAGTACGTTCAGGGCCGTCCCGACCCGCTCCTTCGCCAGGAGCTGGGGGAGGGCGCTCCCGAGGTAGCCAAGCTCGTCTCTGAAGTCCGCCGCCGCTTCCCTGACATCCCGGAGGCGCCGCCCCTGGAGCCTGACGCCGAGCGCCTCCGCCTGTTCGAGAGCGTCAGCGCCTTCGTCCGCAACGCGGCGGCTGCCAACCCCCTCGTCCTCCTGCTGGACGACCTGCACTGGGCCGACAAGCCCTCGCTCCTGCTCCTGCGCTACCTGGCGCGGAGCGTCGCTGGCCAGCGCGTGCTTGTTCTCGGCGCCTACCGCGACGTTGAGCTTGACCGCACCCATCCGCTGTCGGAGGTCATCGCGACGCTGCGCCGGGAGCAGCTCTACCGGCGGCTCCTCCTGCGCGGGCTTTCGGAAGAGGATGTGCTTGCTCTCCTCACTGCCATCGAGCCCTCGGAGGAGAGCGCGGCGGCACGGCGGGCGCTGGCCACGGCGCTCTACCGGGAGACCGAGGGCAACCCCTTCTTCATGCGCGAGGTGCTCAGTCACCTGGTGGAAGAAGGGAAGCTCTACCGGGAGGGTGGCCGCTGGACGAGCAACGTCACGAGCCCCTCCGAGCTGGGCATCCCGGAGGGTGTGCGTGAGGTCGTGGGCCGGCGCCTGTCGCGGCTGAGCGAGGGCTGCAACCGGGTGCTGACGTTGGCCTCGACCATGACGGGTGGCTTCTCGTGGGAGGAGCTGAAGGCGATCACCGGCGAGTCGGAGCCAGCGCTGCTGGACCTCCTGGACGAGGCGCTGGCCGCCCAGCTCATCCAGGAGCGCCGGGGAGACCATGCCGGCACCTATGACTTCACGCATGCCCTCATCCGCCAGACCCTCTACGGCGAGCTGAGCACCCCCAGGCGGGTGATCCTCCATCGCCAGATCGGGCGGGCGCTGGAGGAGGTGCACGCCGACAACCTGGAGCCTCACCTGGCGGAGCTGGCGCACCACTTCTATGAGGCCGCTCCCGGCGGCAACGTGGACAAGGCCATCGACTACGCCCAGCGGGCCGGCGACCGTGCCGTGGCCCTCCTTGCCTACGAAGAGGCTGCCGGCCACTACGAGATCGCCCTCCAGGCCCTCGACCTCAAGGAGAGGCCGGAGGAGCGCCGGCGCTTCGACCTCCTGATGGCCCTCGGCCAGGCGTACGCCCGCGCCGACGTGCCGGAGAAGGCCACGGGGGCGCTGGAGCGTGCCGTGCAGGTCGCCGAAGCACTCGGTGACCCCCAGCTCCAGGGCGACGCCGCCAGCGCATATGCGTTGGCAGCCTATCGGGGCCCCCTCTGGGGCACGGGGGCAGATGTGCCCGCTTTGGAGCGGGCGCTGGAGGCGGTCGGTCGGGAAGAGAGCCCCCTAAGGGCGACACTGCTGGCGACACTCAGTGTATCCCTGTATCGCTTGGCGCCGCGCGAACAGCGCCTGGCGATGGCGCGGCAGGCGAAGGAGATGGCGGAACGGGTCGGAGACTTCGAGGCGCGGGCTTCAGCCCTGAACGCCCTGCACTGGGCGCTGCTGGGCCCGGAGTGGACGGAGGAGCGGCTCGCCGTGGCGAATGAGTGGCTCCAGCTTGCGGAAGAGGCCGGGGACCGTCTGCAAATCCTGTGGGCCCACGTTTTCCGCCTGTCGGACCTGGCTGAACTCGGCGACATGCAGGCGGTTGAGCGCGACACAGTGATCGCTTCCGACCTAGCTGAGCAGGTGCGTGAGCCGTTCTTGAGCGGCTTCCGTCTGCTGTGGGCCTGCATGCGGGCAGCGATGGAGGGGCGGTATGGGGAAGCCGAGCAGCTGTTTGTCCAGTACATACCCATCGCCCAGCGGACGCAGCATCCACACTACCTACAGGCAGTGACCGCCCACCTCTTCGACATCCGCCGTGGACAGGGCCGGCTCGGCGAGCTCGAGCCGATTCTTCCGCAACGCCTCGAGCAGTTCCCCGAGGTGGTGTCTATCACGCAGGCAGCCCTGGCCTACATGTATCTGGAGACGGACCGGCCCGAACAGGCCCTGGAGTGGTTCGAGCGGCTGGCGGCGAACGACTTCAGCGATATCCCCAGCGATATAGCGACCTTCAGCCTCACTGCCGACATTGCGAGCCGGCTAGGGGACCGCCGCCGGGCGGCCCTCCTCTACGAGATGCTGCGGCCGTACGCTGCCCGCGGCATCGTCGTCAGCTTCGCCCTGCTGTGCGACGGGTCGGCGTCTCGCCTTCTCGGCCAGCTCGCCGACACGATGGGCAACTGGGACGATGCCGAGCGGCACTTCCAGGATGCCCTCGCCTTCAACGAGAAGATCGGCGCCCGGCCCTGGCTGGCCCGCACGCAATCTTGGTACGCCGCCATGCTTCAGGGACGCGATCAGCCGGGCGACCGTGAGAAGGCGCAAGGGCTCGTGAACCAGGCGCTGGCCACCTTCGAGGAGCTAGGCATGAAGAAGGATGTCGAACGGGCGCTGGCGCTGAAGCTCCAGCTCCAGGGGGTTGACAGGACAAGCCCCTACAGCTCCATCGGCGTCGTGGCCGCGGCGGTCGAGGCCGAGCGGCCCGACCTGCGCCCCCACGCTGCCCCCGATGGCACCGTCACCATCTTCTTCACCGACATCGAGGGCTCCACCGCGCTGGCCCAGCGCCTGGGCGACGAGGCGTATCACGGCCTCCTGCGAGAACACAACCGCATCCTCAGGGAGCAGGTCGCCCGCCACGGCGGCCACGAGGTCAAGCACACCGGCGACGGCTTCATGGTGGCTTTCTCGTCTGCCTCCAGGGCGCTCTCCTGCGCCGTAGACATCCAGAAGGTCTTCGCCGCCTACAACCAGGAGCGCCCTGACCAGCCCATCAAGGTGCGGGTGGGCCTCAACGCGGGGGAGTCCATAAAGGAGGCGGGGGACTACTTCGGCACCGCCGTCACCCTGGCTGCCCGCATCGCCGACAAGGCTCAGGGTGGCCAGATCCTGGTGTCGGAGCTGGTGCGTAAGCTTGTCGGCTCGCTGGCGGGGGTGGAGTTCCGCGACGCAGGCCGCAAGCAGCTCAAGGGCATCGGCCGCCAGCGGGTGTATGAGGTGGTGTGGTAGTCATGGAGCCACGCATCCAGTACGCCAAGACCGCCGACGGGGTGAGCATCGCCTTCTGGACGCTGGGGGAAGGCATGCCCCTTGTGTCGACGCGTGCCATGGGGGGGGCCAGCCATATCAATTTGTTGTGGCAGTGGCCTGAGTATCGGGCCTGGCTCGAACGCCTGGCGCAGAAAGGAAGGCTCGTGGGGTACGACCTAAGAGGATACGGGCTCTCCGACCGCGCAGTGACCGACTTCTCCCTGGACGCGCGCGTAGCGGACGTGGAGGCGGTGGCCGACCGCCTGGAGCTGGACAGGTTCGTTCTCTGGGGGGTCAATGACTCGGGGCCAGTGGCCATCGCCTACGCCACCCGGCACGCGGACCGCGTATCCCACCTCGTTCTGTGGTGCGCCTGGGCGCGATACGAGGACGTTTTCTCAGGGTCACGATACGATGCAATACGGTCCCTTATGGATAGGGACTGGGACCTATTCCGGGAGAACATGGCACATGCCACCGCGGGCTGGTCGGAGAGTGAGGCTGCATCGCGTTTCGCCTGGTTGCTACGGGAACAGACAACGCCGGAGGTCGGCCGAGCGGCGATCCAGGCGACTAGGGAATTCGACGTTACCGCCCTTCTGCCGCACGTGAGGTCACCAACGCTAGTGCTTCATCGCCGCCAGTACCCGCTGGTGGGTGTGGACATCGCGAGGGGTCTTGCCTCGCGGATACCGGACGCCCGCCTGGTGCTACTGGAAGGGGCTTCAGCGTTGCCGTTTGTGGGCGACGTGGAGGCGTGGTTTCGTGCGATAGACGAGTTCCTGGGCGAAGGCGAGGAGCCCACGGCCAAGACCGAGGTGCCCGTAGCGGGCGCCTTCCGCACCGTCCTCTTCACAGACCTGGCCGGCAGCACCTCCATGATGCAGCGCCTGGGGGACGCCAAAGCGCGAGAGGTGCTGCGGGAGCACGAGCGCATCGTGCGGGAGGCGCTGCGGGCCCACGGCGGCACCGAGGTCAAGACGATGGGCGACGGCTTCATGGCATCATTCTCCTCAGCCACGCGGGCCCTGGAGTGCGCCATCGCCATGCAGCGGGCCTTCGCCGAATACAATGCCGGTGTAGGGGCGCAAGGCCTTGCGCCCCTGCACATACGCATCGGGCTGAACGCTGGCGAGCCGATAGCGGAGGATGAGGACCTGTTCGGGACGGCGGTGATCCTGGCGGCGCGGGTAGCGGCGAAGGCTGAGGGTGGGGAGATTCTGGCCTCGGACGTTGTGCGACAACTGGTCGCAGGCAAAGGCTTCCTGTTCTCCGATCGCGGTGATGTGGTGCTGCGAGGCTTCGAGGACCCCGTGCGGCTGTACGAGGTGCGCTGGCGGGAGGACGATTGATGGAACAGCAGATCCGCTTCTGCACCAGCTCGGATGGGACGCGCATAGCCTACGCCACTGTGGGCCAAGGGTCGCCGGTGGTCCGCATCCGCCCGTGGTTCACCCACCTGGAGTTCGAGTGGGAAAACCCCATGTGGCGGTCTTCCATCGAACGCCTGTCCGCCCGTCATCTCTTGATTCGCCACGACGGGCGCGGCATGGGGCTATCGGACCACCAAGTGAGCGACTATTCCCCCGAAGCCCACGTGCGTGACCTGGAAGCGGTGGTTGACGCCCTGGGCCTTGAACGCTTCGCCCTGTACGGCGTCTCTCAAGGCGGGGCAACGAGCATCACCTACGCCGTGCGCTACCCGGAGCGCGTGAGCCACCTGATACTCCAGGGCTCGTTCGCCCGCATGGGGTGGTTTATTGACACAGAGGAGGGGCAGCAACGCTTCCAGACTGCCCTGAGCCTGATACGGCAAGGCTGGGGCACGGATCTGCCGGCGTACCGGCAGTTCTTCACCAGCCTGTTCATGCCGGACGCGGACGCGGAGGCGATACGACAGTTCAACGAGATGCAGCGGATCTCCGCTTCGCCCCAGAATGCCGCTGCCCTGCTCGCGGCCATGCGAGACACCGACGTGAGCGGGCTCTTATCGCACGTGAGAGCGCCCACCCTCGTGGTCCACTGTCGGGGCGACGCCATCGTGCCGTTTGATGCGGGCCGGGAGCTGGCAGCCGGTATTTCGGGGGCCCGCTTCCTCCCTCTGGACGGCAGGAATCACGCCATACTGCCGCACGAGCCGGCAGAAGAGGCGTTAGGGAAGGCGGTGGAAGAGTTCCTGGGCGAGGGCGAGGAGGCCGTTGCCGGGGCTGAGCCTCTGGCTGCTGAGCACGTTCACACCATCCTCTTCACGGACATGGAGGGCTCCACCACCCTGACGCAGCGCCTGGGCGACGCCAAGGCCCAGGAGGTGGTACGGACGCACGACCGCATCGTCCGCGATGCGCTGAAGGCCTGTAGTGGCTCCGAGATCAAGCACACCGGCGACGGCATCATGGCCTCCTTCGCTTCGGCGAGCCGAGCCCTGGAATGCGCAATCGCAATCCAGAGAGCCTTTGCCCAGCACAACGAGTCGGCGGTGGAGCCCATACGGGTGCGCATTGGGCTGAACGCTGGCGAGCCCATCGCCGAGGATGAGGACCTGTTCGGGACGGCGGTGATCCTGGCAGCCCGCATAGCGGCGAAGGCTGAGGGCGGGGAGATCGTGGTCTCCGATACGGTCCGGGGTCTCGTAGCGGGCAAGGGCTTCCTGTTCTCGGACCGGGGCGATGTGGTCCTGCGAGGGTTCGAGGACCCAGTGCGCCTGTACGAGGTGCGCTGGCGGGAGGATGCTGCGGAGCCGGCATGACCAGCACGGCTACGGTCACAGTCCTGTTCACGGATGTCGTCGGCTCGACCAGCATGAGGACGGGCCGGGGCGACGCCGCTGCCCAGGAGATTATTCACGCCCACTTTGACCTCGTGCGACAGCAGATCGAGCAGCACAGCGGCCAGGAGGTCAAGACCATCGGCGACAGCTTCATGGTCGCCTTCGCCTCGGCGCGCAAGGCCGTTGAATGCGCCGTGGCCGTCCAGCGGGCGCTGGAGGAATCTGGTGGGCTCGGAGTCCAAGTGCGCATAGGCGTCAACACCGGAGAGGCCATCCAGGAGGCGGGCGACCTGTTCGGCTCGGCGGTGGACGCTGCCGCGCGGATCATGGCCAAGGCCGAAGGCGGCCAGATCCTGGTGTCCGAAACCGTCCGGGCCGTCATCGGGTCGGCAAAGGACCTCCAGTTCGTCGACCGCGGCCGCTTCCGGCTCAAGGGGTTCCCCGAACGCTGGCGTCTCTATGAGGTGGCCTGGCAGGAGGCGAGAGCACCTATGGCCGTCGTGCCGGCTCTCGTGGAGCGGACGCCGTTCGTGGGCCGCGAGGCGGAGCGGGTTGACCTCCGGCGCCTCCTCGACCAGGCTGTCCGTGCCCAGGGCGCTCTGGTCATGATCGGCGGCGAGCCGGGCGTGGGCAAGACGCGACTAGCTGAGGAGCTTCTGCTGGAGGCCCGCCGGCGGGGCATGCTGACCTTGACCGGCCACTGTTACGAAATGGAGGGGGCGCCGCCCTACGTCCCCTTCGTAGAGATGCTGGAGAGCGCTGCCCGGGTCATCCCGCCGCCGGCCCTCCGCGAGGCTCTCGGAGATTCGGCGCCGGAGGTGGCCAAGCTGATGCCGGAGCTACGCCGCCTCTTCCCCGACATCCCGGCGCCCCTGGAGCTACCGCCGGAGCAGGAACGCCACTACCTGTTGAACAGTGTGCGGGAGTTCCTGGCGCGTGCCGCCCGAGCCCAGCCTCTCCTCCTCGTGCTGGACGACCTGCACTGGGCCGACGACTCCACCCTCCTGCTGCTCCAGCACATCGCTCAGCAGCTCCGCGAGGTGCCTGTCCTCATCCTGGGCACCTACCGAGACGTGGAGCTGGACGTGGGCCGCCCCCTGGCCAGGGCCCTGGAGGGCCTCCTCCGCCAGCGCCTGGCCCACCGCATCGCCCTCAGGCGGCTGCCCCAAGACGGCGTGGCGGCCATGCTCCGGGCCCTGAGCGGCCAGCAGCCGCCCGCCCCGCTGGTGGAGGCCGTCTACGCTGAGACGGAGGGCAACCCCTTCTTCGTCGAGGAGGTGTTCCAGCATCTGGCAGAGGAGGGCAAGCTGTTCGACGCCCAGGGCCGCTGGCGCGCAGACCTCCGTGTTGGGGAGCTGGACGTGCCGGAGGGGGTCCGCCTGGTCATCGGCCGTCGGCTGGAGCGCGTCTGCGAGGAGTGCCGCCGGGTACTCACCGCCGCCGCCGTCATCGGCCGCGGCTTCAGCTTCGAGCTACTGGAGGCGCTGGGCGAGGTTCAGACAGATGCCCTGCTGGACGCCGTCGACGAGGCGGAGCGGGCCCGCCTCATCACCGCCGCCAGCGACGGTCCGGAAGCCCGCTTCACCTTCGCCCACGAGCTGATCCGCCAGACGCTGGTCAGCGTTCTGTCCCTGCCCCGGCGGCAGAGGCTGCACCTGCGGGTGGCTGAGGCCATGGAGCGGGTCTACGCCCGCGCGCTGGAGGAGCACGCGGCCGACCTGGCCCATCACCTCTACCAGGCGGGAACAGCGGCCGAGCCACAGAAGACAGTCCACTACCTGACACTGGCTGGGGAGCAGGGCATGTCAGCGGCCGCCTTCGAGGACGCCCTGCGCCACTACGAGAACGCCCTCTCCTTGCAGCCAGCCGGAGATCGGCGGGCGCGGGCCGACCTGCTCTTCAAGCGGGGGCTGGCCCTGCGCAGCCTGGGCCGCTGGGAGGAGGCGCTGGCCGACTGGCGAGAGGCGCTGGACATCTACGAGGAGCTGGGCGACGCCGAGGCGGTGGCCCGGGTCTGTCGCGAATTGTGCGAACAGCTAGTGTATGGCGCCCGCTGGGACGAGGCAGTGGAGGTCGCCCGCCACGGCCTCAGCGCCCTGGGGGAGGAAGTGAGCGCCGACCGCTGCCGCCTCCTCGGCCTTGCCGGATGGTCTCTCGGGATGTCCGGGGACTACGACGCTGGCGAGCCCCAGGTCGCTCAGGCCCTCACAATCGCCGAGGAGTTGGGCGACCAGTCCCTCATGGGGTTGCTGCTTCAGCTCAAGGCCGTCCTTCACACCTGGTACATGCAACCAGGGGAAGCTGTTGACGCCGGCCTGCGGTCGGCAGAGCTGCTGCGTTCGGCGGGCGACCTCTGGCAATTGGCGGATACGCTTTGGACTAACCAGTACGCGCTCGCCGCCCTCGGTCGCTTCGACGAAGCCGCCAGGATGGCCGTGGAGGCGGAGCGCCTGGCCGAGCGCCTGGGCCACCTGGGCGCCCTCGTGGCGGTCAGGCGCGGTAGCAGCCTCAATGAACTCATCCTGACGGGCGACATCGACAGATTCGAGGAGTTCGCCAGGGCGGACCTGGAGCTATGTCGCAGCGCCGACATGCCCTGGATCTCCAACTCCTACACCCACCTTGGCCTGGCGCATTTCTGGAGGGGCCGCTGGGACCAGGCGCTGGAGAGCTTTCAGGAGGCGGCCCGGCTGGAGCCCTCCGGCATGATGGCCGGCTTCGATTGGGCCGGGCTCTTCTTGTGCCAGGGATACATGGGCGACAAGGATGCAGCCCTGGCCGCGCTGGAGGAGCGGCGGGAGGGCCTTCCGCGCCCCGGCCGCGCCAACACCGTGGGGGCCTGGGCGATGCTCGTCGCGGCGGTCGAAGGGCTGGCCGTCCTCGGGGAACAGGAAGAGGCCGCGAAGCTCTACCCCCTGGTCCTGGAAGCCGTCGATACCCGTGCCCTCGTGCGCGACCCAGGCCAGGGACTGCTTCAGACCGTGGCTGGCATGGCGGCGTCCGCAGGCGGTCAGTGGGAGAAGGCGGAGGATCACTACAAGACGGCCCTGCGCCAGGCGCACGAGCTGCCGGTGGCCATCGAGCAGCCGGAGGTGCGGCGCTGGTACGCCCGCATGCTCATCGACCGCGACGGGCCGGGCGACCGCGAGAAGGCGCGCCAGCTCCTCACGGAGGCGATCGCCATGTACCACCAGCTCGGCATGCCCAAGCACGTCGAAATGGCAGAAACGCTGGTACGCGGTTTGTAGGTGCTGGCCTCCCACGCCCTCTGCCCGATGACGAAGATTACCGTCCCTGGCAGTCAACCGGCGCTGTGCGACGGGTCTCCGCGTCCTGTAGAGCACATATCTCCGAGGCAGAGGGTTGGCTGAGCGGCCCAGATACGGATGGGGTTTTGCCACCCCACAAGGTTTCTGGGCCTGAGATTGTCGCCAAGCGCCTGCGGCAAAAGTTATACAACTAGAGGTTAGGTACCCCCAATAGTTGTCATTTATAACTCTGGGCTGAAGCTGGTTCTCGCGTTGTTGATGGCGGACGAAAAGAAAGGGGCAACCAAGCGGTCGCCCCTCTCGACGTGCTGTCTGGGGATACTCTACCTCCGGCTGCGAGTGATGCCCAGGCCGGCGAGGCCGACCAACACTAGCAGGGCTCCACCTCCCCCCAGCGCGCACCACCATATCGCCGCGCCGCTACCTTGCTCAGTGAGCAGGCCGCCGCTGCCTGTTGCCGGCAGCGTCAGCGCGGGCGCGCCCGCCGGTGCTGCCGCCGGCGCCGCCGCGCCGCGCTCAGGCGTGCAGGGATCCGTGCCGCGAGCCTGCTCGCTCAGGTTGTCGGCCCCGTCGCCGTCGCCGTCAGCCGTGGCGTCGCGGGCCTGGGGGTTGAGACAGGCGCTCGCCAGCTCGAGGCCGTCCGCCATGCCGTCGCCGTCGGTGTCGGGCTCGGTCGGGTCGAGGCCGTGCAGGAACTCGTCGCGCAGGCTCGCGCCGTCTGCGTCGGCGTCGTCCGTCGGCCGGGAGCTGTTCGATGCGAAGTACCACCTCTCGAAGGCGTCGAGCACGCCGTCGTCGTCGACGTCGCCATCCGGGTCCGCGGCGAGGTCCTGGGCGATGCTGAGCATCGGGACGAAGCGCCACTCACGCCAGATCGGATGCAGGCTGTCGAAATCGGGGTCGGGCTTACCCGCGGAGTCAATGAACCCGCTCTGTCCCAGGGGGAAGATGAACTCGCCAAGCACGGCGGGCCCGACCTCAACGATCTGCTCCCAGGTGCCTCGGTCGCCGGTGGGCGTGGGTTGGAACACGAGGTCAGGGTAGAGCGCGGACAGAGGATGCTCATAGGTGTCCTCGGGACGCGGCTGGTCGGCTGGTATGCCGCCTAGCTCGTTTATCGTTTGGGAGAGCGTGTCTCGCACAACGACATGCCAGTCTTCGCCGTTGAAGTAGTCGCCGCTATACCTCTGGACGTAGCGCCCAGGGGGACTGCCGGCCGCGGTGTCGATGGCGTGCTGGACCAGGTTCAACGCCGAAGACTCTGTGGGCGCGGCCACCGCCGTCCCCGAGAACTCATCCCCGAAGATAGCGCTGCCCAGGCGGTGTATCAGTTCGTCCAGGAACTCGAACTCTCCGGCCCAGACGGTGTCCGTCACCGGGTCGATGATGTGGCGGCCGAAGTCGGGACTTCGGTCATAAGCCTCGAGGGCGGCCAGCACCGTGTCCACCTGCGGGTTGCCGCCGTTGCCGACGCCGTCGACGGCCTCCCGGAGGCGCGGTATGAGGTAGCGGCCGAGCCTGCCGCGTTCGTCCAGGCCGGCGACGTCCTTGTTGAGCTGGCGCTGGTCGGCGCGGGTCCAGTCGCTGTCGGCGGCGAGGCGCTCCATGATGAACGTGCTGCGAAACTCGCGGCCGAACCCCCGGCCCTCGCCGGCGCCGTCGGCGTTGTTGTCATCGGCGGTGGCCGCCTTGTTGTTCCAGTTCGCGGTGTAGCCCTGGGCAGGGTTTATCGTCTCCGGCATGGCGACGATCTCGTACACCTCGAACAGGTCGCCGGGGGAGGGAACGAAGCCCCAGTGCTCTTCGAGGGTGAGAGTGTCGCCGGTGTTGCCGGCAATGCGACGCGACTGCTTGGCTCCGTCGCCGGCGACTATGGTGACGATGTACTCGCTGCCCTTCTCGTCCGGGTGGGCCATTCGGTAGTTGAAGGGAGGCGGCGAAAGGTCTCTCCCTGCGAAAGTGCCATCGCTGGTAAGCGTGTCTGCGGAGGCGCTATCCACGGTACCGCTGAGGAAGACCAGCTCGTTGGGCGCCGTGCCGTCCATGGGCAAGCGCGTGTCGGTAGGAGGGGAACCCTGGCGCACGCGCGAGAAGCCGCCAGACCAGTAGCCGATGTTGCCCGCTCCCGGCCCAAGATCCGTGCCGATTCCGTTGAAGGGCTGGTTGTCGGCTGCCGGGAAGTTGTGCGTGCTCGGCATCAGGCGGGTGCCGCGGCGAATGTCCAGGATACTCTCCGACCGCTGAAGCATGGACCAGCCGAGCACGCTCGTGGACTCCTCCATCCAGAAGGCGCTCTCCTGCGAGACGACGACGATGTCCTTTCCCGCGGCCGCCGCTACATACTCTGACGTGGAGTCGGGCACTGTCGTCCAGGCGGCGTCCAGCGTCAGGGCGTCGCCGGTGTTCGAGAGGATGCGGCGCATCTGGCCGGCGCCGGTGCCTGCCGTGATGGCGATGTAGCCGCCGGACAGGTCGCCGGCGAAGGCACCGGGGCTGGTGAGGGAGGTCGCCGTCGCCGATTCGACCGTGCCGGGCGCATCGCCGAGGAAGGCGTCGACCGTCCGCGAGCCGCCGTTCGACTTGCCGTTCGCGGTGCGCTCGTGGGTGCGCCAGACGACGACGGGGACGGCCGACCCGTCTGAGCCGAGGATCTTCTCGGTACGCACGCTCATGGGGGCGGGCGTGCCCTCATCGTTGTAGCGCAGCGAATCGGCGTCCTCGAGGATGAGCTTGTCGAGATAGAAGTCGTTGGTCTTGAGCTGGGCCGTGGTGCTCGTCCAGGCGACGTTATCGGTGTGGCCGATCAAGACGTAGGGCCCGCCAACCAGCTCCATGCCGATGGCGCCGATACGATGGTCCGCGCCCTCACCGCTGCGGTTCTCGGTGAAGTGCATGATGGAGGGGGTCTGGTAGCCCATCTGGGGGAAGCCGCCAAGCCACGGGTTGCCGGTGGCGGAGCGGTCGCCGTCGATAATCCAGGAGTAGCTGCCCATAGCGGGCCAGGCCCCTAGACTGCGCGCGAACTCCTCGCGATGAGCCTGTCGCTCCTCTACCGGCTCCAGGGCGGAGTCGAAGTCGTAGTCGGGAAGGCCTGCCGCTGAGACAGCCGGGGACGACTCGCGCGGGGAACGCTGGGCGAGGGGCCCGCCAAAGCCCGGCGCCCTCGAGTCGGGCACGGTTACGGGGGCCAGGGGGTCATTGAGGAAGTTCAGGTCGTCCCAGATCTGCTGTCCGTCGGCGGGGAACTTCTCCAGCAGGCTGTTCAGCTCGTCCAGACGCGACACCTCTGCGAAGTCCTCGCTACCGAAGGTTCGTATCTCGAGCACGCCGATGGCTGTGGCCAGCTCAGGCGTGAACTGGAAGCCGCCGTTAGGGTGCTCGGGGTCCGCTCCGCCGGGCGCCCGGTAGTAAGGATCGACCTGATCGGAGATGTTGGTGGCGTTGCCGAAGAGATCGTCGCCGAGACCGAGCAGGCCGCGCAGCAGGTTCACCTCTAGCGGCTCGGGCAGGGTGCCGGCGTAGATGGCTTCGATGGTGTCGTTCACGCCGGTGCAGTAAGCCAGCAGCAGCGCCTGCCCGTCGGGCGGGCTCTTCTCGAACATGTTGTTAAGTTCGGATGAGGTGTAGCCCGTCCGACGCACCTCCAGGTCGTCGTCTAAGGTGGACGGGTCAAGCGCGCCGAAGGCTTGGTAGAGGGTGCCGCGCGCTACACGACTGATGAGGATTAGCTGGCCCAATCGGTCCTTCGCGATCTCGCGGCCGTTCTCGCGGGCGAGCTCTAGGTCCGTATCGGCGTAGATGTGCGGCAGGCCGAATGCCGGCTCGCGCACTGTAACCGCCCCTGGGGAGGCGAGCGTGACGGAGGGCTCGATGCGTTGGCCACTCAGGGTGATCGCCAGCGTCACGATGAGGAGGACGGAGAAGGAGAGGAAGCGTCGGGTAGGCATAGCACATCCCTCCAGCGTTTCCGCGGCGATGGCGGGGTCGCCGCTATGGCCTCTCGCGGCTAGGTGAAGCCCAAAGACGGGCCGTGGAGCCCACGTCAGCGCCCACCGATAGGGGATACTGCTGGCGGTCGCGTTGTACGCTCAGCCGCAAACTACTCTGAGGGAGACGTGGTGTCAAGGTGGGCGTGTTGGGTCGCAGGTAGAATGTCCTAGTTACGTCGCAGCTAGAATGTTGTGGGGTGGCAAAACCTCATCCGTATCTGGGAGAGCGGCGAGTGGCAAGCCAGGACGGCCGAATGCCGGCAGAGGAGCGCAAACCCTCTGCCTAGAAAGCAGAGGATTGAAGGTCACGCCACGGGAATCGGTGGTCTGTACCGCTCATCACGCAGGGGAGACACGCAGGGTGCGTGTCCCTCCAGATACGGATGGCATTTTGCCACCCCACAGCTCTCGCGAAAAATAAAAGCCGGCGGCACAGGCCGCCGGCCTTTTTCTATCAGGACAACCTGGCCTGACAGGCTAGGCCAGCAGCTTGGGAACGTTTCTCAGGATGGTCTCGGCCTCCTTGACGATCTCCTGCACCATATCGTTGACTTTGGGCATGTCCTTGATGCGCTGGGCCACTTCGCCGGCGGCCATCATCGCTTTTTCCTTGTCGCCTTCGAAGGTAGCTTTGATCGATTCAATCTCGTATTGAATCAGGGACATGTCTATGGTCGTGTAGTCGTCAGGGGTGCCGAGGAAGACGCCCGGCGACTTCTTGAGGGTGTTGGCGGCATGTTCAATGCTGCGGGGCGTCTTCAGCCAGCGGGCAGGGCCGACAAAGCCGCGCGCGACCAGTGTTCCCCTGTCGCCCGCCTCCACAACTCCTTCCTTCCAGATCTGGTGGAAGTCGCTCTCCTGCGTAGCCAGGAAGCGTGTGCCCATCTGCGCGCCGTCTGCGCCCATCACCAGCGCAGCCGC
>Ga0315296_10001057_pt1 | contig 24281 bp, 17 predicted proteins | sample YL17G14_18_MG_FD_203921 | JGI IMG/M metagenome (GOLD analysis project Ga0315296, IMG submission 203921) | Sediment microbial communities from Yellowstone Lake, YNP, Wyoming, USA - YL17G14_18 | ecosystem: Environmental > Aquatic > Freshwater > Lake > Sediment | place: USA: Wyoming | collected... | reverse complement strand
CGCACGGGCCGTGCGGCGCAGGGCGTGCGTTTGATCAGGCTGGAGGAGAAGGACAAGTTTGCGGCGCTGGCGCGCGTAGTGCGGCACGAGGAGGAGGAAGCGGATGCAGGAGCGCCGCTTCGAAATCCTTGACCACACAGCCGACGCAGCGATACGCGCCTACGGCCAGAGCGCCGAGGAACTGTTCGAGAATGCCGCGCAGGGCATGTTCGCCCTGATGTTCGACCTGGGCGAGATCCCCAAGACCGAGCGGCGCGCCTTCAATCTGCAAGGCGAGACTGCCGAGGACCTGCTCGTCTCGTGGCTGAGGGAACTTCTCTTTTCTTTCGAGACGGATCACATCGCATTTAGTGAGTTCCACGTGAGTTCGCTTTCATTGCCCGCGGATGGCAAGGCGGGTAGCATTGTAGGCGAGGCGGTGGGCGGCAACTGCTCGCATCTGATCCGACTGGGAGCGGCGGTGAAGGCGGTAACCTATCACGGGCTGCGCATCGAGCGCGGCGAGTCAGGCGCATGGGAAGCGGAGATCGTTTTTGATGTGTAGGCAGCCTGCGTGTAGGGGCGGAGTGTTACTCCGCCCAGGCTGTAGGGGCACGGCAGCCTACTCCGCCGTAGTAGCGACGGCTACGAAGGCCGGATGCCGTGCCCCTACAGCAGGCCGCCGCACAGCCGAGGGCGGCTGTGCCACATCTTCCTCTGGGGGCTGGTCTTTTCTCGTTCTTGCGCTACTGCTTGCGGTTCCGGGATGGGGGGCAGTGGAACTGCGGTCGGAGAGGATGGTCGCGCCGGGGGTGAAGCACATCAGGCTATATCGCCCCGAGGGGCCGTGGGCGATACAGGTTCTGGAGATTGACACGAAGCAGAACTGCATATCGCTGGGCACGACGCTCGCGGGCGACCGCATTCCGGGGCTGGAGCCGGTGAGCGGGGCTGCGGCGCGCGTTTCCAGCGGCGCGCGCTACGTGGTGGCAGGCGTGAACGGCGACTATTTCGCGCGGAACCCGCTGGGTTTTCAAGGGGGGCCGCTCGGGTTCCAGGTGCTCGGCGGAGAGTTGGTCAGTTCTGCGGCGGGGCGGTCGGCGCTGATAGTCAGGGGCGATGGCAGCATGAGTATCTGCAGGCCGACACTCGAAGCATCGGCGGTGTGCGGATCGGCATCCTTCAAGGTTTCCGCGATCAATCGCGCCGGCGCGGCGGGCGAGTTGGTTCTATACACGCGGCGGTTCGGCGTGGTAGTCGCCGGGCGGCAAGGGCTGATGTGCGCGGCGCTGCAGAAGGGCGAGGAGCGCCTGAAGGCGGGGGCATTCGAACTGCCAGTAGGGAGCGTGAGCGAGATACCCGCCGGCATCGCGATCCCTGAGAGCGAATGGCTGTTATGCGGCGATGGCGCGGCGGCGGATTTTCTGCGCGGCCTTGCGGTAAGGCAGAAGGTCAAGATCGTCGTGGGAATATCGTGCGCGGGAGAAGAGCGCAGCATCGCTGAGGCCATCGGCGGCGGGCCGGTGATCTTGCGCGATGGCGCGGCGTGCATCGAGTATCAGCAGGAAAACTTCACAGCGTCGTTCGCGCAGCAGCGCCACCCGCGCACAGCGGTGGGGATTGACGGCCGCAGGCTCGTCCTCGTCGCCGTTGACGGGAGGCAGGAGCCATACAGCGTTGGCATGACGCTCGACGAACTTGCGGCGCTGATGGTCGAACTGGGGTGCAAGGATGCGCTGAACCTGGACGGCGGGGGCTCCACGACGATCTGGGTGCGCGGCAAAGTCTCCAACTCTCCTTCAGACGGCACCGAGCGCGCGGTCGCCAATTCCCTGCTGGTGTTCAGCAGCGCGCCGGTAGGCCCGGCTGCCAGGCTGGTTATTGAATCGTGCGAGATACGGACGATCGCCGGGCAGGCGGTTCCGCTTGCCTGGCATTTTGAGGATGAGAACTACAACCCCGTTTCGAGCACCGTTCTGCCGACATGGGAGACGGGGGGCATCGGCAAGGTAGATGATTCTGGCCGGTTCGTTGCAGATGCGACGCGTCCTCTTCCCACGCGGGGCGCTGTTACTCCGCGGGCCTCGACAGGCACGATCACGGCTTCGGCGGCGGGCATGACTGCGACCACACATGCAACAGTGTATTCATCCGCTGCTGCGCTGCGCATCTTCCCCGCAAGCGCGTATCTCGAGCAGGGCCAGGTGCAGAAGTTCGTGCTCTTTGCGACGGATGAGAACGGCCTGCCGCTGACATTCGATCCGGCGAGTGTGAAGTGGGAAGGGTCGAGCATCGGGGAGTTCACGTCTCAGGGCGTTTTCCGCGCTGCCAGCGACGGGCGGGGCTGCGTGCGGGCGTGGCTCGGCGGCCAGTCTGCCACGGCAGCGGTTGTGGTCGGGCGCACAGCGCAGGCCGCGCAGGCCGTCGCGGTCGAGGATTTCGAGAGCGAGGGGAAGTGGTCTTATTCATCCTGGCCGACGAACATCAAGGGGGCGTTTACTCGCGTTGAGGGAGGCGTGCAGGGGAAATGGGCGGGCCGCCTCGAATACGATTTTGCGGGCGCTGCGGTTTCGAGCGCAGTCTATGCGCACTTTGACAAGACCATCGCTTCCGGGCCCTGCGCGGGAGCGCTCAGCGCCTGGATACGCGGCGACGGGAGAGGCCACTGGCTGCGCGCTCGCCTTCACGATGACAAGGGTGAGAAGATGGTGGTGAACCTGGCGCGCAGGATTGACTGGAAAGATGAATGGCGGCGAGTGAGCGCTGCGCTTCCGAGCGGCCGAAGCGGCCTGGTTCTGGAGACGATCTACCTGGTCGAAACTGATCCGGCCCGAATGGACGCCGGGCGGATTCTGCTGGACAATATCGCGATCGAGACAGGGGAGATGAAATGAGCAGGAGAGGGGCGGTTGCTATTCTCGCGGCGGCAACGGCGGCAGCGGGGACTTGTCTGGTGTTGGCGCCGCGCGCGAGCGGGCGCGTTCAGACCCTGCCTGCGGGCATCTTCAAGCGGAGCAGGGTTTGCTTTGTCTCTGTGGCAAAGCACCCGCCGAAGATTGACGGCGTGCTCGACGAGGAGGCATGGCAGTGGGCGTCAGCGGGCGGCGTGCTGGCTGATACGGTTACCGGGAAGCCGGGAACAGTGCGCACGACGTTCAAGGTTTGCCATGATTGGAACAACCTCTACGTGGCGTTCGATTGCCAGGATGCGGATGTGTGGAGCGAGTTCACCGAGCGCGACCAGCCTCTGTGGGAGGCGGAGGTCGTAGAGGTATTCATTGATCCGAAGGGAGTCCGCAAGAAGTATTTCGAGTTCGAGGTGAGCCCGCGAAACGTGGTCTGGGATGGGCTGATCACGAACCCGAAAGGGAAGCAAGAGGGGCTCATGCCTGACTCGTCGTGGAACTGCGGCGGGTTTCGCTCGGCGGTCAGGGTGCAGGGGACCGCGGCGGATCGCAAAGACCGCGATCAGGGCTGGACGGTAGAGATGGCGATCCCGACAAGATGCGTAGTTGGAAGACGCGCTCAGCCATTTGATCACTGGGAGGTGAACTTCTATCGCATCGAGAGGAACCGGAAAAGCAAGCCGGAGATGCTGGCGTGGAGTCCTACAAGGGTGCCTTACTTTCACGCGCCGAAGAGGTTTGGGCGGATTGTCTTCTGGCCTCATGAGCCGGTGATCGCGCCGCCGCGCGGGAAATAATTCTTAGGAGGAGGTTCAATGAGGAGGAGTCTGGCTGTCCTTTTTCTTCTGATCGCGTGCGTCGTGGCGCGCGGGGATGCCGTGCAGGTTCCTGCGGCGGCGTTTTACCGTTACGACAGTGCGCTGGCGCTGGATGTCGAAGAGAAGAAGTTGAGCGAGAACGAATCGGGCGCGACCTATCATCTCATCTACACAAGCGCGCACGAGCAGAGGGTAACGGCGATCCTGATGATCCCGAAGGGCACGGGGCCGTTCCCCGCCGTGATCGCGCAGCATGGCTACCAGGGAAACAAGCAGGTGGACTATGTGGCCGCTGTTTGCGACTTCCTGGTGAAACAGGGCTACGCGGTGATGGCGATTGATGCGCAGTATCACGGGGAGCGCGCGAAGGCCGGGAGGGACATTTTCATGTATGCCACGGCCCCGCACACGGCGCGGGATGCTTTCGCGCAGACGGTGATTGACTTGCGGCGCGCGGTGGACGTGCTGCAGGCGCGGCCTGAGATTGATGCCAAGCGGATGGGCTACTGGGGAGCGAGCATGGGAGCGATGCTGGGGGCGGTGTTCTGCGGTCTTGACCAGCGAATCAGGGCGGCGTGCCTGGTGGTGGGAGGCGGGGGCATAGCGAATACGCTTTCGAAGCGCTTTGGGTTGGCGCCGAGCGGCGACACAAAGGATGCGCTGACGGTGATCGAGCCGGTGAACTACGTCGGGATGATTTCGCCGAGGCCGCTGCTGATGCTCAACGGGAAGCAGGACAAGACGATACCGGTGGAAGCGGCGCAGGCATTGTTTGACGCGGCGGGGGAGCCGAAGCGAATCGTGTGGTATGACGCCGGGCATACAGACCTGCCGCCCGGAGAGGTCATGGGGGAGACCCTTCGCTTTTTCTCGCAGAATCTTTCGGGCGGAACGCAGCAGACAGCGCCGGGCAGCATGGGCGCGGCTTCTCCTGAAGCCGCGGGGTCTGCGGCATCATTGCTCAAGGCGGGAGCCGCGCGCGTTGACATCACGCCCGATCTGAACAAGTTCAAGAAACTGTCGCTGGGCGGCTACGGCGACAGGTTCGGCAAGTATGCCGAGGGAGTGCACGACCCGATCTTCGCGCGCGCCCTGGTGATCCAGCGCGGCGATGCCAAGGTCGCGATAGTCGCGCTGGATGCGATCGGCGTGCCTGGCGAACTCAAGGATGCGGCGATGAAGCAGATCGCCGACCTGGGGTTTGCTCCCGAGGCAGTTGTGATCGGTGCCTCTCACTCGCACTGCGCGCCGGAGTGCCTGAACCCGCAGGGGGACCTCATCCCGCGCGCGCTGGGATATTTCCACAAGGATTTCTTCGACTGGATGGCGGAGCGCATCGCGACCGCGATACGCCAGGCGAACGCGAACCTGCAGGATTGCGCGCTGTCAGTGGGCTCGGCGCAATTGGAAGGGCTCAACACGAATAGGCGCGATGGAGAGACGACCGTTGATCGGGAAATGACGGTGCTCAAGGTGCAGGGAAAAGCGGGCACGATTGCAGCGCTGGTGAACTGGACTGCTCATGCGACGATCATGGGGCCGGAGACGCTGCTGGTTTCGGGGGAGTGGCCGGGCGAAATGGCGCGCACCGTGGAGAAGGCACTACCTGGAGCAGTCGCGGTTTATCTCAACGGGGCTGAGGGCGACCAGACGACTGCCGGAGGGTTGGGGCAGGGTTTCGAGCGGGTGAACAGATACGGACAGCGAATGGCGCAGGAAGCCTTGACGCTGCTCAAGAGTGCGAGGCCGATGGACGATCCTGTGTTGGCGGTGTCCGGCGACCTTGTGAAGTTGCCGCCTTACAAGGTTTCGCCTGCGTTCGAGGAGACGACGGGGAAGGAATACCACCTGGACGCGAAGACTGTTGAGTCGTTTGCAGCGCTGCTGCTTCCGTCGAAGGCGCCGGTGGCCGCGGTCCGGATCGGCGACCTGGTGCTGCTGACAGTGCCGGGCGAGATGACATCGCAGATCGGCATGCCCCTGAAGGAGCGGGTTCGGACGATGGGGGCAAAGCACCCGATCATCGCGGGGCTGGCGAATGCGGGCATTTTCTACATCGTGAGCGCGGCTCAATATCGGGCGGGCGGATACGAGACGGCCACTTCGTTCTACGGCGAGAACATCGGGCCGTTCATCTCCGACGCGATCGCCCAGCACGCGCAGGTGGTGCTGCAGAAGTAGCGCATCCGGGACTGCGCGTCAGAACCGCGTTCGCGCCGCTGTCATGATGAGTCCCGACGGCTGACGGACAAAGGGTCCCATACATACCCCGCCTCGCGGCGTGCGTGGGAAATGGGATTCTTCGCTCCGCTCAGAATGATACACTGAGCGGTCTGTAGGGCGGGGGTTCCATCCCCCGCCGAACTCTGCGGCGGGGCACAGAGTGGCCGTCTCACAATTCGCTCGCAGACGGGTAGATGGGCGCGGGCTCTCCTGAGCCCGCGCTTACGCGGCTTCAGGAGAAGCCGCGCCCAAGGGAAGACGCGCGTTGCCTGATTATGAGACACCCACCAGAGGCCCCGCCTTACAGGGGGCACCACCTGCACTGGTCAATGCAGATCAGGCTCGACAGGTGCGTGGGAATCTGGTAAGATAGTTGCGATCTTCCGCTTGGTTTCGGGGGCCGTGGTGTAGCCTGGTTTAACACACTGCCCTGTCAAGGCAGAGACCGCGGGTTCGAATCCCGTCGGCCCCGCCAGGTTTCAGATGCAAGGCGGCAGACGGCAGTCGTCAGAAATCAGCGGAGCCAGTCGTCGAGGTGTTGGGCGACGAAGGCGTCGTCGGTGAGGTGGGGGTAGGCGGCGATCACGCGGTCAATCTCCTGCATCTGGCCGGGTGACAGGTCCTCGCGCGGGTTCAGGCACCACCGGCCCTGCATCAGACCTTGTCGCACGAGCACCTCGTGGATGCCTGCGATACAGCCTGCGAAGGAATGCGCGGGGTCGAAGAGGGCGGCGTTGCAGTCCGTGATCTGAGCGCCCAGGGTGAGCAGTTCGTGGGGCACAGGAGAACCCGATTCAACGATCGCGCGGGTCTTGTCGAGCAACTGGACGGCGCGCAGCGTCCACACCGCCCAGTGTCCGAGCAGGCCGCCGACTATGCGCAGGCTTACCGTGTTGCCGTCAACCGCGAATCGGAAAGTGGTGAGCAGGTCGCTCACGATGCTGTCGTCGTTGCCGGTGTAGAGGGCGATGTCCGCAGCGCGCCCCGCCTCGGCGACAGCGCGCACGACATCGAGCGTCTGGTATCGGTTGAAGGGCGCAATCTTTATGGCCACGACGTTTGGGATGTCGGCGAAACGCCTCCAGAAAGCGACATCGAGGATTCGCCCGCCGACCGACGGCTGCAGGTAGAAACCGAACAGCGGGATGAGTTCTGCAACCGCCTTGCAGTGCTCGATCAGTTCGTCGGCCGATGCATCTTTCATCGCGCCCAGGCTCAGGAGGCCCGCATGGTATCCAATTTCTGCCGCGGTCTCGGCTTCGCTGACTGCCTGGCGGGTCTTGCCGCAGATGCCAGCAACCCGCACGATGGGAACGCCGCCCGTGCGCTCGTGTTCTGCGGCGGTTTGCGCGGCGAGTTCGAGGACGGGCCTGTAGAGGCCGACCTTCGGATCGCGGATCTCGAACTGGGTGGTGTGAACGCCGACGGCCACGCCTCCCGCTCCTGCCGCAAGATAGTAGCGAGTGAGCGCGCGCTGATGTCGTTCGTCGAGTTTTCTTTCGGGCGTCAGGGCGAGCGGGTGGGCGGGAATCACGAGGCCGCGCCGCAGGGCGGCGAGGATTTCAGGAGGCGGCAGTGGCGCAGGCATCGCTATCCTCTTGCCTTACAGCCTATCACAAAAGAGCACCGCCATGTCACCCTGAGTCCCGATCCGCCAGCCGGCGGACGGGACGAAGGGTCCCACAGGAACGCGCATAGAGAGCGCGTGACAAGGTGAGATTCTTCGCTTCGCTCAGAATGACAGCGGGCGGTCATGTGGTATTGTCATCCTCGCTCAGAACTTGCCGTCGCGCTGCTCGTAGTGGGTCGGCTTGTCGAGCGTCGGCCCGTCGCCCATCACCCAATGCGCGGCCCACTGGACCATCGTGTCGAGAGAGACTGTCGGCTCGCCGAAAAGAGCGCGGGCGCGGGCGGCATTGCTCAGGAGAGCGGTATCGGCCTCGCGCCCCTCGAGACTGGGGTTCTTGTTCATCAGTTCGCCGAGGCGCTGGGCGATGGCGCGCACGGATACGATCTCCGCGCCCGTAAGATTCAAGATCGCAGGCGGGCTCTTGCACAGGGAAAACGCCTGCAGCGCCCGCACGTTGACATCGCCCTGCCACATCACGTTGACGTATCCCATGGCGAGGTCAATGGGCAGCCCGCGAGCGACCTTCTGCGCGACATCGAGGATGACGCCGTAGCGCAGGTCAATCGCGTAGTTCAGGCGCAGGATCGTTACCGGCGTGCCCAATTTCTCCGAGAAGTGCTGGAACATCCGCTCGCGGCCGAGGCAGGACTGGGCATATTCTCCGATCGGGCCGACCGGAGCATCCTCTGTTGGGCCGCCGGAGGAGATCGGGGTCAGGGGATAGACATTGCCGGTCGAGAATACGACGATGCGCGCTTCCCGATAGCGATCGGCCACCACGGCGGGCAGATAGACGTTGAGCGCCCAGGTGAGCGATTCGGCGCCGGTCGAGCCGAACTTGCGGCCCGCCATGAATATCACGTTGGGAGCATCGGGCAGGCGGGCCAGGGCGTCGCGGTCGAGCAGGTCGCACGTAACGGCTTCAATGCCGGTGGCTTCCAGCGCCTTGCGCGCGGCCGGCGTTGGGAAAAGGTCGGCGCCGATGACGCGCGCGGCCTTGCCGCTCTCGGCCAGTGCTTTTCGCGCCATGGCAGCAAGGCTCGGGCCGATCTTCCCGCCTGCGCCGAGGATGAGAAGGTCGCCCTCCCAGCCGGACAGCGCCTGGACGAGTTCGGGAGTGGGCGTGGCGAGGAGCCTGTCGAGGTCGGATTCGCTTTCGATCAACGGGACAGTGAAGGGCGATTGGTGTGGTTGTTTTTGCATGAGATTCCCTTCGCTTCGCTCAGGGCAGGCTTCGCTTCGCTCCGAATGACATTTTCGTGGGCGTCTAATCTTGACGAGAGGCCCTCATATGGTGCGCGGGGGCCAGCCGGTAAACTCTTCGGTTTCTGCAGGGCCCAGCCGTTCTCGCAGGACAGCCGCCGCCTTCGCCACGCCGTCGCACCATGCTGCGATCTCGTCAACGTGGGGGGAGCCACTCTCCCACTTGTCCCAGGCGGCGAAGAGTTTCTCGAAAGGCCCGGTGTCAGCAAGTGAGCCGCAGGTTCGCTTGAAATCCTGCAAACACTGCGTGCGGTGATTCGCGTAGATGCCATGCGCTTCGATGGCGGCGCGCACTGTGGTCCATGCGACAGTGAAGGCTACGTACAGAAGAGTATCGGCCTCCTCCTCGGGTCGGGTAGGTGCGCGCCCTTTGTAGCGCGTGAGGAACTTCTCGCGGTCGCGAGCCACCTTCTCGATCTCAATGGACACAAGGTCTTGCCACGCGCCTTCTGCCAGCAGGCGTCGGCGCTCTTCGGGTGGCGCGTGGGCGAGGCGCGCCAGTTCGTCGGTCAGCCGCTCGCACAGCGGCAGGCGGTGGCGACCGGGTGCTTTGAGCCAGGTCTCGGCCAGGGCCTCGGTCTTCTGATAGAGGGATTCCTTGACCATGCCGCGAGCGACAGCATCCTGGAGCGTGAGAAAGAACTCATCCATGCTCAAGATCTCGATCTCGGGATGGCGAGCGAATTCCTCCATCTCAGAGTTGAGGTGCTCCAGCACGCCGCCGCCTATCTGAACGAAGAGGAACATGAATAACGGCCGCGTGGGGCACTCTCTCGCGAACTTGACTATGTCGCCGATGTTATCCCTGCCCGCGTTGGCGATGTGGACCGAGTGCACTTTCGGGATAGGCCCTTGCAGGTAACTCTTCGCGTAAGGAGAACCGCCCAGCCCGCAGACGAGGCCGGGGCCGTCCTTCAGAGCCTCCTGCTCCCTGCGCACGGCCGGATCGTCCTCGACCTCTCGCCACCAGTCGCGCAGGAACCAGTTCACCATGTTGCACCCGTGCTGGCCGGTCTGGTCGAGCAGACGCCGCGTCTCTTTCAGATAGTTCTGCGCCAGAGGATAGGGCCACAGGTGGGTGTATGTGTATGCGGCGCCGGATGACGGCCCCCAGAAACAGTCATTGGGGGCGCGAGTCTCGTGGTAGTAGCGCACCATGGCGGGCATCAGTTTGACCATCAAGGGCAACATGCCCCAGCCGAGTTTGAACTGGCCGCGCTGCGGGGTGAGCCAGTTGCCGTGGTGGAGGTTATTCATCGCCCAGGTCGCATCGCCGTCGCTCACGTAGAGGCAGACGTAAACCTTGTCGGGCTCTGCGCGGCACCGGTCGCGCTGCGGAAGCGGCTGCGTGTAGGCAGCATCGGGATCGCCGACGCCCCCGTGAATGGTCAGGTTGGGCGTGTTGACGCTGCAGAGGGTAAAGAAACCGCGCTCCGCCGCCTCGGCAACGTATTCCTTTTCCTGGTCGCACATGCAGTGCCAGTTCATCTGGACGCCGGGGGGTTCGGCCGATTCCAACATGCGCCGGTAGAGGTTCAGCGTTCTGCGGGTCTGGCGGCTCAATGGAAGGTCGAGCGCCAGCCCTTTGTGATAGACGATGAAATCCTCGAGCGTGTGGCACATCGCGGACCAGAAGGGCCTGTGAACGCAGAGATTGGCGTAGAGTCGCTTGCAGCAGTGAGGCCAGAGGTTGGCCAGAGCCCATTCGGCGGCTTCGATGTCGTCCGCGAATTTTCCACGCAGGTCGTCGCGCTTCTGGATGCCGTGGCGCGTCATCCATTGTTCCTGGTCGGGGGCAATGGGCAGCAATCCTTCAAGCCCTGCGCGCGTGATGGCCAGGTTTTGGGTCTGGATCACGCGCTCGTTGTCGTAGAGGAGATATCCATTCACGAGGTGCTTGTATCGCTCGATCAATGCGTCAACATCGTGGGCCTCTTCGGTGGGCAGGCCAAATGTTTTCACGTAGTAGTCGAGCCAGTGTTCCTCATAAAGCCCTCCGGGTCTTCCCGGGCGCGGGGGTGTGGTGCGCTGGACTAGGTAGAGTTGAGGCTCGTCGCGGTTCACGAGGCCCTGGAATGAGCGGTACCAGACCCAGAAGTCCACCGTCTTGCTTTCAACTTCAGGAGCCGAGACGACGATGCGCTTCACGCGCGGAATAGAGGGAAGGATGTCAGTTAGTCGCACTTATGCCTCCGTGATCGATTTCGACATTCTCTTGTTTCAACGTCAGGCCGAACCACCTCTATCCTGTCATTCTGAGCCCGTCCGTCAGCTGACGGACGGGCGAAGAATCCCACCCTCTCACAGGCAGCCCTGCGGCAGGCGCAGAGGGGCCAAGTGGGATGCTTCGCTGCGCTCAGCATGACAGTAGTGGGCAATTCTTCCTATAGGAGCACTACCCCGGTTTGCCGTAGCGGTGGGCGAGTTGGCGGTCGGCCTCGTAGGTCTGCGACAGTTTTTCGTAGGATTCCTTCAGGCGCTTGCGCTCACTGCGCGGCGCGTCCGGGTCCTCCAGGGCCTGGTAGAGCACAGCGCCCTCTGCATCAGCAGGCACGGGAAGATCGGCCAGGTAGCAGATGGTCGGCACGATGTCAACCAGCCAGGCCGTCCTTTGCATAACGTATCCCTTCTTGACGCCCGGGCCGGCCATGATGAGAAGCGACTTGAGCGATCCGAGCCCATGCTCTGCAGCCGGCAGGTGCACGCCGTGCTGCCCGCCAAACTGCGGGCTGACGGCGAAGACCACGTCGCCCACCCGGTCGCCGTAGAGGCCCAGAATGCGCGCATCCTCTCGCTTCAATGCCAGCGAGATCGGCTTGAGGCCGGTCTCGGGGTCGCGGAAATTGGTGAGCGCGTCCAGAATCTCTTGCCTCACCTTCTCGTAGTCCTTCGGGTCAACGCTGCCGTCGGGGTCGCGGCCCTTCAGGTTGACGTAGATATAACTCGCGCGCTGCGTTACGGCGCGCGTCTTCGTCCAGTCAATGCGGCGATTCTGTCCCTCGCCGGTGAAGACAGTCAGGCCGGCCTGCTCCAGGATCCCCGAGACGTTCACGCGCGCGGTGGTCGCCTTGGCCCCGTGGTCCGATGTTATCACGACCAGCGCATCGGGCCCTGCCGTCTCGATGATGCGCCCGATCATCTTGTCGAGCGACTGGTAGAAAGCGGCCTCGAGCGCTTGGTAGCGCTTCACTTGCGCTGCATCGGGGTTTGTCGCCGGGTCCCACTTGTTCCCGAAGACGTGATATACGTGGTCGGGGCAGTGGGCGTGCATGTAGAAGACGTCCCAGGGCTTGTTCTTCAGCAGGTAGCAGGCGGCATCTGCGAGCCAGATGTGCTGCGAGTCAACCAGGTCAGCGAATGCAGCATCATCTATCCATCCCAGGCCGAAAGCGGGGAAAGGGACGTATGGGAGGGGCAGTCCTTTCTCCGATTTGATCTCCTCGGCAAGCGATTCAGGATGGGACCATCCCTTCAGCGCGCAGATCGGGGTCAGGTAAAGCCGAAGGGCGCTCGCGTCGGGCGACAGTTCGACGAGCCTGAGCGCAAAGGCCGCGGGACATGCGCCTTTTTCGGTGTCGAATGTGCGCGTGATGTTGTCGCTCCACTGGCCGGGGCGCAAGTCGGCAATGGCGGAACTGGTGTCCTTGGATTCGCAAACCATGACGCGCCCGAATGCGGCGCCCTCCTTTACCACGAGCAGATGCCAGGTCGGCGCCTTGAACGGATACTTGGCGCGCGGCTGGCCGACGTTGAGAGTGGCCTCGAGCGATCCGGCGGGCGCGTTCTTCCAGCCTTGCGCGGGCGAAAGTTGTATGCGCGTCCCGCTCGGCACTTCCTCGGTGCAGAAAAGTTGGTCGTGGCAGAGCGTCATGAAGATATCGTTGCCCTCGCGCCATTCATTGATGGCCAGGCCGCCGCCGGCGATTTGCACGCCGTCTTTCAAGGGCGATGGCCAACTGGAGGGATAGTTGAGGACGATTGACTTCTTGCCGTCGCGCGCGGCGGCGTTCCAGATGTATTCCGCTTTGCATTCGCGGCTGTCGAACGCCTGGTGGGTCTTGTCCAGCGGGTCGCCCGGGATGTGGCTATTGAAGCAGGTTATGCCGTGGGTGCCGGGCCACGCGCCTGTCGCCAGAGTCGTCCAGTTCGGCGGCGTGATGGTGGGGTAGGGGGCCAGGCAATTCTCGGCCCATACTCCGCGATCAATCAGGCCCTTCATCACCGGCAGCAGGCCCTGGTGCGCGTAGTGCCAGACGCGCTTGGGTATCGGGGCGTCAAGCCCAATGAAAACTACTTTCGTCTCTTTCGACATTCTGCACTCCTGTGGTTGTTTCGTAACCTGTTCCGCCTGCGAGGCGCGTTTCCCTTCCCGGAACAGGTCGAATCACAGGTGAGAGCGCCTATGCCACTCCAGACCACAGGCAGGAGTGCCTGTGCCACAGAAGACGGATGTGGCACACCCACTCTTGGCTGTGCGAGAGAAGGCACAGGCAGGAGTGCCTGTGCCACACTTTGCTGTTGACAGGAAGAGGTGCGCGGGCGATAATCTGGTGGCCCGCAGGGGCTGATCTTCGGGGTAGAGGAGGGGCAGATGAAAGCAATGCTGCAGGGTCGCGGCCTGACCCGGTTCGTTCGCCTGCTCGCCATCGGTTCGTTTCTCGCGCTGTCGCTGACCGTCGCCTACGCGGGGACCACCGAGCGCGTGAGCGTATCAAGCGCTGGCGAGCAAGGCAACTGGGATTTCTACTATCCGTCAATCACGTGGGATGGCAGGTTCGTTGGGTTCCAGTCTTACAGGGACAATCTGGTGCCGGGGGACCCGAACACGGGTGGCTACTTCATTCGCGACCGGCTGACATCAACGACGGTGCGCATCCGGCGGTCCGGCGGCGACTTGTGGGAGCCTTCCATCAGTGCCGACGGGCGGTACGTTGTGTTCTCGTCATCCGGCGACTACTTCGTGGCGGGTGACACGAACCAGCAGGGGGACGTCTACCTCTACGATCGCCAACGCGATGTCTTCGAGCGACTGTCCGTGTGGAGCGACGGCGCGGCAATCGAGGAGGGAGCACATTCCCCTGTGATGAGCGCGGACGCCAGGTTGGTCGCGTTCCATTCACAATGGTACTTCGAGGTGTGTCCAGAGCCCTACAGGCCCGAGTGGTGTTGGTGGGAATCCACACCCGTCGAGTATCTTCGCGACAGAGCAGGAGGCACGACCGAGTATCTTGCTCTGCAGATAGCTATCGGAGAGACGCGACGCTACGTTTGGTTCCTGTCGCCCTCGTTGAGCGCCGACGGGCGGTTTGTCGCGTTCGTAGCAACCGATCCCCCCAGCGTGATAGCAGACGATACGAACCAACGTGCTGACATTTTCGTTTACGATCGGCTGACTGGGGCTGTCGAGCGCGTATCGGTGTCAAACACGGGTGACCAGGCGAACGGGTCTTCGTCGTCTCCAGCGATCAGTGGCGATGGGATGGTTGTTGCCTTTGTCTCGCATGCCAGCAACCTCGTCTCCGGGGACAGCAACGGTTTGCCTGACGTTTTCGTGCGCGACCGGTTGGCGGGGAAAACCGAGATCGCCTCAATGTCCACCGCCGGCGAACTGGCTAACGGCAACGTCAGCCGGCCCTTCATCAGCGCTAATGGGATGGTTGTCGCTTTCGCTTCCGACGCCGCCAATCTGGTCCCGGGCGACAGCAATGGCAAGTGGGACGTCTTTGTCCACGACCGGGCAACGTCCGTGACCGAGCGCGTGAGTGTGAGCAGTGCAGGGGAGCAGGGGGACGGCCACTCGCTCGATGACAACCATTATGTGGGGATCTCCATAAGCGGAGACGGGCGTTGCGTGGCGTTCGTTTCCAAAGCGAGCAACCTGGTGGCCGGCGACACGAACGGGCGGGCGGACATATTCGTGCGCGACAGGTTTGGGTGCCCAAAGCCGTCGGGGCCGCTGTTTGGGGTGATGGCGGTGAGGCAGTTGACGAGTTGGCCGGATGCGACGTTGACCTCGATTGCGGCGGGGATCAATTACGACGGGTCGCGCGTGGCGATCGAATCGAAGGCGAATCTCACGGGCGAGAACCCGTATGGGGTCGAAGAGGTCTTTGCAGTGAACGGCGATGGCACGGGCCTGCGCCAACTGACTCACGGCGTGATGGGCGCGAAGGCAACGTGGCTGAGCGGCAACGGCGAGATGATCTGTTTCCAGGCCCCGGGCAACCCGACCGGACAGAACCCCGACGGCAGCACGGAGGTGTTCGTCGTTTCCTGGGACGGCTCGATACTGCGCCAACTGACTTTCAATCCCACGGCTGGTTACGGTTGCAGCAGCACAAGAATCAGCCATGACGGGCAATGGGTTTGCTTTGTCTCGAACGCGGACCTGACGGGCGAAAACCCGATCCACAACACCGAAGCGTTCGTGGCGAAAAGCGACGGCACTGTGCTGCGGCAGTTGACGCACGAGGCCGACGCGCGCTACCGCGTGTCGGACTCGTTCATCAGCCCTGACGGGCAGTGGATCCAGTTCAGTTCGACGAGCGATCCGCTGGGCATGAACCCGGATCACAGCCAGGAGGTGTTCATCATCAACCGCTATGGCACGGGCGTGACCCAGGTGACCCAGAACCCCGATCCGATGAGGCGCTTTGAGGTCTCCTATGGTATGACTCGGGATGGCGGGGTCCTGCTGATCCGGGGGAACGCGAACCCCACCGGTCAGAACCCGGACGGCCACGACGAGGCATTCATCGTCAACGCCGATGGCAGCGGGCTGCGGCAACTGACCTGCGACCCGGACTTCGAGACGGGGCGCGGGATGCTCAGTTACGACGGCAGGCTGGTCAGCCTCCGTTCGCGCGCTGACTTCACGGGCGAGAACCCGGACCACTCGTGGGAAGTGTTCTTGATGAAATCGGACGGGTCGCGCATCACGCAGATCAGCCGCTATGATGGGCCCGGCTCTCCGTCGGTTTGGGACCGGCTCAGCGGGGATGGCAACCGCATCGCGTTTACTTCGAACGGCAACCCGACGGGCGGCAACCCGGATCTTGGCATGGAGGGTTTCATCGCTGATCTCGACACGGTTCCGCCCACCGGCCTGGGCATTTCCATCAACGGCGGGGCGAGGTGCACGGGCAGGCCCGATGTGACTCTTTCTCTCACCTGCAACGACTGCGCCGAGGTGCGATTGAGGAACGATCCCGGCGAATGGGGCCCCTGGGAACCGTTCGCTGCGACGAAGGCGTGGACGCTGACTGCCGGGGAGGGGATCAAGCGGGTCTGCGCGCAAGGCCGCGATCAAGGGATGAACGAATGCGCCCAGGTTTGCGATGAAATACTGGTTTACACGCTGCCGCCATATTACCTCGCCATCAGCATCAACGGCGGGGCTTCGTGCGCCGGCTCGCGCGAGGTCACGCTGACGCTGGCGGCGATGGGCCCTGCGGAAATGAGGTTCCGCAACGAGAGCGGCGCGTGGTCTGCGTGGGAGCCGTTCGTGCCGACCAAGGTCTGGAGCCTGTCGGCAGGAGCGGGCTTGAAGACGGTCGGGTTCCAGTGCCGCGACGAGTGCGGCAACGTGTCTGCTGAAGCGACGGACACGATCCGGTTGGCGACCTTTGAGGATGTCGGCTGCGGCGATCCTTCAGCGCCGTATATCTACGGCCTGGTCGCTCGCCGGATAGCAAGCGGTTGCTCGGTTGAACCGGCGCTGTTCTGTCCATACGCCAAGATTACCAGGGCTGAGGCCGCCGTGCTCATATGCAGGGCGGCAGGGAAAGCGCCGCTGGAGCGTGCGACGCCGACATTTCCCGATGTTCCCAAGACCCACTGGGCATATGGCTACATCGAGCGCTTCTGCGACGCGGAATCGTGGGGCGGGAATGCGCCCGGATATGCTTGCTCAATCTTCCCGAAGAAGATATTCTGCCCGGGGGCTGCTGTAAGGCGCGAGCAGATTGCCTGGATTGTTTGCACGGCCAAGGGCAAGCAACCGACTGCTTGGTGCTCCGGCACATTCGCCGACGTGCCCGCGTCCAACGCGTTGTGCCGGTGGATCGAGCGCCTTGCCGATGCGCGCTCGTGGCCTGGCGGGATTGCGGTTACGGGCGGATGCGCCTGTCCATCGGGCTACGCCACCGGCGCGAGATGCTTCTGTCCCAAATCTTCAGTGACCAGGGGGCAGATGGCAGTCCTCCTGGTGCGGGCGTTCGGGATTTCCCTGTGGTAGGGGCACGGCAGCCTACTCCGCCGTAGTAGCCACGGCTACGAAGGCTGGATGCCGTGCCCCTACGGATCGCGCATTCGGCATCACGATGTAGCGCCGCCGTCCCGGCGTCCGCCAGCTGGCGGACAGCGAGACGCTGGCGTTACGAGCAGCGCTTTCGGCATTCGGTTGTAGGGCGGAGGCGGCGGTGTGAACGAGCGGGGCGCTCGCGCTGAAGGGTGTGGATGTTCGGATGTTGGTGGCTGAACTGACCGAAGCGAAGACTTCTCTAGGCTGCGGGGCGGACCTTGGTGGCGTGCAAGCCCTTGGGGCCTTGGGCTACCTCGATTTCGACCTGCTGTCCCTCGGACAGGGTTCTGAATCCTTTGCCCTCGATGGTGGAATAGTGGACGAAAACGTCGCCCTTCTCGGTCTCCACGAAGCCGTAGCCCTTGGCCTCACTGAACCACTTGACCTTGCCTGTGAGGTGCTCCTTGTCGCTCACGGCCCTCCTCCCTTTCGAAAGCAGTAAGTCCGGCTGGGAGTTGGGCCTGCGACCCGAAACCCATCACCTGAACCCTTACCACTTTCCTGCTCGTGCGACTGGTAAGACCAGTGACACGGGCGGAAGTATAGCACGCAAGCAAGGAGCCGTCAAGTAGAAGGCGGGCGCGGCTTCTCCTGAAGCCGTCCGCCAGCCGGCGGAATCGCGGGCTCAGGTCGCCGACGCGCCAAAGCCCAGACTTCGCCAAGGCTCCGTCTGGCAGGCGCTGTGGCGACGGCGCGAGAGCCCGCGCCCGGTTAGCAGTCGCGCGGGCGGCTCATGCAGGCGACGCCACGGCCGCTCGAGGCGCGAAGAGGTACTTGAGCGCCGCAACGACGGCGGGGTCGAACTGCGTGCCGGAGTGGGCCTGGATCTCGGCGAGCGCCTCGTCGGAGGTGCGCGCGCGGGCGAAGGGCCTGGGGCTGGTGATGGCGTGGTAGGCATCTGCCACGGCCAGGATGCGGGCCTCGACAGGCATGGAATCGCCCTTCAGACCATCCGGGTAGCCGTTGCCATCCCATCTTTCGTGATGGTGGCGGATCATAGCAAGGGCCTGCTCGTCCGGCTCGAGGGGCTCGAGGAGAGCAACGCTGAGTTCGACGTGCTGCTTGGCGATGTCCCATTCCCAGGCTTCGAGGGTGGACTCTTTTTGGAGGATCTTGGCAGCGATGGCGAACTTGCCGTGGTCGAGGAACTTTGCGTACTCGGCGAGGCGACCAATCACTTCGGCCGGTAGGCTCATCTGGGTGGCAAGGCGCTGTGCGAGAAGGGCGACCTGGTCGCCGTGGATGGCATCGTAGGAATTCTCGCCGCCCAATGGGCGCGCGATGCTTTCGAGCGCGCCCAGGTAGGCTATGCGCAATCTGCTGATGCTCTCCAGGAGTTGGGCGGGAGAAGGGCAGGAAGCGGCGCGCTGCTGGGCGCGGCGATTCAGGTCGCTGATGGTGGCCTCAACGTGTGACTGCAGGGTGTGCTGGATGCGGCGGTGCTGGCGCTCCTTGCGGCAGACGCACACCGACGCTGCCAGCAGTGCGAGAAAGCAAACCCATAGTACATACCACCACGTGCAGCCTGCCAGCCCCGGGTCCATCGCAATCAAGCCGCCTGCTGTCAGGCCAAAGGCTACCATCAGGCCAGCCAGAATGCGCTGAAGGCTCTGGTAACGCCGTTCCGAAACCGTCCACGCTGTTTCCATCTTTCCCACCTAGGCCATTTATTCCATGTTTCCTGTCGTGTTCTTGTTGTCATCTTGGTCAAGGCTGCGGGCGCTCGTGGGCCGGCAGGGCAGTGGCGGGCTCGCGCTGAAGTAGTTTCCGGGAGGCCCGAACCTATGAGAGCGTTTCTTGCTGCGCTGGCGCTGCTGGTGGCAGGGCAGTGCAGCGCTCCGGGAGACCACGCGCAGGCCCGGCGCGCGATGGTCGAACAGCAGTTGCGCGCCAGGGGAATCACCAGCCAGGCAGTGCTTGCTGCGATGCTGAAGGTTCCGCGGCACGAATTCGTGCCCGAGAATCAGCGGCCGCACGCTTACGAGGATGGGCCACTTCCGATTGGATACGGCCAGACCATCTCGCAGCCATACATAGTGGCCCTGATGACCCAGGAACTGCGGCTGAGGAAGGGCGAGAAAGTGCTGGAGATAGGCACCGGTTCGGGCTACCAGGCGGCGGTGCTGGCCGAAATAACCGCGAACGTCTATTCGATAGACATCATCCCACAACTGGTCGAGAGCGCGCGCCGGACGCTTGACCGGCTTGGCTACAAGAGCGTGAAGGCGAAGGCGGGCGACGGGTATCTCGGCTGGCCCGAATACGCCCCATTCGATGCGATCATCGTAACGTGCGCGCCCAACGATGTTCCGCAGCCGCTCATTGATCAATTGAAAGATGGCGGCCGGATGGTGATCCCTGTGGGCGAGCAGGGTCGGGTTCAGAAACTCTACCTGCTGCAGAAGAAGGGCAAGATCGTCGTCAGGACGCACATCACAGACGTTCTGTTCGTTCCCATGGTGCGGGGCAAGTAACCGCTGCCATTCTCTCTCTGATCCTCACGTCAGGCGGTGCCTGTCATCATGGGCCTGAGAGGTGGGCTCAAGTTCCGGCTGTCGCCGCCCGATAAGAATAGTGGCCGCCCTCTTAGTGAGTAGAGGCTGAAGGGTTCCCCCAGGCCCCGACGGCTAGGGCTGCCGAAAGGGCGACGCCCGGTCCTGAAAACGACAAACCACAGGCCTCCCCAAAAGTCGGATCAGGCGGCGGGCAGTCGCGCATCCGAGGGAAACGCGCACCGCGTCCCCAGAAGGCTGGGGCCGGAGCAAAGCCGGCCCCAGCCCCAGGAAAGGTGGCAAGTGGAAACGCGTATCGCGATTCTTGATGGGTGGGGGCGAAGAGCGGCGCTCGCTCGTGATGCGGGGCATGGGTGCGGGGCTGTGAAAGTGAGGGCGAAAAGACAACGCACGGCGTGGGTTTCCGGGGCGCCAGAGGGGATGGAGGGCCTGCCAGCCGTTTTGCCAGCCGCGGCTGCAGGCAGCGTGAGACAGCAGTCGGGAGCGGTGCTCCCTCGACCCCCCGACCCGCTCCTGACAGGCGCCCCCCGGTCCGCCGCCCGGCGGACCAGCGCCCCGGACATCTCACGTGCCACAGCAGCGTCGGGCGCTGCGAAGCAAAGCGGCGACCAGAGACCGCGGAAGATAGCCCGCGGACGGGGGAGGTTGCGGTCATGACTGCCGCTCCTCCCCGCAGTCCGCGGGCAGGCTATTGTTTGTTGAAGTTCGCAGAATACAGTTGACAGGCGACAGATGAATCCTGCCGGATTGTAAGGCGGTTCGTTGGGTCATACGGTTCGGCCCTATTTCGGGAGACTCAATATGGGTGCCGATGCGCTGCTCGCGACAGTTTGAGTGAGCAGTCGGAAGAACGTGCATGAGTGCGGATTTTCTGCAGGGAGCGATGGCAGTTGACGACTCGACGCTGCGCCGCGCCCAGTCGGCGGTGGGCCGGCAACCCGGCCGGGGGAGGGCGAGCGTTTCTTCGCTCGAAAGCGATCTGGCAGCGGCGCGGCTCGCGCTAAAGCGCACCCCCGAGACTGCAAACCCCGATGTGGAGCGACTGGCGCTGCAGGTTTCCGACGGCTGCTACCAGGTGCCAGAGGAACTCGTCGCCCAGAAGATCATCGAGCAAGCGATGATGACAAGGCGGATCGGCGGCTCTTAGCGGCCACGGCGGGGGTGGCCTTCTACTGCCGCTCTCCCCTTTGATGTTCGGCTGAGCGCGGGACGCTGCTACTTGACGCGGACGCGTTACCTGGGTACCATGGTGCCGATGGCGTAGTGGGTTTAGCGCCCCTGGGAGAGCGGGTTGGCTGTAACTGCGGCGAGAAAGACGAGCCTCGCACTTTTCGACAACACCCAATTCATCTACGAGCTGGCTCTGGCCCGGATGGAACTGAAGGCCTTTGGGGTCGAATTCGCGGTCGAGCCCGACATGCGCACGTTCGAAGCCACTTCGATTCCCGACCCCGAGGTTCTGGTCAGGAGGCTGGCGTACTTCGGCAAAGTAGGGGATCTCAGGACCGACTACGACGTCCTGAGAGAGTACAATACAACCCGGTCGGCAAACCAGTATATGACCCACTGGATATATCCGTACAAGGGCAAGTTCCATCCGCAGCTTGTGCGCGCCCTGCTCAACATCATGCAGATCCGTGCGCGCCAAATAGTGTTGGATCCATTCATTGGCAGTGGGACTACTGCTCTCGAGTGCATGCTACTGGGGATCAACTGCGTAGGTGTGGACATCTCGCCTCTTTGCGTGCTGATCTCCCGCGTGAAGACGCTGGCTGTCCAAGGCCTAGACGAGATTCACGCTCAGGCCTCCGCTGTTCAGGTCAGTGAGCGGAGCACGCCTACTCTGTTCGGGGAGCCCTCGCCGCGACCGGGCCTGTCAGGGCAGGCTGATGAGTTCTTCCGGGCTGCCGAGATGATCGCGGCGAGTGACAGGGCGCGGCGAGGAAAGGAGTTCGGACGCTCATTCCGCGCCAACTTGCAGCGCATGATGACGTCCACGGGACACCTCAGGGAGGCTCGCGACCGCCTTGGGCTGACGTTCGGAGAAGTTGACGTTCAACTCGGGGATGCCAGGAGGCTGCCGCTGGCCGCAGAGTCTGTGGATGGCATCATTACTTCTCCACCGTATTCGATAGCCTTGGACTATGTGCAAAACGACGCGCACGCGCTTTCAGCTCTGGGGTGTGACCTCGGGGAAATCAGAGATCGGTTCATCGGGGTACGCGGGCACGGCGAGTCTAAGTTCCGCCTCTACGAGGCGGATATGAAGCAGTCGGTTCAGGAGATGGGCCGCGTGCTAAAGCCTGGCGGCTACTGCGCAATCGTGGTTGGCAACGTAACCTTCAGAGGAGAGGAGGTCCCTACCACGGACCATATTATCCGTTTCGCGGAAGAGGCCGGGCTGCGTCTGCAGCACCGAATGGATAAGATCATATTCGGGCTCTACAATGTGATGCAGCGGGAGTTTGTCCTCTTGTTCCAGAAGCGGCCAAGTGGTGCGCCAGCGGAGGGCGAAACCTCGTGGACGAAACAGAGCGACATCAGTTCGAACAGCTGAGAGAGCTCAGCAAGGAGCTCCTGCGGCCGCTGAAGAAGGTACCATTCTGGCTGGTCATTGAAACGCTGACATCGCATCGCGTCGAACGCTTCGGTGATGATCCGAGAGATGAGCAATTGCTGGGCGCGCTCGCCGGCGCGGCCATGGAAACCACCGCTGCCACTCAACGAGCGAGGGTGCGCGCCAATCGTCCGAACGATGTGAGTGTGCAGATCGAGTCCCTTATCAAGCCCCGCCTTGAAGGGCGGGAAGTGACCCTGGAAACTCTGCGAGGTACTGGGGGCTGTCCTGACCTCAAGATGAGGGACCGTTATGGCCGTGCTGCCTTCCTCGAGATCAAGGTTTCTCGCACGGAGAACATTGACACCGGCTCACCCCGAAACTTCTTCTACCAGCCCACGGAAGGCAGCAAGATAGACTGCCCGGCGAGGCACCTGATTTGCGCTTTCGCGATCGAAGAAGTCTCTACCAAGAGATGGCGTGCAGTGAACTGGCGGATCGCTGACTTGTGGGGGCTGGTGGTCAGCCTCAAGCCCGAGTTCAACGCCGACAACAGGGCCCTCTATTCCTCAGACAATCTGCTCGCCACTGGGGACGCGCGCGCTTGGACAGGTACGAGGTAAGCAGCCGCCGCGGTTTCTCCACCTACGCTTTGGAGAGGGCGGAGGCTTTGGACATGAGGCGGGATTTGTATCTAGCGGCGGCCCGCTTGTGGATCACGCGCTTGCCGGCAGCCTTGTCGAGCATCTGTGCTGCGGCTTTGACAGCGCCGGCTATCTGCTCGCCCTGAGCGGAGCCGATGACGGCGCGTGCGGACCTGATCAAACCTCGCGTGCGCGTCTTGACGGACTTGTTTCGCACTTGCCTGCGCCGCGACTGGCGCAGCGCCTTCATCGCGGAGCGGCTTCTTTTCGGTTTGGGCACGACATTCCTCCGTGTTCGATTCGGGCAGCCAAGCATTCTAACACAGGCCGCCGCTGCACACAATACCCCCGCGCAAGACGCAATTGCCAACTGGGCGCGGGGTCTCGCGCCGTCGCCATGGCGGCTTCCGCCTTCGCGAGAGCGACGTAGCCGCTTCGGCGGAGTCGCTTGGCGCGTCGGCGACCTGACCCCGCGGGCCTACTAGGCGTGCTCCGCAAGGGACGTGCGTGGGGAATGGGATTCTTCCCTTCGGTCAGAATGACAGATGGGGCAGGGCGGCTTCAGCCCTCGATCCCCTCGGGCCAGGGGAGAAGCCGCCGCGAGGCACCCACCTCGTGTTAGCAGTTACATGGTCTGCTGCCCGAAACCGCTGTTGCGCGGCAGGATACGGAAGGAAGATGGCCGAAGTGTGTATGCAGATGCTGGTGTTCACGGCAGGCACTTGAAAGGAGAAGGACTTGAAAGTTGTGCTGACTGGTGTGTTGATTCTCTGTTGTTCTGCCGCGTCGGGACAGGCGGCGATCGTCGGCAGCGTGGAGCCGCAGCCTGTTCCCGCCGGCGCGGTCGCCCTGGTTACGCTGCGTTGTGCGGACTCTGCCTTGAAGATCGTGTCTGCCAAGGTGTGGGTGCGCGAAGACCCATCGCTGGAGACTCCGCTGACCGACTCGGGCAGCATGGGGGACAAGGCTGCGGGCGACGGGATATGGAGCATCTCGGTGCCCGTGGGATCGGATACTCCTGCGATGACATACCACCTGGTGTTCGAGGCCGAACTCAAGGGCCCTCAGGGGACTCAGAAGGCAACGACAACGATTGAGGCCGTGGTTTCCGCGCCAGGCTCCCAGGCCTCTGGCCCGGTGATGATCGCGGCCCCCAAACCGGAGGAAGGGGTTACCGGCAAGGTGGTCGTGAAGGCAACGATCAATACGCCCGCGGCCCCCGCCAGCGTGTCATGCCGCATCGGCTCGTCTGCTCTCGCAGCGATGGCGCGACAGGCCGACGGCTCCTGGGAAGCGACGGTTGACACATCGTTGGTCGGCAATGGCCCGCAGGCTGTCGTCGTCTGCGCATCGGCGCCCGGCGTATCCAAGACGCGGACCGGCAAGGAGACCGGGCCCAGTTGGGCGGATCCGGCGACGAGGTGGTGCGCGGATGAGACGGTAATC
>Ga0315296_10001056_pt1 | contig 24289 bp, 29 predicted proteins | sample YL17G14_18_MG_FD_203921 | JGI IMG/M metagenome (GOLD analysis project Ga0315296, IMG submission 203921) | Sediment microbial communities from Yellowstone Lake, YNP, Wyoming, USA - YL17G14_18 | ecosystem: Environmental > Aquatic > Freshwater > Lake > Sediment | place: USA: Wyoming | collected... | reverse complement strand
TTTTGGTTAATGCTTGAAGTACGTCTGTTGCTTTAAGCCCACTTCCAGTAATTAGGCACACGACACTATCGTGATTGCTCATTTTTTCTTCTTCAACAAGCTTTTTCAGTGCTGCAATTGTGGCTGAACTTGCCGGTTCTGCAAACATTCCTTCAAGTTTGGCTATCTGGAGTTCAGCTGCAAAAATTTCTGAATCAGAAACAGTTAAGGCCAAACCGTTCGACTCCTTTAATGCTTTTATTGCTAATTCACCCTGCAGCGGTTCCGCCACCAAAACAGCAAGCGCACGAGTGGAGGGGTTCAGCGTTTTTGTCAATTTGGAGCGACCCTCCACGAATGTTTTAACTATGGATGCGCATCCTTCTGGTTGGACGCCAACCATTTTTGGCAACGAGTTCGTTATTCCAAGTTGTTTAAGCTCTTTGAAGCCCTTCCAAATTGAATAAATCGTCCCACCACTTCCCATGGGAACTATAAACCATTCTGGAACACCAAACTGCTCATATACTTCGTATGAAATTGTTTTTTGCGCTTCAATTGCAAGAGGATTCAGCTCTGAAGTTGCTTGATACCAGCCTGTTTCCTTCACCAAAGCTTCAGCTTTGCGTATGGAGTCGTCAAGAATCTCGCCAGACTCTTCAATAACAGCATCATAGGCAAGCATTTGAGCCAATTTTCCAACATCAACAAGTTTTGGCACAATCACATGGCAAATTAACCCAGCTTTTGCAGAATATGCAGCGAGAGAAGCACCTAGGTTTCCATTGGTTGCACAGATTAACATGTCATATTTAAGGTCTATCGCATTTGATGTTAGGAGAGCAGCTGCACGGTCTCTATAGGAGTTTGTAGGGTTTCGGGTTTCATCCTTTAAATACAAATCCGTTAAGCCCATAGTTTTAGCAAGTCTTTCCGCCTTATGAAGCGGTGTTCCTCCCTCGCCTAGGCTTATTACATGCTCCACTGGTGGAAGTAAAGGTCTATATCTCCAAAAGCGCATCTGACCCAAAAACTTGATTTTACTGTTTCTTGGCAAACTAAGCTCGTATTCTAACGTTCCTCCACACTTTTCACATTTGCTTCGTGGAGGAAACAATGGAAATTCTAAGCCACATTTAACACATTTAAGAGCCATGGTTCTACTCCATTAAATTAAGGTTTCAGCCCCTTTATTCTATTTTAGCTGAACATTTTCTGGAAGTTCTCACAGAAGATTTTCCTCTTGACTTTCTGAGATATCTCCGCTGTTTCGATGATTATTATTTGCGTCGGGTAGCGATAATAGGGAACGTCAGAACCAAACAGTATTCGGCCTTGGTCTATGTCTGTTGAAAGTTCGATGAGGTCAGGCGAGGTTCCCGAGGTTTCGACGTAGACGTTTTCGCATTGTTTCATGACGCCCAGCGCCGCTTCTTTCAGGTGGCCCAAGATGACTGGCAGTTTCGGGTATTTTTTGGCGATTTTGAGAATGAGCCCTGACGAGGAAAAGCCGTCGCCCGTGTGGAACAGTATTGGAAGGTTTAGTTCGTTGGTTTTCTGGAAGAATTTGTTGAAGAAGGGGTGGTCTGGTCTGAAGCATTCTACCATTGGATGCAGCTTGAGGCCCGATAGGTTCAAGTGGTTTTTGATGCGGTCCAGCTCTTGCACTGCATCTTCTCTTCGAGGGTCTACACGTCCAAATCCAACCAGCCGTTTTGAATGTTTCTTGACGCTTTTCGCGATGTAATCGTTCATTTGAGGGTATTTGTCGCCTACGTTGGGGTTCGGGAAGACTACTGCTCGCTCAACCTCGTACTCGTCAAAGAGCTTTATGAGCTTGTCAACGTGTATCGTCGGGTTCATATGTGGCTGCCAGGGGCCCGATTCGCCCAGATGGACATGTGCATCGCAGATTTTCATGGAGACGCCGCCTAATCTAGTTGGGTATTATTCGATGTTGAAGGCGTTTTAATGTTTGCGATGGGAAAACCTAAATGTGAGTCTGATGCTGATAGATAGCGACTTGTGGGTTGAACGAAATGAGTGCACCTAAAGAAAAGGAAGACCCCGTGCGGATGCATAAGCAAGCAAACACGCTTTTTGAGGCTGGCAAGTTCAAGGAAGCTGAAGAGATTTTCGCCAGAACAGCAGAATTGTACCACAAAGTGCAAAACTATTTTGACTCCACTACCATGTCTTACAAGGCCGGCGAATGTGCATACGCCCTTAAGGAATACAAGAAAGCCCTGGAGCATTTCTTGAAGTCTGCTGAGCTTTCGTTCCAGAAGGGATTTGACAGATTCGGAGTCAGCGCGCTGGAATATGCAAGAGACTGCTACAAGGCGTTGAAGGAAGGCAAGAAGGTCAAGGAGACGGAGAAGAAGATAGAAGAAGTGAAGAAGAAGCTGGAGACAACCTTCTAAAGGCAAACGTTTGCCCATCAACCTCTTTTTCCTCGATACAGAGCAAAACAACGCTTATCTTTTTATACGCAGATTAGTTGAAAGAACAGATGTGTTCTAAAGGTCAACGTCATGGAGACACCCTTCAAAGCCTTGGCTGAACTGTGCGAGAAACTGGAAGCAACCAGAAAGCGGCTTCCCAAGATAGACCTCGTTGCAGATTTCCTGAAAAGCCTAGATGCTGAGGAAGTTGAGCCCGCTGTTTCAATGCTTCTAGGAAGACCTTTTCCGAAATGGAGTCCGCAGACCCTAGACCTCAGTTGGGCGACTCTAAGCGAAATAATAAAGCGCATAACCGGAGTTGAGTGGAGCGTTTTCATGGAGGCCTTCAGCAAAACCGGCGACATAGGTTCAGCAGCGAAGACCGCCTTTGAGAACACCAAGGTCAGAAGGCAAGCCGCGCTTTTTGAAAAAACGTTGACAATAACGGAGGTCAGACGTAGCCTAACAGCAATCGCCGAAGCAGCGGGATACGGTTCGCGGGAGAAAAAGGAACGGCTGGTCGAAGCCTTGTTCAGCCTTGCCTCACCCCTTGAAGCCAAGTATCTGGTCAAGATCTTCACGGGTGACACGCGCACAGGCTTTCATGAAGGTTTGATGGAACAAGCGGTTTCGGAGGCCTTTCAAATTCCCTTGCAGACCGTGCAGAACGCAAGCATGATTACGGCGGACATAGGTGAAGTTGCAGCGAAAGCCAAAGCGGAAGGCAGCCAAGCCTTGTCATCAATCAGTTTCAGGATTTTCAGGCCTGTTCAGCTTATGCTGGCTCAGATGGGAGAAGGTGTTCCTGAGGCTCTGAAAGAGCACGGTGGCAGAACAGCGTTTGAGTACAAATACGATGGGGCCAGAGTGCAAATTCACAAGCTCGATGACACGGTGCGAATCTACAGTCGAAGACTGACCGATGTGACCGAAAGCCTGCCTGAAATCGTTCAGACAGCCCGAGAGAACATACAGGCAAGGGAGGCGGTTCTGGAGGGCGAAGTCATAGCTGTTGACAGCTCCGGCAATCCTATTCCCTTTCAGCATTTGATGCGGCGGTTCAGAAGAGTCCACGGCGTAGAGGACTCGGCTGAAAAGATACCTGTCAGGTTGTATGTTTTTGACATTTTGTACGTCAATGGAGAAAGCCTAATCTCGGCTCCATACCTTCAGCGGAGAAAGATTCTGGCTGAAAACGCAGGGAAAATACCACTAGCGAGACAGATTGTTACGAACAAGGTTGAGGAGGCAGAGCAGTTTCTGAAGGAAGCCATGGACGCAGGGCACGAAGGGTTGATGGCGAAAAAGCTTGACAGCCAATATGCGCCGGGGATTCGAGGAAAACGTTGGTTGAAGATTAAGCCTGTTCTCGAACCGTTAGACTTGGTCGTTGTCGCGGCTGAATACGGGTATGGACGCAGGCACAATTGGCTTTCAGACTATTATCTCGCTGCAAGGGATGCTGAGACTGGCGGGTTCTTGTCCGTTGGCAAGACTTTCAAAGGACTTACCGATGCTGAAATCGTCGAGATGACAAAGCAGCTTAAGGAGCTGGCCGTAAAGGATGAACACAGAAGAACGGTTGTCGTTCCGAAAATCGTGGTTGAAGTGGCTTACAACGAGATTCAGAGAAGCCCGAAATACAAGTCTGGCATGGCACTGCGTTTCGCCCGAATAACCAAGCTAAGACCTGACAAGACTCCAGAGGAAGCAGACACCATACAAAGAGTCAGAGAGATTTATGAGAGGCAGTTTCTGAAAAAAGGCAGATATAAGGGTTGATTGGAGACATCACTGTTTGAGGAGAACGGAGCAGATGACTAAGAAAAAGAAAGTCTCGATGTATGAGGAGTTTTACAGTCGCCAAATGGTTTTGGAAGAGCTCGGACGCAGAGGACAGAAGAAACTTGCGCAGTCAAAGGTTGCAGTCATCGGCCTCGGCGGGCTCGGCACAGTCTCATCGCTCTATTTGGCTCTCGCCGGGGTTGGCCACCTGCGGCTGGTAGATCAGGACACGGTGGAACTGTGCAATCTGCACAGGCAGATCCTGTACAGCACGGACGACTTGGATTATCCGAAGGTTGAAGCTTCGGCTAAGAGACTCGGAAAGGTGAATCCATTGGCGAAGACTGAGCCTGTTCCAGAAAACGTGAACGCGAGCAATGTTGAGAAGATCCTGTCTGGAATGGATTGTGTTGTTGACGGCTTGGACAATATGCACACGCGGTATTTGGTGAACCGTGCATGCGCAAAGCTTAGAATCCCGTACGTTTTCGGCGCAGCCATAGGAATTGAGGGAAACCTTTCAGTTTTTGCTCCGCCTGAAACCCCGTGTCTGGAATGTGTTTTCCCGAATCTTGACAACAGCCACCTATTGACGTGCGAGGTTCGAGGCGTGCTTGGAGTTACTCCGGGGATCATTGGAACCATGCAGGCCATGGAAACAGTAAAAGTCTTGACGGGCATAGGTTCGACTTTGAAGGGCAAGCTTATGATATGCGATTTCAGCGACATGTACTTCACGACCATAGACATCTCTAAAAGGCTGAACTGCCCTGCCTGCCAGCGCACTATTGGACTCGCCGGAAGGAAGGAGAAGCTCGTTTGGCTCTGCGGGGAGAAAACGGCTAACATAAACCCTGAAAGACCATGGGCAACAAGCTTTAGCGAGGTTTACGAGTCAATCAAGCATCTTTTCAAGGTTCGGATGAAGTCTCAGCTTGCCATAGTGTTCTATTACAAGGGTTTCGAAGTCAGCCTTTTTGACGGTGGCCGCATGCTCATAAAGAATGTTGAAAACGAAAAGGCAGCGCTGAAGGTTTACAGGGATATCGTGGAAAAACTTGGAGTGGGCTAATAGTATTTATCTCGGTTTTTAGGATATGTAGAGGTGCTGGGGTGGCCGAACGGTCCAGGCGGCGGCCTGCAGAGCCGCTATATATGGGTTCAACTCCCATCCCCAGCTCCAACAGGCAATGTTGAAATGGAAATGAATGACCCGCCTTCAAATCAAATACACGCTTGACCAGGCTGAGCTTGAGAGATGCAGAGAATTCATTAAGAGAATTGCCGAAAAACTTATGCGCAAAGCCTGACTTCTTCTTGGAGGAGGGAGGCAAACATTCTGAATACAAACGAGGAACTGGTTAACTTTCTCAAGAAACAGATAAGGATCGAAGAACAAATCGTGAACTCTTTGAACAAGTCTTTGACCGACATCGGAAACCCAACGGTTAAAGGTGTTTTGAAGGGAATATCCCTAGATTCGGTGAAACACGCGGAAATGTACGATTCAGCAGTCAAACTGTTGACAAGCGTCCCCCAAGCCCTCACGCAAGAGAATCTCGACCAACAGAAGAAGCTAGTCGAAAAACACATTGAACTGGAGGCAGAGCTCATCGAGAAAATAAGCAACACGCTGCCCACAGTTGAAAACAAGAAGGTCAAGCTCCTCTTGAACGCGATATTGGCAGACGAGAAGAGACATCATGAGCTTCTGAAAGAGATTCTGGAAATCCTCGTCAAAGGTGAAACCATAACTGAAGCTGACTGGTGGGATGTTCTCTGGAAAAACGTGCCTTTCCACGGTTCCCCAGGCGGGTAGACAAGCGAGATTTGCATCGTCGAAACGATTATAAGACGTAGTTGTGCATTCAGCACTTAACACGCAGACTTGTCAGCCCAGCAAAAGTCGCAGCTCATTATGAATGGTGAAGATTATGAAGACGGCAGATACCGTTCAGAAAAAGAACGCGAAGAACACAGAGGACTGGGCACAGTCCATAAGTAACGAGGACGTTCTGTGTCTGCCAGTCAATGATGTTTTGGCAAAGCTGAACACTTCTCAGTCAGGTCTCACATCCGATCAGGCCGAGAAGCATCTTCAAATCTACGGCTACAATGAGGTGGCGAAAAAGGAAAGAAGAACGGCCGTAATCAAGTTTTTGTTGCTTTTCAAAAACCCCTTGATTCTGATACTGCTCCTCGCAGGGATGATCTCAGGCTTGCTCGGCGAGATAGTGAACTCGATCATCATCGTCATAATAGTCCTGATGAGCGTCATTCTCAATTTTCTGCAGGAATCCAAGGCTGAGAAAGCGGCTGACGAACTAAAGGAAAGAGTCGCAACCACCGTAACCGTCGTCAGAGAAGGAACCCAACGCGAAATCAAGCTGTCGGAAGTCGTGCCAGGCGACATAGTCCGCCTCTCCGCCGGCGACATAGTGCCTGCGGACGCGAGACTGATCAGCAGCAAAGACTTTTTCATAGACCAGTCAGCCCTGACAGGAGAGTCATTCCCTGTTGAGAAAACAGCCTCGCCAGTGTCGCCTCAATGCGTTTCCACGGTGACAGACTGGAGCAACTACCTTTTCATGGGCACCTCTGTGGTGAGTGGTTCAGGAACGGCTGTTGTTGTGAAAACTGGAAGCTACACGGAATATGGGAAGATTGTGAAGAGAATCGTTGAAAGAAGGCCTGAAACTGAATTTGAAAGGGGGTTGAAACGCTTCGGGTACATGATCATGGAAGTTACCTTCCTGCTCGTTATCTTCGTGTTTTTCATAAACGCCCTATACCGCCGAGGCGTATTGGAATCCCTGCTTTTTGCAGTTGCCTTGGCTGTGGGTTTGACGCCTGAACTGTTGCCCGTGATTCTTTCAATAAACCTCTCGAAAGGCGCACTTGGAATGTCGAAAAAAGGCGTCATAGTAAAGCGGTTGTCATCAATCCAAAACTTCGGCAACATGGACATTCTGTGCACAGACAAGACGGGAACGTTAACTGAGAACAAGGTTACACTCATGTTGCACGTAGACATGGAGGGAAAAGACAACGACAAGGTCCTACTTTACTCTTACATGAACAGTCACTATCAGACCGGGCTCAAAAGCCCGCTTGACGACGCAATCCTTGAACACAAAGGCGTTGACGTCACAGGCTTTCAGAAAATAGACGAAGTTCCCTTCGACTTCACAAGAAGACGAGTCTCCATTGTAACTGAGCATGAAAGGCAGAGGTTCCTCATAACCAAGGGAGCGCCTGAGGAAATCATCAAAGTGTGCGCATACTACGAGTCTTCTGGAAGAATGCTCGACATAACAAACGAAATACAGAGAAGAATTGAACAGAAATACTACGACCTGAGCGCAGAAGGATTCAGAGTCCTCGGCATCTGCTACAAAAAAGTCAAAGAAGAAAAATCCGTTTACTCGATCAACGACGAAACCGACATGGTGTTCTTGGGCTTCGTCGCCTTCATGGACCCGCCAAAAGAAACAGCCAAAGAATCACTGCAGCTGTTAACCAAAAACGGCGTAGAGCTCAAGATTCTGACTGGCGACAACGAATTCGTTACAAGAAAGGTTTGCGAACAACTTGGCTTCACAATCAAAGGAGTTGTCCTCGGAAACGATCTCGGCAAAATAAACGATGACGCACTCGCAAGAGTCGTGGAACAAGCGAACATCTTCGCAAGAGTCACGCCTGCCCAGAAAGACAGGATAATCAACGCGTTGAAAAGCAACGGACATGTCGTGGGGTTCCTCGGCGACGGCATAAACGACGCTCCCTCAATGAGAGTGGCAGACGTCAGCATATCCGTCGACAACGCAGTGGACGTGGCCAAGGAATCAGCAGACATCATCCTCCTGCACAAGGACTTGAGAGTGCTGGAAGAAGGAGTCTTGGAAGGCAGGAAAACCTTTGGCAACACGATGAAATACATCATGATGGGAGTGAGCTCCAACTTCGGAAACATGTTCAGCGCTGCCGGAGCGTCTCTGTTCCTGTCGTTTCTGCCCATGCTTCCGACGCAAATCCTCCTGAACAACCTGCTATACGACGCTTCGGAGCTGGCTATTCCGACAGACAACGTTGACCCAGAGTACATTGAAAAACCGAAGAGGCTGGACATTTCCTACATCAGAAACTTCATGATCTACTTTGGACCCATAAGCTCAGTTTTTGACTTCCTGACCTTTTTCATAATGCTCTATGTTTTCGACGCTTGGAACAACGCGCCACTGTTCCAGACAGCCTGGTTCATTGAGTCTTTGTGCACACAAACGTTGGTCATATTCACGATAAGAACCAGAAAATCCCCCTTCTTCAAAAGCAAGCCAAGCAAGGCTTTGCTGATCAGCAGCCTGAGCGTGGTCGCCTTCGCGATCGTGCTGCCACTCACGCCGATAGGAGACTTGTTCAAGTTCCAAGCCCCGTCGGTCCGGTTCTTTGTCTTCCTCGCTGCGTTCGTTGCCGCCTACTTGACGATGGTTGAAACCCTCAAGCGAGCTTTCTACAAGAGGTATGCTCACCGCTTGGAGCAGATTACGGTTCCTCAGAAAGGGCCGCCTTACTCAACCCCAACAGCGAAGTTAGTTCAAAATATGATCGCGATAATAGGCCTGCGTTTCGAGAACGAGGTCTCTACAGATTCGTTGTTGAGTGACCTGAGAGAGATCGCAACCTATCCCATTGATTCAGACCAGTTCGTACACGGCCTCCATCACGTGCGGCGAGCTGGACTTGTAGAAATAGACTGGCGAAGAGGCACAATCAGACGCCAACCGGTCTTGAAGGACTATGTGAGTAAACTGTCAAAGAGAGAAGACTGGCCAAGGGTGGCAGATGACTGGCGAAGAATAGCCTCATTCATTCGAACAAGATACGGCAGGATAAACACAGAATACCAGAAGCTCATTGAATGAAAGGACAGATCAGCCGCAAGGCATGTCATCAACGGCTGTGGTTTCCTTGGCTGGTTTTGAAAACGTTGCGGTTTTTGTGGAGATCTTTGCCCCGATCGGAGCAGTTCAAGGCGCCGTATTTCCAGTGGACTCGATGCTTATTGCGGAGCATGTTCAGCCTTCAAGAAACGTGCTTGCGAATTCGATCTATGCAACTGCGGTAGATGTCGGACAGGGAATGGCTCCGCTGGCCACGCAAGGCGTGATTGTACAGTACGGAATCGAGTATGGATTCGTAGTGTCCGCTGCAGTCTGCTGAGTCGCAACAGTACTCATCATTTGGGTGAACATGCAAGCGCGCACAAGAAAGTTTAATAGCCCCTGAAAATCTAACAAGACAAAAGGCAGCCAACATGGTTAAGATACGCATCAATTACGCCAGATGCGTTGAAGACTCTAGCAAGATATGCGTAGAAATCTGTCCCGTTTCAATATTCCGCATCAAGAAGCTGGCGAAATCTGAAAAACCGGAAATTGTGAACATAGAGAACTGCATCATGTGCAGATCATGTCAGGTCAACTGCCCATTTCAAGCCATTGAGATTCTAACCTAGGCCCTGGAATTCGTATCAGTTCGCCCTTGCTATTTCTTACCTCAACTGTCAAATCCTCGTTGACCTGTCTTGTGGCACACTTTATGCATGGATCGTAGGCTCTCACTATCATTTCCACCCTGTTCAAGAGGCCCGGCTTGACTTCGCCTTTGTGTATGAACCCGGCTGCAGCGTCCTTCAAGTTGAGGTTTATGGCCGCGTTGTTCAGCTGCGTTGGAATTATCAGCTTCATGCTTTCCAGCCGCCCGTCCTTGGTTAAGACGTACTCATGGGCAAGTGTTCCGCGCGGAGCCTCAACAACTCCGACGCCTGTGCCAGCTTTCGGCGTGACTTTGACGCGGGTGTCTGTTCGTGTGAGATTCTCATCTTCTAGAAGCTCTTTCGCCCTTTCACAGGCATGTAGCAAGTCTATTAGACGGGCGTAATCAAGAAGCAAGGTTGTGTGTGCTGGGCTTCCGAATTTTCTTTTGAACTCATTTAGTTCCTTGTAGGCAAGCCCTGTTGTCATTTTCTTATTTACGTTCATCCTTGCTGTGGAACCGACTTGCACTATTCCGTTCGGCCACCCCAGCTCTTTCAGGTAAGCGAATTTTGCGTAAGTCCACTCGTAGGTTTTCTCCTCGACGTGCTCCATGTAGTCATCCGCGGAGAATTCTGAGACAGTTTGGCCTTCAGAATCCATGACGGAAATCTTGCCGTCATAGAATTCCACTGCATCGTCCTTTGTCAGAGCCATGTAATGGGTCTTGTAGTCCCCTGCTTTCTTGAAGCCCTCCCAGTTCCTTTCGAATAGCTCTTTTCCAAGTGTGAGAGCCTCCTTTACGATTTCGTTGGCCTCTTGTGCCAGTACGAGTAGGCTTTGCCTCTCATGCTCTTTGAGCGGGTTGATTATTCCGCCGGGTATTGCGGAGAGAATGTGGACTTCACGTTTTCCGACGACATCCAGTAGGTGGACGCCGAAACTCCTCAGTGTCACGGCTTTTTTGCCTACTTCAGGTTTTTCCCGCATTATTTGGAACATGTTTCTCTTTGAAGGGTTTTCTTCAGTGGAGAACCAGAAATCTGGGAGCGTCAAGAAAAAGAAGACCAACGAATGGTTAGTAATTATTTGTGCCATGAGCAGAAGCTCGCGGAGTTTTCTGGCAGTTTCCGTTATTTCTGTTCCATATATGCTTTCTATGGCCTTGACAGAAGCTAGAACGTGGGCGGTTGAGCAGACACCGCATATTCGTGAGATTATGAAGGGAAGCCTTTCCGCATCCATTCCTCTCAGGAAGTAGTCGAAGCCTCGGATTTCGGTCGCGTAGAAATAGGCGTCTGAAACGTTTCCAGCCTCGTTAAGGGTTATTGTGACTTTTCCATGTCCTTCAATCCTAGTCGTGGGCGAGATGGTTATTTCCCTTTTGAGGCTCAAATTACTCTCTCCCTTGCTTGGAAACGTGCAAGTTTTGAAAATACGAAAGTGTGGAAAATGAAAGGGTTACGGTAAAGCTCCTCCTTCACCGTTTCCTCTGGAATGCTAGTTCTTGCTGACATTACTTTGATGAGAAACGCGTACATGTCTCTTGACCGATATAGCAGTGAGTCAGGCGGGCCTCGGCATCCGAAGCATATGAAGCCCGCTCTCGGACATGGGGCGCCACAGCCTTCGCGTGTCATGGAACCCAAGCATACGAAGCCTTGGCTCACCATGCACAATTCGTGGTCTGCTTCTTTCTCGTAAATCCCGTATAACCGGTCAAGTTTCGCTGGGACTATTTTTCTGTGACACTCTGTGCACACCACACTTTGATGGCGGATGGGTGGCTTGCCACTCACGATGCTTTTCAAGGTGTGAATTATGAGGAAGGGCATGGGGGGACAGCCTGGAATGTAGTAGTCAACGTCAACGAAATTGCTTATTGGATACATCATGTCCTCTAGCTCAGGTAGCTTGGTGGAAGCAATTTGGGAATATTCCTTTTCCAGAAGCGTCTTGAGAGACAGCATGTTGCCAAGACTGGTTATTCCACCGTGTGTTGCGCATATGCCTAGGGCGACGAGAATTCTGGATTTAGCCCTGACTTCCTTGATTAGTTTCTCGTCTTCTTCGGTTCTGATTCCTCCCTCGACTATTGCCAAGTCAACCTCGGGCACTTCTTTCAAGTCAATGAAGGTCGGTGAATAGACGATGTCGAAGTCTTCTGAAAGAACATCGAGCAAGGCGTCGCCAGCATTCAGGAAGGAAGACACGCATCCAGCGCAGCACGTTAAAGAAACTATGCTGACCTTCACAGCCCGTCACTTTCCCCTTTAGAAATGCCAGAATGTGCTTATGATTGTTTCCCATGTTCCTTAAGTTTTTCTGTTTGCTCTTCTACCCCTTGCAGTGGAGTTCCACAGTTCAAGGCTTTCACGGTGATAGACACTTCTGACGTACGTCATGACGTTTTTGGAGAAAGGAGGAGTTGGACTGAGAAACTAGGTTTTTCTGTTTGTTGTCATGACATACGTCATAAGAATATGACGTACGTCATGTTTATATACTTTTCCGCTTAAAATAGTATGAACGGTGGAAAAACCTTGATAGCCCCATGCGAAGTCGCCGTAAAATCAGTCGTCCCAGCAGTGAAGGCGTTGATGACGAAGGAACTCGTGGAAAAATACGGTCTGAAGCAGGATCAGGTGGCCGAAATTCTCGGCATTTCCCAGTCTGCAGTGAGCAAGTACACGCGACAAGTCAGAGGATACGTGATAAAAATCGACAACATAGACGAAGTGCAGCCTCTGATAGACGAGATGATCGGCATGCTTGTAGGCGGCAGCTGCCAGAGAATGGAGCTGCTGCGATTCTTCTGCCGTACGTGCATGGCCATTCGAAAAACTCGTTTAATGTGCCAGTTCTGCCAGAAAACAGAGTCGCGAGTAGAGATACGGGAATGCAGTTTCTGCGTAACCTATAGTTATGTTGAGGAGAGGTGAAAAGTTGTCTTCGCTTGAGGAAAAAGGAGTCCTTGACGTTTTGGAGAAGGTGAGCAAGAGTGTTGTCAACATAAGCACTGTGAAGCTTGTGCATCACGTGTTCTATCAAACCGTTCCAGTGAATGGAATGGGCTCTGGAACTATAGTCGACTCTAAAGGATACATATTGACCAACAACCACGTCATCCACGGAGCAGAAAAGATAACTGTGACATTGTGGAATGGCGAAGTCTTAGAAGGAAAACTCGTAGGCGCGTGCACCGTGCACGACATAGCCGTTGTAAAGGTGGACAAGGAGGGCCTTACAGCCGCCGAGCTTGGAGACTCAAGCGAGTTGAGGGTCGGACAGAGGGTCTATGCAATTGGAAACCCGTTCGGATTAGCTGGCGGTCCAACAGTGACTTCAGGCGTAGTAAGCGCCGTGAACAGGACCATAGAGTCCGAAAGCGAAATGTTGGAGAATCTCGTTCAGACAGACGCCGCCATAAACCCTGGCAACAGTGGCGGTCCACTTGTGAGTCTTGATGGAAAGGTTGTGGCCATAAACACAGCCATAATTCCATATGCGCAGGGAATCGGATTTGCCATTCCGATAAACTCCGCCAAAGATTGTGCGGGCGAAACGGTAGAAAACGGTGTCTCCATGAGGCCGTGGTTGGGAATAATAGGGTTAAGCCTCACTGAAGACATAGCTAGATACTACAATTTGCCTGTGGAGCGGGGAGTCCTTGTGACAAGAGTTGTCAACGGAAGCCCAGCTGAAGACTCGGGAATAGTGGACGGAGACATAATTCTGAGAATGGACGGCGCGGCGCTGAACAGTGTTGAGGACTTGGTTGAAGAGATTCATCAGAGGAAGGCGGGACAGAAGATAAGGATCACGGTTCTTCGCAGAGGTCGCGAACAGGTTCTCGACATTACCTTGACGAGGATGCCCTAGTCTACTTTCCTGAGACTCTGAACAATGTTTTTATGATCTTCAAACTATTCCTAAACAGCAGGAGTTTGCCATGGAAATCACTGCACAAGAGAGCACGCAGAGGAGACCAAACCTCTCGGTATTGGCTCTAATATCCTTCATAGCTTCCTTCGTCGTCGCGCGGACATTTACAACTTTCAACCCCGATATTGTGCTAGTCAGCGGCAGCTTCCATATTCATCATTTCTGGTTCGGCTTAGCCCTACAGGCCATAGGCGGCTGGCTGGGCATAAGCTATAATGATGAGAGAATCAACCGGCTGGCGGCAATACTTTTCGGCGCCGGAGGCGGACTCATAGGAGACGAAGTCGGGTTTTTGCTCACGTTCGGGGACTACTGGTCAGAAATCACCTACACGCTCTTAATCATGTTTCTGGCCGTTGCATCGACCTCAATTTTGATAATCAGATATTCAAAAACGATCACGACAGAACTGACCCACTTCGTAAGGAGTAACGCAAGCCTGTATTTCGGTGTCTTCCTCGCAGTGGTCTCGATAGCTTTCATCATGGAAACTGACAATGCCTTGATCATCACGGTTTCCAGCGTGGCTTCAGTGACGGCTTGCGCAGTTATCTTGGCATACTTGATTCAGCGAATCATGAGACGACGTACTGAAGCGAAAGACACGCTACCTTAGAAAGTTTAATACCCTTCCGCGTTCCGTAGTAACATGGGTTGTTTGCCATGGGAGCTGTTGCAGAAGTAGACACGAGCAACTGGGAACAGAAAGTCGCGATGTCTACAGTGCCGGCGGTTGTTTACTTCTGGCACAACCAATGCCCATGGTGCTTCAGGTTCACCCCAATATTCGACGAGGCCGCACAGGAATACGCTGGAAAGATGAAATTCGTTAAGCTGAACATGCTGGAAAACCCAAGCAACCAGGAAATAGCGAGCAACTACGGCGTGATGAGTACGCCAATCTTGGTTTTCTTCTGCAACGGAAGACCCATAGGATAAGTTGTTGGCTTCATGTCTGAAGAGGATTTGAGAAGGACGCTGGACAGGGTGCTTGGAAGATACAAGAGCTGCCTTAGACAGAGCAGCGACTTAAGAAGTTACATCGTGTGAAAACCTAGACTCAAGGAAAACTGCTTTGACTGCCTTTGCGGGCGTACGCAACAAAGTGGAAAGAGGCTCATCGTTTCTCTAGTCGTCTGGCCCAATCGATCAAGCTTCCAAGCAGTTCTCTTATTTTTTCTCTTGTTCTTTCGTCAGTCAGTCTGCCTTTCTCATCAATTTTTTCGCTTGCGGACGGTACGATGACTTCTGGCCTGTTGACAGGGTGCATGTTGAGACAAACCAAAGTCTGCCTCAGATGATACTGAGCTCTAGCGCCTCCTAGCATTCCGCCAGACGCGCTCATTATACTCACGGGCTTGTCTTCGAAGGAATTATCTCCATACGGTCTTGAAGCCCAGTCAATAGCATTCTTCAAAACACCTGGAACCGAGAAGTTGTATTCCGGAGTCACGATCAGAATCGCATCCGCTGTCTTGATTCTCCGCTTGAACTCCTTGACCTTTTCGGGCATTTCAGTTTCAAAATCCTGATTGAACAGCGGAATACCTTCAAGGTCAAAAATATCAAGTTCTGCGCCTTCAGGCATCAGTTCTGAAGCAGCCCGCAGCAACGCCTTGTTACAGGAATCTTTGCGCAGACTTCCGGCAAAGCCGAGAATGCGCATTGGTTTTTCCATGATTTGAGTATTGCGTTCTAGTGTTTTAAATCGGTTTCTGTGTGAAACAATTTTCGAAGTGCAATAGCCAAAACCGCTGGCTTGTGAACCTGCACAGTGGGTTAGCTGAAAGTGAAGGCTGAAGGACAAATCCTGTTCAGTACACATGCTTCACACTTAGGCTTCCTTGCAACGCACACTCTCCTGCCGAGAAATATCAGTAAGTCAGCGATTCTCATCCACTTGTCTTTGGGAACTATTCTCATCAGGTCTTGCTCTATCTTGCCCGGGTCTCCATTTTCTGTCAGACCCAGCCTCGCGGAGACTCTGCGGACATGCGTGTCGATGGCTATCCCCTCAACAACACCATAGGCGTTCTGCAGCACTATGTTGGCAGTTTTTCTTGCAACTCCCGGCAATTCAAGCATCTCTGCCATTGTTCTGGGGACATGAGAATCGAATTTTTCAACAAGCATTTTGCAGCATTTCTTCATGTTCCTGGCTTTGTTGTGGTAGAAACCTGTGGATTTTATGTCCTGTTCAAGCTCTTTCAAGCCAGCATCAGCGTAGTCTTTGGCTTTTCGATATCTTTCGAACAGCGCTTTCGTGACTATGTTCACTCTTTCGTCAGTGCATTGAGCCGAGAGGATTGTGGCTATCAAAAGCTCCAAAGGGTTTGTGTAGTGCAGAGCTATTTTCGCGTCTGGGAACTCTTTTTCCAGAAGCTCGATTATCCTCGTGATCCTTGCCTTATCGTCAACTGTTCCGCCGGATGGTTTCTTTTTCATTTTTGCTGCCATAATCAAACTTTGCCTGTTTTCGCTAAAAAGGTTTGCAGAAAGCTTTTACCTTCCAAGCTGCAGAGTAGTTGGCGGTGGTTCTGATGGATGTCAAGCTAATTGTTGATGGCAAGGAGATAAATCTTAACGAGTTTGCTTCGAAGATTCTCAGCGGAACTGTGATCGGAGCGGCGACTTCGCTTCGCGGCATAACCAAGGACTGGAAAGAGATTGAGATAAGAGTGAAAAGGTAACTCAGAACTTTAGCCGCTTAGGCTTGTGCTGACCGCTATTTCTGCAAACATCTCTCTTTTTGCCTTGCATATTGGGCAAACATACGGCGGATCTTCTCGGTATACAACGTAGCCGCACTGTCTGCAGTACCACAGTTTCTTCTTCACTTGTGAAGGCTCTGGGCTGATGACTTTGGCAGTTTCAGGCGGTTTTTCAGCACGTGCTTCTGCCGCTACTGCGTAGGCTCTGATTTGTTTTTCCTGAGGTCTGCGTTCTGGAATCGGTGTTATAGGGGTCTTGCCTTCGTACACGTCTTTTCTGATGTAGAGTGCACAGTAGCAGGTTCCGAATTCGGCTACGTCTGGGTCTCGATAGTCGCATGGGCATATTATGTCTCTGTCCAGTTCAAGCTTTCCTGAGGCGACCCTACACGGGCATGACGGGTAGCCGTACCGTTCCTCGTTCTTCTGCAAACCCTCCAGAAGGTCTTTGAGGAAGTCCGCGTCTGGGTTCAGATAGTACCCGTAGGTTTTCGCGTCGCTTTCCGCCCTTTGCCGCACTTTATCCAGAGCCATCAAATCTCAAATGCCTCTTTTATCAAGTCTTTTCGGAAACCAGTGATGGCCGTCTTGCCGTCCACGATTATTGTCGGGTAGCTTGGAGGTGCTCCCTTGCTCTCAATGTCTTGTCTGATCTTCTCATGGTCTTCGTCGCTGGTCAGATCGACATCGATGTACTCGTATTCTACGCTGTTGTCGCTTAGGAATTTCTTTGTCATTTTGCACCATGCGCAGGTGCTTATTGCGTAGATGAGGACTTTGTGTTTGTTGTTTTTGCCTGGAACTTTTGTCTTGTTCATTTTTCCACTTGCCGTTTCGGGTTTGAGGCATGATTGAGCTTTGATATAACGGTTTACTTAGTGACACGAGTAGTCTCAGATGGTTGGCGCGAACTCTGTCTCCAACTTCTGAGGCGTCGAGATCATTGACTAGTCAGTTTCGACACAGATCTTATGCTTTGTGGAAGAATCCTCAATTGAGCAGGGAACGCCTGCAGGACAGCTTCATCAGGAAAAACAGAGGTTGTGCCACAACAGTCAGACACTTCGTTGAACAGCTCAATCCATATCCCAAAACCAAACAGGCACGCGTTCTGGAAGCCTGAAACAGGAAAGACGCCCACTCTAGAAACTTGGGCTTTTTCATGTCGATGTAGAATCCAATTGCTGAAAAGACTATGAATCCAACCCCAATCCCGATTGCAAGGAGCCACTCTTCATTTGTTGATGCGTAAAGGAAAATTCCTATGGCTGCACAAAAACCAAAGCCAAAGGCTAGCAATAGCATTCTTAACAATGGTTTCTTGGCTGTCATTTCATGCGCGCCTCTATCATTATTTCGACAATAGTGTCTAAAAGAATTTGCGGCAATTCTTGTTGCTTCTCAACGTCTCTTCTCATCTTCGGCGTCTGTTTTCTGGATTGTAGAACCCAAATTCTCATTTGGTGAAGAAAGTGTATAAAGTGAAGGTGATTTCGGTCTAGAGTTCAATCTATATGAGGGGGACCATGTCTCTGAGCTACCTCTCTCGTCTAGCGTCTAATGAAAAGAAAGGCAGATTGGCGAGGCGAAGCTCATTTCAGTATTTCTTTTAGCCTCTCGTTAACTTCGTCCCAGTTGACAATGTCCCAGAAAGCTTCCACAAACTTGGCTCGGTCATTCTTGTAGTCAATGTAATACGCATGTTCGAAAACGTCGAGAACCATCAGAATCCTAAACATCGGGTAGACATTCGTGTTGTGCTTCTCAATCTGCATAATAATCGGTCTGCTGGTCTGTCTGCACCAAGTCAGCGCTGCCCATCCTGAACCTTCCACGCTTGTCGCCGCCTGAGTGAATTCTTTCTTGAAGCGGTCAAAGCTTCCGAACTCCTTTTCCAAAGCATCGCTTAAGGCGCCGCCCGGCTTTCCACCACCGCCTTTGCCCGCTGGAGCCAAGTTGCCCCAGAACAGTGAGTGCAACACGTGTCCGCCTATGTTGAAAGACAACTCCTTCAAAGTTGATTTAATATCCAAGTCCGCGTTCTCCTTCCGTGCTTTGTCTAGCTTTTGAAGAATGTTGTTTGCTCCGTTGACGTAGGCTTGATGGTGCTTCTGATAGTGTATCGTCAGCTGCTGCTCCGAAATGTACGGCTCCAAATCCTTGAGCCTGTAGGGTAGCTTTGGCAAAGCGTAAAACTTGTTTTGCTCCAAATCAATCACCTCCCAATCCTCTGTCAAGTGCGATTTTTATAGTTTACCATAAGCTGAGCAAGCGCGGGCTTACTTCATGCTTTCGATGACTCGGGAAATGTCCACGTCTTCTATCGGCAACTTCGTAAGCGGCACCTCCTTGACCTGCGGAAGATTGTCACGGAATGTAGGTCGGTCATCCTTGTAGAAAACCCCGATCGGGATGTGGTCACCCCACTCGAAACTCTTTTTCAAAGCCTTCTGCCTGTCGCTGACATTATGCCCTGTGTCTTCCAGCTTGTAGACTCTCTGACGGAACCACTCGAAAGTGTTAAGGTAGTTGAAAGTCACGCATGGCTGAAAAACGTCAATGTAGTTGAAGCCTCTGTGCTTTGCGGCCTGCACTATCAAGCCCTGTAGATGCTTCGGGTCTCCAGCAAAACCGCGAGCCACAAACGAACCATTACTCACAAGCGCGTGGGCGATTGGATTCAACGGCGGAACTACTGAACCAAACGGCGTAGACTTCGTCCTGAATCCAGTTTGACTTGTCGCAGTCGTCTGCCCGGTTGTTAAACCCAAAATCATGTTGTTGTGAACGATCAGAGTCATGCCAATGTTGCGCCTAACCGCATGGCAGAAGTGATCCCAACCCTCGTCATAGCAGTCAGCATCTCCTGAAAAACCAAACACCACCAAGTCAGGATTCGCCAACTTAATACCCGTTGCCAAAGGCAGAACCCTGCCATGAATGCCGTGAAACGTGTTCACGTTGACATAATCGCTTATCTTACCGTGACAGCCTATTCCACTCACAACGACCACCTGCTCTCTTTCCAAGCCCAACTCGACAAGCGCGCCCTTGAAAGCCGAAAGAATCCCGAAATTCCCGCAGCCAGGACACCAAGTAACCCTGGCAGGAGTGTTCAAATCCTTCAGACCAACCATTCTCACAGCACCTCCTTAATCCTCTCGGAAAGCGCAGTCGGGTTGAAAGGTCTCCCGTCATACTTCAGAATCTTGTGATCTACACCTCTGAGCAGGTAGTCCCGAATGAGACTTGAAAGCTGGGAAGTGCTGTTGCTCTCAACAACGATGGTTTTCCTTGCCCTATTCAAAACCTCCTCAACCCTCGTCTTCGGAAACGGCTGCAAATACACCACCTGTAAGAAGCTGACAGCCTTGCCTTCTGAACCGAGAAGGTTCATCGCTTCTCTAATCGGACCCTTGGTTGAGCCCCACGAGACAATCGTTGCCAATGCCTCTTCAGGACCATAGAACTTGGTTGTCTCGACGCCTCTTTCCTCCATTTCTTTCCTCAGCCAGTGAAGCTTTCTCAACCTCTTATCCATCATCATCGTCGTCACGTCTGGAGCTTCACTGGTCAACCCGTCTTCGGTGTGTTCATCCGAGTTTGCATGCACGACCGCGCCTTTGGTTGATGGAAGTGCTCTCGGAGACACTCCTGTCTCAGTTACCTCGTATCTGTGATACTCGCCCTGTCCTTCGTAATGGTCTGACATAATTAACCCGCGGTCAACCTTCACGCGGTTTGTGTCAAAGGGCTCCGCTGACACCTCGCTCTCAACAAGATACTTGTCGGTCAGAATGATAACTGGAAGCTGATACTTATCAGCCCAGTTGAAAGCGCGCATGGTTTCGTAGAAGCACTCTTCAACATCGCCAGGAGCAATGACAACTCTTGGAAACTCGCCTTGAGCCGCGTGAATAACAAACCTCAAATCACCTTGAGCTGAATGAGTTGGCAACCCCGTGCTGGGCCCAGGCCTCTGACCAACCATTATGACAACCGGCGTCTCGGTCATTCCAACCATTCCTAAACCTTCACTCATCAAGCAGAAGCCGCCGCCTGAAGTAGCTGTCATGGCTCTTGCTCCGGCAAATGCTCCGCCTGCAATCATGTTTATCGCGGCTATCTCTCCTTCAGGCTGCATCGCGATTATGTGGAAATCCCTCTCGTTTGCAGTCATGAAGTGCAGCAGACCTGTAGTGGGAGTCATCGGGTAGCTTACGTAGAATTTGCAGCCAGCCCTCAATGTGCCAAGCCCGATGGCTTCGTTTCCGCTCAGAAAGATTCTTCGCTTGCCCGCAGCGCTAGTCTTCTTCAATCGATATTCAAAGTCTCCTTCAAACTTTTCTTTGGCATAGTCGTATCCTATTCGAGCGGCTCTGATGTTTGACTCGGCAACCTCAGGCTTGAAAGTGTCTCTTAGAACCGCCTCGAACAAAGCAAACTCGTAGTCAGTTACTGCAATTGCGGCTCCAAGGGCCACGGTGTTTCTCATTATGAGGCTGTGAGGCTCTTTCAACTTTTCTATCACAATCTTTCTCATCTGGACAGGGCAAAGCTTCAAATCGGTTCTGCCGAGTTTTTCCAAGCTTAGGGTTTGGTCTTCTTGGTCGTAGATGATGCCGCCTGCCGGGGCAATGTCGCCCTTGTGAAGCATAACGGTCTCAGCGTTCAACGCAATCAGCAAGTTGACGTAATCAGTTTGAGAGTGCACTTCTCTGTCAGAGACTCTGACCACGTAGAAGTTGTGTCCCCCTCGTATGAGCGACTGGTAATCGTTAGTGCCGAAGACGTGAAGACCGCCCCTCATGCACGCTTTGGCCAAAAGAAAGCCGGAGCGAGCAATCCCGGCGCCTGCTTCTCCACCAATCAGAAAAGAAAAATCGTTTATGTGCATACAAGTTCGCCATTCAAAGGATAGGTGGTGCAATCATAAAAAATGTTCTTCAACCTCGCCTGCGAGTTCAACAACCCGCTGTCCTGAAAAAACGGCTCAAAGAAACAGCCGAGTCTGAGGTAGAAAAATTAATATTTTCACCGTTTTCATGTATGTATAGGTGAAACAGTTTTGCCGATAGACCCTGACTTCCAGAAAACCCGGACCGTGGCAAGTCAACATCAAGGCCACAGCGTCTGGGGACCTGTTGAACCTCCGAAGAAGCTCGGAATACATGGAACGAATGTGGCAGTTGACTGGGACGTATGCACGGGCGACGGCATCTGCCTCGAAGTCTTCCCAGTGACGGTGTTTGACTGGGCTGAGGCTCCTGGACATCCGACCTCTGAAAAGAAGTCTGACCCTGCCAGAGAAAAAGACTGCATACAATGCTTGGCATGCGAAACTTCATGCCCAGCCCAAGCCATAAAAATCACCACGTAGCCAAGCAAGCCGCCGACCAGCTCGTTCTTGATTCCGACCCGTTCGCGCCTGATTAGAAAACTTTTTTACCCACCTCTTTTGCACACTTGGTAGAGAGTACCCATTATGAAACCTAAAACTGACAAAAGAGTAGACTGTTTAGGCCTATACTGTCCCGAACCCGTTTTCAAGACAAGAATGGAACTGGATGAACTGAAAGCAGGAGAAACGCTGGAAGTTCTAGCAGATGACCCGGCGGCGGAAGAAGACATACGAGCCCTCGTGAAGCATTTGGAACAGGAACTTGTGAGTGTAAGCAAAGAGGGAAACACAGTTCGGATATTGATTAAGAAGGTGAAATGAATGAGTGCCAAGAAAAAGATATTGTACGTGCAAACGAGCGGAGTTGACAGACCCGAAAGGGCTTACGCGCCTTTCATTCTGGCCACGACAGCCGCAATGATGAACATCGACGCAACCATATACTTCCTCATAAAAGGCATAACGCTCGTCAAAAAGGGAGAGGCTGAAAAAATCAAAATGGGCAGCTTCCCATCCCTCAAAGACGTGATGAACCAAGCAATAAAGGCAGGCGTGAAACTGGTAGTCTGCGAGCAAAGCTGCAGCCTGCTGGGAATTCCACGCGGAGAATTCGTACAGGAAGCCAACATTGTCGGAGCAGCAACACTCAACGACCTCGCCCTCAGCGCAGACGCAGTTCTGTGTTTCTGAGCGAACAGACAATGTCAACGCTGAAACGAGTTTACATGGATCATGCGGCAGGCAAACCTGTCGACTCACGAGTAGCAGAGGCTATGCTGCCCTACATGAAAACGTTCTACGGCAATCCTTCATCTTTGCACCAGTTTGGCCAAGAAGCAAGAAAAGCGCTGGAAGACGCACGAACGAAAATCGCAGAACTGGTCAATGCTGAAAGAAAAGAGTCAATAATCTTCACTTCTGGAGCAACAGAAAGCAACAACATGGCCATCAAGGGCGTTGCCAACCGCAACAAGGACCGCGGAACGCGCATCATAACGTCGAGCATCGAACACATGTCCGTGGTAAACACGTGCAAGTTCCTGACCACGAAAGGGTTTGAAGCCGTTTTTCTTCCCGTCGACAACTACGGCTTCGTGAAGCTTGAAAGTCTAGAGAAAGAATTGACCGACAAAACCGTCCTTGTCTCTATTGTGTACGCGAACGGTGAGATCGGAACAATCCAACCCATGAAGGAAATCAGCAAAATAGTCCACTCCAAAAACGCCTATCTGCATGTTGATGCCACAGCCGCGTGCGGGCAGGTGCCAATAGACATCAAGGAAGAGGGCATAGACTTGCTTACAATCTCCTCCAACGACATGTATGGACCCAAAGGCATCGGCGCATTATACATAAAGGAAGGCATACGCGTAGAGCCACTGCTTCACGGCGGAGGACAGGAGCGAGGATTAAGATCTGGAACAGAAAATCTTCCAAGCATAGTTGGGTTCGGAAAGGCGGCAGAAATAGCTAAAAATGAAATGCAGCCTGAAGGCGAGCGGCTCATCAGATTGAGAGACAGGCTCATCGACGGTTTGCTCAAGCCCATCGCATATTCGTTCTTGAACGGGCACCCAACCAGGCGGTTGCCGGACAACGTTTCAGTCAGATACAGCTTCATAGAGGGCGAGTCAATGCTGCTGAGCTTAGACATGATGGGTGTAGCCGCATCCTCAGGCTCTGCTTGCACAGCGAAAACGCTAGAGCCTTCACATGTGCTGTTGGCAATCGGGCTGAAGCACGAGGAAGCGCATGGCTCGCTGATGTTCACGTTAGGTAGACAAAACACTGAAGAGGAAGTGGATTACGTAGTAAGCTTAATGCCAAGCATCGTCAAAAGACTAAGAGCAATATCGCCCTTGACCCCGAAGGAGCTGAGTGAGTAATGTACACAGAAAAGGTTATGGAACACTTCAAGAACCCGCGCAACATGGGAGAAATCCCAGACGCTGACGGCGTGGGCACGGTTGGAAACCCAGTCTGCGGAGACCTGATGACAATCTACATCAAAGTCAAAGACAACCGACTTGAGGACATAAAATTCAAAACTTTCGGCTGCGGCTCAGCAATCGCGACGAGCAGCATGATAACCGAGCTGGCCAAGGGCAAGACGCTAGAAGAAGCCATGAAAATCACACGTGCAAACGTGGCAGACGAGCTAGGCGGGTTACCGCCAGTCAAGATGCACTGCTCAAACCTTGCCGCCGACGCGCTGCACGCAGCGATAGAAGATTACAACAAGAAGAGGAAAGCCGCTGACGAGGTGAAAAAATGAAGCCAGAATTTGTTAAGTGTGAGTATTGCAAAGCGGAAATCCCTTCTGAAGCATGCAAGCTTGCAGCGTACGCCACGGTCATTGACGGCAAAGAATACGTCTTCTGCTGCGTAAAATGTGCTCAAAGGTACAAAAAGAAGAAAGAGAAAACAAGATAATGTAGAGATGAAAAAGGAACCCATTGGAAAACTGCGAGCACTAGTATAGGATCTTTC
>Ga0315296_10001055_pt1 | contig 24300 bp, 26 predicted proteins | sample YL17G14_18_MG_FD_203921 | JGI IMG/M metagenome (GOLD analysis project Ga0315296, IMG submission 203921) | Sediment microbial communities from Yellowstone Lake, YNP, Wyoming, USA - YL17G14_18 | ecosystem: Environmental > Aquatic > Freshwater > Lake > Sediment | place: USA: Wyoming | collected... | reverse complement strand
GAGAAGTTGAAACGTGGGGAAAAATTGAGTTGGCAAGAGTTCCAACTTCTGTCAGAAGAAGGTGTGGCGGCACAAGATTAAAGTGAACATGCATAGATATATTCAGACAATGAGATACACATGAAAGATGCGCATGAAAACGAACAGAAACGCATTCTTGTTCTATGTGTGGACAGAGATGGCGATCTAGGGGCCAAGGCTGGAGTCAAAACACCAGTCATTGGAAGAGACGAAAACCTCAACGCAGCCGTGTCCTTGGCTTTAAAGGACCCTGAAGAACCTGACGCCAACGCCATGTTCGAGGCCGTCCGCATTTTTGACCGCCTCAAAAATGAGGGCAAACCAGAGGAAGTCTTTGAAATAGCAACCTTGTCCGGCTCCGAGCTCGGTGGCATCAGCGCAGACAGAAAAGTTGTCGCGGAACTGAACGACCTGCTAGGCTCGTTTTCTGCTAGTGAAGTTATTCTTGTTACCGATGGGTACTCTGATGAAGCTGTTTTGCCTGTTGTGCAGTCTAGAGTGCCAGTGTCATCGGTTAGACGAATCGTGGTTAAGCACAGTGAATCGATAGAAGAGACAGCTGCTCTGTTCTCACGTTACCTCAAAACGTTGGTCGATAATCCACGCTACTCGCGCATCGTGCTGGGCTTGCCTGGGCTGCTTATACTAATCTTGGCGGTTTTTGCGGTTATTGGGTGGGTTCAGTATTATGTTATAGCCTTCGTATTTGTTTTGGGCATGTTTCTATTGATCAAAGGTTTTGGAGTAGACAGGATGGCTAAAGGATTCTACAGATGGGTTAAAGAGTATTCTCCTCCTCCCCTCAGGGTGCAAATCTCCAACTTTTCAGCAATTGGAGGAGCGATATGTGCGGTCCTCGGCGTTTACCTCGGAGGAGCTGGAGCAGCTGCAGAAATCACTCCACAGCAAGACATCACTGGTTATCTCACCATCCTGCCTCGAGTAGCTGGTTTCTTCATTGGAGACGCTATCACACTCATCGTAATTGGTGTTTGCGTGACTCTTCTAGGCAGGGCCATCCGATGGTACCTTGAACGTGATCCTCGACTACTGCGCAATGGTGCGTTAATCGTCATAATAGCATGGTCTAGACAAATCTTCGTTTCAGTGTCGGACCTGCTGACGGGAAACTCGGGAGCGGAAAGGCTCGTTTTGGCAATCATCATCGGCATACTTATCGGAGTAGCTTCGGTGTTAGTGACATTCGTGCTGCACCGACGGTCAAAGAGATTCTTCCATGAGACTGAAGAGAGAGTTGAAGAGCTTGGAGAAGAATGACATCCCACTCATAGGCGGTTTATGGCATGCAAGAAAAGCTCACTTCCATCGAGATTTCGAAGGTTACCACACAGATTATTCCTAATATGGAGAAACTCTTAATTGAGACCATCAGGGGTTTACCTTTCACGCGCAGGGAAACTTGCATGTGTCTTAATGCACTTGAAAGCGTGAGGTTCGAATAGTGTTCAAAACGTTGCTCTCTGCTGTCGGGGCGTACAGGATTTATGAGGGTTGGCTGTGGCGTCAAGTCGAAAACAGGCTCAAACCTGAGCATATAGCAATCATTCTAGATGGAAACAGACGATGGGCTTCTGAAAAAGTGCTTAACACTTGGTCTGGACACGAGAAAGGTGCTGAAAAGGTTGAAGAGCTGCTTGATTGGTGTTTGAAGCTGGATGTTAAATCTGTCACGTTGTATGCCTTTTCTACAGAGAACTTCCGGCGGACGTCAGATGAGGTTCAGGAAATCATGCGAATCGCCGAACAGTGGTTTCGCACGCTTCTGACCGACGAACGGATACGCAAGGACAAGATACGCGTCAAAGTCATCGGAAGAGTCGGCTTGCTGCCTGAAAGTCTGCAGCAGCTCATAGGCACCGTTGAAAAATCAACAGAAAACTACACTGAACACTTCCTAAATTTCGCTTTCGCGTATGGTGGAAGGGCCGAAATCGTGGATGCAGCCCGAAAGATCGCTGAAGAAGTGCACGACGGTAAGCTGGATCCTAAGAACGTCGACGAGAAAACGTTCGAGCAACACTTGTATACTTCCCACATGCCCCAGCAAGATCCTGACCTGATCATTAGGACTTCAGGCGAAGCAAGATTGAGTGGCTTTCTGTTGTGGCAGTCCGCCTATAGCGAGCTGTGTTTCCTAGATGTCTATTGGCCCGACTTTCGTGTAATCGACCTTCTGAGGGCTGTCAGGACTTTTCAAAAACGCAAGAGGCGTTATGGCGAATAGGTCAATTTAAGCTCTTTTGCGTGCACTTACTATCGAGACAACGTCCCTGTCCTTGAGCACGTGGTCCTCACCGACTCTTTTCTTCTCCCGTGCTTCAACAGCATATATGAAACCTTCTCCCAATTCTGTGTGGATTATGAAGGCAAGCTGACGTGCAGTCGTGCCATAAGGCACAAGGTAAGCATCGGGCAGCACCCTTCCCATATGGTCGCTCAAGTGCTCCAAATCCTCCACAGGATACACCGTTATCATGCTCAACAGTTTGAAAAAAGCAGTGTTTATGGCTTCCTGAACTCCCGTTGAACCGAAATCCATCAGGACTTTCTCTCTTATAGTTTCCAAGGCGTTGATTTGGCTTTCACTGAGTTTTTCTGGCATGCTTACCTTGAAGTTGCAGTCTCCAGGCCTGTAATCGATCAACTTTTTCTCTGCCGCTCTCCTCAGCGCAAGCTCCGCTTCCGCGCAGGCTGGAATCACGAGTTTATTGGCTTTCTTCAACCGTTCCAAGTTGGTTTCAGACGTGGGCAAGTCCATCTTGTTGGCAACGATGAGCATCGGCTTAGAGACTTGCCTGAGTACATCCACGAACTTTAGAAAATCATCATCGCTCCAAAACGTCGGCTTGTCGGCGCTGAGGCCCGCTTTTCTTATTGCTTCAATAAAGTGGACGCGTTTAATTCCAAGTCCGCTCAACCGCTCTTCAAGCATTCCAACGAGATCTTTTGACTCGGTCTCGGCTGTTCGTGCAATTTTCAGCCAATCCTTCCTAAGAATCGAGGCCATCCACATCGTTATCTCGTGCTCAAGGAACTTCACGTCTTCCAGTGGATCATTCTCGCCGAGTTTGCAGAGTCTGCCTTCGCAGTCCGTTCCACCCGACGCGTCAACGATGTGTATCAGCGCGTCGGCTTTTCGAATCTCATCCAAGAACTGGTTGCCAAGGCCCTTTCCTTCCCAAGCTCCGGGCACGAGTCCTGCACAGTCGATGAAGTCGATTGGTATGAGTCTCACACCGTTCATACATATGGAGTTGGCAGGATTGTCGACGACATCGAATTCTTCGTGGACGCATGGCGTTCGAACGTAGCCTATTCCCCTGTTGGGTTTTATCGTCGTGAACGGGTAGTTGGCGATCTCCGCGGGAGCCAGCGTCGCTGCACAGAAGAAAGTCGATTTGCCAGTGTTAGGTTTTCCGACGATTCCCAACAATTTCGAATAGGACTTCTGCATCTCCCTCACTCCCTGCTGTCAATCCTTGGTTCAAGTTTTCTAATGCAATTGGTAGATACCTTGGTGCGAGACTCTATATGGTTTGTGCTGCTAGAACAAAGTCTTCTCTAATCGACGTGCTCGGCGCAACTGGAACAAATCAAAAGAAAAACACTCTCGCGTCGGGCATATTTGGATCCTAATATTCACAATACATTGAAACCTAGGAGGGGAGGCCCACAATCGCTGAAAAAACAGCGAATAAAGTGCGCTAGATGCTAAGAACAGTGCCCCAACAAAAGCGCAACTCGACTCGATCCTTGATTGCCAAGGTTAAAAGAAGCTTTCGCGACCTTGTTGCTCCATCGCCTGACCAACAAATAAGCCACCATAATAATGGCCATCAGAGCCCCAATCAACATCGCGAAGACGTAGCTGACAAGCATCCACGCGCCACGCAGGGCCTCCTCGCCTCTACTCTGCGCTTCAAGGATCTGCGCCCGTGCAATCTGAGGTTCTGTCTGCCAGTTTTCCAGAGCCTCCTGCAAGCTCAGCTCACTCGCCGCAAAATCCTGATCCACGCGGGCAGCTTCTGAGCCGAAGAATACGGGAACTCCAAGAAATCTGCTGGTCGCCACCGCGGATCTCGCCTCATTAACCGTCTCCACGGCTGCTAGCGTGTCTTCCACGAGCTCATCCCCACGAAAACTGTTCGGTGAATCCAGAAGCGTGACCAGCTGCGAATCCATCACTTCTGCACCGTCGGAACCGCTCGAGAAATTGAAGAAATAGTTTACGTAAGGAATGTCTTCAGACGCGCCCCTCATTGTGGCAAAGTGTCTCTCATCTATCGCGTCAAAAACGTTCCAAGTCGGATCAACCGGCACCCAACCATAACCCTGCAAATAATACTCTGCCCACATGTGACCCTCAACCACACTCTCCTGAGAACCCTGAAAACCAAAACCCACGTTCACCCTCGCAGGAATACCGACCGCGCGACAGAGCGCAACGAAGAGGTACGAATACTCCGAGCAATCTCCCGTCCCGTTCACCAAAGCCCAAAGAGCTCCTTTTTCATCTTCTTGGGGTTCATAGTGAAGATAGGAGACTACGAAATCATATATTCTGGCAACTTTGTCATGGATATTGCTGGCATCCTGAGTGAGGCTTTGCGATTTTGAAACGATTTCGGGCGCATCTGACTCCACTAGTTTCTCAGGTTGCGTGAACGTCTTGTACAGATCTGTGTGTTTATCGTAGCTTGGTATCTTCGTTAGATCTATTAAGACGCGGGTATCAAAAGAGAGCACATAATACTCTATCTTTGCGCTGAAAGATTGGCCAGGATTTATTGTTATGCCATCCCAGCAAGCATAGGTGTTTCCAGAGTTATCATTCAGAAATCGTGGATATCCAGTTGTGGAAGTCATGTTAGAGATTAGGACATAGTGGTGTGCGGTTTCGTTTTCTATCAAGGGTACATAGAGTTTTGCATCATTGAAAGCATCCAGGCTCGGGTTCTCAGCTTTGATCACTTGCGTGAGCGTTCCAGAAAAAGCGTTGTCAACTTCATAAATCAGCGAACCTGGAGTTTGTACAAAATGGATTGTTGCTGTTGACAATATTGCAGAGAGAGGTGAGCATAATGTGATTGTAAGCCAGAAAAGAACAAGTGATGCACGCCACTCGTGTCCGAGCATTTTCTCCTCGAAAAAGACTAACAGCAAGTTAATATAGATATGGGATTTGGGCTGATAGGTCTGGCTTTTTCATACATTCAAAGCAGGTAAGCAGGCCCTATTACCGTTCACTGCGCCTACCCTAATGTTCTCTACATGCTGTGCTCATCGCACTCTAGCATGCTCCTAGTATGTTGGCATTTACCCCAAAGAAAATGGGACTTAGTTGCGTAAGAGGAGTGGAACCTCGTCTTATACTTGGTCCCCAACGATTCTTACGTTGATGTTGAAGTTCAATCCAGTCTGTGTTTCAGTATTGTTAACCGTCGTCAAAGTCAGAAGTGCTGCCAGACTAGCTCCAGGAGTGAGTTGCGTGCCCGCTGTGATGTTCCATGAAACATATGCAACCGTAGTCGTGTTTGCCGGTGTAGCGCTCCAGTCTTCAGGTGTCATGCTTAAGCTTAAGGTTAGGGCGCCTGCTTCATTCTTCACATAGATTGTCTGAGTCGTAGTATCGCCTGGATTTACGTCGGTCCAATTGATTTTGGAGATTGGGTTGGTGAGGCCAGGATTTGCATATACTGCCACCTTGAATGCGCTGATGGTTCCGCTGCTCGGAACGGTTTTGCTTGTTTGCAGAAGTGCCAAGACGGTAGTCATCATCATTACTGCAACTATTGCCAAAGCTGCGGCAAGATATTTCTTATTCAGAGCCATTCTTTTTCGCCGAACCTCGTATTTCATGTTGAATCCTAATAAGAATTCAGAAATGGAAATTCTGAGCACAAATGAGTATTCAGAATCCACCTCAGAATCCACCTCAGAATCCACCTGAACTTAACTGGCTACGTACGCGCGTCGTGCTCTGAGCGAAATGGTATAATATTAGTGGAAAGGGCATATAGGAAATGAATCAATACGTCAAGGGACGGAGAACACCGAATGGCAACAAGTTTGAACAGAGAATTGCTCGGTCACATGCTTCAAAAGATGTCTGAGATTCGCTTTTTCGAAGAGAAAGTGTTCGACCTGTACGGACAGAACCTCGTTCCAGGCACAATACATCTCTACGCCGGCGAAGAAGCGGTAGCAGTGGGAGTCTGCAGTGCCCTTCGCAAAGACGATTTCATAACGAGCACGCACAGAGGTCACGGTCACTGCATAGCCAAAGGAGCTGATCTGAAACGGACGATGGCTGAGATCTTGGGTAGGGAGACAGGATATTGCAAGGGTAAGGGCGGTTCGATGCACATTGCCGATTTCAGCGTAGGTATGCTAGGCGCCACAGCTGTTGTGGGCGCTGGACTGCCCATAGCTGTGGGTGCTGGGCTGTCAGCGAAGCTAAGAAACACTGATCAGGTTGTGGCCTGCTTCTTTGGTGAGGGAGCCTCGAACCAGGGGACTTTCCATGAAAGCCTCAACATGGCTGCTGCATGGTCTTTGCCTGTTATTTTTGTCTGTGAAAACAACCTTTACGCAATGGGAACACGACAGTCCAGAATAATGAAAATCGCAAACGTTGCAGATCGCGCTTCTGGATATGGAATGCCAGGCATCATAGTGGACGGAAATGATGTCCTCGCAGTCTACGAAGCGACATGCAGTGCTGTTGAAAGAGCAAGAAAAGGCGAAGGACCAACACTCATAGAATGCAAAACTTACAGGCATAAGGGGCACTCACGTGTTGACCCCGCAAAATACAGAGCCAAAGAAGAAGTAGAAGAGTGGTTAAATAAGGATCCTATAAAAAGACTGAAAGACAAAACATTGCAGGATCACATTTTCACAGAGCATGAGATCGGGAAGATTGAGAGGGAAGCCATGGCTAAGGTTGAAGAGGCTGTGAAGTTTGCTGTGGAGAGTCCTTATCCTGCTCCAGAAGAAGCTCTGGAAGACGTTTATGGTTAGATAGGGGGAAACGTACTCGCGAAAAATCACTTATAGAGACGCACTTCGAGAAGCGCTAAGAGAAGAAATGCGTAGAGATCAATCAGTTTTCTTGTTGGGCGAGGATATTGGGCGATATTGGGGTGGCGCCTTCAAGGTAACCGATGGTTTGGCGCAGGAATTTGGAGATGAAAGGGTCAGGGACACGCCAATATCAGAGTCTGCGATAGTTGGCGCAGCAGTAGGCGCTGCCATAACTGGAATGCGTCCGGTTGCCGAAATCATGTTTGGAGACTTGACCGCTTTAGCCATGGACCAAATTGCAAATCAAGCTGCAAAGATACGGTACATGTTTGGAGGTCAAGCCAAATGCCCAATCGTGGTCAGAACACCCTTCGGCGCAGGCGTAAATATAGCCTCTCATCACTCTCAAAGCTTGGAAGCATGGTTCATGCATGTTCCAGGCATGTATGTAGCAGTGCCTTCAACACCTTATGATGCCAAGGGACTCTTGAAGACTGCAATCCGTGGCGAAAACCCTGTGTTTTTCTGCGAACACAAGCTCCTTTATCCAGTTCAGGGCGACGTTCCTGAAGATGAGTATCTGATTCCCTTCGGGGTCGCAGATGTGAAGAGGGAAGGATCGGATGTCACAGTTGTGGCTACTTCGTATATGGTTCACAAGGCATTGAAAGCGGCTGAATCGCTTGAAAAAGACGGTGTGAGCGTTGAAGTTGTTGATCCAAGAACACTAACACCGTTAGACAGGGAAACAATATCAAATTCCGTCAAGAAGACAGGCAAAATCGTCATTGTCAGCGAAGACTGCAAGACTGCCGGTGTCAGCGCGGAGATTGCTGCCACAATTGCTGAAAAAGCCCTTGACTATTTGGATGCTCCCATAAAACGTGTAACAGCACCTGACACACCTATCCCGTTCAGCCCACCTTTGGAACAGTTTATAATTCCTAACGTACAGTCAATAATCCGAGCCGTCAAAGAGGTTGTTTAGAATGGTGACCAACGTTGTCATGCCTCGACTCAGCGTAACCATGAAAGAAGGAACCGTTGGCAAATGGTACAAGAAGGAAGGCGACACTGTTGAGAAAGGAGAACCAATTGCAGAAGTCGTCTCAGAAAAAGCGACCTATGACCTGGAAGCACCGGCATCAGGTGTTGTGAGGAAGGTCATCGTAGAGGCAGGGGTTGACGTTCCAGTCAACGCAGTCCTCGCAATAATAACCGCCCCAGACGAACCTTTGCCGCAACCTGGGATGCAGGCAGCAACTCAGCCGACTGTTGTGGCCGAAAGTGAGACTCGGATCTTGGCGTCGCCAGCGGCTAAACGTTTAGCTAGAGAACATGGAATTGACTTACCAACGGTGAAAGGAAGCGGACCCGACGGACGAATTGATGAAGATGATGTCAACAAATTCATTGAGGCAAAAAGCGGAACGCAGCCTAAAATCAGGGAAACAGTGCCTTTAAGCGGCTTCCAGAAAATCTCTGCAGAACGACTTTCAATGAGTTTCAGAACAGCTCCACACAGTACAGTGGTAATGGACATTGATGTTTCCAATGCAGAAGAACTTCATGAGAGGCTCAAAGTCTCGTATACCACCATCATCGTAAAGGCTGTAGCCAAGGCTTTGTCTGAGATGCCTATCATAAACTCGAGTCTTGAAGGAGATAAGGTGAAGATTTTCGAAGACGTGAATGTTGGCGTTGCAGTCGCGACAGAAAAGGGTTTGGTTGTTCCAGTCATACGTAACGCTGACCAGAAAACCTTAAAAGAAATCGATACTTCAGTCGTGGAGTTGACTGAAAAAGCAAGGCAGACAAGACTATCAAAGGAGGAGGTAACCGGCGGAACGTTTACCGTCACTAACTTAGGTATGTTCGGAGTTGACTTTTTCATTCCGATAATCAATCCGCCTGAAGCCGCGATACTTGCGGTCGGCAGAATTGTTGAAAAGCCAGTAGCAATCGACGGCAAAGTTGAGATTAGACCGGTAATGACAGTCAGCATGGCTTACGACCATCGCATTATTGATGGGGCTCCTGCGGGTCAGTTCCTTCGTAGCGTCAAAGAAAAGATTGAGAAAATGTAGAATTGAAGAATACGAGTACCAGCGATTCGGAAAGTCTTAAGTGTTTGGCCATTGAAGGACGATTGAACCAGCCATGAAAGCCGCCGTATACTATGGTCAACAGGACATACGGATCGAAGAGGTGCCAGCGCCAGAAATCGGAGAAGACGAGATTCTTGTTCAAATGAAGGTCTGCGGTGTGTGCGGTTCAGACCTCATGGACTGGTACTTGGAAAGCCGCGCTCCACTTGTTCTTGGACATGAGCCTGCTGGAGTCGTGGCAAAAAAGGGAAGAAAAGTTGAAGATGTTGACATAGGAGACAAAGTCTTCGTACACCACCACGTCGCATGTTTGACTTGCCACTATTGCCTTAGCGGGGACTACACCCTATGCGAGCAGTTCCACAAAACGAACATCAAGCCGGGCGGATTTGCCGAGTACTTCAGAGTTCCTGTTCCAAATCTTCGATTAGATACATTGAAGATTCCAAGTAGCTTGTCGTTTGAAGATGCAACTTTGATCGAACCCGTAGGGTGCTGCGTACGTGCCCTGAGAAAATGCGGTGTTCGAGCCGGCAACTCGATAGCAGTGATAGGTGCTGGAGCAACAGGATTGATCCATGCAGCGCTTGCCAAAATTTATGGCGCATCGCCAATAATTGTGAGCGACCTAATTGATTTTCGTTTGAGTTTCGCAAAAAAGTTCGGCGCAGATGTGGTGGTTAATTCAAAGAGAGAAGACCTGAATGAAACGGTCAAGAATGAAACTGATGGGAGAGGGGTTGACCTAGCGGTGGTGACGGCGCCTAGCTTGGAGGCGTACAAAGCAGGCATTGCGGTTTGCAGGAAAGGCGGCAAACTCTGCGTGTTTGCGCCCACAACTCCGGGAAAGCATTTGGAGATAAGTCCGAAGGAACTGTTTTTCTCAGAGTTGCAGATAATTCCGTCGTATTCGACTTCTCACCTAGAAACTCGGGCAGCATTGAGGTTAATAGAATCAGGCAAGATTAGGATTGAAGAGTTAATAACTCACAGATTCAAACTTGAGGAAACTGCGAAAGCCTTCACAACGGCATTGGAAGGCAGAGAAAGCTTGAAGGTAGTGGTGCAAAACACATGATCCAGACGAGGAGTCTTCCGTGAACGTTAGGAATGAAGTTCAGGGGGTTATATTTGATCGAAATGATAGGAGACGCGTTTTGCTCGTCCAGAAGAGGGATACGAGGGTCAGGCGTTTTCATTGGAGACTTCTCAAAGGCGGAGTGAACAAGGGAGAAACCAAGGTTGATGCCCTGAGAAGGGAGATTTTCGAAGAAACAGGGCTCAAGAACATCAGGGTCCAAGACCAAATTCACTATTATGAATTCGTTTTTAGAGAAACTCTCCACAGAGTATCCAGCTTCTTGGTTGAGGCAGATTCGAAGGATCTCGTCAGGCTGCAGGAATCCGAACTTTCAGACTATTTATGGACGAAGCTTGATGATGCTGATAGACTGTTGTATTGGGCAAATGAGAAGGAGGCTCTGAAAAAGCTGAGCCAGTTTTCTAAGCTTTTGTGAGGATCGTAAGAATCTGAGTGTGTTAAGACATGACAGACCAAATGATGGCCGCAATGCTCTATGGCGTTAGAGACCTGAGAATCGAAAATGTGGCTGTTCCAACGGTGGCAGCAGGTGAGGTTCTTGTCAAGGTCAAAGCGGCCACAACATGCGGCACAGACCTGAAGATATTCCAGAGGGGCTACGTTGAAAAAGTGATAAAGCTCCCGAGTATTTTTGGACACGAGTGGGCAGGTGAAGTTGCCGAGGTTGGTCCGGGCTTAGGATGGCCTGAAGAAGGAATGCGCGTTCGTGCGGGAAACAGCGCGCCGTGTTTGCACTGTAACATGTGTCAAAGGGGCAAGTACAACCTTTGTGAAAACATGATTTGGCTGTGGGGGGCATATGCCGAATACGTGAAGGTTCCGGCACGCATGGTCTTGGTCAATATGCAAGAAATTCCGCTGCACGTGTCTTATGAAGAAGCCTCAATCGCCGAGCCTTTGGCATGCGTTCTTCATGGCGTTGAGGAAGCAGGAGTGAAGCTGGGAGATAATGTCGCAATAATAGGCGCCGGTCCAATAGGACTGCTTCACTTGTTGGCAGTCAGGAAGATGGGCGTTGAGAAGACAATAATGATTGACCTAGTCGACGAGAGGTTGGACTTTGCCAGGAAGATTGGTGCCGATGAAACAATAAACGGCGGAAGAGAGAATTCAATCGAGGAAGTGAGACAACTTACAAACGGCTACGGCGCAGATGTGGTGATCGAAGCAATAGGTTTGCCTGCCACGTGGGAGCAGGCCCTGAAACTGGCACGAAAAGGCGGAACAGTTCTAGAGTTCGGTGGATGTCCCCCTGGAACAGAGATAAAATTGAACGCAGAGCAACTTCACTATGGCGAAACAAAGGTCCTCGGCACTTTCCACACGACTCCTCTGCATTTCAGAAAAGCACTGAATCTGATAGCGTCGAGAACTATTGATGTGAGACCGCTTGTGACGCGAAAGATGAAGCTTGAAGACCTAAAAGAAGCTTTTGAGATACTCTCAACTTCAAAAACAGAAATAAAAATCGCGATTACGCCATAGTCTTACGATTGAGAAGCGCAAAACCGACTTAGTTCCAATTCAATTCATAGAACAAGACTGTCTCGCTTGGAGTTCCGCAGCTCCTATAAACTGCAATGTACCAACAATTCCCTAAAAGTATATGTGACTCGATGCGTGAGTGAACTACGGCATGTCCGAGGCTGCTGGTTACATTCTTAGAATCGCTGTTGAAGAGTGGGTTGACCATGTCTTTGACATGGCAATTTATTACACGAATCTGAATAGAAAATGGAATTCAGGGCAAACAGTTCTTTTCATTCACAAAACAGGTTCAGGTGATGCTTTCGTCGGTTATGGTGTCGTCGAACGTGTGTCGGAAAAGGACGAGTTGTCTGATGATGAGATGCTTGATTGTGAACGCGGCGGCTGGGAAAGAGCGATCGAGTTCAGGTATGTTAAGAGGTTTGAGAAACCCTTGCTGATCAAAGAGACGTTTCTTAAGAATTCAAAGCTCCGCGGAAGATTTTTTCAGGGGATGGAGCTCAAAAAAGGGCAGGTGGAACTTATCCTTAAACAGGCCGATTCACGCTTATCTCACCAAAAGTCTTAATACAAATAATCAGTGAAAGGTTAATGTGGAGAATGATTATGGTCTACTGCACTAAATGTGGTACTCAGAATCCTGACGACGCAACGGTCTGCGCAAAGTGTGGAGCTTCGCTGTATGGAGTCGGTGAAAGAGAACATTATAGGCGAATGGATACGGAATGTTTTGGTATACCAAGAGGCGGTGCAGTTGTGGGCATCGCCATCGGCGTCATTATCGTGCTGTGGGGGCTCATAGCGATTTTGCAGGAGGCCAAGGTACTTCCCTCAAACGTTGCGGTCTGGCCGATTGCCGTGATCATCTTCGGAATACTAATTGTCATCGGCGCACTGTATGGGTTGAGTCGAAGATAGAGACACACCCGTTTTTCTGTTGATTTCCCGGAAAATCGAGCGAAGGCGGCTTCTTGATTCCAGAAATGCCGTAGATGAAAGAATTTAAATGGCGATTAACGCTTTAAGGTTCTGTCATTGCTGAAGGGGGAGCGGATGGTAAAGTACGTTTTTGTTACGGGCGGCGTTTTAAGTTCAGTTGGGAAGGGGATATTGACTTCTTCTATCGGCAAGATGCTTCAGGCAAGAGGAGTCAAGGTAAACGTCATAAAAATTGATCCTTACGTCAACGTCGATGCGGGTACAATGAATCCTTACATGCACGGGGAAGTTTATGTGACTGATGACGGCGGCGAAACCGATCTGGACCTCGGATGGTATGAGCGCTTTCTTGATTTAGATCTGAAGAAGGACAACAACATTACGACAGGTTTGGTTTACAAGACGGTGATTGAAAAAGAAAGGCGCGGCGACTTTCTGGGAAGATGCGTTCAGATTGTGCCGCATGTGACGAACGAAATTAAACATCGAATTCGCATCGTTGCGAAAGATTCGGGCGCTGACGTGGTTTTGACTGAGGTCGGAGGCACCGTGGGGGACATTGAGGGGTTGCCTTTCCTTGAGGCAATCAGGCAGATGCGTTTGGAAGAAGGGTATGAGAACACGTTGTACGTGCACGTTGCGTTGGTTCCTATACTTGATGTTACGCAGGAAATGAAAACGAAGCCTCTTCAGCACAGCGTGAACGAGTTGCGGCGTATCGGTATTCAGCCGGACACGATTGTTGCGAGAAGCCCTGAGATGATTGACGCTGAGGCATTGAGGAAAATAGCTTTGTTCGGCACTATACCTGAAGAGGCAGTTTTCTGTTCATATAATGTGGGATCAATCTACCAGGTTCCGCTGATACTTGATGAGCAGGGAATGGGCGACTTCATCTGCAGGCGTTTCGGGTTTTCGGATCGTCAGAAAGACTTCAAAGACTGGAGGAAATTTGTAGAAGCCATTTTGAAGCCGGAGCATGAGGTGAAGATTGCTTTGGTTGGCAAGTATGCTGGGCTTGCGGACAGCTATGTTAGTATGAGCGAAGCTCTGAGACATGGCGGAGCAGCGTGCAGAGCCAAGGTGCGCATTGATTATCTTGAGGCTGAGAAGCTTGAGCAGAATCCTGATTGCACTGAAAACCTCAAAAGTTGTGATGGAATATTCGTGCCCTACGGTTTCGGACCAAGAGGAACTGAAGGGAAAATAGCAGCCATCAAGTATGCAAGAGAAAATGACGTTCCTTTTCTGGGAATATGCTATGGATTCCAGTTGGCGGTCATCGAGTTTTCGAGACACGTTTGCGGTTTGAAGGATGCCAACAGCACGGAGATAAACCCGACTTCGCCTTATCCGGTTATTGATCTGATGCCTGAGCAGCGTGGAGTGGAGATCAAGGGTGCAACGATGCGGCTTGGAGCTCACAAAATAGTGGTAGAACCAGACACGACTGCGCATTTGCTTTACAAGTGCGAAGAGGTTTATGAACGCCACCGGCACAGGTTTGAGGTCAACCTTGAATATTCAGAAACCTTGAGAAAAAATGGGTTGACGTTCTCTGCGAAGAGCACGGATGGTAGAAGGATGGAGATGTTAGAGTTGCGTGATCGCTTCTTCTTTTTCGCATCGCAATTCCACGGCGAGTTCAAGAGTCGACCAGGAAGACCTGATCCGGAATACTATGGCTTCATAAAAGCATGTTTGGACAAGAAGCTTGGAAAGGACAAGCCTGATTTTAGTTAGGAAAAACGCAATTTGTTGTCTAGGGGTTTGGGACCAGTTTCTTATGCTCCTGCATCATACACCTGTTCATCACTACCGTCAAACCTGCAGCTCTCGCGGTTCCGGCTGCTTGTTCATTGATGATCCCCAGCTGCATCCAAATCACATATGGCTTATCATGTCGTTCTTTCAACTCGACGGCTTGCTCAACTATAGATGGCACATCGGCTGACGGCCTGAAAATGTCCACAATTTCAATTGTCTTCTGGATTTCTTCAGGTGTATCGAGGAGGCTTTTGTAGCTTTTTTCTCCCAACACCTCGTCTGTCGTTGGGTTAACGGGTATTATACGGTATCCTTGGCTTTGCAGGTATGTGGCTACTCGGTTGCTGTCTTTCGAAGGATCACGTGACAGGCCGACGACTGCGACAGTCTTGTACTTGGTGAGTATTTCTTTTATGCTGTCTTTGCTCAAGTCATCAACCTCTCATGGACTGATAGTTTCAACATTACATCTTGTACTTAAAGACTCCAGTTCCGTATTTCATATAAGCCAGTGATTGTTGTGAATCTTGGCGAGAAATGACATGACAAGCGGAAAGGACTCTGCAACCGCCGAGCAATATCGTAAACGGTTAGACAATGCGGGAAGCTATTCAGAAGTTTGGGAAATAACGAAGGATACTATAGAGTACGTTTTTCGCAAACGCAGAGGCAGCATGATGCTGTTTCTCGATGATCTGCCAATTCAGCTAGGGGCATACCACCCGTTGGGAACTAACAACATTGTTTTGAACCGTGTGCTTGTCCAAATTGTGGAAGCAGCCATTGAAGACAAGAGAGTAGTCAACGCGTTGGTTTACAACTTGCTAGTGCATGAGTATCTGCATGCGCTGGGCGAGATCTCCGAGATCAATGTCAGAGGACTGGTCATAGAGGTATGCAAGAAGTCTTTCGGTGAAGACTACGTAGCAACTCAGATTGCCATCAAGAGCCCCTGGATGCTGCTGAAAGGCATACCTCTGGACAGCGTTAATGTTCCCAAACGTGTCATGGAGATCGTCAAGGATTTTGAGAAACCTGACAAATACATTGTCTAGATTCACAACTCGGGGCATGCTCCCTGACGCCAATGCAAACCTGTGCCGAGATAACGGAGTTTCGCTATTTTATCTTCTCGAAGTGAATGACGTAGACGAGTCGGTTTTCGTCCCATTCGTAATGGGTTTTCTTCCATTGCTTCTTAAACTGTTCCAGGGTGTAGCCGCCTTCCCTTTTCGCATCATCTTCGTCGAAGTATTTCAATCGTTTTCTTTCGATCGATGTTATGCGTAAGTCTGCGACATGGGGTTCGTATATTGCTGCGCGGACCGTTGCACCGACCTTGATCTTTTGGTCTGGCGTGTTCGGTCTTGAAGTTTGAGTCTTGACGCCTTTGATTAACGGTTCTTTGTCAACGGCCTCGAACTGCATATCGTAGGGCGCTTCCTGAACTTCTTTGATAACCTGTTCAACGGACTTTTCTGGTTGACGAACCAGTTTTTCGATGACTTGAGCTTTTTCTTTTGACGGAAGTCTTTTCTCAGCCAGTTTCCTTATTACCTCTACCCTTTTTTCAGGCTCCTCAACTGAGCGGCCTATTTTCACAGCTGTGAGATAATCTATTTTGCCATCAGGCACTTGCCCTGAAACCGTTGAGGGCGCCACATATTTCTGCGCTTCTTCCGGGACCACTTCAACAGTTCTGAGCCACAAAGAGACCGCGTCGCTGCTGATTCCGATTTTCTTGGCTATTGCAGTTTGGGACGGATATTTTTCGCTGCAATTCTCGAGAAGATATTTGCAGACTCTTCCTTTTTCGATTGCGCTGAGTTCTTGTCTCTGTATATTTTCGATTAGGTTTAGTTGAACGACTTCATCATCGGTGTAGTCTCTCACGACGACAGGTATCCTTTCAAGACCAGCATGCTGCGAAGCTCGGTAGCGTCTTTCGCCAAGTACGACTTCGTACTCGCCGTTCAACGGTCTGACTATTATGGGTTGCAGCAAGCCGACTTCTTTTATGCTGGCGGCCAGTTCGTTCAGCCGTTCTATGTTTACCTCCATTCTGGGGTTCAGTTTGGACGGGTGGATCTTCTTGAGCTCTATTTCTCTGACTATAGTGGGCAAGGCCATGGCTCTTTGCTCCCAGTTTTCTTATCTACACCATTTGCTTTGAGTATTTAAGAAATTGCAGCAATCTTACACCTACAGTCCTATGTGCGAGGCAGATTCCTTCAGTCCGTTCAATGCGACCTCAAAGAACTTTTCTCTCGGAATCCCTATCTGCTCACAGAAAAGCATTCTCTCTCTGTCAGCCCCGCGTGCAAAATCTTTATCCTTAAACTTCTTGCCCACTGATTCAACTTTGACATCTGCCAATTTTTTCGACGGCATGACCAAGGCGCAGGCAATGAGCAAGCCTGAAACAGCGTCGGCTGCAATCAGCGCTTTTTCCATTTTCGTCTCAGGCTTGGTTCCAGTATATGCAAAGTTGTGAGACTTGATTGCTCTGATCATATCTGCATCTACAACGTCTTTCAGCATGTTTTCAGCCAGCAAACTGTGCTGTTCGGGTGTGGTCTCGGTTTTCTCGTAGTCAATGTCATGGAGTAGACCGATCAAACCCCATCTTTCCTTGTCCTCACCAAGTTGTTTAGCTGATGCAATCATTATTGCTTCAACGGCAATCATGTGGTAGACGACGTTGTTCTTGGCGACGTTCTTTTTCACTAATTCAAGGGCTTGTGCATGTGTCATCATGGGTTTGACCTTGACGTACCTACTGAATTGACAGAATTTAATGTTTGAGGTTTAAGGGGGTTGATGTTGCACAGGCAAAAGCACGTTAGTGTTTCGCCGTAGAGATTGGCAAAATATATAATGTTGCTGAGAACCCTTCTGCTGTCATTGAAGGGTGGCAAACGCTTTTGTCTCTACCTAGATACAAGGTCACATGGAAGACTCTGCTGCTGCCGATCATAGGCCTCGCCGCTTTCTTCATTTACATATACTTCTTCGTTGATTTCAGTGAGATCATTGAAGCAATCCAGCGGATAAATCTCTTTTACTATGTGCTGGCCACAATCGTGTCTTTGCTGGACGTGTTCTTCTTCGCTCTTGCCTGGTATTTCCTGCTAAGGTTCCTTTCTGTGAAAATCTCAATCATGAAATCATTCGCTTTCGTGTGGCTGGGGATATTTGTCGACACACTGATTCCTGGAGAGTCAATTAGCGGCGAGGTTGCCAAGATCTATCTTGTAAACCGTGAGGTTGAAGGAACGGGCGGGCAAGCTACGGCTTCCGTGGTTGCTCAGAGGCTGATCGGAATGGGAATAAACATTGTAACATTGTTGGTAGGTGCATTTCTCTTGCTCATTGGAAGCCTGCTCTCAGGAATAATGCTCGGCATGACACTTCTCCTAGTTGCGATGATCTGTGTTTTCTTCGCTTTGGTTCTTCTTTTGTCCTTTAAGGAAGCATGGACTCTTCGCATAGTCGACGGTGTGATCAACTTTATCGAGCGAATAAGCAGGGGACGTTGGAAATTGACCCCGATCCGAGGGGAGGTTGCTGAGATGCACAAGGCTTTCCATGTTGCAATCAAAGCATACTTGCATGCTCCAAGAACTCTGTTGATCGCTTCTTCCTTCTCGGTGATCTCTTGGCTGTTCTCCATGTCGGTTCTCTACCTGACATTGCTATCGATAGGTTATGTTCAAATCAGCTGGAGTGCAATACTCGTGATTTCAGGAATTTTTGTGGGTATAAAGTCTGTGCCAATCGGGATTCCGTTTGAGGTTGGGTTGCCAGAATTTACCTTGACCGCGCTGTTGTACTCTTTCAGCGTGCCAAAAGGAGTAAGCGAGACGGCTACGATCTTGATGCGGTTGTTGACGCTTTGGCTACGGTTTTTCATAGGTTTTGGGGTGCAGCAATGGATAGGAGTAAAAGCTATAATCACAGGTTCAGATACTGAAACAGGTTCCACCCTAGACTGAAAGCCTAAATCTCACTTTGCGGTTTCTTGCAAGGATGTGTGCCATGATAACAATAATTGAAGATGCGTCGATTAGACTTTTGGATCGGCTTTACGAGATAGAAACTGAGTGCTTTAAAGAAGAGGCTTTCACGAAGCCGCAGATTGCTCAGTTGCTCAAGGACTACAATTCCATAAGCTTGATCGCCCGTGTAAACGAGATAATCGTGGGTTTCGTGATAGGAATGGTTTACGTTGACAGAAAAGCATTGCATGGACATATTTTGACGATAGAGGTGTTGTCGACTTATCGAGGAAAAGGGGTCGGTCAGAAGTTGCTTGAAGAGATTGAGAGTGTTTTCAGGCAGAAAGGCGTAAGAACTTCTACTCTTGAGGTCAGGGAGGACAACGTTCCAGCGATCAACTTGTACAGGAAATTGGGCTACGAGACAATTGGCACGCTCAAGAACTACTATGGCAGTCTTCACGGCATCTATCTGAGGAAAGCCTTAACTTAATTTGAGAAGTTTCAGGTTCGTTTTTTGGTCAAGAGCCCTCTGTAGGTTCACTCCGGTTGCTTCGATTATGACCAGTTCTGCAGTCGGGCCTACAAGGCAGTCTTTCATCAAGTGTCCCCCGAAAGCTTCGCCTTTTTCATTCGAAACTACTATATGTGCATGGATGATGGTTTCACCTTTCTCGTCAACGGCTATGTTGCCCATGCATGAAGCTACTTCCACGTGGCCGCCCAACTGAGTGGTAACGTACTCTCCTTTCTTGTAGCATCCGACCGTTGCTTGTTTCAAGGCTCCGATAAGCATGAAGGCTCCTGCTTTCACGCCGCTTTCTAGTGCGCTTTTCTTTATTGATTCTGCAACGTCGTCATTCTCAGACAAGCGAAAGAAACAGATTCTTCCAACTTTCCCGTTCAACATGATGTTAACCTACTTAAGTTCCGATGTTTGACTAGCGTTTCTTTGCGAACACAAACTCTAAAAGCCTTTTGTCCATATTATTATGGTGTAGTCGTGAAAAACCTTGGTTGACAGGGAAGAGAAGGAGACTCAGAGATTAGTCAAGGCGATTGTCATACTTATCCGGAACACCACTTGGAGATGTGGAAAACTGGAGAGAGTTATAGTCAAGAACCTTTGGAGACGAAACGCGAGTTTGGGCAAGCCTGGGATGCCGATAAAAGAGATGATTCAAAGTTACAAGCTGACAGGTAAGAAAAAGAGTGAATTCCTAGACGCCTTGAAGCGTTTAGAGAGAAGGAATATAGTAAGAATCTCGATGATTTAGTTTCCCCGAGATGCTTGCTGAACCCTTCTCAAGGCTTTTTAAGGATTTCCTTGGCGTTTTCGATCCATTTACCGGTGAAATAGGGCGCTATCTTCAGTTTTGCTGCCAAGTCTTCTGCTGATGCTTTTGCCAAGTCTTCGACACTGTTTATCCCTACGGCTTTCAGTTGCTGTGCGCGTTTGTCTTTGATTCCTTTGACGTCCAAGAGTCCTACAGATGGCGGCTTAACCTCGATTACTGGTGCGGGTTGAGGTTCAGCTTTTATCTCTTCTACCTTGTTTTCTATTTTCACTTCTACGGCTTTTGGTGTTTGCGGTATTGGTGGTGGCGGGGGTGGGCTAACTGTTATCTGGGTCTGCGTTCTTTCTCGGGGTCTTTGCGTATAGCCTGCTCCGATGAAGGCAAGTCCGATGACTGCGGTTGTGACAATCCATAGTTGTTGTGTGGCTGCATATGCGGCTACTGCACCGGTAACGATGAAGCACATTATTGCCACTACGTATAACACATAGTCTAAGCGCATGATGTTTTCTCCCTCTGTCTATGTTCTATGGAAGTGTTTAAATAATTTTCTGAATTTCTTAGGCAAAAAAGGGAGAGTTTAGGCTTGTTTATGGATATGCCCAGTTTGCAAATTTACTTGCCCAAAAGTTTGTCTTCTGGCGGCATCGGTTTGATCAAGCCCTGCTTCATCAACGCTTTCAGCGACTCACGAGAGTTCTGGATCAATGCCGCTGCCCTGTCGTAGAGCTCTTTCTTGCTTGGCTTTATTCTTGCTACTCCTTGCTCGATAGACTTCAATGCACAGGCCACTGCTTCGCGCGGGAACACTTCCCACTCTTCCATGCGTGGTAGGATGTCTTTTTCATGCATTCCGCGTTCTTCAGCGAATTTGGCGAGCTCTTGTGCTGCGGCCACGCACATGTCGTCGGTGACTGTTTTTGCCCTCACATCTAGGACTCCTCGGAATATTGCTGGGAATCCCAGGCTGTTGTTTACTTGATTTGGAAAGTCACTGCGTCCCGTTGCGATGATGCAGGCTCCAGCTTCTTCAGCTTCCCATGGCCATATTTCTGGTATCGGGTTTGCGCACGCGAAAATTATTGATTTGTCAGCCATTGACTTTACCCATTCTTTCTTTATTGTGTCTGGTCCTGGCTTTGATGCAGCTACGACAGCGTCAACGTCTTTGAAAGCGGCTGCTATGTCTCCTGTCCTATGTTCTGCGTTTGTCTTCTGGGCCAGCTCGTATTTCCATGGGTCTTCATCTTTGGTTATGTCTTTTCTGCCAGGATAGACCAACCCTTTGGTATCGACAAGCATGATGTTGCCTGGCTTAATGCCCCACTTTATCAAAACATACGCCGTTCGTAGGTTTGCGGCGCCAGCGCCTACCAAGGTTATCAAAGCTTTCTTAGGGTCTTTGCCGACAATTTTGAACGCGTTCATTAAACCTGCTAGGATCACTGTTGCTGTTCCTTGCTGGTCGTCGTGCCATACCGGGATTTTCAGTTTTTCTCTTGCTTTTTCGAGGACGTAGAAGCATTTTGGTTTCTCTATGTCTTCCAGGTTTATGCCGCCGAATGTTGGTTCGATCAGTTCGCAGGCCCTGACTATTTCATCAGGGTTCTTGGTGTTCAGGCATATTGGAAAGGCGTCTACGCCGCCTAGGTACTTGAAAAGTAATGCTTTTCCTTCCATAACTGGCATTGCGGCTTCAGGGCCTATGTCGCCCAGTCCTAGCACGCGGGTTCCATCTGATACGACTGCTACGTAGTTCCAGCGGTTGGTGAGTTCGAAAGACTTGTCTTTGTCCGCTTGGATTTCCTTGCATACGGCTGCGACACCGGGAGTGTACCAAATGGCAAAGTCGGCGGGGCTTGAGACTGCGCATTTGGGCATTATTTGGACTTTTCCTTCATAGAATCTGTGGAGTGGTGGAGCTAGCAATGAGGGTTTTTTGGCTTTTGCCAGCAATTCTTCTACTGTTGGTTTTACCTCTTTGCTCTTTGGTTTAGACATGTTGTTATTCTCCTTTTTGCGGAATGTTGTTGATTTAGCAGAAAGGCTTTAAAGATTGCGGTATTCGGATGAAGAAGCTATGATTTAAAGTCTACAGTTCTCTTGGTTTGAATCCTACGAAGGTTTTCTGATTGGTCTGAAGCCAAGAATGACAGCTAGTCCGCTGCTACTATTGTTAATTGAAAGAAAATGGTGGAAGTTTCTTTAAACGCTGCGTCGCGTTTAGTAACGTCTCGGTCGGTAACCGCCCCTTCTGTCTCGGTCTCGTCCGCCGAAATCCCGTCTGCCGCCGCCGAAGTCTCCTCTGCCGCCGCCTCTGAATGGTCTTCTCTGTTCCTCGTACACTTGAGTTGACATGTTGTGTTCAGTGTTCACTTCGCCTGCAAGGGCTTGCTCTGCAATTTCAAGTGTTCCGTATCTTCCGACGTTCAGTCGCATGTTGCCTCTGAACAGGTTTATGTAGCCGTTCTTTATGTTTACAGTGTCTCCGTCTTTCACTTTTTCGATGTTGTCATCCCAAAGTGTCAGGTATATGCATCCTGTTTCGTCTCCGACTAGTGCGTCGCTTACTTTGTGGGGTTCTCCATCTCTTCCCGCGGCAACGTTCCTGACTTCGCTCCTAGACAAGACCTTTGCCAGCACGTTCACAGCTCTGGAAGAGGGATTCAATTCGCCTATTTTCACGTCTACGGGTTTACTAGCTCCGGTAAATCCTTCAACTGCCAAGCTTTTTCAACATCCTATTTTTTCGACGATTCAACCATAATATAAATACCGCACTTAAGGCTTTTGGTGGGAAAGAGTGGAGAAGTCTCCCGCACAACCCTCTCTTTTTTCTTTCCCCAATCATGTTTCAGAGGTTATTATGAATGAAAAAGAATCAGCGTAAACGGAAAACAAAGACGAAAAAAGAATGGCAAATCGTCCGAGAAGGCAATTTGTTGGCGTTGTATAATTTGCGGTCCCGCTATGCTATGCTTCTGCAGACCATGAAGCTTGAACAACGTCGAGACCCCAGGAGCTACATAAAATGATTCCTTGGCTATTGGTTGGCATTAGCCTACTGCTAGGCAGTTTGATTTCAGGCGTGATAGCGTTTGTCATGTGGAGGCATAGCTGACTTGCCAAACCCTAGTCCGGCGTATAAGAACAGAGAACCAATTACTCAAGAGGAAATAGACACCATACTCAAGAAAACTCTATTGATAACAGACACGTACCGACGCTTACGGGCTAGATGTTTGATTGCCCTTCTTAAGAAGTGGGGCAGACGACGCAATGAAATGACATCGCTACGGTTTTCTGATCTGCAATTCACAGACAAGGACTTGTTCATAACATTTTCATTGTTGAAGAAACACAAGTTAGGCATGGCTCAATTCCTGAAGCACCTAGAGAAAACAAACCCTTCAGCACTAAGTAAACCCTACACGGAATTGCAGACTGATTGGAAAGCATGGAAAAACACAAGTGCTGGTACTAGAGTAAAACATGACAGACGCAAAAAAACCGTGTCGCTAGAAGACAAGTACGCTCAGATGATCTTGGAATACACAAGGTACATGCACGACAACCATCCAACTTGCACCTATGTCTTCCCTAGTGGAAGATGCTTTTTCGGTGACACATATCTGTTAGATGAGACTAGAGGCTTAAGCGGTTCACAACTGCTAAAGATTCTGAAAGCGTTAGCTCCTACCTGTTGGCTTCACCTATGGCGTGAGCTAGTAGCGAAAGAAGTTATAGAAGCAGACAACAGCATTGACGCAATCAGCAAAGTCAAAACAGTCTTAGATTTACAGGAGACATCAAGCGCATGGTGTTATGCGGATCGGTTTCTCATTCAACGTGCTAAGACAGAACGGTGATAACCACGCGCCCACACTTTACCGACATGGAGATTCAATTTCTTCTAAGCGTACTTAAAGAAGTTGAAGCGAGTAAGAAACGGCAAATCCAAAACTTGACAGAGGAACAGCAACACCTAGCCTATAGGATAAGCGTCATGCACCACAAGCTTGTGTATCAGGGTGACTTTCACGTAGTTCCTGACTTGAACACCTCGAGGCAGAAGCTTACGCGAATCGAATACGAATGGTTGCCGACGTTTGACAGACAAACCATAGTGTTAGGAGCAATGATAACACGTATGGAAACGATACTGAGACACCGACGCGGAAGGATACCGCACTCAACTTGGATGATAACGTACTACCTAAACCAAATATGTGCTAAAAACACCCCCCAAAACACAGTGGAATGATGGTAGCTTAATTAATATACTATACTTTAGAACTTAGAATAGGGTTCTATCGTTTAGCACCACGTTCCACGCTTGTATATAGGATAAACAAGCATCGAACATGAGCCTGAAAGCTTATCGGGTATGCTTCTAGGCATAAGTGTTATATCTTTATTACGATTGTAATAGAAGCTAGGTGTAGGCTTGACCCAACAGTTGGAAAGCCAACAGCAGTCTGATCCGAGGCCTAGCATTTTCAGTCTTGTCATACCGCTACGCACGTGCGAGG
>Ga0315296_10001054_pt1 | contig 24302 bp, 13 predicted proteins | sample YL17G14_18_MG_FD_203921 | JGI IMG/M metagenome (GOLD analysis project Ga0315296, IMG submission 203921) | Sediment microbial communities from Yellowstone Lake, YNP, Wyoming, USA - YL17G14_18 | ecosystem: Environmental > Aquatic > Freshwater > Lake > Sediment | place: USA: Wyoming | collected... | reverse complement strand
TTTTTCGCTCTTTGTTTAAAGGTAGAGAGGATTTATTTGCTCTGAGATGGGAAAGCGCCAAAACCGGTAAGTCGGGATATCAGCCCGTATGCAAAAATGATTGGATTAGGGGCATATGCCGAAAACCTGAAATCAGATGTGGGGAATGCGCTGCCAGAGAATTTGTGCCTTTAACTGATAACGTCATTCTGCGCCATCTCTATGGGCTCGATCCGACGGGCCGTGCGGCTCGAAGGGCCCGAAAAGATTTTGTTATCGGGATATATCCATTGCTACAAGATGAATCATGCTGGTTCTTGGCTATCGATTTCGATAAAGCATCATGGAAAGCAGATGTTTCAGCGTTTAGTGACACTTGTTCTCGTTTTAGTATTCCATTAGCCGTTGAACGATCGCGTTCGGGCAACGGCGCACACGCATGGATTTTCTTCTCTGAATCAATTCCCGCAGCTTTAGCCCGCAAGCTTGGTTCGTATTTACTCTCCGAGACTCTCGATAAAAGACCTGAGATAGGCCTGGACTCGTATGACCGCCTTTTCCCCAATCAAGACACGCTGCCCGGCGGAGGATTCGGTAATCTTATCGCCCTCCCGCTTCAATATCAAGCAGCAGAGCAGGGGAATAGCGTCTTTATTGATGAAAATTTTGTCCCTTATTCTGACCAATGGCGTTTTCTCGGGTCCGTGCGGAAAATGGGCAAAGCAGAAGTCGAGCATATTGTCGAGGAGGCAAGCCGAAGAGGTAGAATTATGGGAATTCGTCTTCCTCTGATTGAGAGAGAAGATGGAGAGCCGTGGAGAGCATTGCCGTCCCGAAGAAAAAAAGATTTAGAAATCTCAGGACCGCTGCCGGAAAGAGTGAGGATTGTTCTGGGAGATTTGATCTATATCGAAAAGGAGGATCTTCCGTCAGTCCTGCGGAGTCGTCTGATTCGACTCGCCGCCTTTCAGAATCCCGAATTTTATAAAGCTCAAGCCATGCGCCTTTCGACTTATGGAAAGCCTCGTGCGATCTCTTGTGCCGAGGATTTCATGAAGCATATCGGCCTTCCCCGCGGCTGCCTTGAGGAAGTGGTTGAAATGTTTGAATCGCTGAAAATCAAGGTCAACGTCATCGATGAACGTTATGTCGGTATTCCAATCGAATGCAGATTTCAAGGAACATTGCGCCCCGATCAAGAAGATGCTGTTAGGGAGATGCTCGGGTTTGACACTGGGGTCCTGGCTGCTGCCACGGCATTCGGTAAAACTGTTGTTTCGGCTAAAATGATCGCGGAGAGGGGAGTAAATACGCTCGTCCTTGTTCACCGGCGTCAACTTCTTGATCAATGGATTGCACAGCTCAGGGAGTTTCTCGGCTTAAGACCTAAGGCCCTGGGCTCTATCGGATCAGGGAAGCATCAGCCGAGCAAACTTATTGATGTGGCTATCATTCAAAGCCTGTGTCGAAAGGGAATCGTTGACGATATCGTGGGAGAATACGGTCATTTGATCGTCGACGAATGCCATCACATCCCGGCAGCAAGCTTCGAACAAGTCGCACGCAAGTGCAAAGCCAGATATGTGCTGGGGCTATCAGCGACCGTGACCAGAAAAGATGGACATCATCCGATCATATTTATGCAATGTGGCCCAGTGAGATTCCACGTCGGGGCTAGGCAAGCGACTCAATTGCATCCATTCCGGCACCGTGTTGTCTTCCGCCCCACGAAATTCGTTTGTCGCGTTAGCCTGGATAAAAAGCTCTTCATTCACGAGATTTATGATGCCTTGACGACTGATAAAACGCGCAATGAAATGATTTTCGAGGATGTCATGAGGTGTATATCGGCGGAAAAGCGTTCGCCGATTCTGATTACAGAAAGACGGGAACATCTGGATATGTTCGCGAAGCGTTTCCAGCCCTTCGTGAGAAATATCGTCGTATTCAGGGGAGGCATGGGTCGAAAACAAAGACAAGAAATAAGCGAGCAGCTAAATAGGATCGGCGACAGCGATGAGCGTTTATTGATCGCGACGGGAAGATATCTTGGAGAAGGTTTCGATGATGCGCGTTTGGATACTCTCTTTTTGACCCTTCCGATATCCTGGAAAGGAACACTGGCTCAATATGCAGGACGACTCCACCGATTGTATTACAGCAAAAAGGAGGTTCGGATATATGATTATGTCGATCATCAAGTGCCCATGCTTGAACGGATGTATAAGCGGCGATTACAGGGATATCGGGCGTTAGGGTACGGAACTGAATAGGCTTGTTATGGATGTGGGCGTCACGCCAATGAGGAAAATGGCCTTGAAGAATCAATAGACGCAGTGATAAAATTAAAAAAAGAGGTCAATCATGAAAGCTAAAACAACAAAGTCGATTCAAAAGATAAAAAGAATCTTGTTGTCACATAAGCAGGATTTATCGGATAAATATGGAGTCAGGGAAATTGGAGTATTCGGCTCATATGTAAGAAACGAGAATAAAAAAAATAGCGATATCGATATTCTTGTCGAACTCGAGAAACCGATGGGATTCTTAAAATTTATCAGGCTTGAGCGCTATCTGTCCGAATTGTTGGGAGCTAAGGTGGATCTGGTTACAAAAAATGCTCTTAAGCCCTATATAGGACAGCGTATTCTTGCTGAAGTCATCTATGTCTAAGCGAAAAAGAATTATTGAACTCAGAGATTATCTCAACGACATCCTTGAGATGATTGCCGATATTGGAGAGTTTACAAAGAGTCTGACATTTGAAGAATTTAAAAAGGATAAGAAGACCGTTTATGCAGTGATCCGATGTCTTGAAGTTATCGGAGAAGCCGGTAAACAAATCTCATCAAACGTCAAGAAGCATTATGAGCAGATCCCCTGGGAAGATATTGCAGCGATGCGAAATAAACTCATCCATGAATATTTCGGCGCTGATGTCGATATTATCTGGCATACCGTTCAAGAAGATTTAGGGCCGCTAGAGGCGGCGGTCAAAGAGATCGTGAAAGAATTTTCGGATTGATTTTTTACGGTCGTTTTCAGAGAAAAGCTGCCGGCGTGGCGGAATTGGGAGCTCCTCCCGGGGAGCAGATCAAGTTCGAGATAAGGGACAATATCAATACGGCCGCGGACATGATCGATCAACTCGAGTGGATGAAGAAGAAGATCACCGATTTGAGGGATGTGATGGCCCGAAAAGACCTGAAGGACATGGCGGCAGCAGTGGTGGAGTTTGGAAAAAAGTTCCAATCGGTTGAGGACGAATTGTTCCAGCCCACTATCGCCGAGAGCGACACCAAATCGTTCCGCGATCCGCAGAAGGTCTACGAGAAGCTCTCTGTGCTGGCGGGCGACATCAGCGGCAGCGTGGATTTCGCGCCCAACAAGCAACAGCGCGAGGTCTATGCCGTATTGAAGGAATCCTTGGCGACGCAGAAAGGCCGGTTCGAGGGGTTGATCAAGACCGACCTGGCCTCGTTCAACAAGCTGCTTGCAGACAGGGGAGTCGCCGGAATCATTGTTCCAGTCGTGAAGTGATTTCGCAGCGTCGGATGTCTTTGTCCGGCCATGACTTCGAACTGCTTGTAAAATCCAAAAGAAGACAAGGAGGGATCAAAAAAGAAAATCTGCAGCTCTTTGGCCGTCCTTAATCATCAATACAAGGATAAAGAATTATTTTTATAATTGCTTTGGCAGAGCAGGCATCTTTATCTCGAAATTCCCGCGAAGGTTACTTGCCTGGAAGTTTTTTCAGGTATTCCAGGGTGGCCTGGGCATTTTTAGTTCTCTGCTCAGGCTCGCCCCTGGTATCTTGGAGATAAAACTCTAGGTTGCGGATGGCTTCGGCCAAATTGCCCTTCTCCCGAAAGGATAAGGCCAGATAATAATATGAGGACGGAGTGGATCTGATCACGATCGCCTCTTTAAGGTTCTCGATGGCCTTGTCGAATTCCTTGATCATGCCGTAGGTGATGCCCAGCAGCTGAAAGGACCTGGAATCCTGGGGAAAATCCTGCGTTAAGCGTTGATAGACTTCGATGGCTTCAGGAATTCTCCCAGCGGCGGCCAGGAAATTGGCATAGTTCGTCCGCAGGAATTTATTTTCGGGGTCCAGGGCCAGGGCTTTTTCGAAAAATTTCTCGGCCTCCTCCTTTTTTCCGATTTTGCCCAGGACCATAGCCGACGCTGTCAGGGCGTCCATGTTTTTAGGGTTGATCTTCAAGACATCACTCATGGCCGACAAGGCTTCGGCCGGCCGGCCGGCCACCATGCAGGTATGGCCCAGCCTGGAAAGCAGGACTTCGGAATGGGGGATATTTTCCAGACCCCGCTTCAAGGTCTGAATGGCCGCCTCAAATTTATTCGTCCGGGCCTGGGCCAGGGCCAGGTTGTCGTAGCTTGTGGCCACGCTCGGGCGTAGAGCCAGCATTTTCGCGTGAAGCTCGGCTGCGGCCTGGAAATTGCCCTCGAACTCATATTGTTGGGCGGCCTGGATCAATTGGAGTTCATCGAGCTTGTCCTTCGGGTCCGGAGCTTCGCCCCGAGCGGTCTTGTCCGAGTAATCGACATAGCCCAGGGACCGAAGCTTCTCCTTCTCTTCATTCGTGAGGACCCGTTTTCCGGAGGAGCCCTGGACAAGGCTGTCTTTCAACCACGCGTCAAGGCTGTTCTTCATCTCCGCGGATTTTTTCCGCTCCCGTAAAAAAACGTTCTTGCTTTCCTGCGGATCGGCCTTCAAGTCATACAATTCCTCTTTGGGAGCGCGGATGTATTTCCAATGACGGGAAATCAATCCGAGGGGGGAGGCCCAGCCGAGATTCTCTTGAGGATAATAGGTTTCGACATAGGAATCGAGGTCGGCTTTTTCTTTTTTCTGGATGTAGGGAATCAAGCTGATTCCCTGGGCGGAGTCGGGCTTGGGCAGGTTCAGCAGATCCAGGACTGTGGGCATGATGTCGATCAGCCGGACGCGGGCGGGGATCACCTGCTGCGCCGGGAGGTGATTTTCAGCGCTGAAAATGAGCGGCACCCGCAAAGCCATCTCATAAACAAAAACGCCGTGACCCGACTCTCCCTTTTCCCCGAAGCCTTCGCCGTGGTCCCCGGCGACGATCACCAGAGTCCGGCCGAGGAGATTCCGTTCTTTGATTTTGCCTATCACCGCGCCGATGACCGAATCCATGAAGGCCACTTCCCCGTCGTACGGGCGATCGGCGAATTCCTCGCGGTAGGGCGGCGGCGGGTTATAGGGAAGGTGAGGGTCAAAGAAGTGAATCCAGCAGAAGAACTGCTCGTCCTTGAGCTTATCGACCCAGGCCGAAAAAACAGGATACACCTGCTCGGCATTCCGTTCCGATGGCGAGCCTTCCTGGAAATTGTCGTCATAGACGTCAAAGCCCTGGTCCAGCCCGAAGCGGGAGTCGAGAGAAAAAGAGGCTAGGAAAGCAGCTGTTTTAAAACCCCGGACTTTCAGGATTTCGGCCAGCGTGAGCTTGTCCGGCCCGAGCGTGTAGGTGCCATTATTGTGAACGCCGTGGGAGATAGGGTAGGCCCCCGTCATCATCGAGCAGTGCGAAGGCAGGGTCAGAGGGACCTGGGCATAAGCATTGGCGAAGCGGATCCCCTTTTGGGCCAGGGCGTTAAGATTGGGGGTCTGGCCCTTGTTGTATCCATAACAGCCGAGACGGTCGCCCCGCATGGTATCGAGGGTGATCAGCAGAACGCTCAGCTTGTCGTCCCTGGCTACTTGGATTTTGGAAGGTTTGAGAACGAAAAAGAGCGCCACGGCGGCGGCAACAAGGACGGCGGCGGGCAGGATCAGCCGTATTTTTGGGGAGCTCTTCCGGGCGGAGGGTAGCGCTTTTGAATCCTTGGGAAGAAGCCCCGGCCAGCCGGCCGGCGGGTTCAGCGACGGGGGGGGCGCTTGAAGTCTTTTCTTTTTGGAACGGGACCGTTTCTTTTTTGACACAAAATTTCCTGCCGGGATCATGATAAAGTCCGCCTCCCCTGTTGTCAAGGAAAAGCCGGATTCCCAGTCATGAAAATCCGCCAGCTCCTCCTTGAAAGTAGGGGCTGACTATGCTATGTTTAAAAACGAATTTCATGGCTCCCCTAGCTTCCCCATGAAAGACGAGCAAAAGACAAAAAAGCAACTGATCGCTGAACTGGAAAATTTACGCCGGCACATCACGGAGCAACGGCGAATAGAGGAGGACTTGCAGCAGAGCGAGGTCAAGTATCGCACGCTTGCCGAAAACGCCCAGGACGCCATTTTCATCATTTCAATTTCTGAAGGGTTTGAATATGTGAATCCTGCTTTTGAACGCATTTTCGGCTATCCATCAGCGGAGGTTTGCGGCAAGGGTTTTAGTTTTTTGAGCCTCGTTCATCGTTCCGACCTGGAATTCATCATGAAGAGAATAGAGGCCAGGAGGGAAGGAACGTTTGGCCCTTCGCTCTGTGAATTTAAGGTCATCACCAAAGAAGGAAAAGTCCGGTCCGTTGAGACAAGCTCGGTTCCTCTTCCCGGCCCCGGGGAAAAAATCATGGGCCGATTGAGGGATATCACCGAGCGCAAGCAGTCCGAGGATATGCTTGCAAGGTATCAGCAAATGTTGGAGGGTTCTCAAAAAGAGCTCAAAAAATTCTCCCACCAGATTTTGTCCATCCGGGAGGAAGAGAGAAAAAATTTGTCGACCATCCTGCATGAGGAGGTCGGCAGTATCGCCATCGGGTTGAGCTCAGAGTTTGCCGCAATAGAACAGGAAATAAAAGACAACCATTTGAGCAAGGCCCTGAAAGCCGTATCCGAAGGCCAATCGATGCTCAAGAAATACGTGGCCCGGCTAAAAAAGATCGCCGCCCATTTAAGACCTCCGGACCTTGAAATCATGGGCCTTCCCGCTGCCTTGAGGGAGTATTTCACTAACATCATGAAAACGGTCAATATCAAAATCGATTTCACCTCCAACATGGGGGAAAAAAGCATCGATGATAGCACGGCCATCATCCTCTACCGGATCATTCAAGAAGCCATTAATAATATTATCAAGCATTCCAAGGCCCAGAAAGTAAGAATGACCTTGCAATCCGGGAAGCATGGAATTAAGCTCGATATATGGGACGACGGGAAGGGCTGGAATATACAGAAAAAGTATAAGAATGCCCAAGAACATCTGGGGATCCTGGGAATGAGAGAAATGGCGGAGTCCTTGAAGGGGACGCTGAAAATCACCACGGGACCAGGGAGAGGAACGGAGATATCCGTCTGCTTACCCTCGTGAGCAAGTCTAAAAACATGGGAATCAAAGTCATTCTGGCGGATGATCATCATCTTGTCAGAGAAGGGCTGAGATCTGTCATTCAAAAGAAAGGAGGGGATATCAGGGTCATCGGCGAAGCTTCGAACGGGAAAGAAGTCCTGGCCATGGCCAAGAAAAATCCGGCCGACGTCTATGTCCTGGACATCACCATGCCTATTTTAAATGGAATCGCCACGGCCGAGAGGCTGATCAAGATGGATCCCCAGAGCAAGATCGTTATTCTCAGTATCCACGACAGCCGGATCTTTGTGGAGAAGGCCATCAAGAGCGGCGCCCGGGGTTACATCACCAAGGAGAGCGCCATCGAGGAAATCATCCTGGCCATCCGCGAAGCCTTTAAGGGAAAATTCTTCCTGAGTCCCTCCATCTCGATGTATGTCATCGACGGCTTTCTCAGGGAAATGAGCCAAAACAAAAGCGAAGAAAAGGGAACCGAATTGACGAAAAGAGAAACGGAGATTCTCCAGCTCATCGCCGAGGGTTTCAGCGGCAAGGAGATAGCCAGGAGATTAGGGTTGTCCGTACACACCGTCCAGGGACACAAAAAGAACGCCATGCAGAAACTGGATCTCCACAAACAAGCCGATCTGATCCGGTATGCCTTTAAAGAGGGCATTTCGAAATTGTAGCTTCTCCCTCCAAACATTCCGTTGGGCTAAAACCACTGATAAAAATGCCAAAAATCAACCCTTTCATGGTATTTACAATCGTCCTCTCAATAAGTTTAATGGAACCAAAAAAAAGAGGTCTATTTGTCGCACTGGATAGCGGAGGATCCGTACGGTCTGCGCACGCGGAGTCAACCTGGAGGGAGAACGCAGCTAGAATTTTAGCTTAAGAATCTTCAAATGCTCTACTCGCTAAACAACGGAGGCAAATCATGACAGTCCTTAGACAAAATTCTTTTTCAAAAATAGGTTTCTTGTCTCAGGCCTGGCCAAAATTGGTGATCATTTTGATCGCTGTTCTTATCCTTGAGCCTCATATGATCGTTGGCCATGTTCAAATCACGGATGAATCGCAATTGACCTGCGAGCGCATTTTCAAGGCCGAGGAATTCAACCCCGAAAGCTTCGGCCCTGTCTATTGGCTGAAAGACGGATCAGGCTACACAATCCTGGAACAATCGCAGCAACCTTTCGGAAGCAGGGAAATTGTCCGTTATGATCTAGAAAGCGGCCGGCGCTCCGTGCTGGTTTCCACCGCCCGTCTTATCCCTGCCGGGGGTTCAACTCCGCTAACGGTTGCCGTTTATGTCTGGTCTCCCGATGAGAAATCCATCTTGATCATGGCCAATTCCAAGAGGGTGATGCATAAAACTTTTGGCGACTACTGGGTGCTTGACCTCAAGCAGGGGTCCCTTCACAAATTGGGAGGCAAGGCTGAACCTTCCTCGCTGTTGAATGCCAAGTTCTCTCCGGACAGCCAGAAAGTGGCCTATGTCTATAAAAATAACATCTGTGTCGAAAACTTGGCCGGCCACAACATGATCCAGTTGACGATGGACGGAGCGGAAAACATTTACAACGGGACATTCGACCATCCCTATGAAGAAGAAGGCTTCAATGCCGATGGATTTCTCTGGAGCCCTGACAGCCAATCCATCGCCTATTATCAGCTGAATTCTGAAAAGGTTCCGACCTTTTATATGATCAACAACACGGATTCTCAATATCCAAAAATCGTTCCCTTCAAATGGACCATGCCCGGAGAACAAAACCCTGACTGCCGCATCGGGGTCGTGAGCGCGGCCGGAGGCAAGACCCTCTGGTTCCAGGTTCCCGGCGACCCGGCCAATCACTACATTCAGCATTTGAACTGGTTGAACGGAGAGGAAATCATCTTCCAGCATCTCAACCGCCTGCAGAATACGAATGAGCTCATGCAGGGCGATGCTCGAAGCGGTCAGGTCCGCCTCCTCTTCACGGACCATGACGAAAAATGGCTTGTCTTCGTCAGAGATCTTCATTGGCTGGACAAGGGCGGCCGATTTACCTGGGTCAGCGAAAAGGACGGCTGGCGGCATGTGTACATTGTGTCCCGCTCCGGGCGGGACATGAAGCTGATCACCCCCGGCGATTTTGATGTGATCAGTATTGTAGGTGTTGATGACAAAGGCGGCTGGCTCTACTACATCGCTTCCCAGGAAAATCCGACCCAGCAGTATCTGTACCGGGTTCCGCTGGATGGAAGCGCAAAAGCGGAGAGGCTGACTCCGGCCGGCCAGAAGGGAACACACGGCTATGTCATCTCTCCAGACGCCCGATGGGCGTTCCAGACCCACTCCACTTTCAACACGCCGCCCATCACGAAGCTCGTTCGCCTGCCCGAACACAAGGAAGTCCGGACCGTCGTTGACAACGCCAAACTTCGGGAAAAACTCGAGAAGTTAAAGCTGGGTGAATCCGAGTTCTTCCGCGTCGATATCGGAGGCGGAGTCGAACTGGACGCCTATGCGCTCAAGCCCCCGGATTTCAACCCCCAGAAGAAGTATCCGGTTCTTTTCTATATTTACGGAGAGCCTATGGGCCCCTCGGTGACGGACCGCTGGGGCGGAAGCCGCCATTTGTGGCACCGCCTGCTGACCCAGCTGGGATATATCGTCATGGCGGTGGATAACCGGGGCATCAACGTCCCCCGCGGCGCTGCCTGGCGAAAGATCATTTACCGCCAGGTCGGGATTCTCGCTTCGGCGGACCAGGCGGCGGCCATCAAGGCCATCACCAAGCGCTGGAACTTTGTCGACCCTGAACGGATCGGCATCTGGGGCCACAGCGGCGGCGGCGCGATGACCCTCAACATGATGTTCAGGTACCCCGACCTGTTCCGGATGGGAATGGCCTCCGCTCCGGTGGTTCACCAGCGCTACTACGATTCCATTTACCAGGAGAGGTTCATGGGACTGCCGAAGGATAACCCGGAGGGATATGAGAAGGGCTCACCTCTTAATTTTGCCGGCCAGTTGAAAGGACAACTTCTGATCGTTCACGGCACCGGGGATCACAACGTCCATTACCAGCATGCGGAAATGCTCATCAATGAGCTGGTTAAGCACAACAAGCCCTACACCCTGATGTCCTATCCCAATCGTGACCATGGCCTCAGCGAGGCTCCCAACACACCCCTCCACAGGCATGAAACCATGACCCGGTATCTCCGAGAAAATCTGCCTGCGGGCGCCAAATAATTTTTTCCGGGAGGAAAAATGAAAAAAAAAGGTTTTTTATTCGTCCTGGGGATTGGCCTGATTTTTTTCCTGTCTCTGGACTTCAGATTATTCTCTCAAGAAGAGAAAATTGACGGTTCGGATTACAAGGCGCGGAGAGATAAACTTTGTTCCCTGATTTCCGATGGAGTCGCGGTCATCGTCAGTCCTCCCTCTTCCGGGGCGGTTCCGCCAAACCCTGATTCCGATTTTTACTATTTCACCGGAGTCGGCATTCCCGAAGCGAAATTGATCCTCGTTCCTGAGAAGATCGCCAAAAAGGGCTCGAGCCCTGAATACTGGAAGACAACGCTCTACCTTCCTCCTCGAGATCCCAGAAGAGGCGTGTGGAGCGATGTTCAACTCTTTCCGGGAAAGGAGGCAGAGAACGCGACGGGGATTGAAAACACAGCCGACCTCGATACATTTTATGCCGCGGTGTCGAGGCTCTCCAATATCACCGATGTTGTTTATCTTCAAGACGGAGCGAGGGTCGCCGCAGGCCAAGAGCTGCCGCCGGAATTGCGGTTCGCGGAGACTATCAAGAAAATCCTTCCGGGGGTGAGGATTAAAAACCTGTCCCCGATACTCGGAGAAATGAGATGGGTCAAATCCCCAAAAGAAATCGCCATCATGAGACGGGCCTGCGAAATCACTGCGGATACGTTCAAGGAAGTCGTCCGGGTCACCCAGCCGGGTCTCTATGAATATGAGATCGAAGCGGCGGCGAGCTACGTCTTCAAAAAAAACGGCTGCCTGAGAACCACATTCGCCGTCATCGGCTCCGGACCCAACTCCGTCATCCTTCACCATTTCAAGAACGATCGCTTGATGAAAGACGGTGAGCTATTGCTCATCGATATCGGAACATTCTATAAAGAATGCTCGACCGATCTGTCGAGGACAATCCCCGTCTCAGGCAAGTTTGATCCTGAACAGAGGAAAATATACAACATCGTCCTCGAGGCCGAGAACAAGGCCATTTCCATGATCAGGCCTGGAGTGACGCTGTCGGAGCTTCATCAAGCAGCCCTGGAAGTGATCGAGAAAGCCGGCTATGGCCAATACGCCATTCAACCGTCCTTGTTTTTTAATCACACCTTGAACGGCGGTTCGGCCATCGAGCCCACCAGCGTCGGCTTATCCTTCCCCTACCGTTTGAACGATAAGCCTCTTGTCGCCGGAAGCATGCTCGTGGTCGAGCCCGGCATCTACATCCCCGAGAAAAATCTCGGCGTCAGAATCGAGGATGATATCCTGGTCACGAAAAACGGCCATGAAATTCTGACAAAAAATGCGCCCAGAGAAGTCGAAGACATCGAAAAACTCATGGCTGAAGAAGCCGTCCTTCTCAAATCCAAAAGGTGAAATGTCTTTTCATCGGAGGTCAAAATGAAAAAGAATCGTTTTTTGCTGGTCACAGGGCTTTGGCTGATTTCCGTGCTCCTGGGGCCTATCAAAACATACACCCAGGAAGCGAACATTGAAAAGCCGGATTACAAAGCGCGCAGGGATAAGCTCTGTTCCCTGATTCCGGACGGAGTCGCCATCATCATCAATTCTCCGACGACAGGAGTCGATTTCGGCCTGCCCCGGCCAAACGAGGATTTCTTTTACCTCACGGGCGTCGACATTCCGGATGCCAAATTGATTCTCGTCCCTGAAAAAATCGCCAAGAAATGCGCAAACCCCGAATACTGGAAGACAACACTCTATCTCCCATCCAGAGATTGGCGAAAAGGGGTATGGGATGACCCTCAGCTCTTTCCCGGGGAAGAGGCGGAAAAAGAGACGGGGATAGAGAATACCGCCGACCTCAGTACATTTTATACGGCCGTTTCGAGACTCTCCTACATCACCGATGTCGTCTATTGTCCCTTGGCAACAAGGGTCACGGCCGCGCAAAATTTGACGCCGGAAAGCCAATTCGTGCAGAGCATTGAACACCTCCTTCCCTGGGCAAGAATCAAAGACCTCTCCCTCGTCCTGGGCGATCTCAGATGGGCCAAGACTCCCAAAGAAACCGACATCATGAAAAAAGCTTGCGCCATCACTCTCCAGGCTTTCCAGGAAGCCGCGCGAATCGCTCAGCCCGGTGTTTATGAGTATGAGATCGAGGCTATGGTGAAATACATCTTCAGAAAAAATGGGTCTCAGGGCGCGGCCTTCACCATCATCGGCTCCGGACCCAATTCCTGCATCCTTCATCACAGCCTCAACGACCGCTTGATGAAAGCAGGGGAATTGGTGGTCATCGATATCGGAACGATCTATAAGGCTGTAACAACGGATTTGACGAGGACAATCCCGGTTTCCGGGTCGTATAGCCCAGAGCAGAAGAAAATATACGGTATCGTCCTCGATGCCCAGAAGAAGGCCATCTCCATGGTCAGGCCGGGAGTTACTCTTGCCGAGCTTCATCAAGCGGCCATGGATGTGATCGCCAAAGCCGGCTATGGAAAGTATTTTATTCATTTTTTAAGCCACACCTTGAATGGAGGCTCGCCGAACAAACCCGCCAGCCTCGGCTTATCGACGAAGTGGGTTGCCAATGCCACGAATCTGGTCGCAGACAAGCCGCTGTTGCCGGGAAGCATGCTGACGATTGAGCCGGGGATCTATATTCCGGAGAAAAATCTGGGAATTCGAATCGAAGACGACATCCTGGTCACTCAAAAAGGCTATGAAATCCTGACCAAAGACGCGCCCAAGGAAATCGAGGAGATCGAAAAACTCATGAAACAGAAACCTGTTCATATTAAATAAAATAACGGTCTCGACGCGAACTCTCAAAATACTTTGGATTCCTCCCTTTGGCCTAAAAACCAACCCGATAATTTACAAAATCCAACCCATTCTTGGTATTGACAATCATATCGCTAAAATTAACATTGATCTGGACAGAGAACAAAACTGCAAAAATGAAAATCAGGAGGGAAAAATGAAAGTGTCCAAGGCTCTTTTTGTGCTCATCCTTTGCTTCTCGCTGGTTTCCATCCTCAGCGCTCAGCGTGAGACAGGCTCCATAAGGGGGTTTGTAACCGAATCCGGCGGGGATCGCCTGCCCGGTGTCACTGTTACGGCAACAAGCCCTTCTCGGCAGGGAGCCTCAAGCCATGTGACTACTGCGACCGGGGAATTCAGACTCCCGGCCCTTCCTCCCGGCACCTATACGCTGACGGCTCAATTGCAGGGATTCAAGACCGTTAAGAGGGAAGGGATCATCGTCCACGTCGGCATGAATGTCGAAATCTCCATCCAAATGGAAGCTTCAGCACTTGCCGAGGAAGTCACTGTTGTGGCCTCGTCTCCGATCGTCGACGTCATCAACTCCAAGATCACCCAGATGATCACCAGGGACGTCATCCAGAATCTCCCTGTAGCCAGAAGCGTTTGGGGCTTAGCCAAACTGGCTCCCGGCGTCGTTGCTCCGGTGCTCAGCGCGAGCAGCGGCCTGATCGCCCATGGTTCCGCAAGTGACCAGAATGTGTTCAAGGTCGACGGTGTCAGCATGAATGACACATCTTACAACACCCCCGGCACCGCGGTCACCTACGACATCATGGAGGAAATCGAGATGATTACGGGGGGGCTGCCGGCCGAGGTCAGCACGACAGCCGGCGTCTTCGTCAATGTGGTCACGAAATCGGGCGGAAACAAATTTTCGGGCGGAGGCATCCTCTATTATACGAATGAGGACCTGTTAAATATCACCGTCCCACAGTCTCAACTTTCCGCCATGGGCCTTGCCAAGCCGTCGTCGCCCATCTTTGATTATGAAGCATCTGCCAATCTGGGAGGACCGATCTTCAAGGACAAACTATGGTTCTACACCAATATTGACCTGCTCAAGAGCGAGTTTCGCACCGGTTTCAGGCCGATCACCTGGAATGGGAAATTCTACGACACTTTTGATCGGCCGAACAGGCAGTGGAAGGGCTTTGTGAAATTAACCGGGCAGGTGGCCAAGCCGCTCAAAATCCAGGCCATGTTTCACTTTACGGATAACTATAGCCCTTACGGCGGAGGGGAGACGACGTATAAAGATGCCACGACAACCTCCCTCTGGAGAAACTACGTGAGCACGGTCGTTTTTCAATGGGTTTTCGGCGCCAACACCTTTCTGCATGTCCGGGGCGGAATGTACCAGAATCATTTCACCGGCAACAAGCAGCCCGGCACGGAATCTCCCGATATTTGGGCCATCTATGATGAAGATCTCGGCTACAGCTTTGGAACCGCGCAAATGGCCCAGTACGGCGACAGGGATGCCTACCGGAGTTCGGCCGATCTCTCCCACTTCGTCGATAATTTATGGGGCGGAGCCCATGAATTCAAGGCCGGGATGGAATTGGAAACCTGGAGGGAGATCTACTCCTACTGGGGCAACTCGTCATACCCTTGGCATTATTTCAACGGAAGCCCCTACTACTACCGGGCTCAAAACAATGGCCAGACCGATCCTGTTTCCGGTGACGGCTGGATCACCCTCATCCCGCAGCCCATGGAGAGGGACGGGGGCAAGACAGACGCCGTTCATGGCGGTGTCCAGGGCAATATGCTGAAATTCGGCATTTACCTCCAGGATTCCTGGACCATCAAAAACAGGCTCACCATCAACCTTGGCCTCAGGTATGATTACTTCAATTCATGGCTGCCTGCGCTGACCTTTGCCGCGAATCCGCAAGTTATCGTAGATATCGGTGAGGAAATTTTCAAAAAAGACCCCGCCGTAGCCTTCAATCCCTTTGCCGAGAAGCCATTCGCGGGGTGGGACCCCGTCGTCAGATGGAATACTTTTTCTCCGCGGCTGGGAATCACTTACGATCTCTTAGGAGATGGAAAGACGGCTATTAAGGCCAGCTATTCCAAGCTGACCCATCCTCTGGCCATGACGGATTTCTTCTCCCTCCACCCCTTCTTTGATCACTATTTTGACGTGAACTGGTGGGATCTCAACAACAACGGCAAACTGGACTCCCCCCCCATCGATAAATATGTGCCTTGGGGAGCCTCGCCGACAGAGATGCTGACCTATAAGGAACTGATGGGCGACGACGTCAAATCGCCTTACTACAATGAAATCACCGCCTCGATCAAACATGAGCTGGTGAGAGATTTTTCCGTCGGTGCGGCTTATGTCTATAAAACCGCCAAGAAACTGTTTGGTGCGGCTCTCTACGACATTCCTTCCCAGAAGTTCTGGTATTCCGGCGATCAGGCACCGCAGTGGTGGATTCCCTTCACTACCAAAGTCCCAGCCTATAAAAATTACCCCGAGCAGGAAGTGACCATGTATTTTCTGAGCAACAATGCCCCCGCTCAGACGACGAAAACGGCCAATCTCGACAAGGCCAGGCACGATTACAGCGGCGTCGAGTTCTCCTTCGACAAGCGGATGTCGAACGGCTGGCAGTTGTACGGCTCGGTGACATTGTCCAAAACGACAGGAAACACCGAGGGGTCGGCCCAGGGCCCCATTTATTCCACGGATTTTAAGAATCCCAACAATCTTGTGAATAAGGACGGAGGAAGGACGGCGAACGACAGGCCCCTTTACATCAAGCTCTATGGGACATTCAACCTTCCTCTGAAATTCCTGGCCTCCTTTTCCTACCTCTATGCATCGGGTGCACCATTTGGCAGAAACGTCAGGGTCTACCCCCCTGCCGCCTGGGCCGCAGCCAATAATGTCAACCGGACATATTCTTATACGGTGCTCACGGAAAGGCCGGGGACAAACCGATATCAAGCACAAAGTCAGATGGACTTCAGGCTCGAGAAACAGTTCGCCCTGGGCAAATACGGCAAGTTTGGCGTGTTTCTGGATGTCTTCAATCTGCTCGGAACGACCTTTGTGAACATGGTCGAGAATCCATCAGGATCATGGAGGCCCGTGGATGCCAATACCAATGTCGGGACGTATACTCCCAGCAGCTCGTATGGGAGAATCAACAGCGTAAATTGCACCAGAATCTTCAAGTTCTCTCTCCGCTTCGATTTTTAACCTCCCAGCAGAATGAGGATCAAAAGAGAGGGGGCGGCCCCTCTCTTTTTTTTGTCCTCATATTCGGCCTTCGAGTCTTTAATCCAAGCCCTGAAATTTGAATCGTCCCTTTATTGATACCGTTTATATAACGTGGAAGCGATTTCATTTCTATTCAGAGGAGGAAAAGATGAAAAAAAATGGTTATTTGATGTTCGCCGTGCTCTTGCTCGAGTTTGTGTTTCTCTGGAACATAAGCTTATTCTCCCAGGAAGCAAAAATCGAAAGTCAGGATTACAAGGCCAGGAGGGACAAGCTCTGTTCGCTGATCCCGGATGGAGTCGCCATACTCGTTAACACCTCTTCAAGAACCGGTTTCGGAAGAACCAGGCCGAACGCGGATTTTTACTACTTGACGGGAGTCGATGTTCCGGATGCCAAATTGATTCTCGTTCCCCAGAAAATCGCCAAGAAACTCCCGAAACCCGAATACTGGAATACCACTCTCTACCTTCCCCCCAAAGATCCCCGCAGGGGAGTCTGGGACGATGTCCAGCTCTTCCCCGGAGACGAGGCGGTCAAACAGACGGGGATCGAAAACACAGCCGAGCTCAGCACGTTCAATTCAGCTGTCTCCAGGCTGGCCACGATCACAGATGTCGTCTATCTCCCCATCGGGTCGGGCGCTCCATCTCCCCTGGTCCCGTCGGGAGGAATGGAGTTTGTGGAGAGCATCAAAAGAATTCTCCCAGGTGCAAGGCTCAAAAACCTCAACCCCATCCTGGGCGATCTGCGGTGGTCAAAATCCCCCCAAGAGATCGACATCATGAAAAAAGCCTGCGCGATCACGGCAGAGGCTTTCAAGGAATCCGCCCGAATCACCAAACCGGGTGTCTGGGAGTATCAGATCGATGCGCTCGTGGACTACCTGTTCAGAAGCAACGGCTCGGACGGAAATGCGTTCCTCATCATCGGCTCCGGACCCAATTCCTGCATCCTTCATCACAGCCTCAACGACCGCTTGATGAAAGAAGGGGAATTGGTGGTCATCGATATCGGAACGATCCATAAGGCTGTAACAACGGATTTGACGAGGACAATCCCGGTTTCCGGGTCGTATAGCCCAGAACAGAAGAAAATATACGGTATCGTCCTCGATGCCCAGAAGAAGGCCATCTCCATGGTCAGGCCGGGGGTTACTCTTGCCGAGCTTCATCAAGCGGCCATGGATGTGATCGCCAAAGCCGGCTATGGAAGGTATTTTATTCATGGGTTGAGCCATACCCTGAACGGTGGCGCGGCTTCCAACCCAACCAGCCTTGGCATATCCTCGAAGCCGATCTTGGATAAGCCTCTGCTGGCGGGAAGCATGTTCACCGTTGAGCCGGGCATCTATATCCCCGAGAAAAATCTCGGCGTTCGCATTGAAGACGACATCCTGGTCACCAGAAATGGCTATGAAATCCTGACCAAAGACGCGCCCAAGGAAATCGAGGACATCGAAAAACTGATGAAAGAGAAGACAGTCTATATCATCAAGTAAAATAGCCATTGGGCCCTCAGGATTATGGCCTAACTGCAGTTAGGGATCTCCAGAATATCCTGCCTTTAAAGGAACAGCTGAGCATCATGGAACGGCTTCTGGAGTGGAGGCTCGATCATCTGATTCCAGATTTGATGCGAAGAGAAAGAATCGATATGTGGCTGATCATTAGCAGCGGGGAATACCACCGGATCCCGCCGGCTCTTCGGGCGTTCTTAGTCAGTCATTGACAGCTCCGCAAGTCAGGCGATATATTGCTGGCATGGTGGGAGGAGAGATTCACCGCCCGGAGCGGAAATCCACCGAACATTTTCAGCGCCCCGAACAAAGGAAAATCCATAAATGAGAAAAACAATCCTATGCTGTCTTGGAGTTTTAACGGGGATAGCCATGATCCTGATGCGGGGAGGCACGGTGGATCCCTTGAGTTCCGATATCCCCGGCCTTTCGGAAAAGGAATTTGTCAATCCCCCGCTGGAGGCAAAGCCGGGAGCCCTTTGGCTCTGGTTGAACGGATATGTCAACAAGGACCAGATCACCAAAGAGCTGAAAAAAATGAAAGCCAAAGGCATGCGGGGCGCCATCATATGGGATATCGGGAGTCTCGTGGACCCGGAAAAAATCATTCCTGCCGGGCCGGCTTTTCTGGGAAAGAAATCTCTCGAAGCGATCCATTGGGCCATGGATGTGGCCTCCGATCTCGGGCTTGAATTGGGATTGGTTGCTTCAAGCAGTTGGAACGCGGGAGGCGCATGGGTCGGACCTGAGGATGGCAGCAAGGCTTTGGTGTGGTCTGAAACCCGTGTCGACGGCCCCCAATCCTTCAACGAAGTTTTGCCTCTTCCCAAGAACACGGGGAACCCCCATTGGGATGTCGCGGTGATGGCCGTCCCCTACGAAAAAGGGACACTAACCGCCGACGCGCCGGCCGTGATAAATCTCGGCAGGTTTCTGGATAGGACGGGCCGTTTGAAGTGGGACGTGCCCAAGGGAAGCTGGAAGATTCTGCGATTTGTCGGCCATAACACGGGACAGCGCCTGGAATGTCCAAGCCCCAATTCCAACGGGCTCGTGATCGATCACTTGAGCCGGAACGCGATCGATAACCACCTCGCCTTTATGCTGAACAAGCTGAAGGAGGGTCGAAGGGATCTGGGTTCGCTGAAATATTTCTTTTTTGACAGCTATGAAGTCTGGGAAGGAATCGATTGGACGAGAGATTGGCTCAAAAAATTTGTCGATGGGTACGGATATGATCCTCTTCCCTATTTTCCGGCGCTCGCCGGCCGGGTGATAGGAACCAAGGAAGAAACCGAAAGGTTCATGCATGATTTTTTGAAAAACGCAAGCGACCTCATCATTGAGAATCATTTCCGGAGGGCGAATGAGATTTTGAATAAAAACGGGCTAAAGTTGATCGCGGAAGCCGGCCACGGCGGTTCGGCCAGGGTGGACGTGCTGAAAGCCATGGGAGCCGTGGATATCCCCATGGGGGAATTCTGGAACCATGAGAGATTCTGGGTGACCAAGGAGGCTGCCAGCGCCGCCCATATTTATGGAAAAAAATTCGTCCCCTCCGAATCGTTGACCGGATGGCAACATTGGAAGGACGGCCCCTTGGGATACAAACGGCTGATCGATATCGCGTTCTGCGCCGGCTTGAATCAGGTGACCTTTCACACGTTTGCCCATAATCCGCCCGAAGCGGGACGGCCGGGGTTCGCGTATCATGCCGGAGAGCATTTCAACGTGAATTCCACCTGGTGGGACTTCTCCAAACCCATGCTGGATTATATTTCAAGATGCTGCTACATGCTGCAGCAGGGGCAATTTGTCGCGGATGTCTGCCTGTATTATGGAGATCAAGCCCCCAACCTGGTCCCTTCGCGGCGCATCGATCCTTCCGTCCCCCCTCGCTTCAACGCCACGCAATGCTTGCATTGCGGAAAACCCAGGCCGGTTCAGGTGGAATCGTTGGGGCTCGGATATGACTACGATTATGCCAATGAAGAGGTTCTCGTGAACCGGATGCGGGTGGACAACGGACGGATTGTTCTTCCCGACGGAATGAGCTATCGCCTCCTGGTTCTGCCCGACAAGACGGAGATATCTCCCTCTGTCCTTGGGAAGATTGAAGAACTCGTGAAGGCCGGAGCCGTCGTCGTCGGACGAAAACCTGATCGATCGAACAGCCTCAGGGATTATCCCCATTGTGATGAAGTCGTCAAAGATATCGCCGCTAAGGTGTGGGGCCCAACCGAGGGTGATAAGATCAAGGACCATGCCTATGGCAAAGGCAAAGTGACTTGGGATAGACCTTTAAGGGACGTTCTGGCGGACATGGGAGTCGGCCCGGATTTTACAGTCGAAAATATTCAAAATCAGGACCAGCATATCGATTATATCCACCGCAGAACGAAGCACGAGGACTATTACTTCATCTCCAACAGTTCTTTGCAGGGGGAGGAGGTCACCTGCAAATTCCGCGTGGAAGGGAATCGGACTCCCTTCCTCTGGGATCCGGCGGATGGTTCAATTTCCCGATGCCATGAATTTGAACCCGTGCCGGGGGGGATCAGACTTACCTTGACCATGGCGCCGGTCTCCTCCGTTTTCGTAGTGTTCAAGAAGGAAGGCAGGCAAGGGGAGCCTATTATGGTCAGGCGGGCACCCAAAAAAGACGCACAGACAAATCTCGGTTCCTTCGGCCAGAAAGATGTCGAGATCCTGTCCTGTGAAAATCAACGCGTGTCCGTAAGATTGTGGACAGCGGGAACGTATCAATTTGAAGATGCCCGGGGTTTGAAGTGCAGCGTGAAGGCGGACAGCATCCCGCCCGACATACCCATCCATCAATCTTGGAAAGTGGCGTTACCCAAAGGTTGGGGCGCTCCTGATTTCCTTCTATTGAAAGAGCTCATCAGTTGGACGGATTCGCCCGATCCCGGAGTCAAATATTTTTCGGGGACAGCTTCGTATTCGAATTCTTTCTTCATTCCCGAAGGAGATCCGCAAAAGGGGTATTCCTTCGTGCTTGACCTGGGGAAATTGAAGGAGGTTGCGGAAATTTTTGTCAACGGGAAGAGCGCGGGAATTCTCTGGAAGGAACCGTTCCGGGTGGATATCACCCGCTTCGTTAAACCGGGAGACAACGCCCTGGACATCGCCGTAACGAATCTCTGGAATAACCGCATCGTCGGGGACCTCCAGCCAGGCAACAAGACGGCGTATACCCGGACTAACATCAAAAGCAAGTTTTCCGCCAAGACTCCCTTGATTTCTTGGGGCTTGTTGGGTCCCGTGAAGATATCGTATGCCGTGAATTGTGAATCCGACTTCAAATAATTGAGGCCCATCGCCACGCTCCCCATGGCCAGGAAGAGACCTCCACGAACATACGACTGACGAAGAGCAGGTTTTGCCTGCCGGCGCTTGGCATCCCGCCCATTCCTTTTTTCATCCCCGCGGACGTAATAGAACTTTTTTCATCTGAGATCGACCTTATAGACGAAGGCGTACCGGCAGGGCTTGTCTCTCGGGACGGTTAGCGACAGCCCTTCGTCCGTCTGACGCCATTGGACCTTTTCCTTCGAGCCGAGAATGCTCACGGCCGCGATTTCCCCGCCGAGCATTCCCTTTCGGCCCAGGGCCCTCACCAGGATGTCCTTTTCGGGCCAAGCCAGGCAGATGGCGTACACTGTTTTATTTTTCGCCGTAAATCGGATATCAAGTAGGGTTCGCCCCTCACCCGCATTCAGGGTCCCTCCGGCAGCTTTCGTTCCCTTGCCTTGGGCTTTGGCCGCCTCTTTTTCAAAAAGCGGTCCTTCGCCATAGACTTTCCAAGCCGAAGTCCCATAAATGGCTTCCTGGTTCGTCTCCATCCATGTCCCGACTTCCATCAACCGATCAATGCTCGGCTGGGGGATGAGGCCTTCGGACGTGGGGCCGACATTCAGCAGATAATTGCCGCCTTTGCTGACGATATCCACGAGCCGGAAGACGATCTCCTTTGGATCTATCCAGTTGTTGTCGTTCCGGTTGTATCCGTAGCTCGTGTTCAACGTCCCCGGGTTCTCCCAATCGAATCCCGGCGCATGGTCGGCGATCTCGTTATCCCCGAGGGAGATGTAATCGCAATAGCGGAACGGATTCGGGAATGGGAACCGGCACGTCTTGATCCTGCTGTTCACGAGGCAGTCCGGCCCGAGCTTCCGGATCGTCCGGACGAGGTTTTCAAGCTGGCTGTCGCTCTTCATGCCGATACCATCAAACCAGAGGATGTCCGGGCGGTAGTTGACCAGGAGCTCCTCAACCTGGGGCTTCGCGAACTCGCGGAAATACTTATCGAAATCTTTTCTTTGGGAAGAGGGGAAATCCCAGGTGTTGGCTTGTTTGTACTCGTTGCCGGGGCCTTGGGGCCGGCGCCAATCCCGGTCCACGGAATAATAGCATCCGAATTTGAGTCCGGCCTCCCGGCAGGCCTCCGCCAGCTCCCCAGTGACATCGCGTTTGAACGGAGTGGCGTCGACGATGTCGAAGTCCGTCAAGTCGGATTTGAACATACTGAATCCGTCGTGGTGTTTGGCCGTGAGGACGATGTATTTCATGCCTGCTTTCCTGGCGATCGCGACCCAGGCTTTGGCGTCGAACTTTGCGGGGTTGAATTTCCCGGCCAACAGCGCATATTCCTTTACGGGGATCTTCTCGTCGAACATGATCCATTCGGAATATCCCTGCGGATGGACGCTGTTCTTCCAGACCCCCGCAGGGATGGCATACAGCCCCCAATGGATGAACATGCCGAACCTGGCCTCGCGCCACCATTGGATGCGTTGTTCCCGGGTCGGTTCGGGTTCCCTCCTCGCAGCGGAGGCGTGGAGCACCTGGGGAAAAAGATGCCCGCACAATCCGGTCAACAGGCAGGAAACGATGAAAAGCTTTTTTATCCGAATCTCTCCTTGCCGTCGGAACATTTCCCTCAATAATTCGAGGGGCCGTTTTTGAGAGCCTGAATAGGCCGGACCTGCAGCCGCCGCTCGATAGACCCCCTATGAGGAGCGACAAGGTGGAGCTCGGCCCGGGCCTCGTCGAGGCCTTCACCGAAAAGCACCACGTAGAACTCCACGGCTTTCCCCACCCATTCTTTTTGCCCGGGAAGCCGGAAGGTCATCCCGGCGAGTCTCTCGTTCTTGATCCAGGAGCAGTTCCACTCATAATTATGATAGGGGTAGCTCGGCACCCTGTGCCTGGGGACGACGATCCTCCCGTCGACGACGGCCACGACATAAACGCCGTCGACGGGGTCGAATTTCGCCGTCCCGGAGTGGACGGCTATGGCGAATTCCAGGCCCGGCCGATATTCCTTGAGAACCTCTTCGGATTTCAGGACGCGCCCCGGCCGGGGCGTCTCGCCGAAGAAGTTCGTCGCGTGCCACCGGCCGCGGTTCAGCCTCCGGCCTTGCCCGTCATAACCCACGATCTCCGAAACGCTGAAATTTCGGCCCCTGATACGGACGTACCGGCTCCGGTTCGGCGGCAAGGGAACCTCGATGAGGACGGGCTTGTTGTCGCCGGCCTCGATATCATAAATCCTGATCTGTTTCCCCCTCTGCCGGATCTCGGTGAAGAGCGGGATCCCCTCGGCCTTTTTGAGGGACAGACCGTCCACGCGGGCCCACGTCTTCAGATCGGGGGACACCTCGACTGCATCGAGAAATCCGTCTTCGGTCTTCCGGACGATTTGGAGCTCGAGTTTTCTCAGATCCGCAGGCCCTCCCAGATCGATCCTCCACAGCGATGTATCGCTCCTGTAGGGCGCGGGGCTGCCCGTGAAAGGGCTGCGCTTGCTGTAGCCGTCGCTCCAACGAGTGACGGGATCATCATCGAAAGCGTTGCGGGCGCTCCCCTCGGCGGTGATGACCTTTCGCCACATGTACTCCCGGCAGGCTTCGATCTCCGGCAGGAACGAGGGGGCGCGTTTCAGAGAATCCATCTCCCGGACCTCCAGCGCGTCGTCGTCCACCGTGAATTTCGCCAGCTCCGCCAGATAAGAGCCGTCGATCCGACCGGGTGGGGCATCCGTGAAATCCTTCAAGCGGGAGAACGGCTTCCCGGCGATAGGCTGTCCGGGAAAACGAACCCGCCAGGTCTTTTCTCCGGCCGCGTTCACAGCCCGGCCCTCCGACAGGACCGACCGCCCTCCGAAATTGTGGAACGAGACATCGCAGTCCCGTCCCGGGTCACCCAGGAGCCTCATATCGAAGG
>Ga0315296_10001053_pt1 | contig 24307 bp, 20 predicted proteins | sample YL17G14_18_MG_FD_203921 | JGI IMG/M metagenome (GOLD analysis project Ga0315296, IMG submission 203921) | Sediment microbial communities from Yellowstone Lake, YNP, Wyoming, USA - YL17G14_18 | ecosystem: Environmental > Aquatic > Freshwater > Lake > Sediment | place: USA: Wyoming | collected... | reverse complement strand
TGGTCCCCAATCCGCCTAAAATGATCATGGCAACGTAAGCAATCGTCAGTGAGAGATCAAAATTCTCGGGAACGATCCATCTCTGATAATGAGCCATTAAGCATCCGGCCACTCCAGCATAAAAGGAACTTACTCCGAAAGCCATGATCTTGTAAGCGGTTAAATGGATACCCATCGCCTCGGCGGCCATGTCCCGGTCCCGGATGGCAATGAGGTTCCGGCCGATTTTGGTGCGAACCAGATTTTTTGAAACAATCGTGGACAGGGCAACACATGCCATAATTAAATAGTAATAGTGTGCTTCTGTTTTGATCACCCATCCGGCCAGGTTGACTCTGGGCACGGCCATCCCCTTATTCCCCTGAGTCAGGTCCCAGTGAAAGATTACGTACTCCACAATAAAGCCAAACGCCAAAGTTCCCAAAGCAAGATATAAGCCTTTCAATCTTAAGGATGGAATGCCTACAATCATACCAAGGGCTGCAGCCATCAAGCCAGACAAAGGGAGGGAGAGGAGAAATGGAAAACCTGCTTTTCCTGTCAAAAGCCCTGACGTATAAGCACCGATCGCCATGAAGGCAGCATGGCCCAATGAGATTTGACCCGTATACCCTATCAATAGATTAAGACCGATGGCTCCGATGGCCGCAATTCCCATCTCATTGAGGATACTCAGAGGATAACGAGAAAGGAAAAGGGGGACGATCAGGAGCAGAAAAATCAGGATGCCAAGCCAGATCTTTATCCAGAGGGTCTGGAACAGAGCCAAATCCTTTTGATAGGTGACTTTAAAATGACCACTCGTCATAACCCTTTTACAACCTTTCTATTTTTTCTTTACCAAAAATTCCATGAGGCCTGATCATGAGCACAATGATCATCACAGCGAAAGCGGCAACGTCTTTAATATCGCCAAAATGAAAATTCCCTATTTCCTTGCCGCTGAGATAGGTGGCGGACAAGTTTTCAACGACGCCGACGAGGATACCTCCTATGATCGCTCCTCCGATGCTATTCATACCACCCAGAATGGCAGCGGCCATTGCCTTGATCCCTGTATGGCTCATGGCAAGGCGAACAAAGCTCTGCTCTGCCAGAAAAATCCCGGCGACGGAGGCCACCAGGGTCCCTATGGCCCAAGACATCATATAAACCTTCTTCACATTAATTCCCATCAGACCAGCCGTATTTTGATCCTCTGCCGTACCTCTCATGGCAATTCCTAATAAAGACCGATTAAAAAATAGAATAAAGAGAATAAGAAATAGGACCGAAACCACAATGGTATAAATGTACCCGAGAGATAAAATGACCCCTCCAATGGTCTCAGTCTTATTGGTGAAGAGAGAAGGGAGAGCATAGACATCATGTCCCCAGATGAGACCCGCCACACTGGTGAGGATACTCGCTAAACCAATGGTCATCATGATGTTGGAGAATATGGGCTCTCCAACCATTCGTCTAAAAAATAGGATGTCGATGAGGATGCCAAGGAGAGCTCCCAAGGCAAGGGTGACAAAGAAAGAAAGAAGATAGGGGATTTTTAATAATACCGTGAGGCCATAACAGATAAAGGCACCAAACATAACCAATTCGCCTTGGGCAAAGTTGAGTATTCCTGTTGATTTAAAGATCAAAACAAACCCAAGCGCAATCAAAGAGTAAATCGCCCCTATGGATACTCCATTAAAAAGTATTTCTATTATTTTTTCCATCGCCTTCTCTCCAGGTCGCTTCGTCAGTTGTTTTGAAACAGAAAGAGATTCGGCCTCATCAACCTGGCAGTTGCATAAATTTCGCGGATAGGTAGGCTTTCAAAGCCTTAAAATGCGGTCTTTTTGACATGTTCGAGTTCATCCTTGAATTCACCAAAGGAGAACTCCGGGATGTATTGGTTCCCATCCGTCGACCAACCTGCCAGAGGTTCCCACTTTAAGGTTTTTCAACCCCACCTGTCCGCTCCTTTTGGGCATTTTTTTGCAACGTTACGATCAACTTCACTCTCTCTGCGATAGGCGGTCTCACCGCTCACAGACAATCTATTTGGATCTGTACATCTCCTCGATCTCTTGGCGGAAACGGCCGGCGATGATCTTTCTTTTTACCTTCTGGGTAGCCGTCAGCTCTTCATCGTCTTGATCCAGTTCTTTATCAAGAATCTTGAATTTCTTGATGGTTTCTACCTGCGCAAAGGCGTCGTTGACCTTCTCAATCTCATTTTTTACTAACTCATAAACAGAAGGATTTTGGGCGAGGCTTCTATAATTCGTGTACGCTATTTTATTCATCTGTGCCCAGTTCCCCACATTATCGTAGTCAATCTGGATTAAGGCGGTAAGGTATTTCCTTCTGTCTCCTATGACAATGGCCTCTTTGATATAGGGGCTGCATTTTATTTTGTTTTCGATCTCAGACGGAGAGATGTTTTTCCCTCCCGAGGTTATGATAATATCCTTCTTTCGGTCAACAATATACAAGTGTCCATCTTCATCGATTCGACCCACATCCCCCGTATGGAGCCATCCGTCTCGAAGGATTTCTAGAGTCGATTCAGGATCCCGATAATATCCGACAAATACAGAATCTTCTTTAATAAGAAGCTCTCCGTCTTCAGCCAGACGAAGTTTTACCGAGCGGATGGGCTGTCCAACAGATCCGGCCTTAATCTCACGATGTGGCCCCGTGCCTCCTCCACAGCTTTCAGTCAGTGCCCACATTTCTATGGCATTCACACCCAGGGAATGGTAAAAGGAAAGTATTTCAGGGGCTATGGGAGCACCCCCACTCATGAGCAAACGACAACGCAGGAGACCTAATTTGTCTCTCACAGACCTGAAACTGAAGAGATAACCCAATCCGTAGAGAATAAGCCAGTGAATGGGTATACGTTTTTTCGCCATTTTGTATTTGGCAATTTTCTTCCCCACGGGTTCCCAAAATTGATGCGCAAACCTCTTGAACCGAGTCGTATCCTGTAATTTTATCTGAACCGCTGAATGCATTTTTTCCAGGATTCTCGGGACCGCTGCAAAAAAGGTAGGGGAAATCTCCTGAATATTCATTTGAACCGTATCAATGGATTCGGCAAAGTTGACGGTACACCCAAAAGCCAGAGGGATGGCCATGGAAAGACCACGCTCAAGGATGTGGCAAAGAGGTAGGTAAGAAACCACGGAATCCTTTTCGGAAATTTGAAATATATCATTGATGGCGAGGATATTGTAAAGATGGTTTTGATGAGGGATCATACATCCTTTGGGAGGTCCCGTCGTTCCGGAGGTGTATACCATAAATGCCACACTCTCAGGTTTCGTCTCCGCCACGAGTTTTCCAAAGTGACCGGTTTTTTTTTGATCTTCTTTCCTTCCCAGTTCTTCTACATGGCTATAGCTAATGATGACAGGGTCATTATAGTAACGAAGTCCTCTCATATCCATGACAATAATTCTCTTCAATAGAGGCAACTCATCTTTTACTGCCAATAGTTTATCCGTCTGTTCCTGGTCTCCGACAATAATGAATCGGGACCGAGAATGATCGACAATATATTTCACTTGTTCTTTGGAGTTGGTGGGATAGATCCCTATAGACACCCCACCTAGGCTTTGGATGGCCAGGTCAGCAAAAATCCATTCAGGGCAATTTTCTCCAAGGATAGAGGCATGATCACCTTTCTGCATTCCCAGTTCTAAAAGCCCTAGACAAAAAAACTTGACCTTTTCCAGGTACCTCTCCCAGGAGATTTCCTGCCAGATCCCTTTGTATTTCTCCCGCATGGCCACCCGTTCCCGGTAGCGTTGCGCTTTTTCCATCAAGAGTTTAGGATAGGTGGTATAGGGTTTTTCCACGGAAGCTGCACTATCTTATCATTTTTTTGAAAAGGGTGCCCTTAATGATTTAACGTTCAGTCTCTCCAAGGTAGGCACCAATGACTTCAGGGTTCTTTGCAATCTCCTGCGGAGACCCTTCCGCAATCTTAACCCCAAAGTTCAGAACGGTAACCCTATGGGAAATGTCCATCACTAAGCCCATGTCATGCTCAATAAGGATAATGGTTATCCCCAGCTCTTCATTGATGTCCAAGATATAACGGGCCATATCTTCAGTTTCTTCAAGGTTCATTCCACTGACGGGTTCATCGATTAAGAGAAGTTTTGGCTTCATGGCTAAGGCCCGACCCAACTCAACCTTTTTCTGAAGGCCATAAGGGAGACTGCCCACGGGTGATTTACGGATATGCTGGAGATCAAGGAATTCAATAATCTCTTCCGACCTGTCTCTTCCTTTGACCTCCTCCTTTAATGCCCAACCAAGATAGAGTGCTGCACTCAGCAATCCGTAATGAAGGTGGGGGCCTTGACCAATCAGCAGATTGTCAAGGACTGTCATTCCTCTGAAGAGGGCTATATTCTGGAAGCTCCTGGCAATCCCTAAGCGGGCTATCTTGTTTGGGTTCATCCCCATCAGGTTCTTTCCGGCAAAACGGATGGCTCCTTTTTGCGCGCGATAGATCCCACTGATGCAGTTTAAGAACGTAGTCTTTCCAGCCCCGTTCGGACCGATCACAGACAATATTTCCCCTTGATAAACATTGAGGGAGAAATCGGTGAGGGCCTTGATTCCTCCGAAACTTATCTGGATTTTTTCGACTTCAAGCAGAGGGATCGATCTCTCTTCTAAGAAAGCCACCGCTTTCTCCTTTTATAGTGTTTCACATCTCGAAAGCGTTTCTTAATCCCAACCTCTGTGAGGCCCAGATAAAACTCCATAATGTCTTTGTCTTTCCTTAGTTTGTCGCTTGTCCCATCCATGACAATACGCCCATTTTCCAGAATGTATCCATACTGGGCAATGGAAAGCGCCATCTTTGCATTCTGTTCTACAAGCAAGACGGCTCTTTTCTCTTCTTGATTGATCCTTCTGATGATGGCGAAGATCTCCTTGACGATTAGCGGAGCCAAACCGAGAGAAGGTTCATCCAACATCATCAGCTTTGGCTCTGCCATGAGGGCCCTGCCGATGGCAAGCATCTGCTGTTCGCCCCCACTTAAATATCCGGCAGGTTGATCACGACGTTCTCCAAGAATGGGAAAGTAACTAAGAACCTTCTTCTTCCCGGTTTCGACCTTACTTCGATCCTTCAGGCTGAAGGACCCAATCAGGATATTCTCTTGAACAGTCAGTTCTGCAAAAATCCGTCGTCCTTCTGGAACCTGCAAAATCCCCCTCGAAACGATCTCATAGGGTTCTTTATGGGTTAGGTTCTCTCCGTAAAATTCGATGGCCCCTTCTTCGATCTCAAGATCGAATGATTTCCTAAAACCAGAAATGGCATTAATGGTCGTCGTCTTGCCTGCACCATTGGCTCCCAGCAAGGCCACAATCTGCCCCTCAGGGACCTCCAGCGAAATCCCCTTGAGTGCCAGAATCACATCATTGTAGGTTGTTTCTAAATTGATGATCTTGAGCATTGCTTCAAAGTTAACGCCTTATGGTCCAACAATACAGACACTCACCGTGGCTCCCCCTGGAGTGCCTCCCAGATTGTGGGTCAAACCTAACCCCGGATTTTTTACCTGACGGGGCCCAGCCTTTCCTTGAACCTGTTTATAGATTTCATACATCATTCTTAAACCAGTGGCTCCGATGGGATGTCCAAAGCATTTCAAACCACCATCCATGTTCACCGGCAGATCCCCGGTCAGCTCAAAGGTTCCTGAATCGACCTCTTCCTTAGCCCCTCCACGTCTAGTGAATTGCAGGTCTTCATAAGTCACCGCCTCGGTAATGGAAAAACAGTCATGGACCTCTGCCATACTGACATCATTTCGTGGATTTTTCACCCCTGCCTCAGCATAGGCTGCCAATCCGGCATGATAAGTTTCTTTGACCATGGTCCAATCATGTCTGGGATTCATATAGCCTTCCTGGGGCCCAACGGCAATTTGCAATGCCTTGATGTAAACCGGATCTTTTCGGAAGGACTTGGCCTTCTCCTCTCTGACCAGGATGGCTGCTGCAGCCCCATCGCTCACTCCGCAGCAATCAAACAAACCTAATGGCCAAGCGATCATCGGTGCATTGAGAACCTGTTCAATGGTGATCTCCCGCTGGAAATGGGCCTTAGGAGAGAGGGTACCATTGTGATGATTCTTCACCATAATCTTGGCCAGCATCCTCCTCCCTTCCTCAGGGCTCAACCCATATTTATTAAAGTAACTGGTGGCCATCATAGCAAAATGGCCGGGGGCTGTAAAATTTCTGCTCCGGAAGGTATTCGGAGCCGTGGAGGTGATCCCCATGGCAATCTCATCGGTTGGAAGGCCGCTGAAACCCGAGTCCTTCAATTTCTCAGCTCCGATGGCGAGGGCGATGTCGCAGACACCCGAAGCCACAGCATAGGCCGCAGACCGGAGGGCATCCGAAGCAGTGGCGCACATATTCTCGATTCTGGTGACAGGCTTGTAGCCCACTTTTAATATGGCGGATAAAGGCTGGCTCGGGGCTGGCATTCCCGACCAATAAGAGCCAATCCAGTAGGCCTGAATATTTCTCGGATCCATGCCTGCATCTTCATAGGCTTCATAGACCGCTTCGATAATCATATCATCGTAACTTTTATCCCAGTTCTCTCCGAACTTGGTGCAACCCATCCCAACTATGGCCACTTTATCTTTGATGCTTTCCATTTTCTCCACTCCAAATTAAATTTTTTCGTGAGATGGACTACCTAACTGGACGACATTTCCACCAATAGTTGTGAATGCCCTCTACATAGCGAATATGCCGAAAGGTCATCTCCACGGGCATTCCTATTTTAATCTCAGCAGGATCACGATCAGTGACGTCCATCATGATTCTTCCCCCTTCCTCAAAATCCACGGCGGCGATGGTGGAGGGAGGATCAGGGGACACGGCTAAATTGTCGTGTGAGAAGGTGGTGATCCTTCCAATCCGATCAGCAAAGCGATAATCCTCAAAATTGTCTTTGGCAAGACAATTCATACAGACCCGCTGAACAGGGTATTGAACTGTACCACATTGACGACATTTCACTCCATAGAGGGCCATGCCACATTTCCTGTCTCGATACAAAGCCACTGCGGAGGCTGGCTCCGGCCTTGGCCGCATGGGTGGTTCTGTTTTAATCACGGACCGCCATCGGAGGTATTTGGGGTAACTCAGAGAATTTTTTGAGGCAAGGTGCTTCTGGACGGTTTTCCGACTCTGGATCTTGGTGATTTCATCGGTCACTGTTAAAACCATGACATCACAACCATCTCCGTAACCTACCCAGAGGATTTTATCTCCTGGCTTGGCCTCATCCAGCGCTGAAGCCAGCATCATCAGGGATAGGGCAGTTCCTGTGTTTCCTATTGTGTTGAATAAGGAATCCTGAACTTGTGTTTTAAGATCGAACCCCAACATCCTTGCCACTCCCGTGAGGTATCCTGTATTGGGAGCGTAGAGGACGGCTTTAGTAAAATCTCTCGCTGTAAATTTAAACTTTTTGGCTGCTGCCGTGACGGTCTCTAAAACAACCCTGTTATAACCAACTTCTCTGCAGAATCGGTCCTCCCAAGAGCGGATATAATTTTCCTCAACAGGTCTGAAGACATCGAAGAGATCCTCATTCGAAGTATAAAAAGAGTCAATGGTTGCAATCACCTCTGTATCACCCAGAAAGAAGGCTGAAGCCCCGTCACCAAATTCCAATTCCTTTGATCCACTCGGAAGCCCCATTCGCATATCCGAGGCAGAGACTAAAGCGCTCTTCGCAGACCCTGAGCGGATGGCATCGAAAGCGAGACGCACGCCCACAGTACCAGACTTTAATGAACCGGAAAGATCCAAGGTTAATGCATCCTTCTTCAGGTCCACTGCTGCAGCAACCATTGAGGAGGACTGTTTTTCTCCATAAGGAAAGGTGGTCGAGGCCAAAAAAAGGCTGTCGACTTCCTGGGGATCAAAACCCCTGATACAGTCCCTGCAAGCCGCCACAGCCATGGTGATCGTGTCTTCATCGTAGTTTGCCACAGCCCGTTCACCTGGATAAGGATAACCTCCCCAGGATTTAGCCACCTCCGCTCTGCTCAGTCGGAAATAAGGGATATAGACTCCATAAGATTTAATGCCTACCATAGCCACCTCTCCATCATGATTAAAAAAATGCGCCTCCGTTTAACACCACCACATGGCCTGTCATATAGTCAGAGGCAGTAGAAGCCAAGTAAAGGGCTGTCCTGGCTATTTCTACGGGTTGGGCAACCCGTTTTAAGGGAACAAATTCAAGCTCTTTCTTCATTAAGGCCTCATTGGTCCAGAGTGCTTCACTGAAGCTTGTTTTTACAATCCGAGGGGCAATGGCATTCACCCGGATATTGTAAGGTCCCAGTTCCAGGGCCAGTGCTTTGGTTAACATGTTGATCCCAGCTTTACTGATACAGTATGGACCTAACCCTTCTGCAGGGCTGACTCCCCCCGCAGAGGAGATGTTGATGATGTTACCGCTTCTCTGCTTTACCATAAGGGTACCGACAAATTTACTCATCATGAAGTATCCCTTAAGGTTGGTCTCCATGATATGGTCATAAACTTTTTCCTCTGTCCCAACGATTGGACCTATGGCTGGGTTCGTGGCTGCATTGTTGACCAGTATATCAATTCGACCAAAGACCTCCACTACCCTATCTACCAGAATCTTCATTTCTTCTACTTTACGGGCGTGGGCGGGGACAGGAAGACATTTCCTCCCAAACTTCTTCACCTCCTCAGTCACTTTCTCCAAATCTGGAAGCTTTCGGCTACTGATAGCCACATCCGCTCCAGCATCGGCAAAAACAAGGGCAATCTCCTTTCCAATGCCTCGACTGGCTCCAGTAATGAGTGCCACTTTACCTTCTAAAGAAAGATATGAATGATCCATTGGTCACCCTCCCTATTATCTCATCAAAACATCGGTGTGCCCTCTACTTGATCTGGGCAAGTTCCTCAGCTATCTTTTTACATTCCCCGATCACCTTTTGGGCTTCCATGTAGATTGTCATCCTTTCAGCATAAGGAGACCCCTCTCCGTGAAGCGCAATCGTCTCAAGATCTGCATTGGTGATTCGCCGGATCACGTCGAACATTCTCAATCGATGTTCCGCAGGGACTCCAGCCTTTCCACCGAGATACTTTTCGATCTTGTCGTGCAGCTCAGGAAGTTGCCAGTCTTTATAGGTAGGCGCTGTGACCACCAGTCCTCCAGCAAGATCCTGTACGATCCTCACCACCTCATGGTAGTTATGGGCAAAATGGTATTTGGCAATATTGGTCGTAACGGGATTAGGCACGGCAATACCCCCATGCATCACATAATCGAAGCAGGCTGCCTTCGATAGCGCTTTAAGGGTTTCTAAGTAGATCACCAGTTCGGTCATCTTCTCTCTCACATGAGGCGCATTGGCGATCCCATTGTATTCGGCAATGGCAGCAGCTGCTCCCAAAAGCTGTTCAGAGAGAGGGACTCGATAACTGCATCCGGTACGGCGATGGAGAAGGGCAAAGTTATAGACCATGGTTGCAGCAAATTTCCACTCACCACAGAGGAAGACCCTCTCCCAAGGCACGAAGACGTCGTCAAAGATAATAAAGGAGTCCGTATGGACTCTCACCGGTCGGTGGTTCGGAAATTCGAGAGGAGAAATATGGGATCGGAAGGGGCGGCAAACCTGTGTAATGCCTTTTGTATTGACGGGAATCGCAAAGGCCACCGCATAATCTTTGTCTGCCTCACTCAAAGATCGGCAGGGGATGATAAAAACTTCATTGCTGTAAGCCGCACCAGTGATGTGGATTTTAGCCCCTTTGACCGTAATTCCCTGATCATCTTTTTTCACCACCCGTATATTAAAGTCAGGATGGGTCTGCTTGGGATCAGAGGGTCGAAGGCTTCTGTCTCCTTTGACATCGGTCACCCCCGCACAGATGGCGATATCATTCTTCTGTAAATATTTTCGGAAATCGGTAATCCGGTTGATGTAATCCTTGTTTCCCATCATATTGGCGGTAATGGCAATCGCATTCAGCGCATCAGCACCGATATCGTGAGCCAGTGGAATATATCCATCGCTCAAGTTTGTTGAGGTGATAATTAATTCATGGGCTTTCAGTAGATCTTCACCCCTTTGGGGGATATAGTAATACCTGCTGATTGGGCCAAATTCAGGGTCATCGACAACAGCCAGGTCCCTATATTTAGGATCTTCAGCCATTTCATAGTCAATGGCCATCGTATTGACACAGACACTGAGGTCCGGATGAGTGGTTACATCTTCAACCTTTTCTCCTTTATAGTAAACAATCCTCCCATCCCTTAAACTCTCTTTATACTGTTCGGGTGTTTTTAAAGCCATCGTCTATCTCCTTTTACAAACTTTATCTTTATCAAGCCGTCACTTTTCGTGGGATCCCGCCATGGTAATGAGGGAAGATCTTATGCTCCTGATCTTTACCCATGATGGCGTCCGTGCACATGACCGCACAGAGAGAAGCACCATCCACCCCTCCCCCCCACATGCGTTCCCCGTATTGGTCGCCCACGAAATAGAGGCCTTCCACATAAGGACTCTTTACATCTGGCCTATCTTCTCCCACGGGCCTCCAGTTTCCATAGGCTTCATCGGAGGGTGTCCAGAGGACGAATTCCACATTCTCCTTCCAGTCCGTAAAGGTCCTTTTAAACCAGTCCATGCAGAAATCGATCACCCGCCTCACTTTTTGGGGGGTACGCATCTCAACATCCGTCAGAGCAGTCGAAAAAAGAAAGTCCCTTTTCCCTTCGGGGGCCCTCTTGGCACAGGAGGACAAATTCCATATCACCATGTCAACCGCTCCAATATATCCCTCATGTTTGATGACTCCAGGCATCCAAATAAAACTTCTCTCATCCACTCCAAATCGCTCCCAAACATTTTTCTTTAACCCGATCCCTCCCGTAAGAAGGCCAGCTGACCACCATTTCGTTTGAAGCTTATTAACCCATTCTGCGGGGAAGTGTCTCGGATGAAGGACATTGAAGATGTGTTTAGGAGGGACATTACAGATGACAAGCGGGGCTTCGATGGTTTGATATCCCTCTTTAGTACGGACGATGACCCCCCTCACCTTTCCACTCTCAATGGTGACCTCCTCCACCGGGGTGCTTCTCCAAATCTCACCTCCTGCCTTGTTTAAAGCCCTTTCCATCGCTAAAGGAATAGCCATACAGCCTGGGTCAGCCACTGTAGCCACAGACCCGGTATGGAGGTCCATCCCAATATCCCTCGCCATTGCCATGTACCCAAGAAAGTCTCCTGCTGGTGTCATCTTAGGTTCAGCCATAGCGGTCTGACAAGCGGCCACAACTTTAATATAATCATAGGCCTCTGGGTTAAGATGTTTGTCTGCCAACCAAGTTTCCAGATCGGTGTGCATGGCTGCCGCGCATTCCTCCATGCTTAGTTTTCCCATCTCTCGCAGTGCAACCATGGTTGCAGCAAAACCCTCCTTGGTCATCCATGGATAAGGTTCACGGGGTTTCACTTGATAGACTGCAAAATTATTGTTCGGGTCGACAAAACCCAGCCCTTTATTGGTGGGCATATCCACAGGTTCACCCAGGTGATCCAGAAGTAACCGGCACCTTGACTTATTCCCCCAGAAGAGACCATGCCCTCCATTCTCAAAGGTCCAGCCATCCAGCGAACCCTTTTCGAAGATGGTTTTCAGATCGGGTTCACAGTAGGCCACCCAGCATCTCGAGTCAGCCAAAGACTTTTTAAGTCCTGTGGCATCGAGTTCAAGCCCATCGATCGTCACCTTATTGTCTTTCCCAGTGTAAGAGGCAACGCGACCTCCGATATGAGGGGCCTTCTCCAAGACCAAAACCTTCTTTCCATAATCCCTTGCAAGAATAGCCGCCACCCCGCACCCCCCAATGCCGGAACCAATAACAACCGCATCGCATTCTTTCGACCCCATAGGAATCGTACCCCCTTTCCTTGCATTAATAGATAACCCTATTCAAAATGAGTGGTTGGATACCGATATGATTAACGGATTTCATCCCAATCTCTTGAAATGACTTATTTCAGTTAACGTAATGAGAGTTAGTGTTTTGGTTTATCTGTTAAAATCCCTTCAATGACAAAATTGATCAATTGGCTGATCTGGCTTACCCGGAACTGGTCGTCAGATTTTTGTTTCCCATAGGTAAAACCTTTACATAATAAGAAAATGGAATAGCCGATGATCTGTTCATCCATTTTCCGAAATACTCCTTTGCTCATGCCTTCTTTTAGAATGTTAACAATAATCTCCTCGATCCCCTCTTCAACCACATGGGGCTTATCCTTTAGAAACGGTCGGAAAAACCCTGATTGATCATTGAGCACATTGCAGATAAATGGGTTTTTATCGAAATATTTCTTGACCAATTTTAGGTACGTTTCAAGTTTTTCTTTGGGTTCCTTCACTTTCTTGATTTGGTTCAAAATGGCTTTTCTAACCGATAAGGCTTCAAACATGAAAAGTTCTTCAAGAATCTCCTCTTTCTTGCCGAATCCCTGATAGAGGGTCCGCTTTGAGATTCCAACATCTTTGGCGATTTCATCCACCGTGGTTTTGTTGAAACCGAACCGTTCAAACCTCTTTTTAGCGGTGCTTAAAATTTGTGTCCTTTTATCGGGGTTCATAACAACTTGGAAACTGTTTTAGTTTTCTGTTTTCTATCACAAGCCCTATTTCTTGTCAAGAAATTTTTTGGAATTTTTTGGAATTCCCAATTTTATAATCCCTTTAGAAGGTTGGGGATCAAGAAGATTGATGGGTTAAATCATGTTCTCGCTTTACCTCTTCTGTGGGACGATGATTCAGGTAAAAATTAATTCAGTAAAATTTAAATTGTTTTTTTATTTTAAATTCCAATTAAATAGGTAAAATTTGAATGGACTAATAGAGGGGAGCCTTTTCAACCTATTTCCAAATATTTCATCTTCCTTCCTAAAGATTTATTTTCCTTTCTGATCATAGAACGAGAAAGATTCAAATTTTTTTCTTGACAAAATAAGCGAGAAAGCATATAAAACTGAAAAACTTAATTAGTTTACAAATTGATCCTTTAGATAATCTTTGAGCAGTTCAAAAACATTCTTTATTTCTCGATGTTTTGTACCGAAAGAACCTTCTTGGCAACCCCACTCATTCATCATATCTAACAAATCGGAGAGGGGGTCAAATTGGATTTCAAATTAGGCAGGAAGGAAGAAGGATTGAGAAAGGAAAGAATCTAAAGAGGGAGACCCATATGAATTTTAATTTAACCGAAGAACAAAATCTTCTGAGAAACTCACTTCGGGAATTTATGAATGGAGAATGTCCCCGGGAGCTTGTCCGGGAATTTGATGAAAAAGGAGAATACCCACACGATCTTTTAAAGAAATTGAGTGATCTGGGCTATATGGCGATCTGCGTCCCGGAAGAATATGGTGGAGTGGGTGGTACTGTGATTGACTCTGTTATTGTCTATGAAGAGATTTCGAGGGTGATGCCCCTCCTTGCATGGGCCATGGGAAACATCACTCTTTATGGGAATGAAATCATCCTTCACAACGGGAATGAAGAGCAAAAGAGAGCCTACCTCCCAAAATTGGTGAAGGGGCAGTTAAAATTTGCCTTTGCCTTAACAGAGCCTGACGCGGGTTCGGATGCGGCAAGTATTAAGACCAATGCTATTTTTAAAGATGGACACTATATCATTAACGGATCCAAATTATATATTACCGGAGCAGGGGTGAGCGATATTGTGATCACCGCTGCCCGGACAGCAGAATCAAAATATGGGGGAATCACGCTATTCATGGTCGATTCAAAATCGGAAGGATACAGCGCCACACCTCTAAAAAAATTGGGCTACCACGGCTCGAACACCTGTGAAGTGGTTTACAGCGATGTCAAGGTCTCACCCGAAAATATTTTAGGCGGCCGAGAAGGGCTCAACCAGGGTTGGGATCAGATGATGAAGTTGCTGAACGGTGAGAGGCTCGCCCTTTCAGGCTGTGCATTGGGAATCGGACAGGCAGCCCTTGAGGATGCCCTCCAATATGCAAAAAGAAGGATCCAGTTTGATCAACCCATCGGCAAGTTTCAAGTCATTCAGCACCGATTGGTCGAGATGGCCACTGAAATGGAGGCGGCAAGACAGCTTGCCTATTATGCAGCGTGGAAGGAATCCATGCATATGGAATGTATTAAAGAGACATCCATGGCGAAGTATTTTACGACAGAAACAGCCAAAAAGGTTGCCGTCCAAGGAATGCAGATCTTAGGGGGATATGGCTATATGATGGAAGTGGATATGCAAAGATATTTGAGGGATGTGATTGTCCTCACAATTGGAGGTGGGACCACTGAGATTCAGAAGAATATCATCGGCAAGACCTTGGGTTTGTAAGAAAAGCTTATGAAAACCCAAATAACGGAGTTATTGGGGATAAAGCATCCGATCATTCAGGCAGGTATGAATTTCGTCTCATATGTGCCCTTGGCAGCCGCTGTTTCCAACGCAGGTGGGCTGGGGATTCTAACGGCAAGTGATCAGACCCCTGAAGAGCTGAAGGAAAATATTAGGAAGCTTAAGAAACTCACCAGCAATCCCTTTGGGGTTAATCTGGTTCCATACCTCCCAAGATATAAGGCCTTCTGTCAGGTCGTTCTTGAGGAAAAAGTCCCTGTATTCTGCCATGGCCTGGGGAACCCTTTCAAGCTGTTGGGGATGAAGAAACCCCTTGATATGATCTTCATGCCTACCGCAGGAAGTGTGGGGCAAGCGGTCAGGATGGAAAAAGAAGGAGCGGATGCCTTGATCGTCCATGGGATGGAGGGCGGGGGGCACGTTGGATATATCGCATCGAGTGTTCTCATTCCCAAAGCCTTTGAAAGTTTAAGAATTCCTATTGTAGCAGCCGGTGGGTTCTGCGATGGCAGAGGATTGGTGGCTGCTTTCGCTTTAGGTGCGGAGGGTATTGCAATGGGAAGCCGATTCATTGCTACCCAAGAGTGTCCGGTCCATCCCGATGTCAAAGAGACCTTTCTGAAAGCCGATGAAGAAGATACCATTATCTCTACCCAATATGACGGATTTCGTCTCAGAAGCATCCCTGGTGAAAAAGTTAAACATTATAAGGGATGGTGGTCACGGCCCTGGGAAGTTTTACCAAGTGTATTAGGCATGAAAAGAGGATTTAAAACCTCTTTTGGCGAACTTCTTAAAGCGGCCAGGGATCTCCGGCGTTATAAGGCTCCGGTGATGCAGGTTGTTGTTGGGAGTGCGATGGTTAGAGATACCTTATCGGATGGAAAAATGAAAGGGGGTGTTCTCCCCGTTGGCCAAGTTGTCGGACGGCTGCACGATATACCGACTTGCCAGGAGTTATTAAATAGGATTGTTTCGGAAGCCGAAGAGATTATCGAGTCCATGAGGGCAAAATTGTAATTTGCCCAGGGGAAAGAACTTTATGCCAATCTATCAGTTTGAGAAAAAATTTCCAAAAATATCTAAAACCTCCTATGTCCATCCTCAGGCGGTCATCATCGGTGATGTAACGATCGGGGACCACTGTTTTATCGGAGCAGGCGCAGTACTTCGCGGAGATTTCGGAAGAATCAAGATCAGTAATGGAACAAGCATCCAAGAAAATGCTGTCCTCCACGTAGGGGTCAATGAACACGTCACGATTCATGACCATGTGATCATTGCTCATGGGGCCATCATCCATGCGGCTACAGTAAAATCTTATGTCTTGGTGGGGATGAAGTCGATCCTGATGGGTCGTGTCTTCTGTGAGGACCATGTCTTGATCGCTGCAGGCTCCTTAGTCAAAGAGGATGTTCATATCCCCTCCCATGTGGTGATTGCAGGAAATCCTGCAAGGATCATTAAACCCCTATCCCGGGAACAGAGAAAAGCAATTCATCAGGGAGTGAAGGACTATCAGGGCTTGGTGAAGCGATATAAAAAAGCCTGCTTCGAAGTCAGCAACCCTCATTGAAACAGCCAAGGAGAGAAAAGATGACGACCGGAACCATTTGGAAGATGGGGATCGAGGGAGGAATAGGAATCATCACCTTCGATGTCCCGTCAGAGCCAATGAATACATGGACAGAGGGGGCCATTGGAGAATTTCTTGAATTGATCGATGCCCTTGAAAAAGAATTGAATTTAAGAGGTGCCATCCTGATTTCGGGCAAGCCCAACAATTTTCATTCAGGGGCTAATCTCAGATTCTTAGAACAGTTTCGATCGAAAGAGGAATCGGCCAAAGCCTTAGACCGCTTCCATCAAGCCTTTTCTCGATGGGGGGAATTGCCCTACCCCACCTTGGCAGCCATCCATGGCCATTGCCTCGGAGGGGGCTATGAATTGGCCTTGGCCTGCACTGCCCGTATCGCCAAGGAATCGAAGACCACCTTGATCGGTCTTCCAGAGTGCACGGTTGGGGTTTTCCCGGGAGGCGGTGGAACCCAAAGACTTACTCGGCTCATCGGATATCCTGCCGTGGAGTTGATCTTGAAGGGAAGGATTCTTTCTGCCTCTGAAGCTGATGCGATGGGGATGATCGATCGTTTAGTCCCTGCGGAAGGGGATCTGATCAAAGAGGGGAAGAATTTTATTAAAGAGATAGCAGAAGGAAAAGCCAATTTGAAAAGGCCGAAACACGACTTCTCCCGGATCGATCCTGTGATGGAGATGGCACGACAAGAGGTTCTCAAGGCAACTCGAGGCCGTGAGCTTCCGGCTCCCATGCTTGCCATAAAAGCCATTCAGGAGGGACTGAAAGTCCCTTTGACGGAAGGCCTGGAGATTGAAAAGAGATATTTTGTTGAGGTCGTTCTCTCCAATGAGGCCAAAGGAAGCATCCATACGTTCTTCCTTAAAACAGAGACCGATAAACCGATCTCCATGGTTCCAGAAAACTTTCAGCCAAAACCGATTAGAAAGGTTGGCGTGCTGGGTTTTGGAACGATGGGGCGCGGGATCGTCATCGACCTCCTCAGAAACATGGAGATCCCTGTGGTGGTGAAAGATATTCCTGAGGCCTTAGAACCGGGCAAGGCCTTCGTGAGAAAGATCCTGGACGGAATGGCAGAAAAGAAAAGCCTGAAAACACCCGTGGATGATCTGTTGAAACGGTTGACCGTCACTCCGTCCTATGACGGCCATTTCAAGGATGTGGATATAGTCATCGAAGCCGTCTTTGAAGATTTGAAGGTCAAAGAACAGGTTTATCGTGAAATCAGTCCGGTCCTTCCCAAAGATTGCATCATCGCTAGCAACACCTCTACCATCCCCATTACGTCCATGTCTAAATCGGTCACTCACCCCGAGCGATTTGGGGGTGCTCACTTCTTCTCTCCGGTCTGGATGATGCAGCTATTGGAGATCATCAGGGGTGAGCAGACCAGCCAGGAGACGATCTATAACCTTCTTGCTTTCGCAGGGGCCATCAGAAAGCGTCCCATTGTCTGCAAAGACAACCCCGGCTTCATCATTAACGCCCTTCTACATCCTTACTTTTTGAAGTTATACGAACTTTTGGAGGAAGGGGTGACCATTGAAAAGATCGATTCGGCCATGCTGAAGTTTGGAATGCCGGTCGGTCCGGTGAAACTGATTGACGAAGTGGGCATTGACGTCCAGCATCTGGCCTTTTTGGCCATGGGCATCGAACCCCCGCAGACTTTGAAAAATGTCATTCGTGACGGCCGGGCCGGCTTCAAAAAAAGTGGAAAGGGGTTTTTTATGAAGGATGGCAATGTTGATCCCAGTGTCCTACCCCTTATTGCCAATCAAGGTAGATCCAAAGAAATCTCTGCGGAAGAGATACAGATACTCCTTTACCAAGAGTTTGTCAAGAAAGGGAAGGAGCTCTTGGATAAAGGGATCGTCGATTCACCCAAGACGTTAGATGTGGCAATGATCTGGGGAATCGGCTTTCCACCCGATAAAGGGGGCCCGATGAAATGGGCCGACTTAACGGGATTAAGCCTCCAACTCTACCAGAAGAAATTCTATTGAGGTGATTTGAATAGGAGATGTGTCATTTGAAATCTTAAGTCACACAGGAGGTTTTCTATGAGTGGTCTCAAAGGGAAAGTTGCTATCGTGGGCATTGGGGAAGTTCCCACCGGAAGATTCCCGGATACGGCGGCTATCTATCACGCCATTGAATCGTCGAGGCTGGCCATTAAGGATGCAGGGATCAACAAAGATGAGATCGATTTCGTCATGCCCACGGCAGCGCTTTTTAGTCCTCAATTCAATACGGAACTTGTGACGTGCCGGATTGTGGAAGAACTTGGCTTAAAGAATGCAAAAACCAATTGTCAAATTTTTGCAGGTGGGTCGAGTGGGAGTTGCTTTATCAAATTGGGTGGAAGCCTTATCCTCGCGGGTGTGGCTAAAGTTATCTTATGTGTCCATGCCGAGAGGCTCGGGACGGGTGTGACCGCTCAGGGAGGAATCGATCTCTTCTCTACGGCAGGAATTTCCGCGGAATGGGAGGTTCCTTACGGGCAGCATTATTCTTCAATTGCTGCCCTTACCACAACCCGATATAAATACGAGACAGGCGCCACAGACGAACATATGGCAGCGGTTTGCGTTTCAAATCGGAAGTGGGCTGAGCTCAACCCCAACGCTTTTTTTAGAAACCCTCTTACCATTGAAGAGGTCTTATCCTCAAAAATGCTCTCCACACCCCTTCGGGCAAAACAGTCCAATATGCTTTTTGATGGCGGTTCGGCGTTCGTTCTTACCTCTGCAAAAAGGGCTAAGGACATCACGGACAGGCCGGTCTATGTGTTAGGAGAAGGTTCCCGTGTGACCCATTTCGTCTTTTCCCAGGAACCGGACATCACGCGTTACGGATGGGCGGATGCGGCCAAGGACGCATTTCAAGAGGCCTGCCTTACGCCCGGGGATATCGATATCGCAGAGATCTATGATTCCTATCCTATTTATCAAATCATCGCCTTGGAAGAGCTTGGTTTTTGCAAAAGGGGAGAAGCGGGAGAGATCTTCTTGAGAGGAGAGACCTGGCCAGGCGGGAGAATCCCAACGACGACCAACGGAGGAATGTTGTCCCAAGGCCATACGGGCGCAGGAGGGGGGGTTGCCCTTGTCGTCGAAGCCGCTCGGCAACTGATGGGGAAGGCAGGCGAAAGACAGGTGAAAGGGGCCCGTTTTGCGGTGGAGACCGGGGTGGGAGGGACCTACATGGATGCCCAGGTCACCCTCTTTGGAACAGAGATCCCATAAAGGGGAGGAACAATATGGAGATACCTAAAAAACCAGTTCCGATCGTCAATCCGTGGGCAAGGCCTTTTTGGAAGGCTGCCCGTGAAGGCAGGTTGATCATTCAACAATGCAGGGATTGTAAAAAATTTATCTTTTATCCAAGGATTGCTTGCATCCACTGTTCTTCTGACAATATAGAATGGGTGGAGGCTTCTGGAAAGGGAACCATCTATTCTTACACCGTTGTTGAAACCAATGCCCCTTCTGCTTTTATGAAGGATGTCCCCTATGTCATTGCCATTGTGAGACTGGAGGAAGGGGTTCAGATGTTAACCAATATTGTGGGGTGCGACCCCTATCAGGTCAGATGTGACATGCCTGTTCAAGTCACCTTTGACAAATTGGACGACGAATTCACCCTTCCGAAATTCAAACCGCTCACCCCTTCGAATGAATGCTGAGGAAAAGTGAGGTGCGAACAATGGAACACAGCAAATATGGAGATGACTTTGATGTAGGCGATATTTATACAACGGACCGAATCACCGTTACGGAGACGCATGTGGTGAATTGGGCAGGTCTGACCATGGATTATTATCCCCTTCACGTCGACGCGGTCTATGCGGCCCAGACGGTTTTCGGAGAAAGGTTGGTCCATGGACCGCTCGTCTTCGCCCTGGCCGTGGGCTTGGTCAGCAAGGCCGGATTTGCAGGGGACTCGGCCTTGGCCTGGATTGGGGTTGACAAGATGCGGATGCTTGCCCCCGTGAAAATGAGTGACACCCTCACCGTAGTAGTGGAGGTGATTGACAAACAGAAGACGAATAAGCCCGACAGAGGAATTCAGACCTGGCGGTACACCGTCAAAAACCAGCGGGATGAGACTGTGATGGTCTTCGATTACACGATGATGTTCCACATGCGGGTCTCACTGGGGGAAAAATGAAAAAGAGAATTATCACGGCAGCGATCACCGGAAGCATGGTCACTCCAACCATGTCCCCTTATCTTCCCATTACTCCAGAGCAGATTATCGACGAAATTCTTGCGGTGCATGAAGCGGGCGGGACGGTGTGCCATGTCCATGTCAGGGATCCGAAGACGGGTATGCCTGTAAGCGATGTGTCATTATTTCGAGAGATCGCCACTGTTGTAAAAAGAAAATGTGATATCGTCCTCTGCCTATCCACAGGCGGGGGTGCAGGGATGACAACAGAAGAGAGGGTGAGAGTGGTTACGGAATTAAAACCTGAACTTGCCTCCTTCAATGCAGGCTCCATCAATTTCGGGATCTTTCCTGCCTTCGAGAAGTGGAAGGAGTGGAAGTTTGAATGGGAACCGAAATATCTGAAGATGACCGAGGATTTTATATTTGCCAATACTTTCAAAACATTGCGTGAGTTCATGGAGGCTTTCAATCAAAGTAATACCAAGCCGGAGTTGGAAGCCTACGATGCCGGGATGATCAATAACATTGCCTATCTCATCTCCAAAGGATATCTCAAGAGACCCGTTTATGTCCAATTTGTCATGGGTGTTTTGGGTGGAATCACTCCGAGTCCCGAGAATCTGATGTTTATGATCGATTATGCAAGAAGATTGATCGGCGATTTTGAGTTCTCTGTCTGTGTGGCAGGGCAAGCTCAGTTTTCCATCTGCACACAATCGTTGATCGTAGGTGGTCATGCCCGTGTGGGTCTGGAAGATAATTTTTACTTATCCAGGGGGGTTTTAGCGAAAAGCAACGCAGAACATGTAGCAAAAATGATTCGTATTGCGAGGGAGCTTGGAATCGAACCCGCTACACCCGCTGAGGCAAGACAAATCCTTGGACTGAAAGGACTGGATAAAGTGAACTTCTGATCAAGTTGAATTCTCGAAGACGGAGGGACCCCAACATGAAACAACTAAGAGGTGTCTATGTGATCGGAGCTTATAGCACACAGTTTAAGAGATGGTTCGAAAAATCGCTGAAGGATCTGACTCGGGACACCTATTTGGCTGTTCTCGAGGATGCGGGAATGAAAAATGGAAAGGACATTGAATTTGCCTGGTTCTCCAATTGTGCCATGGGAACCCTGTGGGGTCAGGATCTCATCCGCGGTCATGTTTGCTTTGCCCCGCTGGTAGAGGAAGGCCTCTTTCCTGAACGGGTACCGTTGATCAATGTGGAAGGGGCATGTGCCAGCGCCTCCATGGCGTTTCAGGGTGCATGGAAAGATATCCTCAGCGGGACCTGTAATGTCTCCCTGGCCCTTGGCGTGGACAAGTTCTACCATCCGGATAAAGACAAAGTCCTGTTAGCCTATGAACAGGGGATCGATCTCGAAGAGAAGGGAAGGCTGATCAAAGAGTACAAAGTGGTGGCCTCAGAATGTGGAAGGGATTTTGAACAAGGCCCAGGCCATACCCTTTTTATGGACACCTATGCGCTGCAGGCATGCTGGCATATGTGGAAATGGGGAACCACTCGGGAACAGATTGCCATAGCCGCTTCGAAGAATCATTACCATGGTTCTCTAAATCCAAAGGCCCAGTATCAATTTGAGGTCCCTGTTGAGAAAGTGCTGTCAGATTATGAAGTCAGCTACCCATTGACCCGTTCGATGTGTGCTCCTATCGGGGATGGAGGGGCTGCAGCCATCCTCTGCTCAGAAGATTTCCTGAAAAGCCAGCCGCGTGAGGTACAAAAGCGAGCCGTAAAAGTATTAGCCTGCGTGATGTCTGCGGGGAAACATCGACCCATCGAAGAACCGAGCCTGAGCAAATGGGCCGCAGACCGGGCCTATCAAATGGCTCGAATCGGGCCTCAGGACATTGATGTCGCTGAGGTCCATGACGCCACTTCCTTCTGTGAAATCTATCAAGTTGAGATGATGGGATTCTGTCCCATTGGACAAGGCGGAAAATTTATTGAGTCAGGTGCAACGAAACTCGGAGCAAAGCTTCCCATCAACACCTCCGGTGGTCTGGTCTCCAAAGGACATCCGGTTGGAGCCACCGGTCTGTCCATGATTTACGAAATCGTGACTCAGCTTCGAGGAGAGGCGGGGCCAAGGCAGGTGCCCAATGCTAAAATCGGTCTTGTAGAAAATGGGGGCGGAGTCATTTCTGTTGAAGAATACGCCTGTGGCATCACCATACTCCAGAAGGCATAAGGAAGATAACATTCTTGAAAGGAGGAAGCAAGGATGATCAGTTTAACCATCAGTGATCTCTATGACCGTTGCGTCACTTTTTTTGGAAACAGGACGGCTATCAAGTATTACGAGAAGGCTTACACTTTCAAGGAAATGGGAGAAAATGCCAACCGTCTGGTCAACGCCCTTCAGTCGCTCGGGCTTAAGAAAGGAGACCGAATCGCCTTCCTGATGGCCAATTGTCCTGAATACGTCTTTTGTGAGCATGCAGTGGCCAAGATGGCCGGAATCCGTGTGCCTTTGGCTGTGCTTCTCAGTCCGAGCGATCACATTTTCATGATGAATCAATCAGAGTGTTTGGCATTAATTTACCACGAGAGGCTGGCTTCGAGAGTGAAGGAGATGATGCCCCATCTGACTACGGTCAAGCATTTTATCTGTATCAGTGAAGACACTTCATCCGTCATGCAAGGACACCTCCATTTACAGACCCTTCTCGGTCAATATCCCCCCATGGCAGAAAAAGTGGAGGTTGATCCTGAAGAGCTTGCCTCCATCTATTATACCGGTGGGACGACTGGAAAACCGAAGGGGGTCATGCTTTCCCATCGATCTTGGGCCTATACTTACCTCATTGAGATGCTTGAACTCGGTTTGGGTTGGAATGAAGTCTTTGCCTTTCCAACTCCCCTCACCCATGCGGGGGGCTGTCTGATGATACCTATTCTAATTCGAGGTGGGACCTGTGTGGTTTTAGACCATTTTGACCCAAAAATCTTCCTTGAAGCGGTTCAAAGGGAAAAAATCACTTCCACGTTTATTGTTCCGACGATGATCTACGTATTGCTGGATTATCCTGATCTGAAAAAATATAATGTCAGCAGTCTTCGAAATATCATCTATGGGGCTTCTGTCATTGCTACGGATCGATTGAAACAAGCTCTCAACACCTTCGGCCCTATTTTTACACAACTCTATGGCCAGACCGAGGCACCTATGATGTTCAGCGTGCTGTCTAGGGAAGAACATATCGTGCCGAATCCGGAGAGGGAAAAGATGATTTTGAGCTCCTGCGGTAGGCCGACCTTTCACGCTAACATAAGACTCCTGGGCGATAAAGGCCACGAAGTCAACACCGGGGAGAGCGGAGAAGTCGTCGTTCGTTGCACCAATACCATGAGCGGCTATTTCAAAAATCCAGAGGTGACGGCCGAAACCCTAAAGGACGGATGGCTCTATACCGGCGATATTGCTCGATTCGATGACGAGGGTTTTATGTACATTGTAGACCGCAAAAAGGATATGATCGTGAGCGGTGGGTTCAATATCTTTCCTCGTGAAATCGAGGACGTCCTCTTCGCCCATCCTTCTGTAAAGAATGCAGCAGTGATCGGTGTTCCCCATCCCAAATGGGGTGAAGAGGTGAAAGCGATTGTTGTGCTTCACGAAGGAGAATCGGCAACAGAAGAGGAATTGATCTCATTCGTCAAAGATCATAAAGGGAGCTTAATGACGCCAAAAACAGTAGAATTCTGGGACGCCATTCCTTTAACGAATCTGGGAAAAGTGGACAAGAAAGCGATGCGGGAAAAGTACTGGCACGGCCAAACTCGCAGGGTACACTAAAAGGCAACTCCAAAACCAGAGAACGCTAAGAAATTGAGCCTCGCCTTGAAAGGGCGAGGCTCTCTGTTTCAACTCCTTCGATTTACCTTATACCTGAACGACTGCCCCATCGCCCTGGGCTAATCCTCCGCAAATGGATGCTGTCCCTATTGCTCCTCCCTTTCTCCTTAATTCATGGGTAAGTGGCTTGGCTCCATTTGTTAAATGCCACGACCACAATGCG
>Ga0315296_10001051_pt1 | contig 24327 bp, 20 predicted proteins | sample YL17G14_18_MG_FD_203921 | JGI IMG/M metagenome (GOLD analysis project Ga0315296, IMG submission 203921) | Sediment microbial communities from Yellowstone Lake, YNP, Wyoming, USA - YL17G14_18 | ecosystem: Environmental > Aquatic > Freshwater > Lake > Sediment | place: USA: Wyoming | collected... | reverse complement strand
TGGCGGCGCGTAGGACAGAGAGATTCTTCGCTTCGCTCAGAATGATATAGGCGGCGGGCGTAGGCACGCCCGCCCTACAGGCACTCACAGCCGGGGGCGGCTGTGCCACACGGGATGACGAAGTAACAGGGGAGCCCGTCCCCGGGCTCCCCTGGTTTCTGATGCCGCGTCAGGGGCTGATCTCGGAGGACCTATTGAAGGAGGGATGCCAGCACGCGGGCGGCTTGCTGAGCGCGCAGGCGCACCATGCCAGCGGTCGTCCGGTTGTCAAAAATCGCTACCAGCAGAGCAACGTCACCCACCCGGACCATCTGAACATGGTTTTGCTGCCCTTCTTGCATGAAAAAGTCGAACTGCTGCTCTCCGATGATCCTTGCAATCTCGCCGGTGGAGGCGAAGGTGGCAGCGGCCAGAGCGCAGAGGCTGTCAATGTCCAAGTCATCGAGAAAGCCCTGCCGGTGCAGGGCGGTGCCGTCCATGCCTACGATGATCACGCAGGTGGCATCTGACTCGCGCAGGAAATGGTGGCACAGCATGGCCATGCGCTCGTAGGCTGTCGTTTCGACTGCCAGATCACGGTGCTGCATGTTGCTCCTCGACCCCCGCTGCCGCGATCGCAGCGGCCGCTTGTTCTACTGCTATCTGCACCGGCCCGAGAGCGCACGCGCCATCGGCCGCTGCCAGCAGGACGCCCTGGGGTATGGACTTGGCAACGACCTTGCCCTGCTCCCATTCGAGACTGGCTGACAGAGCGTCGCCGCAGCCGCAAGCCTGCGCCAGGGCTGCGAAGCCCTGGAATGCGCGCAACGCGTGCTGCCACATCTCTTGGTCCTGCAACGCAGTGCTTGCGTGGCTGGCAATCAACAACCCGTCGTGCGCCAGCACTGCGCTGCCGAGCAGCCCTGGCGTCTTATTCAGTTCGGTGAGGACCTCTTTCATATCTTAGCGCTTCACCAGGGCGGCCAGAACGCGCTGCGCCCCTGCGTGTATCGCTTCCATCACTCTACCCGGGCGCACGCGAGCGGATAACTTCGCGATCAGCACTCCGGCGGTGTCGGCTTCCACGACCAGTTGTCCGTGCGGTGCGGCGACGAGGGCGCGCACCGGGCGGCCAGCAGCCGGCCATACCTGCTGCCAGGCAGCCATGGCCGATGCGGCCCGCGCGCCCGCTTGTGCATCGCTGCTTTCTCCCTGTCCTACGCTGCCGTCAATCGGCAGGCCTTGCGGATCTATGAGAATGGCTCCGACAACGCCAGCGATGGCCCGAATGGCCTCGATTTCTGCAGCCGGGTCATGAGAGGCCGCGGCGGGCGGTGCTATCGTCTTGACAGTCGCTTGCGCCGCTGGCTCAGACGGAATCTGGAGAAGGCTCGCCTCCCGCAGCACCGCCTGGGCAGTTGAGTCATGGGGATTGAAAAAGAGGGCTTCCCTGGCCTGCCTCTCGGCGTCGTCGCGCAGGCCCTGCATCAGATAGACTCTGGCAAGAAGGGACAGCACTACGGCGTTCATGGGATCGTGCCTGGCTGCCGCCTTGAGTGTCTCTTCCGCGTCCTCCAGGTCGCCCAGATCAATACGGATGCGCGCCAGCACCAGCAGCGCTGACACGTAATCGGGCCACCTCACCAGCACCTGTTGGCAGGTCTCGATTGCGTCATCGAGCGACCCGTTCAAGCGCTGTTTTTCCGCCCGCTCCACCAGAGAAGGAGTGACGTGGCGGCTCAGCAGAGAGGTGCCATGCAAGCCGTAGGTTGTGGTCTCCAATGGCTGCTCCGGGACAAGAGATACCAGCCGTGGGGCAAGGGAACCTGCCCGTCGGATATATTCCACAAACTCACGGCGATTTGAGCACCAGGCTAGTAGTTAGAGAACAGCCTGCCCCAGTCTGTGCGCTCAAAGCGCCGGATCCTGGCCCGGCCCACGGTGGGATACCAGAGCCAGTCGTGGTAGATATTCGAGGCCAGCGGGGCCCAGAAAAATAGCGGGGAATGCAGCAAGAGGCCCTCCAGCGGCCTCAGCGGCCCCTTGCGGATCATCTGGTCCCCCCAGATCACCAGGCTGCGCCTGGCGCGAAATCCCATGTTGATCCCCGATATGTCCGCGCCAATCACGCCGATCTTGCCCAGATCGGCAGTTCCAAGCCCCATCTCGTGGGCCATGCGCAGATAGGGTATTTGGAGCGGGTCGAACCCCATCATCTTCGCGGCCACCGCGTCCAGTGCCACCGAATCCGCGCTGGCCAGCAGAAGGTTGCCCACCCGCGGAACCATCGTTCGAGGCCCTGCCCCGTCGCCGCACACTGTCCCGTCCATCACGGCGAAGACGTTCGGGTGCAGTTCCTTCTGCATCATCAGCAGGTCAACGAGCACCTCGTGGATGTGCTTGTGCCCGTAGTGGCGCACCTCCTTGAGCAGGCCGCCGAAGGCGTTCTTGACCGCCCCGGTGGTGGTCGTGTGGCCATGGGTCTTCATTGTCGGCAGGTGCAGAATGTCCTTGCCGATGAACAACTCGGGGATTTCGACCTCGGGCCCGAAGAGTCTGTCAACGACCAGCAGCGGGGACTTGAAGCGATAGCGAACCCATTTTGCCTCGGGCAGGGCGGTGAAAGTCAGGCCGAGCCTATCGAGCACGGGCAGCCACTTGTTGTTGCGCGCCCCTGCCCAGGGGTCTGTAACCACGGTCTTGTTTTCGACCGGCCACAGCCTGTCCCCGCGGAAGCCGTCCTGGAAGAGGGTGCGCAAGACCCCATCGAGTTGCCACGGCTGCGTGGAACATGCCGGGAAGTAGCGAGTCCAGGATAAGTTGAGTTTGATGATCAGGTCGCGTTCGGGCGACAGCGCGTCGGTGTAGCCCGCCAGGCGCATCACGCGGGCGTAGTCGTCGAGCACCGTTTCCGGTGAGGTCTTGACTACTGCGACAAGCGCCTGGGGCTGCTCTTGCTCCATTTGTGCCACTAGAGGTTATTCCTTGAGGGCGCGCGCTGCAAACGCCTGCGCCAACAGGGCGCGGGGTCTCCGGACCCCGCGGCAACGCGGCTTCAGGAGAAGCCGCGCCCGCTCACGTCAGAGGTAGATGATAAGCACAACCGCCGCCAGCCAGAGGGCCACGTCCACGAGCATCGGTATATCGGTGAGCAGCACTTTGTCCGGCTGGTCCCCCTGTTCGGCACGGTGCACCAGGTAGAGATAGCGGTAAATCCCGAAAAGGACGAAGGGGACAGTATAGACCAGGTTGTGGGTGTGGAACTTCTCGACGGTTTCGGGCCAGAGAGCGTAGAGGCAGTAGCAGACGACGGTCGAGGCGGTTACCACCGAGATCATCTGATCCAGCAGGTAGGGCGTATAGTGCGACAGGGCAGCGCGGTGGGCGACAGCCTGATCGGTCATGAGCACCAGTTCGTGGCGGCGCTTGCTGAGCGTCAGGAATAGAGAGAGCAGCATGGTGCAGACGAGGAGCCATGGGGAAACCGCGACATTTACCGCCTCTGCTCCCGCCGCCGCCCTTATCACGAATCCCGCCGCGACCGCGAAGACGTCTAGGATCGGGACAGCCTTGAGCCAGCGGCTGTAGAATATTCCGAGCAAGACGTAGCAGGTGGCGAGAAAGAAGAACGGCCGACTCACAAGCGCGCTGGCAGCCAGGCCAGCCATGACCAAGACCGAGGCAACTGCAAGTGCGACAGCAGGTGAGAGGCGCCCCGAGGCGATGGGACGGTTGCGCTTCAGAGGGTGCTGCCGGTCGCGCTCGGCATCGCACAGATCGTTGAAAAGGTAAGTGCTGCTGGAAAGCGCGCAGAAGATTACGAACGCGCCGAGTGCGATCACCGCGGCGTGCGGCTCGCGCAGTTTCTCGCCGAATACCAACCCGGCGAAAACCACGCCGTTCTTCACCCACTGCCTGGGCCGCATCGCTTCGATCAGCGCCGCGCAACCGCTCGTCATGCTGTGCTGGGCCTCACCATTGGGATAGTTCCTTGTTGGCCTCGTCTTCGGTGATGAAGCCGAAATAGCGGCCGGGCCAGTATGCGTCCAGGTAATCGGCGCTGCCCGTCTCCTCGGTTGTCACGCCCGGGCCGATGAGCACCAGGTTTGCGCTTTTCCATTTCTCGCCAGTGTCGCTCTCGAACAGGCCGGCGGGGGTGGCGGCATAGAACCCTCCGCCGGTCACGAATATCCCACTGGCGCGCGGGATTTCGAGGCCGTCGTTACAGGCTTTCCAGGTGTCGCCCGCATCGCGGCTGCAGAAAACGCCTGCGGACGTGGCGGCGAACAAGGTATTGGACTCCGACGGATGAGAAGCAATGCCCTCGATGCGCCCTCTCAGGCCCATGCCGACCGCCTTTGTGTAGGATTGAATGTAGGCCCACAGTCCATCGCCCACGATTGCGGTCCACGTTTTTCCGCCGTCCAGCGTTCGCCACAGGCCCACGAAGTCCACGCCGCTCTCGTAAATGCGCACTGCCGCGTAGATGGTGTCGTGCGCCGGTGCGCTCAGCCAGAGGGTCTGGCTTGCGTCACCCGAATACGGCAGTTCGCCCAGCAACTGCCATTCCGCCGCGCCGCGCTTTGCATAGATCCTGTCCTCGCGCTCTGTCAGGAAAATTGGGTCCTTTCCAGGCACCAGGCACATGGTTCCCGGCCCAATCGCCTCCGCGGCCAGGTGCCACCTCTCGCCGATATCCTCGTCGCCCAGGTCGAGGCTGCGCCACACGCCTGCTTCGGTGATGGCATACATGCGATTGGGGGAAGCAGCGTCTGCGATCACCAGCGAAGCATTGCCCGACAGGACAAGTTCCCAGCGAGTGCCTCCGTTCGTGCTGCGATACACGCCGCGATCTGTTGCGACGAAAACAATCCTCATTCGCGGAATGGACGCTGCGACGCTGCGCACGCGAGCCCCGGCCAGCACGGCGCTGATGTCCTCCCATGTCTTGTCTCCATCGAGAGAACGATAAAGCGAGCCCTGCTGGTCTGCCGCATAGATGACCGCCGGGTCTTCGGGCGCGGCGTCAATCGAGGCGATCTCGCGGCTCATCCATCCGTCGAGGGAATACGGGTTGTTCTTCCATTCATATTCATTGTCGAGCGGGCGCTCGTACATGGGCAGGGGCTCCTCTGCGAGCCCGCCGACCTTCTTGACCTCGGGCCGGATGCTGTTCATCTTCGGCCGGAATATCTTGTCGGTCGGGTAGTCGCGCAGGTTCTGAATTGCGGCCTGCAGGCGCTGCTCATCGCGCTGGCCCGAGATGGCGCAATGCATGAAAGTGTAGTAGGCCTGGCGGTCGTCCTTGTTGCTTTCCCAGATCGCCTCAAGAACCGCGCGATAGAAGCGCAGCAGTTCAGGGTCCTTTTCCATGCGGAACATGTTGTCCAGGTCGCCCAGCACATGTTCGGTATCATCGAATTCAGTGCGGCGGGGCGCTGCAGGGAAGGTGGTGCGCTTGCGGTAGCCGTATTGGTCGACGAGTTTCTGGTAGGCCCGGTTGAATTTCTCGTCGCCGGTAATGTGATAGGCGATCTTCAGGCAGGAAGTTACCATGATCGTGCGCAGGTCCGGGGTCTTCCCGTCGGTGGTGCCGATGAATGGCTCTCGGCTGCCGTATTCGTCGAAGATGTTCATGTCGTTATCAACGATGTAACTCAAGAGCGCGTGCATATCGCGCTTCATCATTTCCTTCTGCTTGTCGTCGGCGGCCAGATCATAGTAGGCCCCGTAGCCGTGAATCACGTCATCGTAGTTGTGATGGCTTGGGCTTCCGCGCCAGCGCCAGTCCTTCCACTTGCCCGCCCCCTGGTGCCAGAAGCGGGAAGTTGAGGCCCCATCTCGCTCCTCATACGATGGGCCGTGGCCGCGCAGATAGCCGCGCGCCAGAAAGCCCGGAATGCCGGTCATTTCCTGCAGGCGATGCAGAGCCTGCAAAATCTCGTCGCAGTGCCTGCGCACGGATTCGTCTCTAGTAAAGGCATAGCGATACGCCTGGCCAGCCAGGTAGTTGCCCGTCCAGGAACTCGAATGGGCGACATTGGAGCGCCCTGCAGTGGTTTGGTCGGGGGGGCTGCCGTCGGGGGGCAGCGCGACGATCGAGGGATACAGCCCTTCGATCCAGTGGTTGCGAAGGACGTTTTCCTCGAACAGCAGCGCCTTCTTGTGCAGCGACATGCGCCAGGAGTTAGCCATTGCAGCGCCCGCGAACAGTATGCAGGGAAACACGACAAGAAGAATCGAGAGTTTCATGGCCTGTTTTCACCGGGCAGATACTTTGGCGAGGGGAGTCGTTTCCCTGCTCAAGCAGGTGCCTGGGAGGTGGGCCAGAAGACTAGCAACGCGGGTGGGAGATGAACAGCCAGGGCCTTGAGCAGATCATCAGGTCCCATCCCAGCGCGCGGGAGGGAGCGGTTGCGCCGCGCTGCGCCCACTTTGGCACGTGCGGGGGCTGCGACTTGCAGGACGTTTCCCACAGCGCCCAACTGGATGGCAAGACGACGCTGGTTTCCGAGATGCTGCGAGCCTACGAGGGGCTCGAGGCCGTACCCGTCCAGCGAGCGCTGGGGCCGACGACCGCCTGGGAATACCGCAACAAGATAGAGATGACTTTCGGCGCGGGGCCTGAGGGCGTTACTTTGGGTTTTGCGCCCAAGCGGAAGTTTCACGCGGTGGTCAATGTGCTCGAATGCCAGATAACGCCGCGCAGGCTTGTGGACGTGGCGGCGGCCGTCAGGGAATTCGCGCGCGAGCATGACCTGCCCGCCTATGACAACCGGACGCATGAGGGGCTGCTCCGCAACCTCGTGATCAGGGAGGGCCGCAGAACGGGAGACCTGGTGGTCAATCTCGTCTGCGCCTCTGCCGACTGGCCGCGCGAGGAATTCGCTGCTGCCATGCAGCAGTTCCGGCCCACCGGCGTGATGTGGACGCTCAACCGCCAGGTCAGCAACGCGGTGAAGTTCGACGCGGTGGAAGTATTGCAGGGCAGCGAGAAGGTGAGCGAGCGGATAATGGGGCTGACGCTCTCGTTTTCTCCGCAGTCCTTTTTTCAGACCAATACGGTGATGGCAGAGATCATGTGCCGCGCAGTCGTGCAGGCTGCCGGCGAGGGCGAAGAAAGAGCGCTGGATGCATATTGCGGAGTGGGCACCTTCTCATTGCTGCTGTCGCGTACCTGGGCGAGCGTGGCCGGGGTGGAGATCGTGGAGCAGGCGATCGCAGATGCGATAGCGAACGCCGAGCGCAACTCGGTTCGCAACGCGGCGTTCGTCTGCCGCGCGGCCGAGGATTACCAGTGGAGCGCAGGCCAGTTCGCGCTCGTGGTCCTCGACCCGCCGCGCGCGGGGTGCCATACCAGGGTGATTCGCAGGCTGCTGGAAAACAGGCCGCGCGCGGTCATCTGCGTGTCGTGCAACGCGGCGTCGCTCGCTGCTGACCTGGCGCGGCTGCAGGAAGGCTATATCGTCGAGAGCGTGCAGCCGATTGACATGTTTCCGCAGACCGTCCACGTCGAGTGCGTCGCCGTGCTTTCTGCGAAATGAGGCGCTGATGCCCGACTACCCGGTGATAATACGCGACCTTCCCGAGCAGGAAAGGCCCAGGGAGCGGCTGGCGAAGCACGGGCCGTCGAGCCTGTCGAATGCGGAACTGGTGGCGATCCTGCTGCGAACCGGCAGCGCAAGGCAGTCTGCCATCGCGCTCGCCGAGCGGCTGCTGGCGGAGTTCGGCGGCCTGCGCGGAATCGCGACCGCGAGCGTCGAGCGCCTTTCGAAAGTAACAGGAATGGGCCTTGCCAAGGCGGCCCAGGTCAAGGCCGCCTTCGAACTGGGCAAGCGCCTGGCAGTGGAACCGAAGGAGGAGAAACCTGTCATCTCCCGCCCGCAAGATGTGGTTGACCTGGTGCGGGAAGACCTGCGCCACAAGGACAAGGAGCATTTCATCGTCCTTCTGCTCGACGTTCGCAACCGGGTTCTCAGGATCAGCACCGTGTCCGTGGGTTCGCTCACCGCGAATATAGCGCACCCGCGAGAAGTGTTCCGCGAGGCGATTGACCAGGGTGCGGCTGCGATCATCGTGGTCCACAACCACCCCAGCGGCGATCCCTCGTCCAGCAAGGAGGATCGCCTTCTCACCAAGCGCCTGAAGGAATCGGGCGAGATAATCGGAATTCCTCTCCTCGATCACGTAATCATCGGAGGGTCGGAATTTGCCAGCCTGAAGGAACAGGGGCTGGTCTAGAGCCCGTCCGAAGAACGAGAGTGTGACGAGAATGTCATTCTGAATCCGCCGACTGGCGGATGAAGAATCTCACTCTGATCAGCCCTTTGGATGCCTTGCGAAGCCTGTGGGGACAGAAATGGGATTCTTCGTCCCGATCCGTCCGCCGGTTGGCGGACTGGCGGATCGGGACTCAGAATGACAGTTGGTCGCTTTTGGGATAGACGCTTCGCAGATCACGACCAGGAGGTGGAAAAGATGAGTGAGCGCGGGGTAACGCGGAGAGATGTTCTGAGGTTGGGGCTGGGGGCGGCTGCTGCGGCGGCCTTCGGCGGCAGCGTCCTGGGGCAGGAGTCCCGCGAGATACGCTGCGGGTTCATCGGAGTTGGGGGTCGCGGAACGGCCCTGCTTCGCGAGACGCTCAAGATCAGCAACATATCGGTGGCCGCGATCTGCGACATAAATGTTGATCATCTGAATCGCGGCCTGGGCATGGTGCAAGAGGCGCGTGGAACCAAGCCCGAGGGCTATTCAGCCGGACCACATGATTATCGCCACCTCCTGGAGCGGAAGGACCTCGAAGCGGTCGTGATCGCGACGCCCTGCAATTGGCACGCGCCCATGTATCTGGACGCCATCGCTGCGGGCAAGCACATGTACGGCGAAAAACCGATGTGCATCGCGGTGAAGGAGGCGGACGACATCGTGAGGGCGGCTCGCGCCGCGCCCAAGTTGGTCGTGCAGATCGGCTTTCAAAGGCGCGCCAATCCTCGTTACCAGGAAGCCATTTCCCTCATCCGGCTGGGCGAGATCGGGGAACTGCTCGAGGGTCGCGTGGCCTGGCTGAACTCGTGGGGGCCGCTGCGGGGCTGGTTTTCGAAGAGAGCCGAGTCGGGCGATTGGGTCATCGAGCAGGCCTGCCACACCTGGGACGTTCTCAACTGGCTCACCGCCTCTCACCCGGTGCGCGCCTATGCGCTGGGCCGGGCGGACATCTACAATGCCGAGGAGCCCGGGCGCGATGTGAACGACTACTACGCCGCGATCCTGGAATACCCGGGGCGGTTCATAGTCATCGCAGCGCACTCGTGGGTTTGCCCGGAGGACGGCGCATTCACCGGCGTCTATGAGCGCGTGGTCGGCCGCAAGGGCGGATGCGACCTGGGGGGCGGAAAGTTTGTCTATCGAGAGAAGGGCAAACAGCCGCGCGTTGTAGGGCAGGGCGTGAACGATACGGCGGAGTCTTTGCGCGCGTTCTTTGAGAGCGTCGCGAACGGAACGCGGCCGATCAGCGGCGTGATCAACGGAAGAGATGCGACGCTTGTCGGCCTGATGATCCGCAAGGCATATGACGAGCGCCGCGTGGTCACCTGGGAGGAAATTGTCAGATCCACGTAGCCGCGGGCTTCAGCCCGCGCCGATGAACCGCCCGCACCCTGAAGGGTGCGGCTACAAAACTGGTTCGGGAGGTGGCGAGTGTCGCTAACGAGACGCGAGTTCCTCGAAAGTGCCGCTCTAGCAGCGGGCGGGATGGTGCTGGCGATGAACGCTGGGCGCGGCGATGCAGCAGGCGGACGTTCGGGCGACCCCTTACGCATTGCGATGTGCGACTGGAACCTGGGCAAGACCTGCCAGGTGCAGGCACTGGAACTTGCGCGCTCAATCGGGCTGGACGGAGTTGAAGCGAGCGTGTGTTTTCCCGGCCCCGGGCAACACCTGCGCGACCCGAAGGTGCAGCGCGAATACCTTGCCGCCGCAAAGAAATACAGCATCGCGATTCCATCCCTTGCGCTCGGCATTCTCAACGGGGTGCCCCTGGCATCCGAACCCAAGGCCGCGATCTGGCTCGCGGACGCCATCGAGGTGGCGCGCAATCTGGGCGTGAAGGCCATGCTGCTGGCCTTCTTCGGGCGCGGGGAACTGAAGATTGACGACGAACGGGCCATGACGCGCCTTGTGGACGTGCTCCGGGAAGCAGCCCCGCGCGCCGAGAAAGCGGGTGTGATCCTGGGCCTCGAGAACACGCTCAGCGCCGAGGAGAATATCCTGATATTGCAGCGCGTGGCTTCGCCGGCGGTGCAAGTATATTACGACCCCAAGAACTCGGCCGACAGAGGGCGCGACGTGCCGAAGGAAATCAGGATGCTGGGCGACCGGATCTGCCAGGTGCACGTCAAAAACGGGAACCTGCTGCTCAGCCAGCCCTCCAACGTTGACTTTGCAGCCTGCGGCCGGGCGCTGCGCGAGATCGGCTACAAGGGCTGGTATGTCCTGGAGACAGCAAGCCCGAAGGACTTGATCTCCGATACGCGCGCGAACATCGCCTACGTTCGCAAGACGTTCGCCTGAAGGCGCACGCCGGGGAGAAACGCGAAATGACGAAGAAGATAGTTGGCGCGATAGTCTGAGCCCTCATCGTAGCGGCCGGTCTGGCCGCGCTGATTTTCCTCCTGCGCAGGTGAGCGAACGCTGACCCTGCACACGAAACGTAGGGGCGGTTCGTTCGGCTCTGCTCGGGACAGGTCGCGAAGCGCCCCTACATGTCATCCTGCGTCCGGCTGCAGTGGGGACAAGGGATCCCGTTTTTCAGTGAGATTCTTCGTCCGCCGGCTGGCGGACTCAGAATGACACGGAAGTGCGAGGGGCGCCTTGTGATCTGGCGTCTTGTAGGGGCACGGCCTGCCGTGCCCCTGCGCGCTAGAGATGGGCTTGCGCTGTCTGGCGCAGGCGTTCATACAGCAGCAGGGCGCAGGCCACGCTGACGTTGAGCGAGGAGATACGGCCGACCATCGGTATGCGCACCAACTCATCGCAGGCATTTGCCAGCGGCCCTTTCAGTCCCGCGTGTTCGCCCCCGAGGACGAAACCCACGGGGCCGGTGAGATCGCAATCCCAGAATGACTTCTCGGCCGCCGCGTCCGCGCCGATAAGACGAATGCCCTTGCGCCGCAGCACTGCAGCGACGTGTGTCAGGCTCTGCGCAATCACGGGCACATACTCGGCCGCTCCCATCGCGATGCGTGCCGCCTCAGCCAGGCTGGGAAAGTTGTGGGTGGGCACAATGATCGCGTCCAAGCCCGTCGCCTCTGCGGTGCGCAGAATTGCGCCCAGGTTCTGGCTGTGCGCGATCTCGCGCAGCAAGAGCAGGTGGGGGTCTTTGCGCTCTCGCTCGCACCGCTCAAGGACATCCTGCAGGCGCACCGGAGCGGCAGCAGACACGAGCGCGACCACGCCCTGGTGCTGCGCACCCGAGACCATCAGGTCGAGTTCTCGCCGCGCGCTGCGTGCGACCGTAACGCCTCGGCTTTCGCAAAGGGCAACCAGTTCGCGCACGCGCTCGTCCCGCAGCGATGCGCCCTCATCGAGGACAACGCGCTGGATCCCGCGTCCTGCGCGCACGGCCTCCAGCACCGCATTGCGCCCGTAAAGCGCAACGCTCTCGGCTTCTTGCCGCTTCACAGCCTTCGGCTTCTGCCATCAGAATGCCTCATCCTGCCAGGTTTTCTGAAGTCAACCGCAGAATGGGACCTCCAGTGAGAGCACGCTGTCTTGCACTGCTGGTGCTGGTTTGCGCGGCAACCGCCGGGCGGCTGCAGGCCGCCGAACCCGGCCTCGCCGTTCGCCTGTGGACCAGCGACAGCGAAATGGGCGAGCCCCGCGACCGCTTCCTGCCCGGGCACGAGGTATTCGTCTGCGCTGCTGTTTCCGCAAGCGGAATGCCTGCCAAGGCGCGGGTGCGAATCTCGCTGTCGCTGGAGAACCCGCGCGGCTGGCGCGCGGAACTGAAGCCGGACACTGATGCCACCGTCAAGAAACTCGAATCGGCGTATTGCCGCTCATATTCTTTCAGCGAGGCGCTGCCTGCGCGAATGTGCGGGAGATACGATGCGGTGGCGCATGTCGAATGTGGAGATGCGCCTGCGGTTGATACCGGCGCGCGCTTCTCGATCGAGCCGCCCGTCGTGCTCGAGAAGGCATGGGTGGATCGCCTTCGCATCGCACTGCCCAGGCCGGGAAGCAATCGCCTGGTTGTCGGCCAGAATTTCTACTTTCATGCGCGTCATGTGGTCAGCGACCTCGTTGATCCCAAGGAGGCGCGCCTGACTGTCGAATGGAGCGCTCTGAGCGGCGAGAAGTTGATTCCGCTGTCGGCTTCGATCACCAAGGGACTCGACGGCGATCCCGAGGAGCGAACGCTCACGCGCGCACTGTCCGAACAACCGCCCAGCGGCAATATGGCGGGCAATTTCACATTGAAATGCATCGCGAGGCTGGGACAGTTTTCCAGCGAGCCGCTGTCCACTCCGTTCGTCATCCTCAGCCGGTCCCTGCCTGCGCCGGATCAGGCGTTCACATCGCTGATCGCAGTTGTCGCGAAGCCGGTGCTGGTGCGTCCGGGCAAGAGCGTTACATTGGTTGCGAAATATAGGGTCTGGGGCTTGCCCGCTGGCGAGCGGGTGACCATTATCGAGCGGCCTCTTGTGTGCGCTGGCGGGCGAGACTGGGCGCTGCCCATGCGCTCGGTCGAGAGGGCCAACGGATTCTACGTTTCGTGGCTCAAGTTCGCTGTTCCGGCCGAAGCACCGGCTGGCGTTTACTCTTACGAGTTCGCCCTCCTTTCGCCCCGGCGAGCCCTTTGCAGCGGAAAATCATCGTTCAGCGTGCAGCCGCTCATAATCAAATGTTCGAACCTTTCGGTCTGGCCTCCGAAGGCCAAGCCCGGCGAACAGGTAACGTTCGCCTTCCGCTTCGATGTGCAGGGCCTTGTTGAGGGGGAATCCGTGCCCGTGGAACGCGTGGTATCAATCAAAGGCCCGCGCAGCATGACCTTGAGGCGAGAGGGCTGGCTGTGCCATGTCCCAGGGGCTGTTTACCGCACCAGGTTGCTGGTCATGGTCCCGAACGGCTGGCCTGCCGGCAAATACGAGGTTACCGCCCTGGTAACATGCCCCGACGCCAGCACCACCGAGACCGCCGGCTCCTTCGAGATCAGCGCGAACTCGTGACCTGCTGCCAGGCTACGGCACACGGCGGGCGGTCGAGTTCCACTATCTGGGTCACAGGAGGAAAGTGATCGCGTTGAGCCGCGTGAACTTGAGGGCTCGTTGTGCATCTTCATAGGTAGAGCACTGCGGCGAATGAGCAACTGCACCGAGCTGGTAGGCAGGGCCCGGCGCGGAGACCTGACGGCGCTCGATGAACTTGTGCGATGCCACTACAGCATGATCTGGCGGATCGCGCGTCAGTTCGCACACACTCGAGAGGACGCCGATGATCTCGCGCAGGAGGCGTTCGTCGTCGCCTGCGAGCGGCTTCACACGCTCGCCGAGCCAGATCGGTTTGGCCCTTGGCTGGCGGCGATCGCTCGCAATCTCGGGAGAATGTGGCTGCGGCGGCATCTGGCCCAACCCGCGCTGCTTTCACTCGACGGTGACGGGCCTGCCGTGTCGGCAGCACTCGAAGGCCCGTCTGCACAAGCCACTTGCGAATTGGCCTCGCGCGAGGCCATCCGGCACGCAGTTGCGGGCGCCCTCGCTGCTCTCAGGCCAGGGCACCGTCAGGCGCTTCGCCTTCACTATCTGCTGGGGTACGACTACGCCGAGACCGCCGCTCTGCTCGACATTCCCATCGCCGCGGTACGCGGTCGCCTGCACCGTGCCCGCAGCGCACTGCGAAAGGAGTTGCGAGAAATGGTATCCGCACCTGTGACAGAATGGCAACTGGACGAACGGGACCTTGGCGCACTGCGGACTGCAGCCAACTTCGCCTCGACATCAGCGGATCCCAGGCACAGCCCAATCACTGGGATCCTAGTGGCGGATGGAGCGCGGCTCATCTCCAGCGACATGCGTCGCCTGTTCCACTATGCTTCTCCGTCGTTCAGGGGAATCCCATCAGTGGTGATTCATGCCGACCTGGCACGTACCCTGAGGGATCGCTATCCGAGGGCGCGTCGCGCGCGCCTCACACTGGGCGAAGATGAGGCCATCTTGCGCCTGGACGAAGGCGAGCATATACGCGCCTCCATTGTGGATTCTCGCTACCCCGCCTGGGAGAAAGTAGTTCCTGATTCTTGGGCAATGCGGGCCACGGCAACCGTGGGCGACTGGCTGACCTCGTTGGAGTTTCTGGCGCGACAACGCGAGACCGCAGTTGCAGGGCAGCCCGAGGCGCCGGAGCGGCTGCGCGTTCTGATTGTGCTGTCACCGCAAGAAGGGACCATCGGCTTGCGTCTCGGCGCTGAACCGCCGCCGGGCCTCCGCGTTTCCTTCGAGGCGAGCGTATCCTTCGCGGCCACGTTCGAGGGCAGCGACGAAGAAACGGTGATCGCAGCGAATGCGAGATATGTCGAGGAGGCCGTACGCGCTCTTGGGCTGCAGCCCGACGCGCAGATCGAGTTTGCCGCTAATCTGCACCCTCAGCCATTCCTCTTGAAGCCGGCGGGTGCTGAGAGCGTCTTCGTGATCACGATGCCGATGCAACGCCCGTCGGACGTAATGCCCCGCGCGCGATGACGACCGGCCCGCGCTCCCTGCCTGGCACTGGCAGACCTGGCATCCCACTGTGGGGTGCGACTGCACCGCCCTACTGGCTTGTGGCGCCGGGGTCGGATGGCAGGGGGGCGAAGGGCGCTCGTCCTTACTTTGCACGGCGTGCGTTCCCTGTCTTTGTGAACTTGAGCGACCAGGCCATCGGGCCGGTGCGCATCGGGCGCAAGGTAACCCGCAGCAGGCTGCCCTGCGCTCTGACCGCTGCCCCACGGCACCAGGCCACCCGGAATCCGCCCGGCATCCACACCGTTATCGTGTGCGTCGCCCCCTTGATCCCATTTGCGCTGCCCCTCAAAACCATCCGCCTCGCATCCCAACGCACGTCGCGCAGAAGGATTGCGCCCTGGGTTACGTGCCGGTCGGTCGAGATGACCTGCGGCCTGCCAAGATTCCGCCTGATGCATAACAGGCGCACGCTGCGGGGAGGAATCCTGACCCGGACGCTTCCGCGATGCGAGCCCAGGTATTGCTGGCTCCAGAACTCGAACACGTGGTACTCGCGTTTACTGTCGAGCCCCAGTTCGACGAAGGAGATCGGAATCGAGATTAGCAGTTCCCGCTTCTGGTCATCCTTGTCCAGCCCCCAGTTGAAGACGCCCACGACGTGCCATTTTTCCCAGGGCCTCTCGACCGCCAGGTCCCAGATATTCGGCACCTCGCTCCTGAAAAGGTCAACCGGGCGGGCGGCGCGCGGATAGACGGGGATCACCTTGCGATAGGCGTCAATCTGCCAGGGCTGCATCTCGATGAAAGCATCGCCCATTTTCGCCGCGCCCCCGCTGAGCGCCGTGCCCGTCGCGCGGACGATGGCCTCGTTTTTCGTCTGCGGCGGGCGCATCTGTATCGCGTCGGCGTGGTTGATCCAGATGCGCCCCTGCATCCAATACCGGCGAGCCACGGCTCGCAGGGCTGGCACTGTCCCCCTTCCCCCGGCGCCGGCCCACGTATGGGCCCGCGGCCCTTCATGTTCGAGCAGCCACCAGCCCGGCCATGAATCCCACGAGGTCCTCATGCACTCCGCCAGGCCGTAGCAGACCCCCTTGGCAGAGGTTTCCGACATCACGCACCCGCGCGGCAGCACCGACCGGATGGCCTTCAGCGCGGCGCGGTAGGCCTCCACGTTCGTCATGTTCGAGCGATAGTGAGTCCCCAGCAGCGCGTAGTAAGTGAAATCGGGCTTCAACCACCCGTTGAAACCCCAGCGATTCACCAGCGTATGCGTGAGTTCCCTTATCCACTGCCGCACCTCGGGCCTCGAAACATCGAGAACGAGGTCTTTATCAACCATGCTCTTGCCCTCGGGGCTGACCGGCAGCAGCCAGCCGGGATGTTTCACGGCCACCTCGGAGCCAGGGGCCGCCGTGCAGGGGGCATACCAGATGCCCGGCTTCAACCCGCGCGCTCTTATCTGCTGCGCGAGCCAGGCCATGCCATGCGGAAAGCGCTTCGCATCGGCGCGCCACGTTCCCCGCGCAACCTGCCAGGCATCATCAACCTGGAAATACTCGAGCCCCCAGTCGCGGAACTTGCGCGCCGCGACATCCAGGTTCTTTATGAAGAGATCCTCGTTGATGTTTCGCCCGTAGGAATACCAGTAATTCCAACCTGTCGGGACCGGACCTTTCCAGGGGCGGATGGCCAGATAGCGCGCGATCTGGTCGCCGTATTCCTCCAGGGCCTGGAAAGGGGTCTTTGCGAGGCCGTCAACCATGAACGCCTCGGATTGCTCGCTCTTGCCCCGCGTTAGAGTGCGCGGGGTCATGTAGATGCAATCCCCTCGCCAGGTGGAGAAGCCGGACTCGCCGCGCTGGCCCCGGCTCACCACCATCGGAACCGATCGTTCGAACGAAAGGAACCCGCCCAGCAGGCTCCTGCCCGAGGTCAGGTCATAGATGACGCTGTTCCAGTTGGCATTGCAGGGCTGTGTTCCGGGCAACAGGCGCGGATCCGCATCGTCCACAATCTCGTGTCCATTATCGAGAACGCGGCACGAGAGAGGTTGGGAGCCGGTCATCGCCGCCCCGCCGCCCGGGGCCCCGACGAACAAGGGCTGCAAAGAGAGAACCTCCACCGGGGCCTTCCCCCGGTTCGTAACCGCCAGGTCGAACACTGCGAACCGCTTGCCTGCGTAGATTCTTCCCCGCCACGACAGCGACACCGGCGGCTGAATGACGCGGATATCCAACTGCACGCCGCGCGCCTCTCCGAGTCGGTCGCGAATTTGCAGCGGGCGCGATGCCCGGTCGCCGGCATCGCGCGTCGAGACCGTAACCTCTTGATCGCCCATCTTGAGCCGCACCGCGCCGATCGCCCCCTTGATTACCTGGCGCCCTGCGCCGGACAATGAGACGGTCCCGCGCGCCGCGTCGAACCTCAAGCGCACGATCCCGTTGTCCAGGACGCGCTCGGGCGCGCCGCCCCAGGCACTCGGCAAAGTCGCGATCGCAACCGCGAGGCAAGCACATGCTCGATATGTCATGGCCGGTCCCTCCGCGCCCGCTTATTCGCCGGCGCAGCATTTCGACCTTCCCGCCGGACGGCCAGAGCAAGTGAAAGAGGATGGAGGTTGCGCCTGTCGAAGCGCGAGCGCGGTTCGGCGCAAGATGGCCAAGAGCGGAAGCGAAGAGAAGAGGGGGCGCGGTTCGCTGGTGTTCAGCGCGCTGATCCCTGCGCTCGCTTTCTGCCTGGGATGGGGGATCAGGGGCGTTTTCGGCCACAAGCGCGGGCCCATGGTGCCCGGCGCGATGGCCGGGCTGTCCCTCGCGCTCAGCCCGGGCTCCAAACTGCGCAAGCGCGCGGGCTGGATGATGGCCGCCGCGGTCGCCGGGTTCTCTTTTGGCGGAGAGGAGACCTACGGCCAGACGATCGGCCTGACGCAGGGACCGAGCCGCAAGAAGACCTACTGGTGGGGCCTGCTCGGCCTGGCAGTGAAAGGAGCGCCGTGGATCGGCCTTGGCGGGCTTTACCTCGGCATGGCCGCAGGGCGAAGGAAATACACCCTCAAGGAGATCGCTTTGCTTTCGGGCGGCCTGCTTGGCATGGGGGCGCTCGGGACGCAACTATTGAACCGGCCCCATCAGCCGCCCGATAGACTACCCAGGATATACTTCTCCAACTTCGTCAGTCCCGCAGACCCGAACAACGCGCCCAGGATCGAGTGTTGGGGCGGGCTGTGGGCCGGGTTTCTTTTCCTGTGGGCCTATGTAAGCCTGGTAAGGCGCGACCCGTTCGCAAGCCGCATGGGTGCATGGGGCTTGCTCGGTGGCGCGGCCGGCTTTCCGGCGGGGCAGGCGATCCAGGCATGGCGCAGAGGGAAAGAGTCCTTTCCACCTGCCCTCGACAGGTGGATTGACTGGTGGAAGGTTATGGAAATGACCTTCGGGTTCATCGCCGGCCTCGCGCTGGGCCTGGGCGAATACTTCTCCCGCCGGTTCGAGCCCGATGAGCCCGAATCGGAGCCTGCCGCCCTTTCGCCCGCCGCCGGGGCCGCGCTGGCGATTGCTTGCCTGGTTCCCGTGGCTGCTGTGGACTTCGGCCTGATCCCCGACCCGCACCCCGACCACATTCCCCGCTTCCCCGGGCACCTGCCTTTCTACGTCTGGCTGCTCCCGGGTTTGCTCGCATTTTCGAATGAGCGCCTGGCGTGGATGGGCGCGGTCGGCCTGCCATTCTTGCTGCACGCGCAAGACACTGCCTATGCCCACTGGGTGCGCGAGAAGAAACTGCTGCCCGCCAGTCTCACGGTTCCGGTGGCCGCCGCTGCATCGGCTGCAGCCTTCATCCTCGGCGAGCATTGGGGCCGCAAAGACCAGCAAGCGCCAGGCAGCGTCGCACCACATGCTCTGGCTTTCACCGCGTGGGCGTACTCGCTGATGTCCGCAGCCAAGGAGATGATCGTTCCGCGCCTCGTCGGTCCGCACGCCAGGGGGCCTCTCATGCAGCGCTTCGCCAATCCATCCACCGGCACCCACTGCGCTTTCTTTGCTCTGGCCTCGCTGCTGAGCGCCTTCGCCGCGACCCGCGAATCCTAGTCGGGCGCGGGCTCTCCTGAGCCCGCGCTTGCGCGGCTTCGGGAGAAGCCGCGCCCCGTCAGCGTTGACGGGCCACAGCAGGGCTGATAGAATCAGCCCTACCATGCTTCCTGCGAAAGAGCAACTCGAAATACTGCGGCGGGCAACCGCCGAGATCATCCCCGAGGAGGAACTGGAACGGCGTATCGGAGAGGGCCGCCCGCTGCGCGTGAAGTGGGGCGTTGACCCCACCGGCCCCGACATTCACCTTGGTCATGCAGTCGTCCTGCGCAAACTGCGGCAATTCCAGGACCTGGGCCACACCGCGGTGCTGATCGTGGGCGATTTCACTGGCCTGATCGGCGACCCATCGGGAAGAACTGAAAGCCGCCCGCAACTCACCCGCGACCAGGTGCGCGAAAACATGCGCCACTACCGCCGCCAGGCCTTCATGATTCTCGACCGCGAACGCACGGAGTTCCGCTACAACAGCAAGTGGCTCGGCAAACTCTCATCCTCGGACATCCTGCGTCTTTGCGGCAGCACGACAGTCGCGCAGATCCTGGTGCGCGAGGGCTACGCCGAGCGCTACGCAGCCGGCGAACCCATCGGCCTGCACGAGTTGCTGTATCCGCTGTTTCAGGCATATGACTCGATTGCCGTGCGCGCGGACGTCGAACTCGGAGGGACGGAGCAGAAGTTCAACCTGCTCGTGGGAAGGGAACTTCAGCGCACCAACCCCCTGGGCGAGCCGCAGCCGCAGCAGGTGTGCATCACGATGCCCATCCTGATCGGCACCGACGGCCAGCAGCGCATGGGCAAGTCGCTGGGCAATTACATCCCGGTCGGCACCAGCGCCGAGGACCTTTACGGCAAGATAATGTCCATCCCCGACAACCTGATCGGCCAATACCGTTGGCTGCTCACCGACACGCCGGAGTCGGAGGTGAAGGCCCTGGAGGAGGACATCGCGGCCCGCCGCGTCAACCCGCGCGATGCGAAGAGCGCGCTTGCCAGGGACATAGTCGCTTGGCTGAGAGGCAAGCAAGCATCGGCGCGCGCCGAAAGGGCGTTCCAGCGGATATTCGCGGGCAAAGCACCTGACCGCGAAGCGCTGCTTCGGGCCGCCAAGCATGTGTCGTTTCCCGGCGGGCGAATGTGGATCAGCACGCTCCTGGTGCAGGCGGGGTTGGTTGGCTCTGCGAGTGAGGCGAGGCGCGTCATCTCCCAGGCCGGCGTGTGGGTGGAAGACCAGAACATCACCGACCCGCAGCAGGAGGTGGAAGTCCGCGAAGGGATGCTGGTTCGCGTCGGCAAGCGCCGCGCCGCAGTCATCCACCTGACGGACGGCTAGCCTGCGCGTTCGACGCGCGGCCTCATGGGCGCGGCTTCTCCTGAAGCCGCGCAACCGCGGCGGGAGGGCCAGGGCATCAGGTCGGGGTTCGGCGCGCCTGGAAGGGAGAGGCATTCGATGTCCCCCTGCTTGCAGCCGAAGACGACCTCGAGTCTGCCATCCCCATCGAGGTCTGCGACTGCGGCTGATTCAAGTATCTCGTCATCGTTCTCGCTGGTGAAGCGCCACTTGATCTTTCCGTCGCGGTCCAGGCAGGTGAACCAGCCCTGCCCATCGCCGACCAGGATTTCAATGCGCTTGTCGCCGTCCACATCTGCCAGCACGGGCGCGGCTTTTATCTTCCCGAATGCATTCCATTGCCACAGCAAACGTCCATCGTGCGAGAGGCAGTAAAGCCGCTCGCGGTAGTCGCCGAAGACGAGTTCGATTTTCCCGTCGCCGTTGACGTCGCCTAGCGCGATGGTCGTGAAAATGCGGCCCGCCGCGGGGAATCGCCAGAGTTCCTTCCCATCGCCGCCGCGCAGGCAGTAGAGCGTGCGCGCATCGAGGCCGACAACGATTTCGGTTGAGCCGTCGCGGTCGAGGTCGCCAAGCGCGGGCGAAGACGGATAGCAGCCGGATGTTGACAAGACCGGACCGGCTTGCCTTGGACGCGGAATGAGCGGTATGATAGCGACGTGCAGTGAACGTGGCAGGACGTCCACCTCAGCAAGGCGAAGCTTCTGCACGGCAGGCTGGCGAGTGGGCTGACAGAAATGGGCAACGATTACAGGGTCATGCGGGTCGCGCTGCACGGGGCGATTAGCGAGCCCGAAAGGGGGGTGATCGAGGCTTTAGCGGCATCGTATCCCGCGGAGGATATACGCCTGGAAGTAGCCGGGAAAGAAATCCTCGTCCACCTCCGCGCTCTTGACGTTCGTCAGTTCAGGGCCGATGTTTCGGCCCTTCTGACACAGCACGGGCTGCCTGAGACAGGAAGTGTGCTGATTCGCGTTGTGGACAGCGTGGAGGCGATAGGCAGCTACGGCGTCAAGGGCAGGAAGCGCCTTTTCGTCGGTTTCGCTGGGGAACGCAAGGTCAAGAACCGCGAGGACAAAGAGCGGAAGAGAGTCGGCTACTTCTACGCGCGGCAGCACCCGTTCGCAAGGCGAAACAATGCGATCCCGCAGGAGTTCACCGACCAGATCATTTGCGGCGACAGCGAAGAACTCCTCAAGCGCCTTCCAGACAACTGCGTTGACCTGATGTTCACCTCGCCACCGTATAACTTCGGCCTCGAGTACCAGGGCACTCAAGATGCCAAGTACTGGGAGAACTACTTCGGGACATTGCTGGCTATCTTCGACGAGTGCATAAGGGTGCTGAAGTACGGGGGGCGGGTGGTGGTAAACGTCCAGCCGCTTTTCTCTGACTACATTCCCAGCCATCATATCATCAGCAACTTCTTCATGGATCGCAAGATGATCTGGAAGGGTGAAATCATCTGGGAGAAGAGCAACTATAACTGCAAGTACACGGCGTGGGGCAGTTGGAAGAGCCCCAGCAGTCCGTACCTCAAGTATACGTGGGAGTTTCTCGAGATTTTCGCAAAGGGCGACCTGAAGAAAGAAGGAAGGGCCGAGGACGCCGACATCACGGCCGAGGAATTCAAGAAATGGGTAGTGGCCAAGTGGGCGATTGCGCCTGAGAGAAACATGGAGACCTACGGCCACCCTGCGATGTTTCCCGAGGAACTGGCTTACAGGGTCATCAGACTGCTCAGTTACAGAAACGACATGGTGCTGGACCCATTCAACGGCGTGGGCACCACAACGGCGGTCGCCGCGCGCCTCGGCAGAAGATTCCTTGGCATAGACATATCCCAAGAGTACTGCGAGAAAGCACGGCAGAGGCTAGCGACAGTCCAACGCGAGCTCTCAATACCTGAAGGGTGATTGCCACACGAAAGGCTGGCTTGCAGGCATGGAGCGAGAGCTAGAACAAATCTCGAGAGCCTACGAAGACGTCGTTACCGGTATTGATGCGGAGGCCAAAGCAACAGAAGGGCGGGCCTACGGAGGCATAGTCAGGGCGGGCAAAGGAAAGCTCGTTGAGAGCATTGCCAAGACGCTGGTAGAACTCGCCTGGCAGGGGTTGGGGCGCGACCCAGCTAGACTGACCTTCCCACGGAAAAAGGTTGCCATACCACTGAGAAAGCCCTATCTGGAGCGCATTCATGTACCGGAGGTTCGAAACTACATTCTCAATAACATCAGTCAACACATTTACCCACTCAAGACCGACCTGCACGTGCACATAGAGGAACGGTTCTGTATGGGAATTGAGTGCAAGGCGTACACCGAGAACGCCATGCTGAAGAGAATCCTCGTGGACTTCACTCTGCTGAAGACGCAGTCTGCGGACCTTGACTGTGTTCTGGTCCAACTGGAGAGCCAACTCACCGGGGACTACTCCCAGTTGAAAGGTGTGAGAATGGGCAGCCCTTCAACCCATACCCTGCTCTCCTACTTCGACGTGGACCTGCACATAATTACCCTGCTGGAAGGGGAACGCAAGGTGGAGCAGCCGATACACGAAGCGGAGCACTATAAGCCCCTAACCATAGACAGTCTATCCCAGGCAGTTGAGGTGTTCCAAAGTCTGCTCGCGAAGCACACCTGACCTCGCTCAGCGAACGTCCGTGGCAGAAGGCTGCGAGCAAGCCGGGTCAGGGGAGCACTGCGGTGCGCTTGATGAATTCCTTGAAGCGTTTCTCGAATTGAGAGCGCGGCATCAGAACGGCGCGGCCGCAGCGCAGGCACTTGAGCCGCACGTCCATCCCCACGCGCACGATCTCCCACTCGTCCGAGCCGCAGGGGTGCTGGCGTCTGGTGCGCACCTGGTCGCCCAGGCTGATCTTGATCGGGCCGTTCACAGCGCTTGCTGTTCTCGCTCCCGCAGTATCCTTTTCAGGGCGGGGCGCGCCTGGCGCAAATGGCGCCTTCCGCTTTCCACCGTCGCCTGCGCCCGCGTGATCTGTTCGGCGGACACGGGGCGATTCCCGTAGCGAGCCTGCATGAAATCATGGGTCAACTGCGCGAGCGCGTCGAGCCATGAGCCGAGCGCCGCTGCGGCAGTGGCGCGAACGGACTCCAGGTGCTCGAGCGGGGTCTGCCAGCCCTCGCGCCCCAGCCCGCTGCGCGCCAGTAACCGGAGCGCCCGGGCATAAATAGCGATCAGCACTTCTCTGGCGTCGGGCCCTCGAGAGCGCGACAGGCGGCGCAACCGAATTCCGCGCCGCAGCCTGGGGAGAAGGACGAACCACGCCACCACGGCCAGGGCGACTGCGCCCGCTCCGCCTGCGTACCTTGCGATCCCCCGCAGCAGAGCACCCACCGTCCCGGTGAGCCCGGCTGATTCCCCTTCTGCCACATCGGGAGTGGCTTCCAGAGGCACCCAGCCCACCGGCGGGAAATAGATCTCGGCCCATGCGTGCGCGTGGGAGTTTTTGACCACGTAGATATTCTCTTCGGGGTCAAGGTCCCCATGCAGGTAGCCCACCGCGAACCTGGACGGGATTCCGGCTGCGCGGCACAGCATGGCGAGGGCGGATGCATACACATCGCAGTAGGCCTTTGGATTTGACGATTTCACGAAATAGGCGACCACGTCCTCGCCCGCGGGGACAGCAGGCGCGTTGAGGCTGTAGGTCCCGTGCGACCTGACCCACCTCTGCAGGGCCAACGCCTTTTCCAACAGCGTGGTCTTTCCCGCTGCAATCTGGCGCGCAAGGAGCCACATGGCTTCCTGGGCGGCCAATGGTATCCCTTTGCGATAGCGATTCAGCACCGCGGGCACAGGCTGGTCGGGCATCCTCGGCAGCGGGTCGGGGGGCACCAGAGAAGTAGCGACATACTGCGCGCCCGCCGGTATCCACGCCCCGCCCCTCAGCCCGGCTGCGCCCGATCCGTCAACCACGAGACTGTCAACCGGCGTCTCGGGAGATCGAACAAAAGTGAACGACTTCGGCTCTCCCGCGGCCGCCAGGTCTCTGCGAGGCTGTTCGAGCATGAAGGTCTGTGCAATGGCGACTCGCCCTCGTGCATCCTCCGCGCCCCCAAGTTCGAAGACGCCCGAGGGGCTGTAGATGATGTTCGCTTCCTGTTCAGTCCTCCACGAGCGGCCGGTGTAGATCTCGTAGGTGCGGGTCCGCCAGTATGCCTCCCGGTCGCTT
>Ga0315296_10001050_pt1 | contig 24333 bp, 23 predicted proteins | sample YL17G14_18_MG_FD_203921 | JGI IMG/M metagenome (GOLD analysis project Ga0315296, IMG submission 203921) | Sediment microbial communities from Yellowstone Lake, YNP, Wyoming, USA - YL17G14_18 | ecosystem: Environmental > Aquatic > Freshwater > Lake > Sediment | place: USA: Wyoming | collected... | reverse complement strand
TAGCGTTGCCGCTGGAAGCTCCTTCTTCACCAAGACTGGAATAAGTAGACCGTATGCTGAAATGAAGATCAGTGGCGTGTGAAGAATCATATTCCATAGAGTATAGCCCGGCATTATGAAAAATGAAACGGCATTAAACACACCGATTACCAAGCCCACAAAACTTGTGATTCTGAGAACATACATGTTGACCTTTGGATAGATCAGGGTCAAAATGGCTATCACGAATGGTGTGGTTGGACAGTACATTACCCCGAAGGAAGATGTCAGCAGCAGTAAGGGATTGAAGTCTGGACCCAGCCCAGCGTTCATCGGAGACCAGAAAGCTAGGATAACGAAGGGCAAAACCCAGTATCTCCATGCTGGAAGCCTCTCAAAGACGTACTCATTGCGAGGTCTATAGACTTCCCACATCCAGAACAGACCCACGATGAAAATGGAAACCGAATTGCCCGTTAGCACAACAAGTCCATAGTTTTCAGTCACAGCAATATGATTGGCAAACGCAAAAAACAAGAACAGAATCCCGAAAAAGGCGTCAGCAACTCTGCCTATTCTTGATCCATAGCGATACAAGCCAACAAGAAGGACAACGGTGATAACATGAATTATCGGGCTGAGCCACAGGTACGCAACGGAAGTTTGCACGAAGACCTCTTTGATAACAAGTGCGCTGTCTTGTTGAGCAAAAGGCACAGCAGCGAAAGTTGGCAGAAACGTGCAAACTAGGAGCGCTATCAGAATCAGTAGAGTCTTTCTGTTTTCATTCATGAGCTCACCTAAGCATGTGCAGTGACTTTAGGCTTTCGCGTGCGGCTCGTATCTGTTCCATTTGACTATTTCTTCAAGATTTCTTTTCGGAACATGCAGTACTCTGTTCTCGTCAAGCCAGTACTTTATGTCTCCATCCTTCACCTTGTCGGCTACCGGGTTTTCAGCGGGATACCCGAGAGCAACTACCAGAACTATATCAAGACCATCCGGCACCTTCAGTACCCCCTTCAGTTTTTCTCTATTAACAGCGCCGAGAATGCACGAGCCCAGACCCTCGTCGTAGGCAACCATCGAAATGCTCATCGCAGCTATGCCTGCATCGTGACCTGAGTTCTCAAGAATGCTTTTGTCCAAGATTATAACAATGTAAGCCCTTGGCATCTCTTGTTCGCTGGGTTGATAACCTGGCAGATATCCAGCCCACCTTAACGTGCTGAATACTTCTTTTATCAATTCCTGATCGTTAACTATGATATACTTCAACGGTTGACGGTTGGCTCCTGAAGGGGAAAGTCTCGCAGCGTCCACGCATCTTAGCAAGACTTCTTGAGGGACATTGTTCTGCGCGTATTTTCTGATCGTTCTCCGGCTCGTTATCTTCTCATAGATCATACTCTCAAATCCTATTTTCCAGCACTTTCTAACCACTGAACAAGGAAGAGTCTCAAGTTCATAAAATTTTGCGCGCGCAATCATTTCATACTGGCGCGGGTGGGTGGGATTTGAATCCCACACCAAGTGGAGAGTTTTCCCGCAACTCCCTCCCTTTTCTTGGCGCGAGTTGCTAACAAGGCTTAAGTCTCGGTCTTTCGATACTGAGAATCGGTTAAGACTATAGACTGGGGAATAGTCGATGTTAAAGTCCGACCCGACGGAAAAAAGGTATGTTTTTCAGCTGGGATTCTGGTCATCTGCTACTGCAACTCTGTTAGTTGCAGTCGCCGGTGTGACAGCTACCGCCTCAATTCAGCCCTTTGCAACGATTATCGGATTCCTGTTGACTCCAACGTTCCTTGTGGTGATGGCTTGCATTCACTGTTACGCCTCTAATGATAAGAGGGTCTTCAGCCTCATTGGGCTTTCATTTGCCATTATCTACGCGACTCTGATTAGCATCAACTACTTTATACAATTGACCTTTGTTCGTCAAAGCATCTTTGACGTGGGAATATTCGCTATGGATAACCCGCAGTCGATGATGTGGGTGATTGAAGTTCTGGGATATTTCTTCATGGGGCTCTCCACGCTGTTCGCTGCTCCGGTTTTTGAATCGGGTAAAATAGAAAATTTGATCAAATGGCTTTTCGTTGGAAACGGCATTCTGGGTATACTAACGCCAATAGGTTACGGGTTGAGTTGGCCTATTGAAATCTTGCTTGGCGGTCTCATAGTATGGGATATTGTGATGCCCATTTCTACTGCATCACTTGCGATATTGTTCAGACGAACTGAGCGAACTAAAGCGTGATAAGGACATAGCAAATGTAGGATTTGAATCCCACACCACGGGTGATATCTCCCGTATTCCCGATTGACATAGATATCGCCAAGGATAGACGGGTTAAGCTGGCTTAAAAGGACTAATAGAAGAATGCTCTATTGCCTTTGTTCCCTTATTATGATTGATTCAAAAGATAATTCTGGGAATTTTGTCAAAGCTCGTATTTCTTCATCAGAGAATTTCGTATTTTCAGGGGCAACAACCAGCTTGTCTTCGTTGTCGTTTGTTCTGTGAATCAGGGCGATACATCTACCAGTAAATTCTTTGATTGGAACAGAGACTCCTAGCACGTAAGCGTCTAGTTCTTCACCATCAGGAGCCACTGTGTCTGGAACGTAACCATAGTTGACAGGATAATGAATATCAAAGCTCTCATGTTTGCTACCTATGGGTCTATCTATTCTCACTCTAACAGTCTTTCCTAAGAACCGTCTAGGGTCTGTTTGCACTCCTCTCATGGCATGGAATTATCACTTCTTTTTAGCTATAACTTTTCCGTAACTCTCTTTCTCGGTCTGATTAGGCTAAACTTTGCTTCTGCAAATTTCTCTTCTAGCGAAGGTTTGAGAGAATGTTCTGGATTTCGTCCAATTTCTTGACTTTGAAGTCCCCGCCGTTACTGTTGAACCCGATGGCAACTAGACCGATTCTTTTTGCCCCTTCTAGCTCATCAGAAGCATCGCTGACAAAGACTGCTTCCCTTGGTTCAACATCAAACCTTTTTAGAACGGCGTGAAATGCCTTCCTGCTGGGCTTACACACACCTAAATCATGCGAGGTAAAGATTTCATCAAATAATTTGTGATTCACTCCAACTATTTCCATTCTCTCAATCTTTTCTGACTTACTCCCGAGTGTGTCACTTAGAAGAGCCAAGGCATAATTCTTCTTCAATTCCGCCAATAGTTCGTTGATTCTGGGTGTTCTCTTGAATCTTCCCCATATTTCTTTTCTATCCACGTCCAACCATTCACTCAGCAAGTCTTTGTGTAACCCAACCCCTTCTAACCATCTCTCATGAGCTTCTCTTAGGCTTATTTTTCCAACAGACACCAGTTTTTCAATCTTGGACCAAACCCTGTCATTCCTGTCGAAATCATAGACGCCATGTTTCTCGAGAAATCTCTCTACAGCCTTATCTATTATTTTCTGGTTCCCAATGTAGAGAACGCCACCTGCATCAAAAATTATGAGCTTTATCACGCTCACATTATTGCTCACCTATAAATAAAAAGTTGGTTCAGTTATAACTTTTCCGCAAAATCAGAAAACTGGTTTGGAAAGGACTGATAAACGAATCCTCTATTCTATATCAATCAATTTGCTTTCGTCAAATCTGGTCATCTTGTGTCTTTTTTGCTTTTTCTGAATTCGTTCTCAAGAATGCTCATCATGATGCCGTCGCTGTATGCGTTGTCATAGAAGTAATCATCTCTTTCAACGCCTTCCTTCTTGAAGCCTAGACTTTCCCAAAATTTCAGTGCTCTTTTGTTGAAACCGACCACGCCTATCGAAATTCTGTGAAACCCCAGTTGTCTAAAAGCATAGTCAAGGAGTAGATGACCCACCTCAGTTCCGTATCCTTTTCCCCATTCATCTTTCTCCCCGACTATGATAGTCATGTCTGTGTTACGCCAAGGTCTAAACATTCTCAACAATCCAGCCTCCCCTATCACTCGGTCACCCTTCTTGAGAACAATCGCAAACCAAACCCGATCCTTATCAGCCAGCAATTCTCTATACCATTTCTCTGTGTCCGCTCGACTCATCGGCGCTACTTCGCCTATCAGTTTCCTAAGTTCAGCGTCATTGGACCATCGTTGAATATGCGGCAAGTCCCTTTTGCTGAAAGGTCTAAGAAAAACCCTTTCACCGATAAGTGACTTCCTTTCCGCAGCCTTCATAATCTTGCCTTCAGGCAACTCAGCCACCAGTAAGATTGCCAGTAAGTTCAGCTATATCTTTTCCTCACCATTCAGGGTTGGTTGGATAGAATTTCTATCTAGCATAAAAGAGTTTTAGGGTTTCAAACAAAGGATGCAGTCTTACAGCAGATACACTTATCCGATTGGGTTGCCCAAACAATCTTTGTGAGTTGAAATAGATTGAACGCCAAGAAACGTGCACGCTATGCTTCAAGGCATGCCCACCCAAGTTTGGTGAGACATAAGAAGAAGCGTTAGCTAGCTTCGAGGAAGCTTAAGTTGCTTAGTCTTTCCATTAAACGTTTAAGAAGTATTTACAAACCCTTGAGCCAGAGTAAAAAGTTCCAAATGCTCCCATGAATCTCGGAAATTTCAAGACACTATGCTCTGAATCCAGTATACACCCTGAAACCACTCCTTCTTTCTCAGGTCAACCAACGTCAGAAATTGGTTGGTTGGGTAGAATTTCTATCCACACACACATTTTCGTACGTACGCGTGTGCGTGTGCGTATTTGCCCAGTCAGTCACTGTCACTGTCAGTCAGTCACACGCAACAGAAGACATAAGACAAACAAACAGGCAAAATTCTAGAAATCCATTTCTCCTTAAATTATTAATGCAAGTTCAAATGAATTAAAAGCAGACAAAGAACCAAGAAAATGAAAGATGGTGATACAATTGAAAGTGAAAAGAGGGCTCTTAATTACTGTTCTACTGACAGTATTTTTCTCGTCATCAGTTTTCTGTCAGAGTGCAAATGCAAAGGAAACAACGGGCTTTCTTGGCGAGTACATATGCTTTACAATACTTGCACCAGAGGAAACGAGAATGGCAGAAAACACAGTTGTAGATATGACGTTTACAAGTATCTATGACTTCATAGATATTGAACCACGAAACTATTTCATCTCTATTGAGAGCCTTACTATGGAGTTTTGGCTTAACGGTGCAAACATAACATCTTTAAAAGCATGGCAAAAATCAAACATCAAGCTGAAGTCTTGGGAGTCAATTCGTGATAATGTCACATTGAAACCATCAAAGGAAGGCTTAATCACAGGCAGGCTCTCCGCAAGCTACAATTACACCTATGAAGGGTCGTCCACTGTGGGTCATTCTTGGGGTTTTTTTAATTTTCCGATAGCAAATGTTAGAACAGCCACCTACAATGAACTATGGAACAGCCGAAACTTACTGTATGGCTTGATGTTCGTCCTTGTTTTGACAACCATAACCTTCATAGCGACAACAATCTACTTTGCCAGAAGAAAACCAAACCTAAAAAAGGGTTTTGTGCCTTAGGTGTATTTGGCAGATGGGCTTAAGGGTAGACTTCCTTCTTCTTGCGCACAGATTCTAGGACAAACCCGTCAACACTTCAACATGGGTGATGATGATGACGCTATGCGCAATTTGTCACCACCAAGCACACTCCGAATTGAATAAATAAACCGCTATTCTTGTATCAGCATCAGTGGTCAAGGGTATCCCATGAAAAAGGGCACAATATTCGACATCGAAAAATACGCCATCCACGACGGACCTGGAATCCGCACGACAATCTACTTCAAAGGATGCCCCCTACGATGCTGGTGGTGCCACAACCCCGAAAGCCAAAACCCAAAACCAGAACTAATCTACAGACCAAGCAGATGCATCAAATGCGGCGAATGCATCAAAACCTGCCCCCAAAAAGCGCTCACACTCATTTTTAAGGAAATATCGATAAACAGGAACAAATGCAACTCATGCGGCAACTGCACGCAAAAATGCCCTTCGGAAGCGCTCTCAATCGCCGGCAGAAACGTAACCGTTAAGGAAATACTCAAAGAAACAGACAAAGACATGGCCTTCTACGAAGAATCAAAAGGCGGCATAACACTCTCCGGCGGAGAACCCCTACTGCAACCACACTTCCTAAACACCCTTCTAAAAGAACTCAACAAAAGAGAAATCCACACCGCTCTAGACACAAGCGGATACGCACCTCGCCAAATCATCGACAAAATCCACAAGAAAGTGGACCTCTTCCTCTACGACATCAAAACCATGGACGACACAAAACACAAAAAATACACAGGCGTCTCAAACAAGCCAATTCTACGAAACCTGAAAACACTGGCAAAAAACGGAAGCCACATAGTCATCAGCCTACCCATAATCACCAACATAAACGACGACGAAAAGAACATCACAGACACTGCCCAATTCATATCGTCACTGCCCAGCGTAAAGCACGTAACCCTCCTCCCCTACCACAAAGCAGGCATCGACAAATACAGAAACCTAGGCAAACAATACAAGCTCAGAGGTATTCAACCACCATCCAGCCAAAAAATGACAACCATCAGGGAGCAGCTCGAAACCCACGGTCTCACGGTAAGAACAGGAGGAAGATAACGTGAACACAAGAATAAGAAAACTCAGAAAACAAAGCATCGACTCCAAACCACACATAAGCCCAGAAAGAGCAATTCTCCTAACAGCATTCTATGAAAGCGGCGCCACAAACAAAGTCTCCACACCAGTCGCCAGAGCGCTCGCATTCAAACACCTACTAGAAAACCAGAAAATCTGCATAAACCAAGGCGAACTGATCGTAGGCGAAAGAGGACCAGCCCCAAAAGCCACCCCAACCTACCCAGAAATATGCTGCCACACCCTCAAAGACCTCGCAATCCTCGACAAAAGAAAAAAGATCCCCTACGCAGTAGACCAAGCAACTGAAAGAGTCTACAAGGAAAAAATCATCCCTTTCTGGAAAAGCAAGTCGATAAGAGACATCATATTCACCAAAATGTCTGACGAATGGAAAGCCGCCTACCAAGCCGGCGTATTCACCGAATTCCTTGAACAAAGAGCCCCAGGACACACCGTCCTAGGTGACAAGATCTACAAGAAAGGCATGAACGACCTAAAGCAAGAAATCAAGACGAGCATGGAAAAACTCGAACCCGCAAGAGATCCCACAGCACTCGAGAAGATTGAAGAGCTAAAAGCCATGGAAATCGTGGCGGACGCTCTGATGCGCTTCGCCCAACGACATTCAGACGCAGCTAGGAGACTCGCAAAAAAAGAAACGAACCCAGAGAGACGAAAAGAGCTAGAAAGAATAGCAGCAATCTGCGCCCACGTTCCAGCACATGCGCCACGGAATTTCTGGGAAGCCCTGCAATACTACTGGTTTGTTCATCTCGGAGTAATAACAGAAGTCAACCCATGGGATGCACTCAACCCGGGAAGACTTGATCAACACTTGTATCCCTTCTACGAAAAGGACCTAGAAGATGGCACATTGACAAAAGAAAAAGCCAAAGAACTTCTGCAAGCATTATGGATAAAGTTTAACAACCAGCCAGCGCCGCCAAAAGTTGGAGTGACAGCTGAAGAAAGCAGCACCTACACAGATTTTGCCTTGATAAACACTGGCGGCGTCAAAGCCGACGGATCAGACGCAGTGAACGAGCTCTCATACCTAATCTTAGACGTGGTCGACGAAATGAGACTCACCCAGCCGAGTTCCATGGTCCAAATCAGCAAGAAAACACCAGATAGATTTCTGAAAAGAGCCTTAAACATCGTAAGAACCGGCTTCGGACAACCCTCAGTGTTCAACACAGACGTCATAATCACAGAATTACTGAGACAGGGAAAACGAATTGAAGACGCAAGAAACGGAGGAGCAAGCGGCTGCGTCGAAACAGGAGCCTTCGGCAAAGAATGCTACATACTCACAGGATACTTCAACATAGTCAAAATCCTAGAAATCACCTTACACAACGGTCGGGACCCAAGAACAGGCAAGAGAATCGGACTCGAAACCGGAGACCCCACCCAGTTCCGCTCTTACGATGAGCTATTTGAGGCATTCAAGAAACAGCTCAACCATTTCATCAACATCAAAATCAAGGGCAACAACATAATAGAAAGGCTATACGCAGAGCACCTGCCAGCTCCATTCCTGTCGCTCTTCATAGACGACTGCATAGAAAAAGGAATGGACTACAACGACGGCGGTGCACGATACAACACAAACTACATTCAAGGCGTCGGCTTAGGAACAACAACAGATTCACTCACTGCCATAAAACACAACGTATTCGACAAAAAAATCATCACCATAGCCGAACTGCTCAAAGCACTACAAACAGATTTCCAAGGCAACGAACCTCTACGGCAAAGACTTCTCAACAAGACTCCCAAATACGGAAACGACGACGACTACGCAGACGAGATTACGAAAGCCATCTTCGAAGCCTATTACGAAGCCATAGACGGAAAACCCAACACAAAAGGTGGATGCTACAGAATCAACTTCCTGCCCACAACAGTTCACATCTACTTTGGAAAAGCCGTCGGAGCCACCGCTGACGGAAGAAAAGCAGGCGAACCCATCTCGGAAGGCGTCTCACCCGTACAAGGCGCTGACAGGAAGGGACCAACAGCAGTAATAAAGTCTGCAGCCAAAATCGACCACGCAAGAACCGGCGGAACCCTCCTGAACCAGAAATTCACACCCCATCTTTTAGCCGACGAAGACGGACTGGACAAACTGGGCAGCCTCATACGAACATACTTCAAACTAGACGGACACCACATCCAGTTCAACGTAATCAGCTCTGAAACGCTGCGCGACGCCCAAAAACACCCAGAAAAATACAGAGACCTCATCATAAGAGTCGCAGGATACAGCGACTACTTCGTCGACCTAAGCCCAGAGCTTCAAAACGAAATAATTAACAGAACAGAACACGCAGCTTTCTAATCTGCATTCAACCGTCTTAATTCGTGAATCTAGAAAATAGGAGAACGAGAACTCCAAGTTGGCCGGGAAAGCGTTGTCGGAGCTTAAACCAGAACTAGTAGCAGTGTGCGGAATCTACTGCGGGGCTTGCCCGGTTTTTAGTGCGAAGTGCCCGGGATGTTCGAGGGACCCCCGCTCCAAAGATTGTGCTCTATTTTCATGCGCATCTCAGAAAGGTACCAAGTGTTGCTTTCAGTGCAGCGAGTTTCCTTGCTCCACACACTATGAAAAGGGGATTTACACGAAACAAGCCTTGGACACTTGGAAAAGAATGATGGGAAAATAACCACTATACCAGAGCTACAGTGTTTTCTCAAGCGTGTTGATGAATTCTTCAGCTTGTTTCATGCCTTTCTGCCAGAACTCTTCTTTGGTAATGTCGTATCCGAATTGTGCGGCAAGCTCGTGTGGAGACTTGCTGGAACCTGCTGACAACAACGCCTTAAGTTTTGGCACGAAGCCTTTTCCTTCTTCCTTGTAAAGCCGATACAACGCGTAAACGAAGAGCTGCGCAAACACGTATGGGTAATTGTAGAAGCGATAGTTGGCTATGAAATAGTGCGGCGTTTTCGTCCACTCCCATTTCATCACGTCTAGCCAGTCGACAGCGTCGCCGTGGATTTTAGCCCGAGCCTCAACCCAAAGCTTAGCAGTTGCTTCACCGTCGAGGAATTGACCCTTCTTAATCGAGTCATAGATCGCTTGTTCAAGTAAGACTCGCGCCGAAACCTGAAAAGCCGATGCACCGAACTCGTCCAGAACAACCGCGAGAATCGCCTGTTTCTCCTCCTGCGTTTTCGCTTCCTGCAGCAGACGTTCAGTCAGGAGCAATTCGCCAAAGATGCTTCCTGCCTCAGCCATGCAGCTACCCACTTCACAGTTGCTCGGCTTCTGCGCCCTCGAAAGAAGATAACTGTGCATGGCGTGACCAAGCTCATGCGCCTGCGTATACACATCCATAATCCTTCCATTGAAACTCTGCAGAATGTAAGCGCTTCTGCCTGCCAGCCATGAATTGCACCAAGCTCCCGAAGTTTTGCCCTTGCGAACCTCCCCGTCCAAGTGGCGCCTCTCATACATTTCAGCTATCCAATCGCCCACTTGCCCATCAAACTCCCTATAGGCTTCTGTAATCTTCCTGCGAGCATCAGCCCAACCATAAGTCGTACTAGGACCTTTAGCCAACGGCGCCAAAAGATCATAATTCGCAAGTTTCGGCAAACCCATAAGCTTGGCTTTCAACCGAAGATACCTCTGGTAAAGACCAGCGTTCTTCTCAATGGTCTTCATCAGACTGCTAATAGCCTCCTCATCAACATCATTATCAATAAGGCTCTGCGTCATTGGAGACGACCACTTCCGCATCTCACACATCCTAACATGATCCTCACACACAGCGCGTATAGCACTAGCCCAAATGATATCATCTTGGCCAAGCCCATCGTAAACCGTCTGATAAGCCCTCATCCGCAAATCACGATCAGGACTCTGATACAAACCAACCATCTGACCATAAGGCAAAGTCTTCTTCTCACCATCAATCTCAATAGTGAAAGTACGCATGGACAACCAATCGCTTTGAAGAAGCTCCCAAGCTCTAATCCCATTCTTATCCTTCACAATCACCAACTGCTCTTCAGTCTCAGAGAGCATGTGCGGAACCCTACGAAGCAAACGCTCCAAAAAATGCCGAAACTCCACAAGAACAAGATCACCAATTAGCGACGGCTTAGCAGCCAACAGCTTGCCCAACTCAAGATCAATAAAAGCCAAAGCCTGACTAACACGCATCGTAGCCCGACGCGAAGCCTCATTCAACTGCTTAGCAACATCATTCGTTGAATCAGCAGAATACATGAGATAACCATACATAACAGCCCCCTCAAACCTAAGCAAAAGCGCATCACGCAACTCCAAAAGCTCCAAAACACCCTTAGCATCAAGACCGCCAATCTTGCCATGAAACCGCTCACGAACCTTCCCAGCCTCAACAACCATAGAATCCAAAACTTTCTGAATTGCACCGGGTTCAGTGTTTTCAACAAGCTGCGAAAGATCCCAAACCATCTCACTAACAGCCATAGCCAACCAGCCCAATTGTGGCAACATGTCGCCTCAACGACGTATTAAAACATTCGCAACACAGCACAAGAACCAACAATGACGATGACATTAGGGCAGCGACCAATCATCAACAAGCACGCCTAAGCTCGCAAACCGCAAACAATCGAGAAGTTATTATTGCCTGAGTCAAGCGGAAGTTAATAACATCTGGAAGAGAACAGAGTAGAAGAAGGCGCTAAGCGATTGTTCCCTTCTTCTTCTGAAATTCTCTTTCCCTCAGAGCAGCCAGCACCAGCAACATTCTAACTTCACGCTTGACAACATGAAACTTCACGCTAAACAACATGGAAAAACACGCTAAACCAACCCAAACAGAGCATGAAACACCATACAGAAACCCGAACAGCGGCTCAAACCCAAACAGAAAACCAGAATTTTCACCACAAAAAAATTTTTCTGCACTCGTACTAATAGACCCTACAGACAGGAAACACACCTATGCCACGATTCAAACAAACCCCAGACATACTACGCTTTATGAACAACAAACAGAACATACGCAACATAGGCATCATAGCCCACATAGACCACGGCAAAACCACCATGACTGACAGCCTACTAGCAGAAGCAGGACTACTATCACCGAAAATAGCCGGAACCGCCAGAGCCCTCGACTACCTCGAGGAAGAACAAAAAAGAGGCATAACAATCAAAACAGCCAACATAAGCCTACTACACGAACAAAACGGCACCAGCTACGTCATCAACCTAATCGACACACCCGGACACGTAGACTTCACAGGAAAAGTAACCAGAGCCCTAAGAGCCACCGACGGCGCCATAATAGTCGTAGACGCAGTCGAAGAAATCATGGTCCAAACAGAAACCGTCACACGACAAGCACTAGACGAACGCGTACGTCCAGTCTTATACATCAACAAAATAGACCGCCTAATCAAAGAACTCCGCCTCCCAGCCGCTGACATACAAAAAAAACTAACACGCATAATCGACAACTTCAACAACCTCATCGAGCTCTACGCCGAACCGGAATACAAACAAGAATGGAAAGTGGACCCAACAAAGGGCACAGTAGCCTTCGGCTCGGCCCTACACAAATGGGGCTTCACCCTAAGCATGGCACAACAAAAAAACCTCAAGTTCAACGACGTAATCAACGCCTACCAGAAAGACACCCACGAACAACTCACAGACACCATACCACTACACGACGCCATACTAAACATGATAGTAAACCACCTGCCGAACCCAACTCAAGCTCAAAAATACCGCATACCAAAAATCTGGACAGGCTACCCAGACACAGAAATAGGCCAAGCCATGCTCACATGCTCAGACAGCGGACCAACCATAATGTGCATAACCATGGCACAAACCGACCCCCACGCCGGCCTAATCGCCACAGGCAGACTCTTCTCAGGAAAAATCACAACCGGAGACGAAATATACCTTGTAGGCGCCAAAAAAACCTACCGCACACAACAAGTCTCAATGTACATGGGCGCACAAAGAGAAATAGTAGACCAAATCACCGCTGGAAACATAGCCGCACTACTAGGACTAGAAGCAGCCCGACCAGGCGAAACCCTCATCGCCAGCAGCCACAAAGACGTCATGATACCCTTCGAAAGCATTAGATACGTCTCCGAACCAGTCATAACCATAGCCCTAGAAACAGCACACCCCAAAGACTTACCACGCCTCGCAGAAGCCATGCAACGCCTAATCATCGAAGACCCTAACCTAACAACAACCATAAGCAAAGAAACAGGAGAATACCTACTAAGCGGCATAGGCGAACTCCACCTAGAAATAGCCACGAAATTCCTAAGAGACTACGCGGGCGGCGACCTCGAAATCATAACGTCCAAACCCATAGTCGTCTACAGAGAAAGCATAGCCACAAAAGGCATAACAGCCCAAGCCAAAAGCCCCAACAAACTAAACAAACTCACTATACAAGTCGAACCACTAGAAGACAAAATCATCGAACTCATAGAAAACGGAGAGATCACCGAAGACACAAACCCAAAACAGCTCGCAACCATACTCCAGAAAACAGCAGGATGGTTAGCCGAAGAAGCACAAAAGGTGTGGGCAATTGAGCAACATAGAAACATCCTAGTTAACGCAACAAAAGAGATTCAAAACCTACAAGAAGCCCAAGAAGCCGTAATATCCGGCTTCAAATGGGCATGCCAAAACGGACCCCTATGCGAGGAACCCATGCGAGGCGTCAAAGTAAAACTCATAGACGCCCAACTCCACGAAGATTCCATTCACCGAGGGCCAGCCCAACTCGTGCCCGCAACAAGAAGAGCCATGCTCGGGTCATTCTTAACAGCCAGAGCCTCACTAGTCGAGCCCATATTCAAAATCAACGTTACAGTGCCAGCAGAATGGGTAGGTCAAGTGAGCAGCATAATAACACGGCAAAAAGGCAGAATCACAGCCTCAGAACCAAAAGGACCAATAACCAACATTGCAGGGTACATACCAGTACGCCAAACCTTCGGCCTAGCAGCTGAAATGCGCTCTGCCACATCCGGTCATGCTTTCTGGCAATCAACACTCGACCACTGGGAAAAAATCCCAGCAAACGTAGCCTACTCAATCATCCAAGAAACAAGGAAAAGACGAGGACTCCCACCAGAAATACCAGCAGCCAACAAATTCACAGACGAACCATAACAGCACCCTGATTCCATCAACCTTTTACACGGAAACTCATATAAGGTCAACCAGCAGACTCAAAACAAAAAACCAGGCTCCTAAGGTGTACATTATGATGACCGAATCGGACATGAAAAAATACGTTGCTGAGCTCCTAGGTACATTCGTTCTGGTTTTTATGGGCTGTGGAAGCGCAGTGCTTGCAGGCAGATATATCGGCTTTGTAGGAATCTCATTCGCCTTTGGCCTCTCAGTTCTAGCCATGGCATACGCTATCGGAGGCATATCTGGATGCCACATAAACCCGGCAGTATCCATAGCAATGCTAGCCGCAGGAAAAATGAAAGCCAAAGACACAGTGATCTACATAGTAATGCAGTGCATCGGCGCAACAGTTGCAGCAGCTGTCCTATACATAGTTGCACTCGGGATGCCGGGATACACACTTGTAGCCGGAGGCTTGGGTCAAAATGGATACGACGCAGCATCACCCTACAGATTCTCAATGCGCTCAGGATTCATAGCTGAAGTTGTCCTGACTTTCATCTTCTTGCTTGTAATCTTCGGCTCCACAAGTGAAAAGGCGCCAAAAGGCTTCGCGGGAATCTCAATAGGATTAAGCCTGGTCCTCATTCACTTGGTCGGCATCCCAATAACAGGAACATCGGTGAACCCGGCGAGAAGCTTAGGTCCAGCCGTGATCGTTGGCGGAACCGCACTAAACTAGCTGTGGCTGTTTTTGGCTGCACCTATCCTTGGAGCGCTGTTAGCTGCGGCTGTGTGGCGGTTGCTTGAGGAGAAGGCCGTAGCCGCCTAAACGTCAACGTTTGCAGTATTCTGCACCATCGCATGAAGCCGTGTTTAGCTGTGCAAGGCCTTCTCGGCATGTTCCGAAGGTCATGCCAGCTTGCTCAGCCCGGTCTCTAACGCGCTTCATTAGACTGTACCGGTGCTCCCGTGGCAAGTATCGGTATCCGCTTATCCGCTTGCCCTTTTCGAAGTAGAGTGGCAACAGTCTCTCTGCAGTTGTGGGAAAGGCATGGGTGAATCGTTTCCAGTTGTCCTGTTTTACCTTGTAGGTTGAGCTGGTTACATGCTTGACCCCGATGTCGGCTAGTTTCTTGACCAGAGTTATACAGTTGTCGTTCAGGTATGGTATGATGGGGTCGATTCTGACGCAGGCTGGGATGCCCTTCTGGGTTAGGGTTTCTATAGCTTGTATTCTATGTGAGGGCGGTGGCGCGATTGGTTCGAGTTGTTTGGCTATTGTGTCGTTGTCGGTGGTTATGGTGAATGCAACCATGGATTTGGCTTTTTGTAGGAGGTCTATGTCTCTTGTTACTAGGTCTGATTTGGTTATGATTTGGATGCGACAGTTGTGGTTTGACAGGGTTTGAAGGCATTTTCGAGTGAGTTCTAATTCTTTTTCCATTGTAGGGTAGGGATCGCTAGAGTTAGCGATGGAGACCAGTTGGCCTTTGAGGTGTCGTGCTTCTTTTTGGAGCCGGGGGATGAGATCTTTTTTGGGTTTGCAGTTGTTGAAGTTTGGGATGTAGCTGGTGGCGTAGCAGTAGATGCATTTGTGGTCGCAGCCTGTGTATGGGTTGAGCGTTAGTTTGTTGAGGCAGGTGCACAGGGGCGAGTGCCATGGGTCGAAAGGTGTGAGCAGCATTGTTATCTGTGGCAGCTTTTTGTTGGATTTAAGGGTTCTTTATGGCGGGGTGTCAGTATCTGTATGGGAGTCCGATGAGCATTTGGGCGAAGGTTGTGAAGACTGATATCATGGAAGCGATGAACAGGTAGACTGAAAGTTTGTAGAGCAGTTTTTTTCTTCCGATGTTGGATTGGTGGAGTGTGGCGAAGGTTATTGTGAGTATGAAGGTTAGTATGTGAACGCGGTTTATGAAATACCAGGCAAGCTCAATTGCTGTATAGTGTGGTGGAAGGTAGTAAACTAAGCCGCCTAGATAGCCGCCGAAGAAGAGAGTCGGTGGAGTAGGCCACGTGGTCCAGAGGAGCAGTAACGATACGATGAGCATTGAGGTGATGTTTTTCTCTTCCTGCATTGACGCCTTCCACTGTGAATGTTTTATGCTGTTGGCTGCGAGTTTAGAGTGGTGTGGGGAGGGTGAATAGTAGTTTTAGCATTGTGATGAAGAGTAGTGCCATGGCTGCTGTGAATAGGTAGACTGAGGCTGTGATCATTGTGTTTTTTCGTGGTAGTCCTGCGGTTGCCAGTGTGGCTGTTGTGATTGTGGCTATGAAGAGTAGTGTGCTGATTCTGTTTATGTAGAGCGTGAGTGTGGTCAGTGGGTCAGGGGTTCTTGGCTGGTAATAGTAGTAGGGGTAGAGGGCGAATCCCATTAGGATGGATGGTAGGAGCATGATGATTGAGATTATTAGTATCCATTTGACGTTTCTTTGTTCCTGCAACGGTTTTGCCTCGTGTTATGTATTATGTAGTTGATGGTATAATAGGTTGACGGCTTAGTATGCGCGGCGAAAAAAATTTTTTGGTGTAGAAGGTTTGGCATCGGTTTGTGTGTTGGACGCTGTTGCTGTTTCTGTATGGTGTTTCTGCCGCTGTTGGCTCGTGTTTTGTGGTGCGTTTCAACATAGTTATGCGTGACGTTTAATGTTGCCAAGCGTGACGTTTGCGCATGTTGCAGGGCTCTGCGGGAAGAGAAATTTCAAAGGAAGAAGGCGCTATGCCCCTTATACCTTCTTCTACCATGCTGAAGTGCCTGTGCGGCTGAAGCTGTGTGCGCGTCGTCGTCAGATTGTTCCTGATGACGACATCATCTAGAATGTGCGTGTGCGGCTGTGTGTTTTGTTGTAGTTGTACACGCTGAACTGTGCTGTACGACTTCTTTTCTATGTTGACTCAGGGATGGAGGAGGCGGGTTGTGTTTTCATGTGTCGTTAACTCTGGCTTAGAAATTGTAATAATACCGATGCGTTTGTTGTGCTGGTTTCTTGTTCATGTGTTATTAATTTCCGTTTAGAACAAGTAATGATATCTTCTTCTTGACTCGGTTTAGAAGTAGTTGTCTGCGCTGCATGTTTGTTGACTACTTCCTTGTTGAGGTTGAGGGCTGTGTGCGTGTTGATGATTAGGCATTGCTGTAGTGGCATCATCAAGCGTTATCTTGGTTCGGCTTTGGGCAGCCCATAGTACTCTAAGACCTCACCGATAGTCTTTACATCTATTGCCTTTTCAATCCTAACGTTTCTGTTCCAAGGTTGAGCGTAAAGAAATCCAGTTCGTCCATGTTGCACGAAGTCTTGTATGTGTTCGGGTGCATCGTCAACCAGTGCATCAGCATCGATTTCACTTTTCGATCTATAGGGGCCAATAGAGTGAAACTCGTCGTAGGGTATGTTGTTATTCGAAAGCCAATTCCGTACCAGATTACTCGATCTCAATGGTCTGGATGTAACGACCAGAACTTGGAAGCCATTATGTCTGAAAGCATCGAGTTTTCCTGAAAGGTCTTCCTCGGTCAGGGGCAGGTCTTTCCATTCCTCCCAAACTTCATCCTGTAGTTTAATGATCTCATAATAGGAAATCTTGATAGATCCCACTATCTTGTGAGACTTGATTTGTTCCCTAGTTACTGTCTTGCCAAGCTTCTCTGATGCCTTTCGACACCAACAAGTCATGCTGTCTGCGAGAACGTTGTCAACGTCAAATGCTATTCTCACAAATCGCTACCTTTAGACACATTGAGCGTATGTTGATAAAAGAAATCCAACTTCTTTTCTGTTGTCGTTATTGGCGCTTCCTTCGAAAGATAATCAAGAATCTCCCTGCTAGAATCTACAGGAACCGCGCCCATGTCGACAAAAAGCTTGAAACCCTTTTTGAACTTGTCATTGCTTCTAGGCTTGACAGCAAACACTTTTCTGCGTTGGGAAATGGCGATTCTCACTTGATGCACTGTGCCCCCTTCTTCTTCAGATTCAAGAGCGATAACGCACCGTGAAACGCCGCTCGTTATCCGATTTCTTTGAACGAATTTGCCTTTCGCAGACCTGTCAACGGGTTTTTCCAATCGTTCGCTTATTGCGGCGCCCCTATTTTGGATTTCTTCCAGAAGTTTTGAATGCTCAGGAGGGTACAAGGGGGTTATCCATGGCAATACCGCTATGGTTTTTCCCTTCGGAGTTTCCAATGCGCCACTATGAGCCCACTCATCGGTTCCTCGAGCAAGCCCGCTTACGATGGTGTATCCCTTTGCTGCAATAGACTTTGCCAATCGTCTAGCCATGAGACGCCCGTGCATGGAGCAATCTCGCGTCCCAGCCATCGCAACACAATTCTCAAAGTCTAAGAGTGCCCCCTTTTGAAACAACAGTAAAGGAGGATTGTCAACGTCAGTCCTCAAAGCGCTTGGATAGTCCTCGTCTACATATCGAATCATCCGCATTCGATTCTTGCTCAAGTAACCCAAGTCTCTCTGCAGTTTGTCAACCTTAAGAAAATTGGCGTATTCGCAGAATTTCTTGATCGATCTATCATCGAGATCTAGACTATGCAGATATCTATAGGAACATTCCCAAAGTCCCTTCAAGGTGCCCAATTCCTCAAATGCCCTAACGACTTTCTCTGTGGGTATTAGCCAATTGCTATCCTGAAGGGCTAGCCAGAATGCATCTTCATCCAGATTCTGAAAGTCGGGCATCTTTGCGTGGTTCATGAGCTAGATCCTAGTATCAGTATTCCTTCCCGCAACTAAAACGTTTACCGTTCTTGCCCCGGCATCCAATAGAACTTGTGAGCATTCTGAAACAGTAGCACCAGAGGTCGAGACGTCATCAACCAAAAGGATGCTCTTTCCACCTACGTTTGCGGCTTCTTTGATTTTGTAAAGGCCCTTAACTGCAGCTTTTCTTTCAGATCTACCCAAGCCTTTCATCTTCTGTTCTCTCGTCTTGATCACAACGTCTCCCACCGCTATCCCGATGTTGGGACCGACCACTTCCGAAAGTACAACGGACTGGTTATAAGTGACCCCTGAAGGTTCTTTGGCTATTTTCAGCTCGGTTGCAAATAGTGGAATAGGCACAATTAGATCAGACCTCATCAATTCTGAGTATCGCTGTCTCACGCATTCTACAAGAGCCAAGCCCAAAGGCATTCCATAGCCGGGGTACTGCTTCAGACCGACTATATGGTCGCTAAGAATATCATCCTTATTTTGACGCAGGTTTCGCTTAAGGTAGGCGCCCATGGCGTAAATTCGATCGAAGCCATAGTCATCCCAGTGCCAACCGCATTGGGTAGTCGGGGTCCCAGGGCATGCGCATTTTAAGCAATAGGGTTCTTTCAGAAGAGTGTATACTCCTTTTCTCTTATTCCCCCCAATAAGCTGCAATCTTGTCTCTTTCATATTCAACTCGCCACAAATCAGACGACCTCAACTTAATCAGTGTTAAAACATCTGTCTATAAGGCTTTGCTTGGGTCTGTATTCACAAACCTCCTGGCGATTTTCCGGGATGTCTTCTGAACCTTTCTTGTAGGTTGCGCTGCAAGAAAGGGCACGTCTCAATATCGTACGTAGAGGTTATCGCAGTTGCGTCTTTAGAGAGAACTATTCGGCATCAACGTTTTGATGGCAACTGTTCATTGGCCGGATAATCTTTAACATAAACCAAATAATCAGAGTTGGCTCAAATAGGGACTCGGTCACAGAAGTGGTGCGACAATGATTTCCATTGTAGGTGCTGGTAGGGTTGGAACGTCTGCGGCGTTTAATATTTTGAGGTTCAGAATCAGCGATGTTGTCTTGGTGGATGTTGTTGAGAATCTGGCTAAAGGTGAAGCGTTGGATATGATGCAGGCTGCCCCGGCTATTGAGTTTGACGGGAAGGTCATGGGCACCAGCGACTTCAGTCAGATTGCTGGTTCAGGTGTTGTGGTTCTTGTTGCCGGCGGTGGCAGAAAGCCTGGAATGAGCCGGCTAGACCTCATGAATGAGAACGCTAAGATTGTGAGGTCAGCTGTAAAAGAAGTCGTTCGTTATGCGCCTGATTGTAAGCTCATGGTTGTGACTAACCCTGTGGACATCATGACTTATGTGGCTTACAAAGAGTCAGGTTTTGAGAGAAACAGAGTTTTCGGTATGGGCAACATTCTTGACACCATGCGCTTCAGATCTTACATTGCAATGGAGCTGAAAGTGTCGAGAGAAGATGTACGCGCCCTAGTTGTAGGCGAACACGGCGACTCCATGGTGCCACTTGTGGAATGCGCATCAGTTTCAGGCATACCCATAACCGAACTGCTCACCAAAGAGCAAATCAGCCGAATAGTAGACCTGACACGAACCTCAGGCGCAGACGTCATCAAACTAAAAGGCGCCACAACCCATGCACCCGGCGTAGTCATAGCCATAATGGTTGACGCTGTCTTCAGAGGACGCAACCGAGTCATGAGCGTCTCAACATACTTGCAAGGCGAGTACGGCTTCTCAGACGTCTCCATAGGCGTGCCAGTTATACTTGGAAAGAATGGCGTTGAAAAGATCCTGCAGCTCGAGCTCAAACCTGAAACACACAAGCAACTGGAAAGATCCGTCGCTTTGATTAAGGATGCCATAAAACAACTTCAGAACTAGGAAGAGACTGACTGCGCCATTGACGCCAAGCTTTTATTACCATACCTTGTCCTAATCGTTGATGTCTGACAAGGAATTCTTCGTCAATCGTTACCGTGAACTAGGCTGGAACTATAAGCCTGTCGAGCTGAAGCAGACGATCAGGATCAACACGATGAACACTGAGGAAACTGAAATCGTCAGACGGCTCAAGTCCCGAGGCATCGAAACCGAACCCGTTTCCTTTGTGCCGCACGCTTATTGGATTCGCAAATCGAAGGTTTCAGCTGGAGCCACGACAGAGTACCTCTTAGGCTATTACTCGATTCAAGAAGCAGCTGCCCAAGTCCCTGCAACATTGCTCACCGACTTGAAGAACAAAGTAGTTCTTGATGCCTGTGCCGCTCCCGGCGGCAAAACTGTACAATTGGCAGATTTAATGCGTAATACAGGCGTAATAATCGCGCTTGACGTCGAGAAACGAAGGCTCACAGCGCTTTCGAACCACCTAGAACGCTGCCACATCAGCAACACGATTGTTTACCAACTGGACGCAAGGCGAGCTTCCGAGCTTAGACTCAAGTTTGATCGCATCCTGTTAGATGTTCCATGTTCAGGCAACTTCGCCGCCGATAAAGAATGGTTCAGAAGAAGGACAATCGAAGATGTGCAAAGAAATGCAGCTCTTCAAAGAGAAATCCTAACCGGAGCAGTTGAAGCTCTCAAAGACGAAGGCGAAATAGTCTACTCCACATGCTCGCTGGAACCCGAGGAGAACGAACTGAACATCGACTGGGCCACAAAACACCTAGATCTTCAAACTGAACCAATAGACTGCTACGGCGAACCAGCCCCCACAAAGGTTTTCGGGAAACAATTGGGTAGCCAAATAGCAAACTGCAGAAGAATCTGGCCAGGACAAACTCAAGGTTTCTTTGTTTGTAAGCTTAAGAAGCGAGAGGATGAAGACTGAAGCAGATAACCGATTTTGTCAGCTGGTTCGGGACAAGTCTCGAGCTAGATGAGAACCAGATTACTGAAAAACAAGGCAGATTCTACCTTCTGAGCAAGGCACTGAAGGAAACCATCTCTGAGGACTTCTTCTATGCTGGAATATATCTTGGGAAAATTAGGCGCGGAGTCTTTTTTCCAAGCTTCAACCTCTTAGCTATGATAGCCAAGAGAAAAGAAGCAAACCGAGTAATGGTTGATGAAAGATCAGAGTGGCTGTTCATTGTTGGAAGAGACCTGTTCAAGCGAGGGATACTAAGGGCATCTGGAACGCAGAAAAAGGGCGCCTACACTCTAGTCGTGAATCAACAGGATGAAAGCCTAGGTTTCGGCAGAATAGTGCACAGTTTAGACGGGAAAGAGAACAAACACGAAGTCTCAGTGAGGAACATTTCAGATATCGGCGACTTTCTGAGAAGAGAAAAGGGCTTTTGAACGGTTGGAAAAGCCTTCTAACAAGCGATCAATCGCGCGCATCAATTAGGTATTATGGTCTTGATGGTTTGTGAAGGCATATTCAGGAATTGGTTATTTTCGCTCTAGCTTGAAGATCACTGGTCTTAATCCGTCTGAGCAACACCCTACTGCAACTCCAGGTTCGTCATACCACTCGCCGAAGTTGCCATTTGACTTGAGCGTTATGACTGCCAAGAAGATTGCGTCCCAAGCATAAGGGCAAAACCCGCTTGGCATGCTGTCATCAACATAAAACACCTGTCCTTCCTTGAAGATGGGGCATGGACCACTATACTTTGCCTTGACTGGAGGGTCTTTGAATACCTCTTTAGTGTCAAACCGTTTGAGCACCGTGATCTTTGTGCGACCCGCTTCCTTATCCAAACAAATACCTCACGCACTAGTCTTGCTGTGCAGCTTTTTTTATGGCTTGTGGAAGAGACTCCAATCCGGATATCAGTCGTTTAATGACCGTTTGCTCCTGAACTCTACTATTCTATATCAGAAATCCCTTTGCTCCAGCAAATCATAAGTTTAGCAGTTGTTCAAAAAGCGCGCGCAATGACTGTAGACGCTTAGGCGAAAACGTTAGAATGTATTTTAGCCCTAATTTTCACTCGATTTCTTTCAAGAAAACTGTTTTATCCAACGCAAAACTGGCAACTAGCTTTTGTCGCAATAACCGAACCCAATTGTAATAATCGACTCTTCCCCAACGTACTAGAAGCAGTCTTGAAAATGAGACTTGAAAATCCATCCGAAAATCTGCCGAGAAATACCGTTTTTCATCATAATTTTGCTCTTTTATTCTGATTCCATAAGGCAATCCTAATGCAACACTATTCTTACTTATTGTTAGACTTGTGGTAAAGTAGCGATGCGTAAAATGAATGATTCTACCGTGTTTCTTGTATTCTATTGAAATTTGCGTCCCCTTGGGTGCAAAAACTAACCAATTAGAAGGCTTGTAAACCCAATTGAGACTTGTGTCACCTAAGAAATGTTTTACAACTTGATTGTTCTCCAATAGTGGTAGTAGATTTCTAAACTCTAGGTTCTTAAAATTCAACATGTCACCAAACTCAACTTCATCCTTTTGAATGCGGTAAATGATTGAATCAGAAAAACGGGATACTTCACCCAGATGGATAGGGTACCCCGTTGGGTAACCATAATATCCGATTTTGCTTGAAGCCCAAAAAGGTTCAAAACCTGACAGAATTAGGAACGTTACGCATTCAATAAAATCGAGCTCAAGTTTATTACTATCGGAATTGTGAAGCTGTGTTAGGATTTGGTTGGCATATGGAGATTTGTCCTGCTCTAGTGCCTTCCAAAGCAATTCTGCGTATTGGACGCCAGAAGGCGAATAAGGGGAAAGGTGCATGCTATTCATTTTCTTATCAACCATCAAATTCGCGTAGATTGCAACTTGATTGACTTCTTTTGGATACAAAATCACGTAAACAGATAGCAAAACCAACAAGATTAAGATTGGAACGAGCCAGACTCCAACAGGAAAACCATAGAAACTATATGTCGCCAAATACGAAGCAACAATGTTGGAAATAAGTCCTATTAAAATCACCACCACTATCAATTGGATAAGTTCTTTCTGTCGTGTAGAGCGTTCATTCAAAGACTGCAATGGACTTTCCAGCTAACCGACTATTGTTAGATTTTTGATTTAAGATTTAGTAACTGCATAATTCTCCTTGGGAAACTGCGCACGCGCTAAAGGTGCTCACAGAAGTAGGAACCAATAAAGAAGAAAACCCAACACCGAGACCACTATGGCTATCGCTACCGCTTGGTCGGCTCTGTCTGGCTGTTCCTGACGCCACATCACCCAGAAGACAATAGCTGTAATGATGGGGAAAAATAGGGAAAGAAAGGCAATAAATACGACTTGACTTTTCGTTAAATCTTCGCGTGGAGGACTAAAATCGCGTGCTCTTTCAGCTTCAGACATTCTATCTTGTCTAAGTCGGTCTATTTCCTCTTCAAGTTCTCTTACTCTTTCGTCCAACGGATGCTGATTTCTTTCTCTCTCAATCTCACGCCGTTTTTCCTCTTCGTAGAGGCTAAGTATCGCTTCTTCTCTTGATTTTCCTTCTTCAACCAGTTCGTCTATACGAGAGTTCAACACAGCAGCTGGATTCCTGTACTCCTTGGAGAGCATCTCCTTAAGTTCCCTATATGCTGCATCCGCTTCTCGCGATGACATTTCCATTTTCTTCTTGCACGGCAGGTTGTATTAATGGCTTTTCGCGAGCTTATTGAAAGTGAGCCCTCAAAAGCTAGCGCGCTTTGGCAAGAAAAGCGGACAGAGATAACTGGAGACAGATATTTTGAGCCTATGTAGCCGATTCGGGCTGTCTATAAATATGCGATCACCTAAAGATCTCTTCCTTTGCTCTCAACAGGCGGTATTGTGAGTGGGATTCGAAGAGAAAACTGTTTATTATTTCAAAGAGTGCGGCGAAGTCAACACGGATCAA
>Ga0315296_10001049_pt1 | contig 24335 bp, 26 predicted proteins | sample YL17G14_18_MG_FD_203921 | JGI IMG/M metagenome (GOLD analysis project Ga0315296, IMG submission 203921) | Sediment microbial communities from Yellowstone Lake, YNP, Wyoming, USA - YL17G14_18 | ecosystem: Environmental > Aquatic > Freshwater > Lake > Sediment | place: USA: Wyoming | collected... | reverse complement strand
CTTGGCCTGGATCCGGCTGAGAATTTCCAACGGCGCTCTGGAAGGAATGAATTGCAAGGTTAAACTGGTGAGCCGCAAAGCCTATGGCTTCCGGAATCCCTACAACTTTGTTGTAGCTGTTTTCCATGGCTGTGCTCATCTCCCTATGCCCTCATGATCACAAATGGGACAAGAGCCATAAATATTATATTCTTTGTCAAGCTCTAAAATTGTGCCATTGGTGCACGATCCTACCCTTCAAATTAGGACACTACCCAAATTTTCAACCCCTTAACAGACCTGCCCTCAGTCCTGATAGAGTGTCGGTGAGGAGGCACCCATGAAAAAGTTCATCATCGCAATCCTTGGTCTGTGTGTTATCCTTGCCGGAGCCATCTTCATTGTCCCCATGGTGACGAGCCAGGAGGTCTATACCTGGGAGGATGCCAAGGGGCATCTTGCCCCGGGTCAGTTCGTCCAGACTGGCCCGGACGCCACCCCTTACATCGTGAGAGGGGAGGGTCCCCATCTGATCCTCATCCATGGTTTTCTCTCCAGCACATTCATGTGGAAGAAAGTCATAGATCCCCTGGCGAAGAAGTTTCGGGCCCACGCCATTGACCTCCTGGGATTGGGATACAGCTCCCGATTGAAGGAGGGAAACTACTCGTATCAGCTCTATTCCGATCAGCTTCTCAAATTTATGGATGCCCTGGGGATCACTCAAACGAGCATTGTCGGCCAGTCCCTGGGTGGAGGTATTGCCATTCTCTTCGCAACCCAGCATCCGGAGCGCGTGAGGAAGATTGTCCTTGTGGACGCTGCCGGCCTTCCCAACCCCCTGCCCCTCTCCGGGAAAATCTTCACCCTTCCCTACCTGGGGGAGTTCCTTCTTTCTTTCCCTCCTGATGCTGTACTCAGAAAGATTCTTCAGGACCAGGTTTTCTACGACCCCTCCAGGGTGACGGATGAGTATGTGAAAGAAGTGGGACGGCCTGCCAAGATAAAAGGCTCAGGCAGGGCAATCCTGAACATACTGAGGACCATGGACTTCGGAAGCCTGAGCCCGGAGATCCACAAACTTGGAGAAATGGGAAAGCCTATCCTGATCCTGTGGGGACGGGAAGACAGGGACATTCCTCTCGCAATCGGTGAGGAGATGCACAGGATTCTCAAGGGATCGGAGATGAAGATCATAGAAAAAGCGGGCCATTCCCCCCACGAGGAGCACCCTGAGGAGGCGGCCCGCCTGATGATGGAATTTCTCTAAACGTCCGGGTTATTCCCCCAGAATCGTCGCGATGTCCTTGGAGAGCTCATGGGCAGACCACATCCTGCTTGGCTTCTCCACTCCGTCGCTGACAACCATCCTGTAGGAGAAGACCCTCCTTCCCTGGACCCCGAAGATCTTTCTGGTAACTTCCTGGTTTTATCAATTTGTTGCTATGGCACAATAAAAATGTGTTTATATGGAAAGGACTTATACCGATTTATGACATCACAAAATTGACCTCTCCTAACATATTATAATATATGGGTAAGGGCCAGGCCCAACATGCTGAAATACTTTGCAAATCCAGTCAATTAGTTGGTTTTGTTCGTTTTTCTGGCGAAGAGCCGTTATATACACCATAGCTTGACATCAACCATACTTGTCAGTACAAAATTATTTGCGTATTATTCCTAAATAGGAACGCATGGTGAAAGTTGAGAGCAACGAGGTTGAGCGCCGGCTCATCGCATCGCTCAGCATAAGTCGCGACAGGGTGCGTTTCGACGCCAATCTCGATCAACACCACCACTACGTCTGCGTGCGCTGCGGGTTAACGAAGGACTTCAAGAGCGAAGGACTCAACGCGCTCCGGATCCCTGAAGCCGTGAAGGAATTCGGCAGCATCATTACTACCCATATCGAGGTCCGAGGTATCTGCGACAGCTGCGCAGAGCAACAAGCCGACAATTCAGTGCCCAAAAACCCCAAAGAGCCGTAAGGTAGAGAAAGGAGGAAAATATGACAGAGAAGAAGAAGAAGTTGACAACCACCGCCGGTTCACCCGTTGTCGACAACCAAAACGTGATGACCGCGGGACCGCGCGGGCCAATGTTGCTCCAGGACGTATGGTTCCTGGAGAAGCTTGCTCACTTCGATCGTGAGGTGATCCCAGAGCGCCGGATGCACGCCAAGGGTTCAGGCGCCTACGGCACATTTACTGTAACCCACGACATCATCAAGTACACCAAGGCCAAGATTTTCTCGGCGATAGGGAAGAAAACCGATCTGTTCGTGCGATTCTCGACCGTGGCCGGCGAGCGCGGCGCTGCGGATGCCGAGCGCGACATTCGCGGCTTTGCCATCAAGTTCTACACCGATGAAGGCAACTGGGACCTGGTCGGCAACAACACGCCCGTTTTCTTCCTCCGCGATCCTTTGAAGTTCCCGGACCTCAATCACGCGGTAAAGCGCGACCCCCGAACCAACCTCCGGAGCGCCCTCAATAATTGGGACTTCTGGACTTCGCTTCCGGAAGCGCTGCACCAGGTCACTATTGTCATGAGCGACCGCGGCATTCCCGCGTCGTATCGCCACATGCATGGCTTCGGCAGTCACACCTTCAGTATGATTAATACGAAGAACGAGCGTTTCTGGGTCAAGTATCATCTCCGAACACAACAGGGGATCAAGAACCTAACGGACCAGGAAGCCGAGGCGATCGTAGGCAGGGATCGTGAGAGCCACCAGCGCGACCTGTACGAGAGTATTGAAAAGAAGGACTTCCCGAAGTGGACCATGTACATCCAGGTGATGCCGGAAAAGGATGCGGCCAAGTGCCCGTATCATCCGTTCGATCTTACCAAGGTCTGGCTAAAGAGGGACTATCCGCTCATTGAAGTGGGAGTTATGGAACTTAACCGTAATCCAGAGAACTACTTTGCCGAGGTCGAGCAGTCGGCCTTCAACCCGGCCAACATCGTGCCCGGTCTCGGTTTCTCCCCAGACAAGATGCTGCAGGGACGCCTCTTTTCCTATGGCGACGCCCAGCGCTACCGGCTCGGAGTCAACCACCATCTCATCCCGGTCAACCGGTCTCGCTGCCCGTTCCACAGCTACCATCGCGACGGTGCGATGAGGGTTGACAATAATTACGGAAGCACGCTCGGGTACGAACCAAACAGCTTCGGAGAATGGCAGCAGCAGCCGGAATTCGCCGAGCCTCCACTTTCCTTGGAAGGAGCGGCCGATCACTGGGACCATCGCGTGGACGAAGACTACGATACCCAGCCGGGACTCCTTTTCCGCCTGATGAAACCGGAGCAGCAAAAGGTTCTCTTCGAGAATACCGCACGGGACATGGGCGACATTCTGAAGGAGATCAAACTCCGCCACATCAGCAACTGCATGAGGGCACATCCGGCTTACGGTGAAGGCGTGGCCAAGGCGCTAAGTATCCCGATGAGCGAGGTGCCGAAACAGAAGTAGCGGTCATATCGAAGACAAGCTTCCTGCTCCACGATGAGCCGGGCAGCAGGCTTGTGGAGGCTGGCACCACGATGGGAAGCCGAATCCACCGTGGTACGCTCGTCGCAGCAGGAACGCTGTTGGTTGGTCTCGGTGTAGTTTAGGGCTCGTCCCAGTGCTGCCGACCACGCCGTTCCTACTGCCTACTGCCGCTTTCTATGTTTGCAGCTACGAATGACTGTACCGCTGGCTCTTGACAAATCGCGTGTTCGGCGAGCACCTGAGACGGTATCGAGATGGTAAAGGGTAGCCCTTTGCCTCCAATATTTCGACGCTCAATCTGTTATCTACCACGCTCGGCTTGTCCGCCATGCTGACCGTTCCGGCGCGCTTGTGATTGCTGTGTGGGTGCTCCTCCTCCGAAAAACTAAAGGCGGGCCACCTTCTCCACGTGGAACACCCCGAGGAGGCGGCCCGCCTGATGATGGAATTTCTCTAAACGTCCTGGCTATTCCCCCAGGATCGTCTTTATGTTCTTCGCGATCTCCTGGGGAGTCCAGATACTGCCGGGTGTTTCCATTCCATCGGACACGGTCATCTTGTATATGAAGAGCTTTTTCCCCTGCACTCCGAAGATCCTTCCCGTGTATTCCTGGGAGAGATCCGATGCCAGATAGATCACAATTGGAGCGATGTGTTTTGGGTCCAGCTCCTCCCCTGCTCCCTGGAACATTGGGAGATCCTCGGTCATCCGCGTCTTTGCCACAGGGGCGATTGCGTTCACCGTTACCCCGTATTTTTGCAGCTCCAGGGCAAGCACCCTTGTGAACCCGTAGATTCCAGCCTTGGCAGAGGCGTAGTTGGCCTGGCCGAAATTTCCAATAAGGTCAGATAAGCTCGTAGTATTGATGATTTAAAAATTTTTTATCTAAACCAACAGGGATTAGTTAAAGGAAATTTCATCATAGATAGAACGTATCTGAAATCGTTCGTCAGTTTACGAAAGGATCGCGATCTTTCAAAGGCACGCTTAAGATCAAACTTCGCCGATAGTTGTGCTTGGTCTACAGTTTCCGAGTATGAAGTTTCTATCGCCATTAAATTTTTTAAGTAGCCTTTAGCATTGCTAATAGATTCAGGATTATCTGGCGGCATAGCGTCTGATGGGATTCCTCGCTCTCCTCGCAGAGATTCCAAGCTGGCTAAAAACCATGCCTCATATTCTTTTGTTGCCAATACAAGTCCACACGGAAGCGGGGTGGCTTCATCTTTAACCCATGTGGTGATATTTTGAATTACCTTTGCTGGGCAATCATCATGTGCATCAATAATGTAAACAATTCCTTCACAATCTTCATGTCGGCGTGCAAGCTGTACCACGCGTCGTATTTCTTCTTCTTTGAGGAGCTTGGTTCGGGGCCATCGAATAGGGTGCTTTATACTAATATTATAAATTTCAAATGCTTCGGCGAGTCGTCTAAGAAGTATTGGAACGGCCGCAACCTCTCCATATCCCTCAACTATAGGCTGTATCCCCATTAAATATTTTCAAACAATTCTAACTGTGAGGGATCTTGCGAATCGAAAAGTGGTCTGGTATCTATTCCGTTAGATCGAATCATCTCTCCTACTCCCATCAAATGACCTTTTAGCATTGAGACGGAGGCTTGTCCCAATTTAAAAATGTGAGTTGATCCTTTCTCCCATTTGACGACCCTTATATTGTCTTCTTCCATCCATTCAGCATCAAGAATATCAGGACTATGTGTCGAAATGATGATTTGATATCGTTCTGCGGCATATTTGATAAGATCTAATACCACACCCAATGCTCCAGGATGAATTGTGGCTTCGGGCTCCTCGATACCTATGAGTGACGGAGGAGGATTTTGCATGACTGCAGCAAGAAGACCAACAGCTCTCAATGTCCCATCAGACATTGAAAAAGCCTCGAATTCAAGTGACTTGTTCTCATTCCATTTTTGGGAAAATTTTAAAGATAGTTTCTTTCCATGTTTAATGGATCTTACATTTGTAGTCCCAGGGGCAATTTTGTTAAGAAATTCATATAATTTTTTCAAATTTGGATATTTTTGTCTTTCCAATTCTTGAAGCACACTGGTAATATTGCTTCCATCTTTTCTTAAAGTTGTCCCGCTATCTGGATCTTGCAATTCTCTTATGGTTCCGGGTTCTAAAGAATAAACTCTCATGGATGAAAGCACTTTAAGAACAGGCGCGAACTGTTTTAACCCTCCTGCAATAGGGAGGGCAAGTGCATTTCGCTCAATAGCCGGATTTAATCCAGCAACATTGGTTCTGAAATCTTTTTCCCTCCTCTCAAAGTAATTGATGTCTTTATTTCTCATCGTCACACGGCATTGCTCACGCACTACTTCAAAACTATGATAAGAAAGAGCTCTTATTTCAAAGGCATACACACCTGATAGATTATCACCTTCTGGATAGTGTAATGTTATTCTAAGGCCAAAATTTCCTGGGCGAGATTTTTGACCGCTTCGATAACGCACTGCTTCAATGCCACCACGTTTGTCAAAAGCAGCCTGAAGTGGTATTGTCATAACATCAGATAAGAAACTAAATGCATCTATAATGTTGCTTTTACCTGACCCATTTACTCCCACGAGGAATGTGGGATTTGAGAATGTAATATTGGCCGATTCAATGCTTCTGAATCTTTGTAGTATGATATTTTGAATAAAAGATCCTTTTCTTATCATTTCATTATAGACATCTTAGAATGGGTTTTTCTCTCCGTTGAAAATCCTATGAAGAACAACAATATGGCCAATTGAAAAAAACGATGATAAAAAGCTTGTTCATGACGAGCCATGATTTTTATTATAATATAGTTTGCTCTTCGATGCCACATTATTTTGCACAATCATGAATAGGCGCAAGAATATTTTCTAAATTTTCTACCGAGAGGGAATATCTCTCGGTAGACTATTTGACCATCAGGGTTACTCGCCCAAGATCTGAAGCAACTGATTACCCTCCACGCTTTCCAAAAAGTGTGTTTATGTAAAAGCATAATGAAGATTTCACATCTATTCGGCCAGCGTGTAACTGCCTGGGATATTGAGTGATTTGGTGAATATCCGGGGAAGGAATTCGTCCGCCTCTGCAATTCAATTCTGGCATCAGCCATTGGATAGCAGGCAGGGAACTATACTCTTCCCGAGGTGACGGAGTGAATTAATTTTCTTAATAATGTTATAGACGCCCATGTCGTGTTTCAATGACCGCTCTAACTTCATGAAGCTGGAGGACTGGTGGGGCCTGGGAGAACCGTTTATCAATTCAAGTGGAGAAGAGTCAACCCGGGGAGCCATAGTAAAATTGCCAAATTCCTTCAAGATACGATGAGGAGAAAGCTCTAGAAACTTAGAAATAAACAATAGGGTTTACCAGACCGGTATGTTTTTGTTACGAATCTGAATCTTGATCCCCCTCGCCATCAAACCCTACGGGAATTGCTGATTTATCAATGTTCCAATTGGGGGGCCAGAATGCTTAGTATAGGAAGGGATGAGGAAATAGCATCCGTTCTTAACAAATCTCCAGATTTTTGCAGTGTTTATTTCTTGAAGAAGGACTCCATCACCAATGAAGTTTTTGAAGAAATGAGAGACGCTGAAAGGTTCATCTGGGACTATGATATCTCCAGCAATGAGTTTAAAGAAATGACGAAAGATAGAAGCTCTCTTGATCATCCCTGGGCCAGGAGATGCACAAAACTTTGAAGGGTTCGGAGATGAAGGTTATAGAAAAAGCGGGCCATTCCCCCCACGAGGAGCACCCTGAGGAGGCGGCCCGCCTGATGATGGAATTTCTCTTGAAATAAAGTCGCCTGTCCCCTATTGACAGATTAACGGGATATTATAAAATGGTTACTAATAGGAAGAAATTATTACTTTTTTATGAAGTTGACCAGAGACACACTTGAGCTTATCCAACGATATATTGAGGACAATCTCTCAACTGTCACAGAGGAGGATATCGCAAGAGAATTTCATATCAGCAGGTGTTATGTAAGTGTTCTCTTCAAAAAATCGGGGGGGGGGATATACTGATTACATTCAGGTCAAAAGATTGAGAAGGGCCAGAAAACTGCTGTGCACCACCTCGATGCCACTTAAGAAGGTTATAAGGGAGGTGGGATACCGCAGCGTCTCTACATTCTGTAGAAAGTTTAAGGAATTTTATGGGGCCACACCTTCGCAGATTCGATATAAAAACCAATTAAAAAATGGAATCAAGTTAGTTTTATTCCTGACAGTGGTTTTTACATCTTACTGTACGCCGCCTGAACCTGAGCAGATTCCTTGCAGGACCTGCGAGGAAAAAGAGAAGCCACTTGCTGCGCCGAGCAAGATCTCAACTGCCGCAATTTCGTCCTCAGAAATAAAAGTTTCCTGGCAGGATAATTCTGACAACGAGGATGGATTTGATGTATGGAGGTGCAGGATGCCCCTGTGCCAGATGAAATCCGTTGCGGGGACTGTGGGGGTAAATGTCACGGAATTCACAGATACAGACCTCTCAGGCGGAACGGAATATTGCTACCAGGTTGATTCATATAATAATTGGGGCAAGATAAGTCCCTCTACAGAGTCCTGTGCGGCAACATTAACGGATTCCCGTGTTGTCGGGGCACTCCAATGGCTGTATATCACTGGAGGCAAAATAGATTCCTCATCTCCTGCCATAGCCGATGTTAACAACGACGGAAAAAATGAAGTAATCATCGGATCCTCCGATGGCAGGATGTATGTCCTGAATGGCGAGGATGGAAGAGTGGTCTGGTCGTTTAACACAGGGAGCTCCTCTGTCTCGTCTCCTGCCATTGCTGATGTCAATATGGACGGATATCAGGATGTGCTCTTATTTTCATCATTACATAATCTCTATTGCCTCAGCGGAAACAGTGGCTCGCTTCTCTGGGCCCTGACATTTTCGGATTCTGTTAGCATGGGGAGTCCAGTGATGAGTGATGTAGATGGCGATGGGAAGCTTGAGATAATCGCAGCCATTCTATCGGGGTGGGTCATTGCTGTAAATGGGGAAGACGGGAGCACGCTCTGGGAATCACAAGTAAACTACCAACATTTATACATCCCAGCCCTTGCCGATGTTAATGGGGACGGCATAGTGGATATTGTCATAGGAAGTTTTGGCCGGTATCTTGATTCCGATGACGGGGCTCTTGTTGTCCTGAACGGCCTTGACGGGGCTGTTCTCTGGCAGAGGACATTTTCTGACAATCTGACTGGTGACCCAGTCGTCGGGGATATTGACAATGACGGGAGAAAGGAGGTTGTTGCAGGCGTCCTTGGCACAGGGTTCTACGCCTTTGAAGGAGAGAACGGGGCCACATTGTGGACATATCCTATTGATAGACCTTTATTGCCAGTTTTTTCCGTAATCGGGGATGTCAACAGCGACAACAAGCTGGATGTGGTTGTAACTTCTGGTTCCCCCTGGGCCACAAGAATTGAGGCCCTCAATGGGGAAAACGGGGGGAGGCTGTGGTCATTCCTCAAAGGCCCGGGCATGCCAGCCCTGGGGGACGTGGATGGGGACGGCAGGATCGAAGTGGTAGCAGGAACCATGGAGAGATTAACGGTATTGAACGGCGAGAATGGAACACAACTATGGTCTTTCGTAACCAGCCTTCATATTATTTCTTCTCCTGCGTTGGGTGACATTAACAACGATGGGCTCCTGGAAGTAGTGGCGGGTTCGTGGGACACCGGCGTCTATGCACTAAAAACAGGTTCCCCTGTCCCTGCTTCATCCCTCCTCCCATGGCCCAAGTTCAACAAGAACCTGTGGAATACAGGTTCCTGGTAATTCACAGAAATATCTTAAAAAAGGACAATTTTCATAAAAAAAGACAATTCAAGTCTGGACATATCCAGATGCTTTACTAAACTGTGGGGGTGAAGGAGGTGGATATGAAAATGAATAATAGGATCCTTTGGGCGATCCTCCCGCAAATTCTTCTTACTCTATTATTTCTGTCAATTCCGCAAAACAGCGAAGGATCATGTATAGGCGATCCTACCGCACCGAGCTGCATTTCCGACACTGATTGCGGATATCCAGCAGGATGCTGCAGGGAAGTTACATGTGATAATGAAAGTTGGGGATACCATTGTAAGTACAATTGCGCATGTGGAGGTAAGGTAGCTGAATATTATTGTGGAACTAATAAGGGTTGGTGCTGTGCAACAGGACAGCTTACCAGGGTAGGGGCTTGTTTATGCGGTGGTTCTTGTTTTCCCTGTAACTCAGGGGTATGTCAGGAAGATACACCGGGTGGTTTTAGATATTGTTTTTCCTCGTGCATCAGCGGGTATTGCAACGATAGCGGACTTTGTGTCACGCAATGTCCATCAGGGGAATATTGTTCCAATGGCAATTGTGTACAATGTTCATGTTCACAGGTTTTAGCAGAGAATGAAAAGGGGACCTATTTACCGATATTGTTAAAGTTTGGCGAAGTTTTCAGGACAAAATCAACAAAGGGCAAAGAATTTGAGAGCGCCTCTCAAAAATTTGACAAAGAACTCGGGAATATCTTTGCCTTGGATGAAGAGTTGCGCTTCCAGGCTCGGGGATTTATCCAGAGGTATATCGAGATCTTCCGCGAAGTTGGAGATAACTCCGTATCCCAGGGGACGAGGAACCGGGTATTTACCCCGGGTGATGCCAAGACCCTGAGAATTTTTATCCAACGCATAGAAAACATTGCATCGCCAGAGCTCAAGGATTTTTTGAGATCCATTGAGCCGTACATTGACCAGTTTGAAGGCCATAGATGCGGCGAGATCCTCGACTTCTTCGGCCTTATATAAGATAATTCTTTTTAATGAAGGAACGTTTTAAGGTGGGAGGATTTTTTCTCCTCATGACCGTATGTGTATTTTCCTGCCGTGAGGAAATCAATGTCAAAAAAGAGCCCGACATCTTCCCTCTCGATGCTGGATATATATGGACATATAAATCTACTGTTCAGCCCTCCTGCTGTGGATTGACATATACTGTCACATCTGAAGGATTGTCCAGATTTGCGGATCAGGATGCATTTGCATTTCATAATACTCGTGCTGAGTGCCGGGTAGAGAAATGTTATTTTGTAATTACAGAAAGAACAAACCTTCTCGTTAAAAGGGAGGATGGGATATACCTGATCGGCACTAGATTTACACAGGGAGGATCAGTAATATACGACATCCCTGCAAAAATCTTTGAATTCCCTGTAGCTATTGGAATGTCCTGGGAATCCCATTCCCAGGGCAGCCTGCCGCCAAACGCCGGGAAAACAATTTCGATAACCATTGGTTGTCAGTTGACTGTCATCAGCAAATCTGAAACTGTTATTACTCCCGCCGGGGAGTTCAAAGATTGTGTTCAACTCAAAGGCATAAAATATGAATGGTGGTATTCTAACAATTTAATTAGTGGCGGTGAGGGATATGATACTATCGCCTGGTATGCGCCGGGGATAGGTTTGATAAAAGAGATAGGGCGTTCGAGGATCTACGGGTGGGATTATACTGTTACTTATGAACTCGTTGCTTATACAGCTCCACCCAAGTAATGGCAGTCTGCTGGATAGTATCTATAGGGTGGATTCCCAACCTCTTGATATATCAGGGTTTTTGGGATTGCTCATGCCCATACTTATGCTTGCGGTCTTTTTCCTGGCGTTAAAACTCATCTATCGCCGCCCCACATAACAGCCAATGAAATCAATCCTTTTTTATTTCCATGTCCCATTCACGGATATTTTCGTACCTGTAATTTCCTCGGGATTTTTATATGCGGTGGGGATTATGGTGGGAACATTGATAGGACTAAAGGAGACAAAAAGAAATAGCCTTGATCCATCACATTTTGTGAATGCAACGATCCTTGCAGCAATCTTCGGGACTGTTGGGGCTAGACTTTTCTATGTTGCCCAGAACTTTGGCTTTTATTCCAGGCACCCCGCTGACATAATTGCAATGTGGAAGGGTGGCAGTGTATCTTTTGGTGCCCTTCTCGGGGTAATTTTCGCATTATTGATATATTTCCGGGTCAATAGGCTGCCAACCATAAGATACCTCGATGTGTATCCCGTTCCCTTTGGCATTGGGATTGTCTTCGGGCGTATTGGATGTTTCCTAACAGGATGCTGCTATGGAAAACCATCGGATCTTCCCTTTGCTGTGAGATATCCCAGGGGGTCCATACCTTACAATGACCAATTGCAAAGTCTTGCTCTCACGCTTGGAGCTTCTGCTTCACTCCCGGTCCATCCCGTTCAGATCTATGAGGCGATGGAGCTCCTTATTGTATCAATTGCCTTTTATGTTTTCATCCGCCCTAAAAAGGATGGGATCAGGTTCCTGTTCTTTGTTCTGTGCTATGCATTTCTGAGGCTCGTGAATGATTTCGTGAGAGCGGATGCAGATAGAGGGTTTATTTACAAGGATCTGTCAGTATCCTCGTTTATGAGCATTGCGATCCTTTTAATAGGAACATTCCTCGTGGCGTATTCTGCAAGGAAAAGGACTGCATAATGTTCCCATACCTTTTATTGACCGGTATGCTGTTTGGAGATTTTTCCGGGCATCAGTGTGTTGTGCCCCAGAATGCTCTCCATCCTCAGGCCTGGGCAGACTGCATAGTCCCTACGTTGAGCGGGTCTGAAATAACAGTCATATCCACTGATAACAAATTTGAGGTTCACTATACCATGTCGGGCGTAGATGCAGTTGATCCAAACGATGCGACAGCCAATGGCATTCCTGATTATATAGATTATATTTTTGAGGGGCTTGCGGAAAGTTACAGCAAGCAGATCGTCACCATGGGATGGAAGCTGCCCATACCACTGACGCAGGAGAAAAAGGTCTCAGTCTATGTGACAAATCTGGCAGAAGGCGCATTGGGTTTTGCATTCAATGAATGTTTATGGATTACGAACAACTTGAATATCTTTCCTTACTCCGTTGTGTATCCCCTCTCCGTGAAGGCCATCGTCGCCCATGAATTCAATCATCTTTTACAAGCTGCGTATACCTACACATCCGGCAATTATGAATTCTGGTGGGGGGAGGCAACAGCAATGTGGGCCGAGTACAAGACATCCCCTCTCTTGACGGAATACCCTGGAATTTTGTTGTATAACCTTGAGGGAGCATTTAAGAAAATCTACGATCCTTTTAAGACACCTAATAATATATTGTGGCCGCTGTATCTTGAGGAGGGAAACGGTAAGAATGAAAAAATAATCAGGGAGATTTGGGAATGGCTTGAGACCCATTCGGGGCAATTTGCAACAGATGCCATTGATGATGTCTTGAAAGGCTATCCCGATGGAAGTTTCAAAAAGGCATTCCAGAATTACTCCGAATGGAATACATTTCTTGGGAAAAGAGATGATGGTATGCATTATTCTATTGCACATCTGGTCACAACAGACTATTTCGGCAACCTGAAGTTCGAGGCCACCCATAAATCCCTTCCTGCCAGCGGCGGCCCTGAGAATCCGCCCGTCCTCTATGGAATCAGCTATATTGAGCTCATTCCTTCCCAAACAATGAAGGGGGCAAAGTTCAAATTTGAAGGGAATATCAATATTGATTGGAGTATCAGCATGCTTCTATTCAAAAGCAATGGGGTTGATAAGGTTGTAAAGGAGAATGTTAAAAACAAAACAGAAATCGCCGTGGCAGATGTCACCAGGTATAATGACATCATTATCGTCATAAGGAATATGGGCCCTGAGAATCTTATCGGCTATTATAGCTATTGGTTATCACCCTATGAGGAACCTCCAGGGTGCGGATGTCATTTAGCCAATGTCCCTATGGGACAGGTTATTGGCAATTCTCTCCTTATTTTCATTGTTCTGGTATATATAAAAATCCATGCACAAAGAAAGCGGGCCACACCCCCCACGAGGAGCACCCTGAGGAGGCGGCCCGCCTGATGATGGAATTTCTCTAAACGTCCTGGCTATTCCCCCAGGATCGTCTTTATGTTCTTCGCGATCTCCTGGGGAGTCCAGATGGCGCCGGGTGTTTCCATCCCATCGGACACGGTCATCTTGTATATGAAGAGCTTTTTCCCCTGCACTCCGAAGATCCTTCCCGTGTATTCCTGTGAGAGATCCGATGCCAGATAGATCACAATTGGAGCGATGTGTTTTGGGTCCAGCTCCTCCCCTGCTCCCTGGAACATTGGGAGATCCTCGGTCATCCGCGTCTTTGCCACAGGTGCGATTGCGTTCACCGTTACCCCGTATTTTTGCAGCTCCAGGGCCAGCACCCTTGTGAACCCGTAGATGGCAGCCTTGGCGGAGGCGTAGTTGGCCTGGCCGAAGTTTCCAATAAGGCCCGACAGGCTCGATGTGTTGATGATACGGCCTCCCTTGGCGCGCTCCCTCAGATACTGGGCGACGGGCTGGGTCACGCAAAATGCTCCCTTGACATGGACAGCGAGGACCGAATCCCACTCGGCCTCGCTCATCTTGTTGAAGGTTTTGTCCCTGAGAATGCCCGCATTGTTGATGAGGATGTCCACCTGTCCGAAGGCATCCATTGCGGTCTTGAAGATATTCTTCCCGGCCTCCACTGTCGTCACGGAGTCATAGTTTGCTGCTGCCTGACCACCGGCCTTTTTGATCTCGTCCACCACGACATCCGCCATGGCTTTTCCAGCCCCGCCTCCGTCCCTGGTTCCCCCAAGGTCATTGACGACAACCTTTGCCCCTTCCTTGGCGAGCGCGAGGGCGTGCTGCCTGCCGATTCCCCCGCCTGCCCCTGTTACTATTGCAACCTTTCCATCAAGTAATCCCATCTTTGCCTCCTTGCTTGGATGTTTACTCTGTAATTTCCCTGCGTAAACTTTAGCTCAAAGCCTCAAAAAGCGTCAAGAGAAATCGCTTTCAAATATCAGGATGGTTGTGTGTGAAGGTTAACTCCTCCTTCTCTTTTTTAAGGTCAGCAGGAAGCGGATGTCCTCAAGATTTCGTTCCCTTTTGAGCGGGTCAGGGGAGTCAAACTTTTTCAGGGCAATGAGGTCGTCAAGGCAGGGGATACGGACCCTGAAGCGTTTGTCAGGATCGACCTTTTCTTCGCAGCGGGCATAGATTTCATCAAAGAGGAGCTCTTCGCCGTCCCGATTTGTGATCCGGCGATGAAAAAAAACATCAATCTGGTCAGGGCCGACAAAAGCGCGAACCAGGGGGCGCGAGCGTTTATTGAGAGCGGGGAGATCGGCATCGAAGAGCGACTCAAGGAGATTCAAGGCCTTCGTGCGGTCTCCGGGATGGACCCAGAAATCGTAGTCGGCCGTGACCACCGGGGCCCCATGCTGGGCAACGGCCCACCGTCCGATGAGCATGCATCGCAAACGGCGTTGGTGGGCCTCCTGAAGAAACCGGATCAGATTAAACTCGGGTTCAGCCTTCACGGAGATTCCTGAGCGTTCTCAGCTCTCTCTTCCATCGTTCCCCTGTTCGGATTTTCTGTGATGGTGAGAGGCGCTGAAATCGTCTGAATGTGGGCGGAAGTGACGCCAAAGGAGCGGCGTGAAGGGGCTTAAGTTTATCCTTTGCTCCGGCAAGGAGAAGGTGGAGATATCCCTCCACGGCCCAACTCAAGGGAAGGCCTGGGAAGCGTTCCCCGGCCTTTTTGACGAGTTCAGGGAGACTGAATGGAGCAGATGCGCCTCGCCTGTTCTGAATTAAGGCGCTTTCGGCGTGGAAGAGGATCACAGGGTTTATCGTCAGACGGAATATTTTCCGACCCAACCTGATGCTTCGCTGGGGCTTTTTCATATGTATCATTATAATGTTACATAGGAGAGATGTCAAGTAGAGCAAGGGAGGGCGGCGCACCATTGAAAAAATTTCACAGGGCACATAAGATTGAATCACTGCAAAGTGATCAAGCATCGTCAAATCATCTTCCAGGCCCTGGTTTTGCTGGCCTGTGTCGCCTGCGCATGCAGCAGGGGGACGTTCACAGAGGAGGGCGGTGATCGCCCCCTTCATACCCCTGCATGGGCCTTTGAGCCGTGGATATCAAAGGACATCTCTGACCGCGCAGACACCTATGAATTCGTCCAGGGATTCATAGACCGGGACATCCCAATTGGAGTGGTTGTCATAGATAGCCCCTGGGAGACGAACTATAATACCTTTGTCCCGAACCCGTCCCGCTATCCTGACTTTGCGAAGATGGTGGCCGATCTGCATGCGAAGAACATAAGGATCGTGCTCTGGATTACCCAGATGATCAATTTTTCTTCCTACGACTTTGAGGAGGGAGGGGATAAATACATTGGCCCTTCCCCCAATTATTCCGAGGCCAAAAAGCGCGGCTTTCTTGTCAATCATGGCGGGCTCTATTCTTGGTGGAAGGGGAAGGGCGGAGGACTGGACTTTTTTAACCCCGGGGCATTGGCATGGTGGCACCGCCAGCAGGACCCTCTGCTGAAGATGGGGATCAACGGCTGGAAGGTGGACTTCGGCGATAGCTACATAGACACTCCCGTTGTCCAGACAGCCATAGGCGCGGTCCCTCACCAGAGATACTCCGAGGAATACTATCGCGACTTCTATAACTATGGCTCCTTGAAACGGGGGAGGGACGAGTTTGTGACCATGGTCAGGCCCTGGGACGAGTCATACAATTTTCCCGGCCGGTTTTTTGCGAGGCCGGAGCACGCTCCGGTGGCGTGGGTCGGCGACAACCGCCGCGACTGGATTGGATTGGCTGATGCCCTTGACCACATCTTCCGCTCGGCCCGCGCGGGTTATATCGTGGTTGGGTCGGACATCGGAGGGTATCTTGACCGGGACGACAAGAACCCTCTTGGAGAGGTGATTCCCTTCAGCCAGGTGGTCTTTGCCAGATGGACCGCAGTGGGGGCGCTCACACCATTCATGCAGCTCCACGGCCGCGCAAACATCACGCCCTGGACAGTTCCTGAGCGGGTGGAAGAAACCGTTGAGCTTTATAGGTATTGGTCCAAGCTGCACCACGAATTGGTTCCATTCTTTTACAGCCTGACAGAAGAAGCACATATCAAAGGCGAGCCCATCATAGAGCCGCAGGGCGATCCGTCCGACTGGCAAGGAGACTATCGCTTTATTGTCGGCAATGCCTTTCTTGTGGCTCCCATCACTGACTCAACCGGCATACGGGATGTTGCCCTTCCCCCTGACAGCCGCTGGTTTGATTGGTGGGATCCCTCAGCGGTTCCTCTTGAGGGAGGGCAGACGATCACATCGGATTTTTCCTTGAATCGCAAGAGGATCCCTTTGTTCGTCCGTGAAGGGGCCATAATTCCGATGAATGTCTCGGACAGTGTCACAGGCCTCGGGACCCCCGGCTCAGAGGGATGCCTGACCCTGCTGGTCTATCCTGGCCCCGGCGCCGGGCAGTTTTATGTGCACGATGATGACCAAGGCGTGACACGAGTGGAGGCCTGGACAACAGAGAATGGCTCCCGTATTGTGCTGTCCCGCACCCCTGGCCCTGTGATTCTTCGGATTCGCACCCCTGCTCAAACAATATCAGTGAGCGCAGGCGATCTTGCGCTGCCGAAACTCACGGATCGTAATGCATTTGATGGGGCTGAGACAGGATGGTTCGCAGAAACTCCAACCCCTTTTACCTGGATCAAGCTTCCAGCCGAAGACGAAGAACAGACGATCTTTCTCATTTATTGAAGAAATACCTTTTATTTGATCGACTGCTGACATATAATTTCATCCATGCTCACTGACCGTTACGGACGGGCGTTGACCTATCTCAGGGTATCGGTGACCGGCGCCTGCAACTTGAAATGCCTCTACTGCATGCCGAAGGGCAGGGATGCTGCCTGCAAGACTTCACCTTGTCTGGACAAGGACGAGATTGTGCGTCTGGTCAGAATAGCCCTGTCCTTGGGCGTGAAGAAAGTGAGGGTCACGGGCGGAGAGCCCCTGCTGAGGAAGGACATCCTGGAAATTATCAGGGACCTGTCCTCCCTCAAGGGCCTAAAGGACCTTTCCCTGACGACAAACGGCATTGTCCTTTCCAGATATTCAAAGGCTTTGAGAGAGGCAGGGCTTATGCGTGTCAATGTGAGCCTGGATACCCTCAACGGGGATAAATTTTCACGGATCACAGGGCAGAGAAGCCTTAAGGATGTCATTGCAGGGCTTGATGAAGCGAAAAAAGCCGGGTTCTCGCCGATAAAGGTCAACGTGGTGGTCCTGAGGGGCGTGAACGATAACGAGCTTCATGACTTTCTGGATTTTGGCCGTGAGCAGGGCTGCCTCGTCCGCTTCATTGAGTTCATGCCCATGGTTCAGGAGTCCGAGTGGAGGAAGCATTTCATATCGCGAAGGGAGATTCTGATGCGGCTGAGGGACAGGATCGACCCAATGGTGGTGCCCTGGGGCTCGGCCCACGAGCCTGCGAAATATTACACCACCACAAAAGGCGAGACGTTCGGCGTCATCTCACCTGTGAGCCATGGGTTCTGCGAGGGTTGCAACCGTTTGAGGATTACGGCAGACGGGTACCTAAGGGCTTGCATCACCCCTTCCGGAGAGAAGGATCTCAGGGCTCCGATTAGGGCAGGGGCCTCGGACGAGGAGCTTGCCTCTCTATTCAGGGCAGTGGCAATGATGAAGCCCGCAACCGCGGTTTTCGCCGAGCCAATGCAAGACACCCCTATGTATCGCCTCGGCGGCTGAACCCTGTCGTAGCAAAGGAAGGTCCAGAACATTCCGTTTAGGATCAGCAGGCGATTGGGCCTGAAAATAGCGCAGTCCGCAGGTCCTTCGTGGCCCGGCCAAACTGTACCTTGTTAGAGTTACTCTCGGCAACATAAGACTGAAGCCCCTTCCCGTTAGGCACTTTAAGTGACATTGATGCTGAGTATTTTGGGTTATTGACTTTTCTTCCCTGAAAAGTAATTTTTAGTCTCCATTCTGCTTTTACCTGGATTGCTGTGAAAGGAGGTGAGGAGGGTGAAAAGTTTACTGAAGGATATCTTCTATGATGAAGAGGGGCAGGGGATGACCGAGTATATCCTCATCGTTGTCTTGATCGCCATTGCAGGCATCCTCGTGTGGAGGGCATTCGGGGATCGGATCGTCGAGATGGTCAGGCAATCAACAAAGGAACTGGAGGGGGTCAAGGTAAAACCGCAGAAGTATTGATGGGGAATATAAGGGTGGTCGGATTGTTCGGGGCTGCCGTTCAAAGGGAGGATTTGCGAAGTAAAGCGGGACAGGGGGGACAGGCCTTGGTGGAATTTGCTCTTGTCTTTCCCATCCTCCTTCTCTTTGTCCTGGCCATCATCCAGCTTGCCCTTGTTTACAGCGCCAAGATCATCCTGAATTACGCCGCCTTCTCTGCCGCACGAAGCTTTATCGTATATCAGGAGCATAAAAAGGCCGAGATGGCTGCCCGCCTCATCTGTCTCCCTATTTCATCGAGACCTACAAAGATGATCGAGTCGGCGCTGGGGCTTGACCTGCCCGGGCTCGATGCCTTCGGAGCGCTTGGAGAGGTGCAGGGCATTGCAGAGAGATACCTGTATTCCTCCTATGCCACGAATGTCCGGGTCTTTGATTCCAGCGGATCGCCCTTGAATGAGGGCCAGGTCCTTGAGCCGGGGAAGGACGATGTGACTGTGGAGGTGAGCCACAAGTTCCGCCTCACCCTGCCGATAGTCAATCGTCTTATTGGGAAAAGCATGGCTGGAGAGACGCTTGGGAAATTCTTTGACTTCGGCCTTTATTACATCCCGCTTAGCTCCCGGGCAACCCTGACCGTGGAGGATGCCCCTGCTCCATCCGAGGAGGGGCCGTGTTTCGGGAATGTCTCACTTGGGTGCTGTTTTACAAAGGACGAGGTGATGTTCATCCAGTGCAGGGGAAATTCCTCGTGTAAGTCTTCGGAATGCTGCACGGAGCGCAATAGGAGGGCATGGAGGGTCAGGTCAGAGGTGTTGAAAAGGAAGGGGTTGGGAGAGAAGGGGAGCATTGTCAGGGAGATGTTGTGCAAACCCACGACATAAAATTCAAGACCCCCTTGCGATGCAGGGGAATTGGGAGGAACGAGGGAGGGCAGGCAATGGTCTTTGCTGCACTCGTCCTATTCGTCCTCCTTTGCTTTGTTGCTGTCACATATAATGTTGGAAGCCTCGTCCACAAGAGGATCTCCCTCCAGAATGCTGCGGATGCATCCTCACTCTCGGGAGCCACATGGGAGGCAAAGGGCCTTAACCTCATAGCGAGCCTGAACCAGGGGATCGTTTCCATGTTCGGAATCATGACCGGCTATTTGGTCGTGACAGGGGTCTCGGCCTTTGTCATGCCGGCCCTATCCTCACAGATGATCCAGTGCGCCCCTGATGTGCTGATCACCCTCTACACTATTGCGGGAGAGATGGCCAAACTCGAGAAGAAAATTGTTGGAGTTACTCCATATCTGGTTGACGCTGAGGCATTGAGGATCGCCAATGCTAACTCTCCAAGGGCTGTTGTCCTTCCTTATCCCTTTATCCCCGGCGACCCCCATAAAAAGGCGTCTAACCTCGGTCTGCATGTGAGAAAGGGGAAGCTCAAGGAGGTTGTGAAGAAGATAGTGGACAAGGCCCTGGAGATACTCCCGAGACCCGTGAGGGAGGCCTTGGACAGGGAGCCGCTGAAGAGCTTTGTTAAGGACCCATTTTACAAGGCCATTGAGACCACTGCCGGATCATTTGATTTTGACGAGAAGGGCGCAATGAGCTTTGAGGAGACTAAGGTGGTCATGTTTGAGAGGGGAAAGCTGGGAGCAGGATACGACGACTATTCTGAATTTATGAGCAAGGCAAAGAAGGGGAAGGTGAAAATCACAAAGGGGTCAGAATCTCTGGTTTACGCCCGGGAAATTTTCACACTTGATCCCCGGAGCTGTAAGGAAAAGTCCGTTCGCAGCGATGAGGTTAAGATGGGCAGGAGCCCCCTCCAGGGGATGTGGAGTCCACCGAACCCTGTCTCGGCTGACCTCAATTCAGGAAACACCCCGAAGGAGCAGGACTATGTCATCAAGGGTAGATGGGATCAGGAGGGGCCATGCTTGGGCAAGGTCTTCAAGAGGGAGGAATGGGGATTCCTGCGCTTCAGGGCAGAGGTAAAGGAAAAGAAAAAGGTCTCACAGGATGTGGTTGAGTCTCCACCCTTTCCAATGTTCCTGGAAGACGACTTCACGGAGCGTCAGTGGCTTGCCATTGTGGCATGGGATACACGCGAGAGCGCCACGTCCCCCATCTTTCCCGCCATCTTTAAGGCATCCAATTTCTGGGGGAGTGCAGCAGTGTCGCAGGCAAGGCCCAGGAGCGGTTCAACCAAGGACGGGGAGCTGCTGTGGAATACAGACTGGGAGGCCAGACTGATGCCCTTTTCTGCACATGAGGCGCTTTCCGAACATCTGGGAAGGGCATCGTCAAGGTTCAAGGCCCTTACGGAAAAATTGATCCTCCACTGATGAAAAAAGAATCCGGCCAGGCATTCATTGAGTTCCTTATTGTTTTTCCCTCGCTCTTCCTCATCTTCATGGCAGTTGTCTTTTTCGGTAAGGGATATGCGGCCAAGACAAATATTGATATGGCTGTCCGGTATGCAGCATGGAAGAACGGGAGGAGCCCCGGAGCAGTTGGCGAGGAGAGGTTGGCAGAGCTTTATTTCCCAGGCGAAGCAGGCCGCCCCGCAGAGGAGAGCCGGCTCAAGTTATTTGACCCGGGCCCGCCGCCGCTCCTGGGGCTTGAGGGGCTCAGGGAGATTAACAATGTCATTGATCGGCTGGGAAGGACAGAGGAGTGCGCTTTGCAATTTGGTATGGAGGCGCCGTATTTCATAAAGGAAGGGGTTGGGATTTCCAGCGCCCATTATGTGGATATCAAGGCATGGGACGACAGGACCAGTCTTGCAGCAATTGGACTGTGGGGACTGGGCATTGTCAAAGGGTTTGCCTCGGCCAAGACAACCGGTCTATGTGCTGGCGGTGCAGTCAAGCTGGTTATAACGCCCTTTGCCAAGGAGATTCTGAAGAAGAAGGCCGATGACTTTATTGAGAAGGCGCTTGAGTCTGGGTTGGAAAAGGTCAATGAGGTGGTCAGGGAGAAGATAGAGGGATGGGCAGACAGGGTCAGGACAGTATTTGGCAGCGAGGGGGAAGAATAACATGAGGGGAGTCCTGCGCAAGATTCTGGCCTCGCTTATCGTTCTTGTCTCTGTGGCCGCGTTTGGAGCAGCCCATGGGGGCCTCATGCACCAAGAAAGCAGGCCGGACCTGAAGGATGTTGTCTACGGACTGTGTCAGGGTGGATCGGATAAAATTTACTGGCCCGAAGGAGTCCCCAGGCACCCGGCCTCCAGGTCTTTTTCATATCCTGTCAAAGACGGATGGACCCTGTTGTTTTCACGCGTCCCAGCTCCGCTTCATGCAATTCAGCGATTCTACACAACTGCCATGACCAGGGCTGGATGGAGGAATATTTGTCCATCAAAGGCATGTGACCCTCTTCTACTCTGGTTCCGCAAGGGGGAAAGGGAATGCCTCCTGAGTTTTTCATCCATGGGAGGCGGGGAGAGCGATGTCATTATTATCGTCCGATAGGGATCGAGCGCGCCATTCAGGGACTTTTTATATCGGCGGACAGGCGTCGGTGGAATACATCATTGCAGTCATGACCGTGGTCTTGTTGGGAGGCATAGCGTTTCAGGCCTTTATTGGGGCGCTGAGGGGATACTATTCTTTTCTCTCATTTCTAATCGGACTTCCCATACCTTGACGATCCAGATGGATTCAATGGCCTCAACAATTGTCCTGTTCGTCCTCATAGTTGTGAGCGGAGCCACAGATGTTCTTTGCGGAAAGATATTCAATGTTGTCACCCTTCCGGCACTTGGGGCCGGGTTTGTTATCAACAGTTTTTTCGGGCTCAGAGGCATTGAGATGAGCCTTCTCGGAGCAGTCCTCGGCTTTGTCCCTTTTTATATTGTATTCAGGCTTGGCGGCATGGGAGGAGGGGATGTAAAGCTCATGGCGGGCGTCGGAGCCCTCAAGGGTTTTCCTTTTATCGGCTGGGCCCTGTTCTACACCATCCTTGTCGGAGGTGCGATGGCGATGATCAAGTTGATCTGGGAAGGGAGGTTATGGAGCGGGCTCAGGAGGACGGGTCAGGTTCTCTTGAGCATCATCGTGCCTGGGCTCAGGCCCTTGGCCCCTGACCCCTCTCTGGCTGGCAGGGTTCCATTCGGGCTCGCCATTGCATTGGGCACATTGTGGGCATGGCTTGATATAAAGTTTTAAATTCCCCCCTTTAGGGGGGATTGGGAAGGGGGGCTTGATCTAAATAGAAAGGAGAATTATGGAACGAAAAACACAACTGATGTTCGGGATCGGGCTTGGGCTTGCGGCTGTCGTATTGCTTCAGCTCTACATCAAGGGTGTTAAACAAGAGCTGTATGAGGGATATGAGATGAGGGAGGTTCTCGTGGCCAGGGCTGATATTCTTAGGGGCTCTGAGGTTAAGGAGGAAGCTATCGGCATTGAGGGCGTCCCTGAAAAATTCGTCCATCCCCAGGTTCTGACCCCGAAGGACAGGGACGTCGTCCTGGGACAGAGGGCTGCCCTGAACATCAAGAGGGGACAGCCCCTGCTCTGGTCGGACATCGGTGTGGAGGAATCAGGGGCGAGCGGCCTGGCTGGCATCATTAGGGAGAATGAGAGGGCGATCTCTATTCCTGTGGACGATGTCACATCGGTTTCCGGTCTTGTGAAGCCAGGCGATCATGTGGACATCCTGGGCACATTCCTCCTTCAGGACTCCTCTGGGTCCCGCTCAACCACCCTCACCCTGCTTCAGAATGTCGTCGTGCTGGCTGTGGGGACGCATTATGGCAGCGGTGCGAACTCTCCGAGGGAGTTCAATACAGTAACATTCTCTGTTTCGCCCTCGGAGGCCGAGCTTTTGACCCTGGCCCAGGAAAAGGGAAAGCTCACCCTTGTCCTGCGCAACCCCCAGAACCTCAAGACCGAGGAGAACCTTCCCAAGACGACCATGGAGGACATTTTGAGGACAAGCCGCATCGAGCAGATCCAGAAGGAGAGAAACATCAGGGTAATCAAAGGCAAAGAATAAGAGATTAGGTCTTGCAATAACACTTTTAGCATTTTTATGAGAACAGGAGGCAGACAATGATGAGACAGACAATTTGGACTGTGGCGCTCGCGTATGTTTTTCTGACCGGCGCTCCGCTCCTGGGGGCCGATGAGGAGACAGTGAGCCTTGTGCTTGGGCAGTCGAGGGTGCTGGACTTTCCAACCCTCAACAAGGTGGCTATCGGGGACGCGACCATTGCCGATGTAAAGGTCATCTCCGGCGGACGGCAGCTCCTCATAACGGCCCTGTCCAAGGGCGCAACCAATATGACGGTGTGGAGGGCAGATGGGCGCAGGCAGGACTATGTCATCCGGGTCCTTGCTGAGGATCCCAAGGTCCTGGCCAGGGACATCAAGGAGATCCTGGGCGGCATTGAGGGGGTGAAGGTAAGGGTGGTGGGAGACAGGGTGGTGTTGGAGGGGGAGGTCCTGAGAGACCAGGACTGGGAGAGGGTGAGGAAGGTTGTGGAGACCTTCGGCCAGGTAATGAATTTTGTCCAGAAGAACTCCCTTTCCATGGATAAGATGGTCCAGCTTGATGTCAAGATGATGGAGGTGTCCAGGGATGCACTCAGGGACATCGGGCTTAACTGGCAGAGTCTCCTGCCGATCGATGCCTCGGCCAATCTCCAGCAGGCCGTGGATCTATCCACCAATAAGTG
>Ga0315296_10001048_pt1 | contig 24350 bp, 23 predicted proteins | sample YL17G14_18_MG_FD_203921 | JGI IMG/M metagenome (GOLD analysis project Ga0315296, IMG submission 203921) | Sediment microbial communities from Yellowstone Lake, YNP, Wyoming, USA - YL17G14_18 | ecosystem: Environmental > Aquatic > Freshwater > Lake > Sediment | place: USA: Wyoming | collected... | reverse complement strand
CAGCTTTTTACCCATTTCGACCAGTTAGCAAAGTACTCCAGCTTTGACCGAACGGTCTGAAGTTCTGCGGAGACTGCTTGTAGTTCATCTTCATTGCTAGTGGTCTCAAGATATTTTAAGCGTTCATTTAATAGCACGAACCGTTCCACGTCAGTCAGTGTGGTAGATAGTAACCGCACGCGGATCTCATCAGCATAGTTATAATCTCTCTGTCCCTTTGCCAGATCAAGCAACGTAAAAAGTGCTTTCTGCCCCCAGAAGCTATAGGGATCGTTGCTGGACTTGTCAGTAACGGCTGCAAACGAGTCTGTAACCAGTTGCTCGAAGCCGGCTTTGGCACCTGCTATATCACCGTTGTCTAGCTCTGCCTTTGCCGAGTTATATTCTGCTTCTTCCTTGAGCAAACAGGTAATATGTGAGTTGGGAGTGAATTTCGGAGGCGCTGATAATCTGTCAACCACAATAATGTTGCCAGTTTCTATAGTGCCCACACTGGAGGTAGCCGTGTCAAACAATTGAGTCCAACTGACACGGTGGTCGTGCCCACGGGGTGAGTGCCCTTTCTTGACATAGACACCAATGTTGGGAGCTTCGCCTCCAATGGCCTGTGCTGCTCGCATTACACCCTCAGCCAGTGTATTGCCAAAGCCCTGGCGATGCGCAATCTTATGCAGCAGGGTTTTCACTGCCTCAGCATTGCCCCAGGTTAGGTCAAGCCCCTCTGTATAATTCTCGTCAATTATGCCCTTCTCGTAGCACTCCATAAGCATGGCGGTAAGCCAACCACCTTCATTTGAATCCATACCTAATCGGTCAGCTTCGTTGCTCAACATTATGGCTGCTCCCACATCAGCCTGACCGATGAGTGAACCCCAGGCAGCGAGGGCTTCATACTCTGGTTCTTCCCCTATATAGCCAGCATAGGGCCCCTCTAAAACCTTCACGATGTGGCAGTGACGAGCCTGGCAAGCCCAGCACGGAGACCACTTCATTTCAAGACGAGGCCGATAGTCTTGACCAGTAAACCTGACATAGTCAGGGAATACACCGGTAGTGAGATCCTTGATCGGGAGCTGGCTACCTGCCATCATCAGGTTGTAAAGCATAGATGTTCCCCACTCATAGATGCCGGGCGGTATAGGCTTGGCATTTTGGATTATCTCTTTGTTCAGTTTGGAGACTAGCTCTTTGTTCTTTAAGGCAACGGCTCTCTTGCCCCGGGCAGTGACGATAGCCTTCAATTTCTTGGAGCCCATGACGGCACCCACTCCGTTGTGGGCTACCACATGTCCTCTGTCTCCAACGATGGCAGCAAACCTGACCAGGTTCTCACCTGCCGGGCCAATGCTGAACACACTTGCACCTCGCTCCGGCTGGGCTATTTCAGCCTTGATTGCATCCTCCGTTTCCCAGGTGTCCTTGCCCAGCAGGTGGTCAGCGTTCCTTAGCTCAGCGATACCATCATGGATATAAATGTAGACCCAGTTTTCGGATACACCGTCAATAACGATAGCATCAAAGCCGGAGCGCTTTAAGTAAGCGCCGAAATAGCCATTGGCTTGGCTAGAAGTAGCCCCTTCGGTAAGGCTGCCCTTGGTCACCACCGAAAAGGTTCCTGAGCCAGGCACGGTGGTGCCCCCAAGCGGCCCCGAAGCCCAGACCATGATGTTCTCCGGCGCCGACCACTTAATGCCTGGAGCTACATCCTGATAAAGAAACTTAGCCCCGATGCCAGTCCCCCCCTACATACTTCCTCAGTGTTGTCTCATCGAGTGATTCTTGGGCAAAAGTGCCGTTGGCCAAATTCGCCTTAAGTATCTTGCCTGCATACCCACCGGGCTGATTCGATGTCGTCATAATCATGACCTCCTTTGGGTTCAGTCACCCTTACTGCTTGATGGTAGCCTCAATTTCAGAGATAGCAACAGCGAGAAACGGAGCATGCTAGAATCTTAGCTTCTTATCTTAAAAGATAACCTCATCCTCTATCAAAGCCCTTATTTCCTCTCCAGACAGCCCTAGAAGTTGTCGGTAGACATAATCATTGTGTTCGCCCAGCACTGGCGCTCGCTGGGAATATGCTGCCTGTCCTGCGGAAAGGCGTAGCGGTATGCCGGCAAAGGTAATACTGCCCAAGCGCGGAAGGTCTTGTTCTATCATAAAACCCCTGGCTCTCAATTGCAGGTCGTAATAGAGGTCCTCGCCATTCTGAACAGCTCCTGCTGGCACACCAAAGTACTGCAAGATTCTCATCACCTGGTGTGGAGTATACTGCCTGGTCCATCTTTTAATATTCTGGTCAAGCTCATCCACGTTTTCCAGCCTGCTTTCCATATCTTGAAATTTAGAATCCCCTGTCCACGACGGGTGGTCAAGAGCTTGGCAAAATTGCTGCCATTCTTCCTCGTTGAAAACAGCGATGACACACCAGCTATCGTCACCTTTGCATCGGTAGCAGTTGTAGGGGGCAAATTGTGGGTGACGATTGCCTCTCGGCGGTGTGACGCGATTATTGACAAAATAGTCGAGGTATGATAAGCCGAGTAGCGATGCAGTTGCCTCCATTTGGGATAGCTCAATGTATTGCCCCTTGCCTGTCTGTGCCCGATAGAAAAGGGCGGCTAAGATAGCGGCCGCGGCCTTCCCACCAGAGACAAAATCGCCATAATATCGGCTGGCCACCCTCTCAGTCACAGGGGTCTCAGGATGGCCCCATCCATAAGCAAATCCGGTGAAGGTCATCAGATTCATCGCCCAGGTAACCCATTGTTCATAAGGACCTGTTCCTAACGACTGCAGACTAGCGACTATGATGTCGCTCTTTACTTGCTTAAGATTAGGGTAATCCAATCCCCATTTCTGCATAATCCCGAACCTGAGGTTGTCAATCACAACATCGCTAATCTTAACCAGCTTCTTGAATAAGTCTGTTCCCTCTGGCTTGGAAAGGTTCAATGCTACACTGAGTTTGTCGTGATTCAACTGGGCAAACGTGGGACTTACCAGTAAATCCAACCTAACTTTAGAAAAATCTATGGATTTTTCAGGGCCTTGGGGAATGGGCTCGTTTCCTTTAGGCCCCCATGGGCCGACCCTTCTGAAGTGGAGGTTGAGCCGCGATTCGATCCTAATAACCTCAGCCCCGCAGCTTGCCAGCAACATCGTGGTGAACGGCCCAACAATCGAATCGGTAAGGTCAATGACTCTTATTCCTTCGAGAGGAAGCCTCATTTGCCTTTTAACCTCCTTCCGAGAACAGCGCTTATCTAAATGATGCCTTCAGCCTTGAACTTAGCCAGCTCCTCGTCCGGGTAGCCAAGCTCCTCACAATAGACTTCCCTATTGTGTTGCCCCAGCAGTGGGGCAGGACGGCGAATCTGGCATGGCGTTTCACTAAGTTTGTAGGGAGGACCAAGATAGAGGTGCCGGCCAATCACAGGGTGCTCAATTCCAGTGATGAAGGCTCTTTCCTTCACGTGAGCATCATGAGAAAGGTCCGCAGGTGTGTTAACTGGTGTGCAAGGTATATGGCTCGCTTGGCACAGGTTCGTAATCTCTGTTTTGGTATGCTTCATAGTAAACTCGGTAATGATAGGATCAATGATGTCAACATTTAGCCGGCGAAAGCGGCCGTCATACCATGCCTCGTCCATTAGTGCTTCAGGGTTTCCCAGTAGCTCTAGAAAGCTTCTCCAGTGACCCGGCCGGAGAACAACGATATGCACGTATCCATCTTTACAGGGGTAAATGCGCGCTGGGGCTGTTGTGTGCTGACTCCCATATCGCCTTTCAATCTCAAAGGTAAGACTATACCTCATGATTAATTCTTCGTTAATGGCTGCCATGACTTCATGAGTCGAAACCTCCACCAATTGCCCTTCACCTGTGCTCAGACGCTGATATAAAGCAGCTAGAATGCCAAAGACAGCGATTATTGAGGCGCTGTGATAAGCCTGCTCACATGGAGCCACAACCGGTGCCTCCTCTGGGTCACCACTAATATACATTATCCCTCCCATGGCAAAGCTGACTATGTCAGGGGCTTTGTACCTGCTATACGGTCCGTCCCGGCCAAACCCGGTAACAGAAGCCACAATGAGACGTCGATTCAGCTCTCGAAGGGATGGGTAGTCAAGCCCCTCCATGACACCGGGTTCAAAATCCTCGATTACCACATCAGCTCGTGTAGCTAGCTGCTTAAAAATATCCTTCCCTGCTGAGCTATCCAGATTTAACGTGATGCCCCGCTTGTTGGTGTTAAAATTTGCGAAATACAAACTGCTTTCGAGACTGGGAACATCGCCCTTGAATGGACCTATTTGCCTTGCTTTACTTCCCTCGGGTTTCTCTACCTTGATTACGTCAGCGCCGAGGTCAGCAAGCAATTTTCCGGCATAAAGCCCCCTGTCCTCGGTTAGGTCTAGAACTCTAACGCCTCCCAATGCCATGTCAAGGTTGCCGGTCATTTTTCCTTCTCGTTGTGCATCCTAGCTCTTGAGCGATTATTTTCCGATGATAATTGCCATCACCAAAGGCGACCTCAGCAGCTTTGGCCCGTCTGATGTATAACTCCAGGTCTAGCTCCTTGGTAAAGCCGATAGCGCCGTGTATTTGGTGGCTCAGGGCTGTAATTTTACGATAGGCTTCTCCGGTCCAGGCTTTGGCTACAGCTACGTGTCTCGAAGATGGAAGCCCCTCGCTTATCAGCCAGGCTGCGTGATAGGTGTTGAGTCTTGATGACTCGACATCCATCGCCATATTGGCACAGTGATGTTGGATAGCCTGAAAGCTGCCAATAGGATGCCCAAACTGCTGTCTCTCCTTGGCATAGTCAAGGGTCATTTCTAGAATCCGCTGGGTTGCGCCTACCATCTCAGCACACTTAGCTACCGCGGCCCTTTCCAGAGTCTTCTTCAAACTGTTCCAAGCGTTACCGACCTTTCCGAGCACGCTTGTCTGTGGCACTTTTACATCCAAATCGACCTCAAATTGCTTATCACCAGCGATGGTCTTAAGCAATGTATAGCCTATATCTTGGCTCTTGCTATCAACTATAAAAAGGGTTATGCCTTGCTCACTCTGGCTACTACCCCGAGTCTTAGCCGCAACCAATAGAAAGTCGGCGATGTTAGCATCGGGAACGAAAAGCTTGGTTCCCTGAATGTGGTGTCCCTTCCCGTCATAGGAAGCTTGACAGGTGATTGCCGTTGGTTCATAGCTATCACTAGACTCAAGCAGAGCCAAGGTACAAATTATGCCCCCCCCAGCTATGCCAGGAAGGAATTCCTCTTTCTGGTCTTCGCTTCCCAGATCCAAGATAGTTAACCCCGCCAGGATGACCGAAGGAATGAAAGGAGAAGGGAGGCAAACTCGCCCCATCTCCTCAAGAAGGACAATCAGATCCAGGAAACTTCCGCCGGCTCCCCCGTACTTTTCAGGGAACGGTATCGCCGTCCAACCTAACTCGGCTATCCTGTGCCATAACTCGGGGGAATATCCTCTTGTATCTTCTTCCATCTCTCTGACGAGCTTGCTGGGGCACTCCTTTTCAAGGAAGCTTCGAGCTTCCCTCTTGAGCATCTTTTGTACTTCTGACAGAGAGAAATCCATCTTACCCCCTGTTTAAACTTGTCGTATTCTAGCCAAAGGCTACTTTGGGAAGGAAAACAGTGACAAAGTTCAACTTCGAGGCAACCCCAAACCCCTGACAGCTAAAATATTTCTCTGGATCTCTGATGTCCCGCGGGCTAGAGTGGCGGTAAAAGCCTGAAGATACCAGTGTCCTATCCTACCTTGAAGTGTTGCCCATTTCGAGTCCCCGGTTAATTGTCCGTACGAGCCCAGAAGCCTCATCATAGCATTAGCGCACCGCTGATTGGCTTCAGAGCAGAACAGCTTGCTCATGGACGCCTGAGAAGAAGTAGGTAGCCCCTGGCTGGCCAGCCAAACCACCTTATAACCGAGCAAGCGTGCTGTTTCTATCTCAACGTATATGTTGGCTAGATGTTGCTGGATCACTGGGTCTTCCGTCAGATTGTGTTCCTTCATATACTGCATGAGCAGATCGAAAAACCCCCGCATCATTGCCGCTCCACCTACGTCTACCCCTCGCTCAAAATCCAATAAGGCGAGAGCTACCTCCCACCCTTGATCTTTCTGCCCTACGATGTTTTCTCGCGGCACTATTACATTGTCAAAGAAAACTTCGCATAGACCGTGACCGCCGCACATATCCATTATAGGGCGAACCGTGATGCCTGGCGTTTTCATGTCCACCAGGAAGTAAGTTAGACCCATATGTTTTTTTGGAGCGGCGGGATTCGTTCGAGCCAGAAGGTGACACCAGTCGGTCACGTGAGCTCCGCTGACCCAAAGTTTCTGGCCATCGATGATGAAGCTATCACCCTCGTCTACGGCTGTAGTCTGAACCGAAGCCATGTCAGAGCCGACTTGGGGTTCGCTATAGCCCTCACACCAGAAAACCTCTCCCCGGGCAATGCCGGGCAGATGTTGCCTTTTCTGCTCCTCAGTCCCAAAGTGAATAAGGAGAGGTGCTACCATATCTACTCCTTGCGGATCCCGCCCGGGAGCTCCTCTATATCTTACTTCCTCCTGAAAGATAGCATTTAAGACAGGGCTGGCTTCCTTGCCGCCATACTCTTTAGGCCAGCTAAGTGATAACCACCCCTTCTCCCCCATCTTGCGAGCCATCACCTTATGAAGCTGCCACACCTCATCTCGATATGAGTCTTCAGCTGGATTTACAATCGGCATTATCCAGTCCGCGGGTAATTCCGTGTCTAGGAAGCTTCGAACCTCTTGGCGGAAAGACTCCTCTTCTTCGGTAAAGGCAAATTCCATAGCCACCTCCTGCTTCCCTACCTAGCGACCTTTGTAAACCGGTTTTCGTTTTTCGGCAAAGGCTTTAACCCCTTCTTCGATGTCCTCTGCCGAAGTCTGACGATTTCGCACGTCAAAATCCCGGCATTGTACTAGTGCCTCACGCAAGGGCACCTCTAGACCGCGATATGCCGCCTCCTTAACCGTCCTCACCGCACCCGGTGCATTGTCACAGATCCTCTCGGCAAGTTGGATAGCTTCGTCCAGTAGCTGGTCACGGGGCACTACTTTCTGTACCAGTCCTATACGGTAGGCCTCTTGGGCATCTATCCAATCTCCAGTGCAAAGCATCATTAAGGCATTCCCCAATGGGACAAGCCGTGACAGGCGCTGGCATCCCCCCGCCCCGGGGACTAGGGCTCTCTTCACTTCAGGTAAGCCAATACGGGCATCATCGGCAGCTATCCGGATATCACATGCCAATGCTAATTCACAGCCCAGGCCTACGGCATAACCATTGATGGCAGCTATGATTGGTTTCCAGATCTCAGGAGGGTCCGGAGAGGTAAGCGTTCTGGGCCGTGGCTGCATGGCAAAGATCTCCTTAATAGCCTTAAGGTCAAGCCCGGTAGAAAAAGCACGGCCTGTGCCAGTGAATATTAAAACCCAGGCATCATCATCCTCTACGAACTCCTGGAAATATTGCCCATGTAGCTGCAGCATCTCAACGTTGGCAGCATTCATTGCCTCTGGACGATTAAATGTCATGATGCGGATATGTCCCCGCTTTTCCCAAATGATCTCTTCACTCATGCTTCTATCCTCCTTGTACTGGCGACCTCAAGAACCGCCCTTATTCTTTTCGGCAATATCTGACTGCTATTCCAGAGACCTTGCTCCGACGGAAGCAGAAAGTAAGCGCTAACTATAGACCCCCTATTTTATCAGCCGAAACTTCGGCAGTTTGAAATTTGTCCCTGGTGCCTGTTCAAAGCATACCTTCACCCGGGCGCCTAACTCTACTTCTTCTGGCGTGCAACCAACAATTTCGCTCAGCACTCTTACTCCCTCATCCAAGTCAATGGCAGCAAAAACGATGGGCACTCCGGTCTCTTCCACCTGCTTTCTGGGTGCCGGGCGTACCGGTGCATAAACATTGGTGAAGGAGTAAATACTACCGGTCCCGCTGGATTGCTGCCAACCAAGGTTCCTGCTGAAACAATTCACGCACACCGGGCGCGGTAAGAACTGCAATCGGCTACAGTCCTGGCATTTTTGCAGGACAAATCGACCCTGTTGCACTTCTTCCCAGAATGGTTTGTCTACACTCGCCACATCAGGCAGTGGCCATGCCACCTTCTCTTGGGCTGCCACGTTTACCTCCTCTGCAAAATCATTGCTGCTGCGCACATGATGGGGATGTCAAAGCCGAGCAAGCCGAGTCCAGTTACTAGCCCGGTCCTTGCCCCTTTTACTTGATGAGCCCCCGCCTCCCCCTTGAGCTGGCGCACCGCCTCAACAATGTGCATCATTGCACCAGCCCCAACCGCTTGACCTGCCGAAAGCTCCCCACCCCCAGTATTGATTGGGAAATCTCCGTGCACTGTGATATCATGGCTCTCAATAAACTGGCCCCCTTGTCCTTTCTGGCAAAACCCGAGGTCCTCAAGTTGCATCAGAACGGCAATAGGATAGTCGTCATAAATTTGGGCGAAGTTAATTTCATCTCGGCTCACCTTTGAGAACAACTCATCGCCTAAGGCGGTAAATCCGGTTACTGTCCTGTCTGCAGTTGGCTTATCCACTTGATAATTGGCTTTCTCGGCATCGCTCACCAAGTAGATGGGATGCTTCATTATTTGCTTAGCTATGTGCTCAGAAGCCAGCACCACAGCACCAGCACCGGTACATGGCCGCACACAATCGTAGAGGCGTATGGGATCTGAGATCATTCGGGAGTTCAGATAGTCATCGAGCGTCAAGGGAGAGCGGAACAGGGCATTCTCATTTAGCTCAGCATTCTTGCGGAAACTCACCACAACCTTCCCCAGTTGTTCAAGCGTGGTTCCGTACTGAGCCATGTGACGCCGCTCAGTAAGACCGAATGAACTGCTTGGTCCTCCGTAACCATAGGGCAGCATAAAGTTGTCCGTTGGATAAGCTGGTAACCCCCTAAAGGGATAGCCCCGGTAACGGACAGCAGCGGCGGCACATACGGCAACGTCGATCTGGCCTAACTGAATGGCATCCGCTGCCCGTCGCACAGCGATCACTGCCGAAGCTCCTCCGCAGTCCACCCCTTGCACCCAATTTAGCTCCAGGCCCAATTCCTCAGCAACAGCCGGCGTGTCCGCCGGAAAGGCTAACCTAACTAGGGCGAAACCGTCTATGTCCTTCTTCTTAATCTTGGCATTATCTAGCGCCAGACTAACCGCTTCTGCCACATAGGGGAGGTAGGAAAAAGACGACTTCAATCCTTCAGCTTCTGGCACGGCATTTGGGATCTCTCCATAGCCAACTAAGCATACCCCTTCTCTTTGCATCGTTCCTCCTTTGGTTAGACTTTCGTACAGCGCCAGCAAGTCAACTAGGGCTCATGGTCACCTCCTGCAGAGATTTGCTTCCACAGTGACTATGAGCCATTCACGGGAAAACTAGCGTTCTGGGTTAGTTCAATAATTGTCTTGCCGGCTGGCTTGCCCCTTCCCTATCAATCCCAGGCCTCGCCTCTAAATCACATCTGACTAGCCAAACATCAGACTAGGCAACAAAGTAGAGAGCAAGGGGACAGCTACCAGGAGAACCACTTCGCAGATATCGGCTATAACGAAGGGGACTACGCCCTGATACATGGTGCCCATGGGGACATCAACCGTTCCAGCAAGACCAAAGAGGTTCAGGCCGAATGGTGGCGTAATCAACCCTATCTCCATCATTCTGACCATTATCACGCCATACCAAATCCCGTCAAAACCCAAGGTCACAATAGTGGGATAGATAATCGGAACGGTAAGGATCATTATGGCGTAAATATCAAAAAAGCAGCCAAGTACAAGATAACCGAACAAGATGAGAATCAGAATGACGTAGCGAGACACCTCGAGTCCAACTATGTACTCACTGGCGACAAAGGGAATCCTGGTTACTGCCAGGAAGGCATTGAACATGAAAGCGCCGATGAGCATGATGATAATCATAGCTGATGTCTGCGCCGTTTCCAGTAATGAGTTAGCAAAGTTGGAGGGCGACATTCGCCTTCGGACCAAAGCAATAGCCAAAGCGCCAAAAGCCCCGATCCCCCCGGCCTCGGTAGGGGTAAAGACTCCAACGTAGATACCACCTATAACCAGTACGAATAGAACGCCCACCGGCCAGGTTAGCCTAAGTGAGCCCACTTTCTGCCTAACGGTCGTCTTGGGGCCAGCGGGGCCCATTCGGGGATTTAATCGGCAAAGAATGACGATGGTAACAGCATAAAACACTATCTCAAGAATCCCAGGGATAATACCAGCAACAAACAGTTTGCCAATAGACAGTTCGGTTAGTAGTCCGTAGATGATAAACCCGATGCTCGGCGGAATCAGGATGCCTAACGTACCTCCGGCGGCGATAATGCCAGTAGACAGCCTAGGATCATAGTTGAGCCGTTTCATTTCGGGATAAGCCACTTTACCGAATGTTACTGCTCCAGCCATGCTGGAGCCGCAACAAGCAGCGAAAAGGCCACATGCGCCCGCCGTCGCTATAGCCAGGCCTCCCTTGATTTGCCCCACCCAGGCATGAACTGTATCATAAGCATCTCTGGCAATTCCACTGTTGGCAACAAAGACGCCCATGAGCAAAAAAAGCGGGACTACGGCAAAGCCGTAATCATTTACCTTAGCAAAGGAAACGAGGGCTATATTGGCAATTGCGGGACCGAGGCCAATTACACAAGCAAGGCCGGCAAAGCCTACAATAATTAAAGCAAAGCCGACATGCACTCCCAGAAACAGAAAGACTACCAGAACAAAAATGCCTAAAAGACCGATTTCGGCTGGACTCACTTTCGTACCACCTCAGCTAAAGAATGCACGAGGTCTGCCAGAAGTATCACCGCCAGCATTCCGGCACCAATAGCCAGCGCAAACATAAAGGGGAAATACGGGGCGCCTAGATCCTCGCTTAACCCACCAGTGGGGAGAAATATATATTTCTTCCCCATTACCCCCATTTGCCAGCATATCAGGGAGAACCCACCGATACCTATGAGATAAGCGAAACTATTGAGGATTGCCTGAAATCTTGGTGGGAAGCGCTCGACAAATATCATTATTCTGATGTGGCGCCTCTGGATTTGACAATATGCCAGCCCCCACGTTGCCGCTGGGATTAACAGGAACGCGACGAGTTCCCAAGTCCCTGGTATAGGGCGGTTAAAAAAATATCGTCCACAAACGTCGGCTGCCGTAAGCAACATCATTACGGCCAGGAAACATGCCGCGATGATAGCCATTACTCGACTTGCCGAACGCAGCCCTGCCTCTACCCGAGACAGCGACTTTGAAAGGTTATGTGCCATTGCATTTTACCCCTCTCTGCGTTTATCTCGTCAGCTAACCAGGATTTCCCACTTGCTGCCCCAAAGAGTGAGGCTTGGACCCCCCCAAGCCCCACCCTTCCAGACTTTGCTGAGAGAATGGCTTACTTCCACGCCTCGGCTGCAAGCCGCTTCCACTCAGCGATGACCTGTTCTGGATTTTTTGCACCCTTAGCCTTCATCTCGGCTAGCCAGTTGTCATCCAGAGGTTTACCCTTCTCCTGCCACAGTTTTATCTGGTCAGGCGTCAGGGTTATAGTTGTCTTGCCGGCCGTCTCACGGACTATTTTCCTGCCCACGTCCACATTCACAATCAGGCCCTTGGTAGAGACTACTTGTGACTGAGGGATAAGCTCCATCATTATCTTCTGGATGTCAGGCGGTAGTGCATTCCATGAATTGAGGTTCATAATTATCGGAAGGCTAGTCGCACCAAAGCCATAGTCAGTGAAATACGATGTCACCTCAGTAGTGTGATAAACCTCAACGTGACTCCAAGACAAAAAAGCGGCATCAATGACCCCCGTTTGCAGGGGCATATACACCTCAGGTGGCGTCAGGGTTACACCAATGGCTCCACAAAGACGAGCAAACTCCATCTTCAAGCCATCACCACCTATCCTCACACCCTTCAAGTCATCCGGAACACGGATTGCCTTCTTAGAGTGTATTATGTAGTTCAGCATCTGGTAGAACCCTAGCACCTTGACATCCTTCCACTCCGCAGCTACCTCGGGAAATTTCTCGCAAAGTGTCACGTAAGCTTTGTCAGCAGCCACGTGGCCCTCGACAGTATCGGGGAAGCATGCCGTGGGTAGGCTTCCAACGTTGCTCAGCGGGAAGCGTTGGGCGAAAGATCCGATCGATGTCTGAGAAATATCAGCCACCCCAGCAATACAAGAATCTACTGAGGCAGGCATCGCGAATAAAGTCTGATTGGGATAAAACTCAATCTTGACCTTGCCTTCAGTGCGCTTCTCAAGCTCCTGCGCCCACCACTCCCATCCCTGAGATATAGTTACGTTCTTCCCCATGCTGTAAGCAAACCTCAGTGTTACCCCTTTAAACGGCGGTGGCGCAGGTGGTGTTGGCGGAGTAGGTGGTGTTGGCGGAGTAGGTGGTGTTGGTGCTGGCCCGGCACAAGCAGGCAACAGTAGTGCCACTACTAGTAGCAATGTAACCACTAAAATCATGCAGTACTTTCGCCTCATCTATTTCCTCCTTCGACATTATCATTCAAGACAAGCCTTCAGCACTTTGCTGAGGGAATAGCTTACTTCCACGCTTCGAGTGCGAGCCGCTTCCACTCAGCGAGGACCTGTTCTGGATTTTTTGCACCCTTAGCCTTCATCTCGGCTATCCAGTTGTCATCCAGAGGTTTACCCTTCTCCTGCCACAGTTTTATCTGGTCAGGCGTCAGGGTTACAGTTGTCTTGCCGGCCGTCTCGCGGGCTATTTTCCTGCCCTCGTCCGCATTCACAAGTATGGCCTTGGCGGAGATTGCTTGTGACTCAGGGATGAGCTCCATCATTATCTTCTGGATGTCAGGCGGTATTGCGTTCCATGAATTGAGGTTCATAATTACCGGAAGGGTGGTCGCACCAAAGCCATAGTCAAGGAAATACGATACCACTTCACAAAGGTGATAAATCTGGACGTGACTCCAAGACGAAAAACCGGCATCAATGACTCCCGTTTGCAGATTCATATACAGGTCAGGTGGCGCTATGGTTACACCAACGGCTCCACAAAGCTTGATAAGGTCCATCTTCAAGCCATCACCACCTATCTTCACACCCTTCAAGTCATCCGGAACACGGATTACCTTCTTAGACTGTATTCCGTAGTTCATCATCTGGTAGAACCCTAGCACCTTGACATCCTTCCACTCCGCAGCCACCTCGGGAAATTTCTCAATAAGTGTCACGTAAGCTTTGTTAGCAGCAATCATGCCATTGACGGTATCGGGGAAGCATGCCGTGGGTAGGCTTCCAAGGTTGCTTAGCGGGTAGCGCTGGGCCAAACCTCCGATCGATGTCTGAGAAATATCAGCCACCCCAGCAATACAAGAATCTACTGAGGCGGCAAGCGCGAATAAAGTCCCATTGGGATAAAACTCAACCTTGACCTTGCCTTCAGTGCGCTTCTCAAGCTCCTCCGCCCACCAGTGCCATCCCTGAGATACAGTTATTTTCAACGGCATGGTGTAAGCAAACCTCAGTGTTACCCCTTTAAACGGCGGTGGCGCAGGTGGTGTTGGCGGAGTAGGCGGTGTGGGCGGTGTGGGTGCTGGCCCGGCACAAGCAGGCAACAATAGTGCCACTACTAGTAGCAATGTAACCGCTAAAATCATGCAGTACTTTCGCCTCATCTATTTCCTCCTTCGACATTATCATTCAAGACAAGCCTTCAGCTACCTACCTATTCACATCATATCACCTCCTTCTTCCCTACAGGCCGTTTAGTTTTGAAAAGCCTTGATTCACAGTTTCAAATCTACAGCCTTTCAGCCCCGGCTCATTCTATCCCCGTGGGAAAAGGCTAATCGGCTCACTTATATACTAGCCTACAACAATCAGCTTCGCCTCCCCTGTGATGCTACCAACTCTCCCTAGACTTGCCCTATCAAAGAAAAAGGCACAGCAACCACCGTACTCCTTAGCGGTTCCTGTGCCCATTATTTTCATACCGCATTCCCTAAACCCGTATCAAATCTTTTTTTCTCTTAAGTCCTTCCGAAAGTTAATAAACAGTTTACTCAGACTCAGCGCTATTGTCAAGCCCTCGAATGAGATTGTTTAGCAACTGCATGTTTCGGACCAAATCGGCCGGCGTCTCGGAGCAAATCGGCCACCACCAGCTCAGGCCCGACAGGCTGAAAACGAAAGTCGCCTGGGGGTAAGAGCGACGCCGGGCAACGACAAGCCATAAAATCGCTCAAGAAGGAGGTTGATTTTATGGCTAACAGGAGGTTGCCTGTGCGCAAGATTAAAGAAATTCTACGTTTGAAGCATGCCTGCGGTCTTAGCAAGCGGGAGATAGCGCGAAGCTGCAATGTTGCCCCGAGCACCGTGGCCGATTACCTGATGAGGGTCAGGGCGGCCGGGCTGAGTTGGCCTGAGTCGGCGGGGCTCAGCGAAACTGAGCTGGAAGCCCGTCTCTTTCCCACCGAGCATTTGCCGAGCTCGGTCCATCGCCTGCCGCCGGACTGCGAGTACATCTACAACCAGCTGCGCCGATACCACAACGTGAACCTGACGCTCACCCAGCTGTGGCTGGAGTACAAGGAGCAGCACCCTGACGGCTACCAGTACACCCAGTTCTGCGAGTATTTCGCTTTGTTCAAGGTAGGGATAGCTTCTGGAGAACGCATGTGCTTAAAACTGACGAGGCTGACCCCCAATGGAGACAGGTAATGAGGATATTAGGAGTGGATGTCATCCATGCTCTTTCCCCTCAGGCAAAAGGGAAAGTAGAGAGACCTTACCGCTGGTTACAGGACAGGATTGTCAGAACCTGTGCCATAGAGAAGCTAACAACTATTGAAGAGGTTCGCGCCGTCCTAAAAGAAGAGATAGATCGCTACAATAACCACTAGGTCCATTCCACCACTGGTGAGATCCCAAGCATTCGCTTCGAGAGAGCCAAGAAAGAGGGCAACAGCCTGTTTAGACCATTTGTCTTACCCAAGCTATATACCTCGACCAAGGACATCTTCTGCCTGCGAGAGAAGCGAATGGTCAACGGCTATCGGAAGATATCTTTGTTCAACCATGAGATAGTAGTGCCACATGTGGCACTAAGAGAGGAGGTAGAAGTTCATTTAGTTCCTGATATAGAAAGAGATGCCTTGGAGATTCGAATATGGTGGGCTAACCGTATGGTACACTCTGTTACTTATCCATTAAAGGAGTCCCCAAGAGTCCACTTTTGAATCATTAGGGAGTCCACTTTTCAAAAATTCCTAACATATCGATGACTTGACAAAAATCGAGGCGGGGTTATATCATTTTGTTTACACGGTTTTGTCCGAAGACGACTGAACCATCACAGATTTTGTGAGCTTCCACGAAGGGGATGATAACAATGGCTCAGGAGTATGCCAGATCAAAAGAGGTATATCAGCGTGTGAGATGTATGTTGTGTGGTGAGAAATTACCTCTCGATCAAGGCCAAAAAGAGGTGCATTGCTCCAAGTGTGGAGCTGACTGGGTGATAAGCTGGATTAATCCCGACCTCCCGATGGTACTGAGGCATGTCATATCTACTTACAAGCCCGATGGTGGCAGGATATTCTAGGCAGGCCAGTGAGAACAGTAGAACTGGGCCAAAGGTATATTAAGCCTAAGAGGTAAGATTATGAGTCAGATAGCATATATAGACCTTACCACTAAAAAGGTATCTACAAAGGATATACCTGAGCAAATACATCGAATGTTTCTGGGTGGAAGGGGCCTAGCTGCGTATCTTCTGTATAACCACGTGGAAAAGGGGATAAATCCTATGAGCCCGCAGAACGCGCTGATCGTCAGCTCTGGAACACTATCGGGCTACTTCGCAACTGCTTACGGAAGGACTCACATAACTGGTAAGTCACCGTTAACAGGTGTTTATGGAGATTCTAATATTGGCGGCGATTTTAGCCCGGAACTTAAATACGCTGGATTTCAGCATCTGGTGATTAAGGGCAAGGCGGACAAACCGACCTATCTGTGGATTCACGATGGGCAGATAGAAATTAAGGATGCCTCAGGACTTTGGGGTTTTGATACCTTTGAAACACAGTCGCGTATATGGGAGGAGCTAGAAGACCCAGATGTAAAGATACTCTGCATTGGGCAGGCTGGTGAGAGGTTAGTGAGGTTTGCCTGTGTCAGGAGCTGGCTGAAGAGGGCCGCTGGCAGGACAGGTTTGGGCTGCCTTATGGGTTCCAAACAGCTTAAGGCAATCGCTGTGCGGGGTACGAAGGGGTTGCCCGCAAAAGACCCTGGAAAGCTGCTTGAAGTTAGTAAGAGGCAACTGGACTATGGACGGAAAACCAAAATCTTCCAGATAATGGCTAAATGGGGACTCCTGTGGCCCTGGGTAGTCAACCGCGAACGAGGATTTGTGCGCTCCCGGAACCATCAGATAATCGGCTTCCCTGAAGGGTTAGGGACTATGGAAGTCGATGTTTTTCTTGACAAATATCAGGAGAGAATGTTTGCCTGCCATGGCTGTGCTATGCATTGCCAGCACCGGTGGGAAATCAAGGAAGGGCACTTTGCTGGTCTCAAGGGAGAGGGACCAGAATGGTTCATCATGGCTGGCCTTGGTGCTCTTGTGGGGAATCCTTATTGGGACGTTGCATTAGCTGCTGAGGAGGCGTGTAACAAATACGGCCTGGACGTATGGACCTACGCAAACAATGTGGCCTGGCTTATGGAGCTATGGCAAAGGGGCATAATTGACTCCAACAATACCTACGGTCTGAATTTAGAGTGGGGAAATCGAGAGACACTAGCAAAATTGCCTGCGCTGATAGCCAGGCGTGAAGGGTTGGGCGCTATCATAGCTGATGGCCCAGATGAGGCAGTTAAAAGGCTCCGCAAGCCAGAAGCAGCGCTTTACTATCATCGCTGTGGGAAGGGCTTAGACCTGGAGGCACCTTTGACCCAGCAAAGAGCGACACCCCTAGGATGCCTGACTTCTAACAGAGGAAATGACCACCTGAGGGGTATATGTAATATGGAGCACATGAATTTACCCCCAGCCGTCTTAGAGAACATCTTTGGTCGTCCGATAAATCCTGACCCACTAGCCTGGGATACCAAAGCCTGGATGGCTACGTGGACTCAATATCTATATGCAGTTGTCGACGCACTGGGCTTATGCAAGTTCTGGACAAAGTTCGCTGCCCCTGATTTATGGGGCTTCGATGAACCCCTTGAAGTATTAAATGCTGTCACTGGCTGGGATATGTCTAAAGATGAGCTTTTTGAGGTGGGTGAAAGGATATGGAACACGGAGAGGCTGTTTAACGCAAGGGAGGGTATTGGGAGAGAAGGCGATCTGCCGTCACCCATCTCTACCGTCCCTATAAGGGGTGGTCGGCTGGACGGCGTGAGTCTTGAGCCAGACAAATACTCGAAGATGTTGGATGAATATTATGAACTACACGGTTGGGACTGGGAGGGGAGACCCACACCCGATACCTTAAAACGACTCAATCTGGATAAAGAACCTTCGCATATCCTGTGACAAGTCAGGGGGAGATGTAAAGGAGGTAAGAGCCCATGGCAGCTCAAAAGAATTTGTTGATAGATGCCAATCTGTGTACTGGCTGCCGGTTGTGTGAACTCGTCTGTTCTCTAACAAAAGAGAGGGAATGTAGACCGGCAAACGCTAGAATACATTGCGAATCCTATATAATTGAAGGACTTAGATTTCCCAGAGTATGTGTTAACTGTACTAAGCCGGCCTGTGTGGAGGTTTGTGCTGTTGAAGCCCTGCGTAAGGATGAGGCTACAGGTTATGTAGAATTGGACTATAACGAATGCACGAAGTGTGAAGCCTGTGTCGAAGCCTGCCCCTACGGAGCAATTAGGCTAACCCCGGACGGCGAGGTCATAAAGTGTGACCTTTGTAATGGTGATCCCGAATGTGTCAAAGTGTGTGAAACCCATGCCATCCGCTTTGACGAGCATCAGCCGCAACATTTGACCAGGGCAAGGAGAGGCTTAGTTTCCTATACTGACAAAGTGATACTGGAAGCTTAGATAAAAAATAAGACCGAATTCAGTCCGAAGACTCGTTTGCCGTTTGCTGCAATACGATACGGCACCTATCAACAAGCAGCAGGTGTTTGAGAGATAAACATAGACATCAAGAGGTATACTTCGCAGTGACAGTCCTATGGAAAATACTTTCGAGCTGGATCGCAGAGCTTGACATCTACTAGGCGAGGCGCTAAATGTTGGAGGATATCAAACCAGTATATTTCACCACATTAGGCAAAGCCTTCCTAGGTGATTCGCTAGACTTGGCTGACCATTGACCACGTGGATAGCAGCTCTATTAACCTCGTCATAATGTCGCCTCCTTTTGCCTTGCGAAGAAAGAAAGAGTACGGCAATGAACCGCAGGATGGTTCTTCATTGGATTTCTAACCGAGCCCAGTGACGTCGTGCTGGATATCTTTGCGCGGTCCAATGCAACAGGAGAGGCAGCCGAAGAAAATCAAAGAAAATGGATTGCATTTGAGAACGAAAGAAGATATTTGGCGGAATCTGCCTTTGGGTTTGTAGAAGAGCCGGACGTGGAGTCTATCACAGCGTTGTATCGACGGCTAGTGGACCCGACAACTTACGGTGTGGGGGTAGGTACAGCACAACGACAAATGGACTTGTAGGAAGCGAAGCAAAGCATTCAGATCACCGAAGACGGGGACAGTAAAGATAAGATAGTATAAGCAGCCAGCCGAAGAATAAATGGCTTCCGTTTGGGCCGAGGTGTAAAATCGCCCTTAGGGTGAACGAGTAAGTATAGTCGAAAGGGGGTGGTAGTCTTCAAGGGATAACGTTTAGGGTGCAGGAGACAATCGATGGTCAGTGACTAGTCTCTGGCAGAGAAGGTTTTTAGACAGTCTGATATGAATTTGAAGGAGGTCATGTGGCTACAGAAATCAAAAAGGCAGTATGCATGTGGTGTCACAGCCACTGTAAGGTAGATGTAATCGTTACGGATGGACGGCTGGAAAAGGTAGTAGGAGCCACCGACGACCCACGCAGTGAGAAAATGAAGCAGGTGGTCACTGCTTGCGCTCGTGTTCGTGCGGCGGCTGAGTATTTCTATCATCCCGACAGGCTCAAATTCCCTCTCAAGCGCGCCGGGGAACGGGGCGAGGGTAAGTGGGAGCAAATATCTTGGGAGCAGGCGCTGGATGAGGTTGCCCAGAAGCTGGACGCTTTGAAGAAGCAGTATGGTGCCGAGACATTAGCCAGCAGCAGCGGCACCTACCGGACACACGACGAATACCGGATACGCTTCTTGAATCTTTTCGGCTCTCCCAACAATATCGGTCCGGGGAACATATGCTACGGTCCCGGTATTGCCGGAGTGGCTCTGCTGGGGTGGTGGAATGACTTTGGTGGTATGGGTTCAGCCACCAAGTGCGTCATGCTGTGGGGTACTAACCCGCGCGAAGCCTATCGTAATGTCTGGTTTGCTACTCAAGACCATTTGAAGCGCAAAGGCAAACTCATCGTGATTGACCCCCGCCGCACGGATGACGCTGAGAAGGCAGATATCTGGCTGCAATTGAGACCCGGCACCGATGCTGCTCTGGCTCTAGGTATGCTCAATATCATAATCCAGGAACGTCTTTACGACAGAGAATTTGTCGAAAAGTGGTGTTATGGTTTTGATAAGCTGGCAGAGCGGGCCGCGGAATATCCACTGGACCGGGTGTCCGAGACAACCTGGGTACCCAAAGAGAAGGTCAGAGATGCGGCAGTGATGTACGCTACAACTAAGCCTGCCTTTATCTTCCACTCCATGGGGCTGGAACAGTTATCTAACAGTATAGAGACCTATCATGCCAGAACGGCTTTAGCAATAATAACCGGCAATCTGGATATCAAGGGCGGTGAGGAGCTCAGAGCAGGTCCACCGGGAGTGGTTAGTGAATATGAGGTGGAACTGAACGATAAACTTCCGGTTGAACAGCGCAAGAAACAGATAGGAATTAACCAGTTCAGACTACAGGCGATGCCTGGGTTCGACCTCATTATTGAGAAATATAGCAAGGCAAAGTACGCCAGAGGTCACATAGCTTTTGCCCACGCACCGAGTGTTTACCGAGCCATGCTGACCGGTAGTCCCTATCCAGTGAAGGCGCTAATTACATTAGCCAGCAACCCACTGGTAACCCAAGCGAACGCCAAGCTGGTCTATCAAGCGATAAAGAGCCTGGACCTTTACGTGGTTGTTGATTTCTGGAAGACACCCCCTGCTGAGCTTGCCGACTACATCTTCCCGGCGGCATGCTGGCTGGAAAGACCAGCCTGTCATACCTGGACAGACACCTTTAATTTTGTTGATTGTGGTGACACCGCCCTGCCGGCGCAGGTGCCGGAAGAATGTGACCGCAGACCAGACTACGACTTCTGGAGAGGGCTGGGCATGCGTCTGGGGCAGGAAGAGTACTGGCCTTGGAAGACTCTTGAAAAGGCCTTCGACTATCGCCTGAAGCCAATGGGACTAACCTTTAAAGAACTCGTAGCAAAGGGCGGTTATTACGCCTGGCCCAAGGAAGAGAAGAAGTATCTGAAGGCTGGCTTTGGCACTCCGTCCGGTAAGGCAGAATTATTCTCTCAGGTCTTCCAGCAACTTGGCTATGACCCGCTACCACAGTTTTATGAGCCACCGGAAAGCCCCTATAGCCGACCCGACTTAGCCAAGGAGTTCCCTTTGATACTTATTGCCGGTATGCGCCACTACCCGTTCTATCACTCGGAGCACCGTCAGATACCGTCTCTCCGCAAACAGCACCCTTATCCGATAGTCCAGCTACATCCCGATACGGCGGCTAAGCTGGAGATCAAGGATGGCGACTGGGTATGGATAGAGACGCCGAGGGGTAGAGTGCGGCAGAAGTGCAAGCTGTTTGACGGAATTGACCCGAGAGTGGTCGCTGCTGAGCACGGCTGGTGGTATCCCGAGATGCCCGGCGAGGAGCCTTGGCTTCACGGAGTCTGGGAGTCCAATATCAACGTTGTCATTGACGATGAACCATCACACTGCAACCGGTTAAACGGTGGCTGGCCACTCAGAACAGCCTTGTGTAAGGTTTATAAAGCAGTAGGCTTTTAAATAAAGAGTTACCTACTCTGGCAAATGACTGCTACTCCAAAAGGGGTACAGAATGGGGCCGGACGGGTTTTAGGGAGGTTTCCAAAACTAAGAGAGCAAACGGCCACACATGCAGAATGGGATTAACTTGTATGGAGAAGAGGTTCTGGAGCGAAATAGAGGCGCTGACAAGAGAAGAAATTAAGCAGCTCCAGCTCAAAAGGCTCAAGGATCAAGTAGAGTATCTTCATAATAATTCGCCTTATTACAAAAGGAAGTGAGGCATGCACAAGGAGCGTATTAAAGCCTTGGTGAACGTGGCACTGGGGAGAGATACGGCAGACCTGGTGATTAAGAATGCGAACTTGGTTAATACTTACAGTGGTGAGCTGTTAGAAGGATACTCCATTGCTATCAAAGGAGAAAAGATTGCCTTCGTAGGCAAGAATGGCAACCACACTATTGGTAGCGAAACTAAGGTCATTGATGCTGAAGGCAAAGTCGTAATCCCTGGCTTCATTGATGCCCATACGCATCTTGATATCCCAATAGTTCACCCGAACGAATACCTGAGATACTCTATCCTGAGTGGCACAACCACCGTAGTTACTGAGACTCTGGAAATAGCTAACGTGCTAGGCTATGAAGGCGTGTTAAATCTACTGGATGCTCTAAAAGAGCAGCCGATCAAGTTCTTTGCCACCGTTCCTTCTCTGGTGCCAACACTACCAGCGCTGGAGGAAGGCACCCCCATCTCGCCGGAAGAGGTGGACAGCTTGTTGAAGTTAGATCGGATTGTTGGCTTGGGCGAAACACCCTGGCTTCCCATCATAGATGAGAATGAGGAAGTACTGGCTATACTGTCAAGGGGACATGAGGCCAAAAAGAGGCTAGAAGGTCACGGGGCTGGTGCCAAGGGGAACAAATTGGTAGCCTTCGCTGCGGCTGGTATCTCATCTTGTCACGAATCCATAACCATGGAGGAGGCCGTCGATAGACTAAGGCTGGGAATGTATGTTATGGTCAGGGAGGGCTCAGTCAGGCGAGACCTAGAGGCAATTTCCAGCATCAGGGGGAAAATAAGTGACTTCAGGCGATTAATCTTAGTCAGCGACGGGCTAAATCCGGAGGATCTCTTGAACTACGGGCATATGAGCTATATAGTACAGAAAGCGATAGACCTGGGCTTTGAGCCGATAAAAGCTATCCAGATGGCCACAATAAACCCGGCCGAGTACTTTTCTTTGGACGGTATCTGTGGTGGCATCGCTCCAGGCAGGGATGCTGACATTCTTATCATTCCCGATTTGAGAACAATTCGGTGTCAACTTGTGATAGCCAAAGGACAAATTGCCGCTCAGAACGGGGAGCTGCTCTTAGAGCCTCGTAAGGATAGACCGCCAGCAGTAGCCCTGAAATCGGTTCGCCTGCCCAAAAGGTTCACTGCCGCTGACTTTAATGTCCCAGTCAGGAACACGAAGGTAGAAGTGGAGGTAAGGGTAGTAAACTTGGTTAGTGAGGTAATAACGAGGGAACTAATTGCCAAATTACCTGTAGCAAATGGTTCCATTCAAGCCGACCCCAAACAAGATATCGTGAAGGTCGCTGTGATTGACCGGCACCATGGTACCGGGCGGAGTTTCACTGGCTTCGTTAAGGGATTTGGTATGAAATCCGGTGCCTTTGCTAGCAGCTACAGCTGGGAGGCAAGAAGCCCTATAGTGGTTATCGGCGCTAATGAAGACGATATGGCTTGTGCAGTTAACAGGATTGCCGAACTAAGTGGGGGCATTATAGTCTGTGCCGGGGGTAAGATACTGGCGGAGTTGCCGTTACCTATCGGTGGACTTCTCGCTACCTGTTCGGTAGAAGAGGCAGCCGAAAGGCTGTACCAAATTAGGCAAAGCCTGAAAAATCTGGGGTGCTCGCTGTCCAATCCATATCTATCAATACAGACGCTATCGGGCACCTTCCTACCCTATTTCCGGATAACACAGGAAGGCCTGGTAAACTCGAAGGAGAAACGAATAGTGGCTCTTATTACAGGAGGGGGATAATGAAAGTAGTTAAAACATCGTGTGGGCTTTGCCCTCAGGGCTGTGGAATGAACGTGCACCTGAAGCGGGGGAGGGTGGTCAAAGTGGAGGGGATGCCGGAGCATCCATGGAACAAAGGTTTCTTATGCCCCAAGGGGGAGGTGGTGCCGGAGTGGGCCTACTCCCCTGAGCGTCTGAAATACCCTTTAAGGAAGAAGGATGGTAAGTGGTGCCAGATATCTTGGGACGAGGCTTTAGACCTGTTGGTTGTTAAGCTGGCTGAAATAGGAAGGGAAGACCCAAGGGCATTTGCTGCTGCATTTGGGATGCCCGTCTTGCTCTCTGGTTCGGTAACCCCTGCCCTGGTCCGAAGGTTCCTATATGTCTACGGCTCACCCAACTGTTTCTCGGTGGAGAGCATATGCTTTCGCTGTCGGCTTATAGGCTATATGCTAACCTATGGAAGGTTTCGGGTAGCTGACCCAGTGAACTCAGGCTGTATACTGCTGTGGGGACATAATCCTTCCAATTCAAATCCGCCGCTGGCCAACCGTATTCTCGAGGCTAGAGAGAAGGGAGCAAAACTCATCGTCATTGACCCCAGGCATACGCCTTTAGCCAAGCAAGCTGACCTTCATGTCAAGCCCCGTCCAGGTAGCGATTGTGCTCTACTGGTAGGGCTGATGAATGCCATTATTTCGGAGGGACTTTACGACGAGGAGTTTGTCCGCAAGTGGACATTCGGCTTCGACAGGTTGGCAGGGCATGTGAGAGCCTTCCCTCCGGAGAAAGTGGAAGAACTAACCTGGGTACCGGCAGGGATTATAAGGGAAGTCGCTCACCTCTACGCAACCACCAAGCCAGCTTGCATTGTCCAGGGGACTAATGCCCTTGACCAGCATGCTAGTGGGTTGCAGAATAGCAGGGCCGTTGCCATCCTTCAGGCTTTAACGGGAAATATTGACGTTGCTGGTGGTTTTATAAGGACACCTAGGCTTCGCGAGAATGTTATAGAGATGCCTGTAAAGCCAATAGGGAAGGCCATAGGCCAGGAGGAGTACCCC
>Ga0315296_10001047_pt1 | contig 24375 bp, 22 predicted proteins | sample YL17G14_18_MG_FD_203921 | JGI IMG/M metagenome (GOLD analysis project Ga0315296, IMG submission 203921) | Sediment microbial communities from Yellowstone Lake, YNP, Wyoming, USA - YL17G14_18 | ecosystem: Environmental > Aquatic > Freshwater > Lake > Sediment | place: USA: Wyoming | collected... | reverse complement strand
CCGATGATTAAGGTCCTCCTCTGGTCAATCACAGGGTATTTTCTGGCCTGGAGATAGACTCGCTTAGAAATCCTCAAACCCCCTATCATGATCAATGAGAGAACATAATCGATTAGAAATATCGAACGAGAAAAGCCTCGGAACGCTTCTTCATATGTCAGGAACAAGACAATGCTTGATACTATCAAGGAACATAGGGTTAGGATCTTAACTACTTTTAGAACTTCATAAAGACTGACATAAGACCACGAAAACCGGTAGATTTGAAAGAAATAGAAAGCGATTACTTTGAAGCCTACAAACAGGGGAAGATATCTAATAAATTGCGTAAGATGAATATCGGGAATAACCCCTTCAAAACGTAAGTAGAAAGAAAGATAAAAAGCCAAACCGAGAAGGATTGAGTCCGAAACCAGAAAAAAAAGGGTTCTTGTGAGTGGCGTCTTTTTGAAAAGTTTTCCAAAGTAAAGATTCGAAAGCATTACTATTTCCTAATATCTACGATTCCAATCCGCTTTTCCCAGTTACCCCTTAGTACAGCATAGATAATCTTATGCTTACGCTAGGAGTATCCCAGGGAAATTGAGATTGTTCTAGATAATTCACAAATCAACTTTATGAGCCGTTAAACTTCCCCCTATTCTTTTAGAATAGTTCTTACAGCATGAGCTATGTTCTTAGACGTGGGATAATACTCTTTCTCCAATATGCAGCTTGCCGGAGCAGGCACATCAGGCAGTGTTACCCTGACGATAGGTGACCTTAAGTATTCAAAAATATTTTCTGATACTATTGCGGATATCTCCGCAGCCATGCCACAAGTCTTCCAGCCCCCATCGCAAACGATCAATCTGCCCGTCTTTTTGATCGATTCAAAGAGAAGGGTTTCATCCAATGGTTTAACGGAGCGAAGATCAATGACCTCCAAATCAACTCCGTCTCTCTCCAGATCTTCAGAAGCCTTCACCGATTCAACGACCATATACGAGGTCGCCACTAAGGTCGCATCCTTTCCCTCTCTTTTGATGATCCCCTCTCCGATCGGAACTGAATACATATCCTCGGGAACCTCCCCCTCCATGTTATATAACCATCGGTCATCCATGTAAACAACAGGGTTGTCATCTTTAATGGCTGCAATCATAAGTCCTTTTGCATCATAGGGAGTGGAAGGCATGACGACCTTCAGGCCTGGAACATGAGCAAATAAGGCATGAAGGGATTGAGAATGTTGGGCTGCCTGCTCTCCTCCTCTATTGATGATGCCCCATATCACGACCGGGACCGATGACTTTCCTCCAAACATATAATGCCAGTTGGCTGCCTCGTTAATGATAGGATCCATGGCATACATCATAAAATCTACCCGGGGATGGACCACCACTGGTCTCATGCCGACCAGAGCCGCTCCCACTGCCGTGCCGGTAATTGCATTCTCCGATACGGGTGTGTCGATCACCCTTTCGGGTCCGAATTTCTCGAGAAGTCCTCTGGCCGTATTGCCAACGTACCACGGGCTTTTCACGCCTTGCCCGATAAGGAAGACAGAAGGATCGTGAGCCATCATCTGGTGAAGGGCTTCGTTAATTGCAAGTGAATACGATAATTTTCTCATACTTATTCGCACTGAAGGTCTTCAAATCTTTTTATTTGCATAACTCGATAAACTCAAGAAACTCAACAAACACAATGAACCCAAGCAACTCAACAAACCCAATGAACCCAAGAAACTCGACAGACTCTATTCTTTAAACACATATTTGGTAAGCTCATTTGGATTCGGATAAGGACTCCTCTTGGCATATTCATGAGCTTCCTTCACTTCCTCCTCCACTTCGCGATCAATTCTTTCTAACGTCTCTCTTCGAATGATCCTATTTTTGATCAGAAATGCTTGAAACCTTCTTATGGGATCCTTCTTCCTCCACTTCTCGATTTCTTCTTTTGGCCGGATATCCGTATGGCTCTCTTGAATATTGTCATCTGGACCAACGTGTCCCCGTAACCGATAAGTCATAAATTCTATAAAAACGGGGCCCAGGCCTCTTCTGCATAGCCCAACAGAATGTTTTGTAACTTCATAAACCTTTAAGACATCATTTCCATCCACCCTATAGCTCTGGATACAAAAGGGGGCTCCAATCTTAAAGATGTTATTTTCTGGTCGACATTCTCTAATCGGCATGTGCGTCGAATAGAAATTGTTTTCACAGGCAAATATAATCGGGAGTTTTCTAAGGCCAGCAAAGTTTAGTGACTCATAAAGTACTCCTTCGCCAGCAGCTCCGTCTCCAAAAAAGCTAACGGTCACCTTTTTTTCTCTTCTTATTTTCGAAGCAAGGGCTGCGCCAAGGGCCAGTGGGATTGTTCCTCCGACAATTGGAACAGCACCGACCATTCCTCTCTCAGGGTCACAGACATGCATGGACCCCCCCCTACCCTTCGAGCAACCGGTCTCCTTGCCATAGATTTCGGCAACCAGTGCCTGCATACTACCACCTTTGGCAAGATAGTGACCATGCGAACGATGTGTACCAAAAACGTAATCTTTTTCAGACAGCGCAAAGCAAACCCCCGTTGCGATTGCTTCCTCCCCGGAATAAAGATGGACGGGGCATCGAACTTCTCCATTTAGAATTGGCTCAACAAGGCTTTCTTCGCAGAGTCGGATTCTTACCATGGTCATATATAATTTTATTAAGAATTCACTCGAATATGCTTTCATCCTTCCTGCGCGTTAGGGAATATAAGAGATATTTTATGAATCTACACTATTAAACATCTCAGATTGAATAGAAAGATTCCTGAGATCCTCTGGAGATAATCTCCAATCAGTAGACGCCATATTCTCTTTAAGTTGATCTACATTTTTTATCCCAACAATCACACAATCAACCGATGGATTATCTAATATCCAACGCAATGCAACTTGAGAAGTCGTTTTGCCATAGTATTTACCAATTTTCTGTATATTATCCAACAGCTGCTTTTTCTCACTAAACTTGTTCTCAGAAAAATATCCACTTTTGTTTCTTGTATCCAATTTCGAAAATTTATGCGTTGGTCCGTATTTTCCGGAAAGAAAACCACGAGCTAATGGACTATGTGCTATAAAGGACATATTGAAATTTTTGCAACTCGGTAAAATATCCCTCTCAACAGATCTATCTAATAGATTGTACGAAGACTGAAGAGAGTCTATTCTCCCAATCTTCTGAAGTTGGACGATTAACTCTTTTTCAAAATTTGAACAACCTATATACTCTATCTTTCCAGCTTTTTGACAATTAAGCAATGCTTCCATTGTTTCCCTAAGAGGAGTGTTAGGATCAGGCCAATGGATTTGATACAACGGAATAACGTCCACTTTTAAACGACGGAGACTGTTCTCAAGGGCCTCAACCACCCTCTTTGAACTGCAATCTTTAAAGGTATTCCCGCTTTTATCCCAATTTACTCCAAATTTTGTCGCAATGATTACTTCATTTCTTCGCAAACCAAGACCTTTGCTTAATATTTCTTCTGAATGCCCAAATCCATATGCATCCGCCGTATCAAAAAAGTTTATACCTGAATCTAGCGCCATTTGTATCCCTCGAATAGATTCATTATCATCAACTTTACCATAACCATGCCCCCCTATTGCCCAACAACCAAAACCAATTCTGGAGACTTGTAAATCTGTTAAACCTAATTTTGCGTATTCCATAAGGACCTGGTCTTAGATAGAGAGATCAATGTCTGAACAATGATTTTTAAATCCACCCACAATGAACATTCTTTTACATATCTTATCCTAAGCTTATTTTTCTCCGGCTCTACTTGCCGAAAATACTTTTCGTCGACTTCTCCATCGCCTAAAATCTCATCCAAATTTACAAATTTGATCGAGGCATAGTCCGTCAGTCCCGGGCGGACACTCAATATGATTTTTTCCTCTTCGTTATAGAGTCTTGTATATTGTTCTACTTGAGGTCTTGGTCCAACGAAGCTCATCTCGCCAAGAAGAATATTTATCAACTGAGGCAGCTCGTCAAATTTATATTTTCTCAGGAACTTCCCTATCTTTGTCAGACGCGGGTCGTTAAGTGCTGTAGAAGGACCACCGACTTTCTCTGCATTGACGACCATCGTTCTGAATTTATATATCCTGAATGCTCTTCCGTATCGTCCTATTCTTAGCCCTCTAAAAAAAATCGGTCCCCCGGGATCGTCAACCTTGATAAGTAGAGCTATGATTATCAGAAGGGGTACCGAAAAAAATAATCCTAAAGAGGAAAGAATGATGTCAAAGAGTCGTTTGATTATCGGTCTCCTTTCTTGCGTGCGATATGTTCCACATGGTTTGCATAAGCCGCATAAATGATTTTTGAACTAAACTTATTACGGAAAAGCCTGATTGCGTTATAAGATTGCTGCAAACGTAGTTTTTCGTCGGAAGAGAGTTTTATAATCAATTTAAGAAAGGTATCAATGTCACCGCTCTTGTAAGAACAGCCAATGTTATGATTCGTCATAATTGCCTCCATCTCCCCTTCTAATGAAGATAGGATTGGGAGACCTGCTGATAAATATTCAAAGGGTTTATTGGGCATGGCATCAATAACACTCAAACAGGGAACTAAACCGATATGGGATAAATTTAAGAGATCGAAGATCTCGAACCTGTCAAGCCAACCCAATAAACTGACGTTTGGTAATGATCGCGCATTCCTTAACACACTTTTAAATTGTTGGCCATCACCCGCAAGGGCAAAATGAATGTTCGATAATCCCATCTGGATCAATCTTCTCGCAGCCTTACATATAAGGCCAAGCTCATAGGAATGGCCAAAGGACCCAATAAAAGTGAAAACTATTTTCCCCTCAATGCGCTGCTTAAAAGCTTTGATCCGGTCAGAAATTTCGTGTTTCCCGATATTTTCTTCCGGATAACCGGTGTAAAATATCTTATCGTCATCATTTTCATGCCTGTTAGCATACCTAAGACCCCATATCAGACAGCCCTTTGAAATGGCCGCCAGGCTGTCAGCGTTCCGAAGTAGTTCCTTTGTTCTCTGGAAGTCCTGTATGAGCAACACCCTCAAAATACCCTTTAGGAATTTGGGGCTTTTGTCAAGAAATGTATCTGGCCAGAGATCCCGGATGTCAATAATAATAGGCACTCCGTTCCTCTTAGCATAAGAGACTGCTTGATAGGCGAGATCGATCGTGGGAAATGCACATACGATGACATTCGGGACTGGTCTTTCTCTTGCTTCTTCGGAAAACCTTCGAGCTAACAAACGGTGATGGAAATATCGGCCAAGGGAGATGTTTTTTTGGTATCTGCCAGCATGGATGAGATTTAATTGGAAGCCGGGTTCAACCTCTAAAGCGGTATCTTTCTCGTATAGGAGTGTTTTCCTTTGATGAGAAAAAGTACTTGACCACCAAACTACAGAATGGCCTCTCTCCACAAGTTCATTGGCAAGCATCCCGGTGCGCATGGGCCTTGTAGCAGCCTGCACAGGTAAAATCTCTCCGTCTTTAATGAGCCACGTTAGCATATGTCTTTTTGGATAATACGAAAACCATTTGCCATGCCAGCAACTGAATAAATGGAATCATCAGAACGACCAAATCAATACCTTCCAGCATAGTAAGCAAGGGTTTGAAAAAGAATGTATTTCTAAACGGGACTCCCAAAACAGAAAATAAATGAAAGAATTTTAAATCCAACAGCTTAAAGTATCTTTTGGCTTTTCTTAGATCGCGCATTGTCAAAATATGGTTCATCTCCCATTCTGTCCGTATTTCTGGCGTTTTCCTTCTATACCATTGGATTGCCGGGTTATAACCAAGGGCTTCGATACAAAGAATCTTGCCCTCTGGCTTTAATACGCGCTGCAATTCCCGAAAAGCGTATTTCAGATCGAGATGATGTAAAACGCCGCTGCATATGGCGACATCGAAGAAATCATTAGCAAAGCTTAGGTTTTCTGCATCCATAACGCAAAACTGTGACCGATCTCCATAACCCGCTCTGGTTAATGTCCCCTTTGCAGTCCTTACTGACTCATCAGATAAATCGATGCCGTAAACAAAAGCTCCGTGATTTACAAGTTCTAAAGACATTTCCCCATCGCCGCAACAGTAATCGAGTGCCACTTTCCCATCACAATTTTGCCTCAACCAGTCCAGGACAAATTCTTGCCGCTTTCTGATTATAGAGTAAAATTTGAAATTGGAGTATCTCTTGCTGAACGATTCACTGTCTAATTGGTGACGATTGTGCTCGCGAAAATTATGAAAAGCTTTTTCTTTAAGTTTTCGATCTTTCATTTAGCTTGCAAAGAAACAGGAGCGTGCCTATGGAACATCCTTCATTAAGCAAAAAACTGCCTAGCCCATAATTCTGCAATGAAGACTCTTGAGATATCAGAATAATGGACACCGATTTTATTTCGCAAAAAGTCGTCATAAAATGCTAAGAAAACGTCAGAGTCTATAATCCCCATCTCGGACAGCGTGCTTTTTTTAAAAGTTTCTGATATGTGGACTTTTAAATTTGTTCTGAGCCAATCTTCCTCTGGCGTTACAAAACCCTGTTTATCGCGCCTCCACCTTATCTTTGGAGGAAGCTCGCTAATAGCTCTTCGGAGCAGGTACTTTGTCCAACCGTTTCTCAGTTTGAGACTAACCGGTACATTTACAAGAAAATTGACTATTCGGTGATCTAAAAAGGGATGCCTAACTTCTAAGGAATACGCCATTGAATTTCTGTCTTCGTAATGGGTTAATGCAGGAATCGAATACTTATCAATATCTAATATTTGTCTTTCCCGCAAATCCTTATACTTCCAGACCTCTTCGACATCGCTTTTCACTTTCAAGAAAGTTCTTCCCCTTGCGAACAAATAGGGAATGTATCTTTTTGCTACTCCCAATCGCAATTGCCACAACGCTGTTCTATAGACAGAAGATAATAACAACTGCTTTGCTGCCTCCGTTATTTGGTATGTTCTGAGGAGATCTTTGATATTGAAAAAGAAATACTTAAGATAACCCATCAATATCTCGTCCCCCCCCTGCCCGCTCAACAATACAACGGTATCCGTATTTTCCTTAATTTCCTTAAATATTAGGTTTTGCGCAATGACGCTGAAGGATCCAAAAGGCTCGCCTTGCGTCGATACCACTCTTTGGAGCAGATTCAGTGCTCCCACGGGCTCAAAATATATTTTCTTGTGCTTCAAACTTTTTTCATTCACTAAAATATTTATGAACCTTTCTTCGCTGTGTTTATGATCTTGTGAAATAACAGAAAAGGATTCGAGGTTTCCTCCAGCGATTTTATCTGTCATAAGAGTGATCGTTGAGGAATCCAATCCCCCGCTGAGAAGCGTGCCTACTTTTACATCGCTTCTCAATCTTATTTTTAAACTATCGTAAAGTAACTCTTTTAACTTTTCGATAGCTACATCTTCATCTTTAATCTCCTCCGTCGCATAGTTCCAATATTCTTCTTCTTTTATATCTCCGTTCTCCATATTTATGATCATGCTTGATTTTGGTTTTATTTTATATATGGACTTAAAAAAGGTTTCTTCATTATAATCCAAAAGTCCTTGTTTTAGAAATTTAACCATTATATCCCCGTTTATCTCTTTTCTCTTTAGAAGTGGTATGAGTTGTTTAATTTCACTTGCAAAATAGATGGCTTCTGAATCTCTTAATGAATATAAAGGTTTGATCGAAAATCGATCCCTGCTGATAATTACTTTTTTTAAGTTCATGTCCATAATAATAAAAGCCCACATCCCATTGAGATGATTGAACCCTGCCTCCTCATACTCCTTATAAATCTCTAAAATGACTTCCGTGTCAGTTTCTGTGTTAAAAAAATGGCCCTTTTTCTTAAGATGCTCTCTTAATTCAATGTAGTTAAAGATTTCACCGTTATAAACTATCCATAGTCCCTTTCCATCGGTAAGGGGTTGTCGCCCGGCTTCTGATAGATCGATGATTGAGAGTCTTCTGTGGCCTAAGAAAATATTAAACTTCTCTTTGTTGAAATTATTGGGTTCCCTTGTATTAAATGCTTTATACCCTGAATCATCAGGGCCGCGATAATCGACCATATCGGTTAGGCCGACGAATTTGTTAAAATCATTTGCTTCAAATATTCCGTTAAGAGCTATTGCTCCAAAGATCCCGCACATAAATTATTCTTATCCATTTTGAAGATCCTTGTCATCATCTGGTCCTTTGGTTGCTAATATCTTCTGGTATTCCTTCTTTAATTGATTCGCAATTCTCAGTGGGTCATGCCACTTTTCTACATATTCCCGGCTTCGCCGTCCAGTCTCTTGGAATTCACTTTTGCGTATCGTTAACCATTCTTTCACCACATTATAGAGGGTAACAGGAGTGACATTTATTATCGGTAAATCATTTCTCATTTGCTCTGGGATGAACTTTAAATCCCCTTCGCGTATGTAACAGATCACGGGTTTACCTAAAGCCATGAATTCGACAGCTAAGCCTCCATACCATCCGCAAAGCATTTGATCAATAAGGAGATCGGCCTGCTGGTATAACCTGAGGGCTTCAATATGAGAAAACCCTTCTACAAGAATGAATTCTAATGGAATCCTTTCTGCTTTAAGTCTGGAAATCGCATCCATGACATATTTCGTGCCTTTTATTCCCTCATGACTCGGTGCATGAAGTATCACCGGTAACCTGGGGTTTGAAACCTTCTTTTTTGAAGGCATCCATTCTCTTAAATCAACATTGGCGTAAGGTAGAAACCGTGCCGAGGCTGGCAATACATTGAGTAGATCAGGATTGAGGGCATAAATGCGATCTGCATAGCTGGCAAATCGCTTTATCTTATTTTGCTTGTAGATATCGGATTCCTTGGAATAGTATCCAGGCTCCACTTCAGTCGCTGGACTGACCTCGAAATTGTCTAAGCAGTAGCCACCCTGACGTGCATCATCTCCTTGATAGGTAACTACAATTCCCTTGCCTGCCTTCTTTAGTAAAGAAAGATCACGCAATTCAAAAAGGCTTGAATAAAATCCATACACTCTCTTTATCCACGAGGGATATTTATAATATTTCTGTTTAATCCATGAGGAAAATTTACTTTTGATTTCTTCATTCGCATCAACTCTATGCGGTAAAATGGATTGCCCAAAATTAAAATGGATAATATCGAAATGTCTAAGAGCACGCCATAGTAACCAAAAACGTTTTGCTTCACATATTATTGGATGATCTCCCTCTTTCCAAAGAACTTCATCGGTTTTATATCCAATGGAACTTTGGTAGAAAGAAACAGCCCAACTCTCAAGGCCAAGTTCTCGCTCAGCACGCGCAAGGCTTTGGGGATTACCCCCTACCATGGCAGGGCAATGCAGGACGCGGATGGGCCTTTTGCTTTTACTTTGTCCCATGAAGATAATGCGACTCCTTGATCATCTTCTTTAGGCCTTCAAAAAGGCTAATTTTCGGATAAACCCTTAAGATTTCCTTCATTCGGGTATTGTCGCCAATAAGATCCCCTTGTGAATCTTTATTTGCATCTCCTACGGTTGCTTTTTTTCCAGAAACCTGTTCAATCAATCTCACCAAATCGGTAATGGTCACATTTTCATCACCAGCTACATTAAATAGCTCAGAGTTTTGTAATTGAAGGGCGGGCTCGAATACGCGAATAACATCTTCGATATAAATTGGATTAATTCGAAGGCCGGGATCTCCTTCAATGATAATCGTTTCACCGTTTATGACTTTGTTTAAAAGGGTTGGGATAAGCATCCCCTTTTGACCAGGACCATAGACAAAAAAGAAACGGAAGACAACGGTGCAGAAAAACTGCCGGTAGTTAGCTATCAAGAGTTCCGCGGTATGTTTTGAACTAAGATAAAAATTTAACGGACTTACGGGATCTGTCTCCACAAATTTTTCATAGCTGTAGCCATAGATACCGCCGCTTGAGGCAAATAAAAAATATTGGATGCCTGTTTTTCTGGCATATTCAAGAAGTTCAAAAGTGCTGTACACATTTATATCGAAAACATCTTTAGCCCCGTCCGGAAAGTTTCTATACTGCTTCGATTGTGCGAGATGAATGATGGCATCGACATACTTGGGGAGGCGCGAATATTCTAAGGGTTCTGTAAGATCCTGTTCAATCCAATTCACGTCAATAAGTTCAGATTCATTTGAAAGTTTCCTCACCAGACCGAAAATTTCATGTCTTTCCTTAAGAACACGAACCAGGTGATTACCAATGAATCCATTGGCACCGGTTATCAATATTTTTGCCATATCTAACGCCTAAGATTCGTTAATTGATAATTTACCCAATACCGCGATCCCGCTTTCGACGATGTTGAGTCTTTCTATTTCAAACCCGTGTTTCTTATACCATTCACATACTTCCTCAGGAGTATGTCTCCAGGCATATCTGGGATGGTACCAGTCGAAGTTAATGACCACGTTAGTAATAAAGTCATAATCCTCATTCCAGAAACATTTCATCACATTCCAGTAGAAAAAACGTTGCACATCTTGACGTCCAGACTTAATCCCAAGCAATGGGATGTCTTGAGGAACGAATACCTCCGCCTTGAGGTCAGATAGAGCCTTACCGAGGAGGGTGACACCTTGGCAAAATTGATAGCATTCCTCTGCACTCATCTTGGTCGTGTAATTTCTCAAGTAATCATCTGTGAATTCACGAATCGGACTTTTGCGTTTATAGACATAGAGTGCCAAGTGGCCGCCTTCCCTGAGATATTTGACAAGGGTTGAAAAAGACTGTTCGGTGTTAGGTGTATGGTGAAGGACTTGGTCGCAGGATATATAATCGAAGGTGGCTAATCTGAACGGGAGACGATTCAAGTCGGCTTGTAAAACATGGACATTCGGCAAATGGCCAAGATGATGGTAGGTGGCCAATGCTGCATCTTGACTGAGATCAATGGCGATCACTGTTGCTCCCGATTCTGCAAACATCGCAGCATCTACTCCACTTCCGGTCCCGGCGTCCAAGATGATCTTCTTTTTCCTAAAGAAATCTAGCAATTGATCTTTCGAACCAAAACCGAAACGTTCCAAATACCAATTCTGGCGATTCATACGAGTATTTTCCTTATAACCATAAGAAGTACCGATGAGTTTCCATTTGAACGAGAACGTTTCATCCCTTGCAGCATCTTCTGCGAAGAGAGGTACGCCCTCCATTATTGGATACTGCTTACCCGAAGCATCTATGAGTCTTCCCGATATCACATCGCCATCAGCTTTCACATCGCTTTCGAGTTTTAGTGAGGACCCATCTAGGGGAGAACGTAACCATTCAATTACGTTTGCCTTCACTCCTCATTCTCCTTTCAGTCGGTTCATTTATGTTCAATTCCTAATGGACAGGTTTTTGCCAAAGGGTCTGATAAATGCGGTCTAGCCTTTCTCCGACCCGATCCATAGCAAACACTTCTTCGATGTAAGCCCTTCCTTTCCTGCCAAGTTCCACACGTATATCAGGATTCTCAATTAACCAAATCAGACACTCTTCCAGGTGATCAGGATCTGCATTTACGATTGGGCACTCTGTGTATTTAGGTAAATATTCCTCTGGCTTTCTGATAAAACAAACCACCGGCTTCCCGAGTGCCATGCTTTCCACGGCAAAATATCCGTGCCAGCCTATAATGAACTGTTCGGCAACAATATCTGCGCTACGATATAATTCCCTCGCCCGCTTATTACTGACGCCTTCAATCAGATTGAGGTCAATAGGGTACCCTTTTTTTTTCAGATTTTCTACAGCTGAAAGAAGGTACTTTGTCCCTTTAAAGTGGCGGTGATTGGAAGCATGAATGATCTTAATGGGCGGATCATTTTGAGATCTTACTCCAACATATTTCACTTGTTCCAAATCGATAGGCCAATAGAAAACATCATTTTTGCTTCCTGGAGTATATTCAACCATGTCACCCATGGATAAAGTTATATCTGCATAGCGGTTCACATAGCTAACATTAGAAATTGCAAGTTTCTCATCGCATATACATGCAATCATTTTTTGATTGCAATCAATACAACAGTTGTACCTGCCACCACTCCGGCATTTTTTCTCATACCTAACGTCTCCACCATAGGCTGAGACAATCAAAGTCTTTCCCGCAAATTTCAGTAAAGGTAACTCCAGCCTGTTGATTCCCTTCCCTCGGTGGGGCATTAAAAAACCGCGGTAGAAAAAATAATGAAATACATCATATTTTAGTATTGCCCATATAAAAACAAGCCATGATATTAAAGGCTTAAGCCATAATATCTTATAATATTTCTCAAGATTATAATCGAAATTTTCCGTGAGATAATATGGCTGATAAACCAGGGTGTTGCTTTTATAGCCGAGACTCTTCTCTGCTCGAGAACTTACCGAGATGGTAAGAACAGGTGTCGGTCCCCAAATGATCCTCGGCTTCTCCCCTCTTCTCCTTCTCAAAAAAGTGAAAAGCTTTGCCGGCCAAAAAAATATTAAGGAACCCCAGAAGAGAAAAAAAATAGCAACAGGCCACTCCACTAACATTTGAATAAAATAAATTGACGGCGGGTGTCCTTTTGACTTCATCATTATATATATGACTTAAACTAGATTTTATCCCCTCGAGATCCTATCGTATCAATTTTAAAGCATTGGATAACTCTCTTCTAAAGATGCTTATTTCATGCCTATCATATACTTTCCACAGAAAACAAAGAAATGGGAAACTTAAAAAGAAAATAGATTTAATTATGAATTCAACGAATAAATCATTATTGGAAATGGATGTGCTTGCGAGAACAACCGCACAGCTAAGAATCCCAATTTTAACAATTTTAGCCGGCTCATATGGAGAGAAGTATAACTGTTGCGACTTTCTATAGTAGAGGATGCATAAGAAAAAATAAGATGTAGCAGTTGCCCCAGCAGCCCCTATGAACCCGAATTGAGGAATCAGAATCGCATTCAAGCAGACATTTAGAAAAGCTGCCAGACCTGTATATAAGGCTAAATATTTAGTTTTTCGTGCTATATTGATGCCAGTGCATAATACTTGGCTGGCTCCTGAAGCTGCTGTAGCTAACGCAAGAATGCCAATGACATTGTTAGCCTCAAGAAAATCTTTTGTGGTAAACAACAGAATAATAAATCTCGAAAAAACGGTCAGGAATATGGCCAGAGAGGCTAGGATAAAAATATAATAGGTGGTTATCTTCGCCCTTACTATTTTCTCCTCTTCTTTGTCTCTTGAATATATTGACAAAATAAATGGACTCCAAGCCAAACCGAAAGCTGTTACAAAAAGAAGAATCAGTTGAGTTAATTTTGCCCCAATCGCATAAAGGCCCACTTCTCTTAACGAGGTCAATTTTAGCAAGAAAAATCTATCGGAGAGGGTAAGTACCCATATCGAACAATTGGTAGGTATCAGTGGGAGACCGTAGGAAAGCATTTTTTTTAGTTCGTGCCATGAGAAGATACGAATGATATTCTCTTTAACGAACCAAAAAATAAATGGAAAAAGGAGTACTCCTCCTACGAGAGGTCCCAAAAAATAACCTATTAGCCCAAAATCATAAACAACGACGAAAATAATAATAGATACACCTGAAATTAGAGCATTTATGACGGAATAGAAGGAATACTTGAATGGTTGATTATGCAGACGAAATATTTCCTTGAGAAAGTTAATAAGTGAAATCAGTGGGATCGTCGCAAGAGAGACGAATAATAAAAGCCCGTATTTCCCTTCCGCAAAAAAGAGGCTTCCTATTTGCTGGCTGTTTGGGAGGATTAGAATAAAACAAATCGAATTCCAAATGATTAAAGTCCAAAAGGATGTTGAGATAACTCTCTTTCTTTCAAACTCTTCTGAATCTTTATAATCATAATAGCTTCTCTGGGCACTTGACTCTAACATCAGGGTAGAAAAGAGCGCGAAAATTGATGAAATGGTCGTTATCCCTTCTATGACTCCATAATCCGATGGGTTGAAGAACCGCGTTAATATGGGGAGCATAAAAATACTGATAAGCGGGACGGCAACCCTTCCGGTTCCGTAAATCAAAACATGTTTTGAAAGGGTCTTGATATGGCCTAGAATGGAGTTCCCCTCTTTCTCTTCAAATTCCCCTGCCTATCATCTATTTATGCTGGCCCAAACATTCCTGGCACAATTTCATTAATTTATCGAAGTTGTTTTTTGTACCATGGTACTCCATGATCCACTCCCTCGACTTTTTCCCAGTTTGTCCACAAATATCGTACTCATTTTCTGAGACCTTTAGCATCTGAGAATATATCTCATCTACTGACCTTGCTGTAAGAATAGGAGGCAATTCTTTGAAATAAGGAGCATATCTGCTGATGTCACAGTTCATAATGACAGGTTTACCACAGGCCATCGCCTCCATCGTAGATGTTCCATATGCTCCCAGGTTAAATTGATCGATCACAACATCGACTAAGCTATAAAAATTGATCAACTTCTTCTTGCTCATGATATAAGGGAGAAAAAGAGTATGATCTACCAGATTCAGTTGATCCACCATCTTTTTCGATTTTTCAAGATCTTTTCCCCAACCAGAAAGAATCATGAAAATATCACTTCGCTGTTGAATAAGCTTAGAAAATGCAATCAATATCTTATCGCTCCCCTTCCAACAGAAATCCTGTCTCGATGGCACAAAGAAAGTAAACTTATTTTGGATTCTATCGATTAGGTCTGGTCCCAAAGCATCCGCGGCCCCGTTTTTGGGAATGGGTTTATACACATCCGGGTCAATCATAAATGGAAGAAATACAGCCTTTGACTCAATTTCCAACTTCTTTAGATATACTAAATAACCCGGATCTCCAACAATGATATACTTAGCATGTCTAACCGCACCTTTTTGAAGGGAACCGATCGCATTTGTTTGAAAAGGAATAAGCGTAAGATCTCCACCGTATGGATAATGGATAAATGGAACGTCTGCTGAAAAGGCATAAATAGGGCCCAAACCAAAAGCTATAATTACATCATATTCTTTCATTGCGTCTGTAATTTGTTCATAAGAACACGGAAAAAGTGATCGATGTTCGATGGCTGTCTTGATTAAATGAAGATGGTCATGTGTATGTCGCAATAGCTTGAAGAGACTCTTTATTTTTGCAGTGCGAATAGTTTCCTTGATCCATCTTGGCCGCTCCCATTTGAGTCCAACACATTTTCCCCTCCAGTACACATGTGTCAATTTTCCATCCTCCAATAAATCTGTACTTATTATAAAATCGCAATCATCCCATATAGGTTGACTCATTGGATAAGTATCAGAAATGTCCAAAAGCAAATCGGCTTCATACCCGTACTTTCTAAATATCTTAGTCAAACTATAGGCATTATTGGCGAGATTGTCAAAAACAGCAATTTTCATAATTAAACTAAAAAAACCTATTAAACCGGATTGCTCAATCCTCTACGGCTAAACCAAATCCATCTCTTCCAAATCTGTTGCCATTGTAAAGCATATATTTCTTTTTCCCATGTTGAAATACCCATGGGTAGGCAATTGCTTCGGAGTCCCATCCCGTTGGGGAAACATCAATGCCTGCCTCATCGTCCTTTCTTCTCCAAACGTAGCCATCTGGCGATTCAGCATAACCTATCCTGTACCCCTGCCCCGAATTACATGAGTACCACATTTTATAGATATCCTCTTTTATGACGCAGGGTCTGGCGATGTTTCGCTCTCCAGGAAGGAGGTCTATACAAACAAGTCCTTTTCTCTCCCAATGAATCCCGTCTTTGGACTCAGCGTGCTTGATGTGGTAATAAGAATGAAGTTCTTCGCCCTCTCGTTCCCATTTAAAGCCTGAGACGTACCACATCCTCCAAACTCCACTATCTACCATTACACAGGGAGAGGTGACAAGACAGGGGTCAAATTCGCTCCTTGATATAATCGGTGCCAGTGACACTTTTTTGAAGCTTCTTCCTCTATCCTCACTGATGGCCAATCCAATTGAAGAATAGAAGAGAGGTGCTCTCACTCCGGGATTCCAACCGATATAGTACATGAATATCTTCTCTTCATATTCGACGAGAGATGAAGCATATACCCCATGATCGTCAAAAAAACCGACGGGGCCAGGGATTAGAACAGGTTGATCGGAAACGTATAAGATATTTTTTAGATTTTTAATATCAAACTCCAGATATCCGATATGAGAGCGATTCTGTGAATCACGTGACGCGAAATAGACCCGATAAATCGCGTCATCCAATTGAAGAGACACTGGAAGTGAGGCATGACTCTGCATCCAGAGATATTGTCCCGCTGGCGAAAAGATCAATCCCAGCTTTCTCCATTTCATCTACATTTATCCTCCTTGTAAATGATCATCGTCCATTCAAAAAGAGGATAGTCGTGAAGAAGGGAAACATATCGAGAGATATTGCGTTTACAGAAATCGAAGAACAATAATGGATCTGCATAATAAAGATTTTCTTCTTTCCAATCAACATAAATTGACAATGCATTAAATGAAAAACCTTTTTTAGACATTTCAGCCACATTCATTAAAATCTCTTTGACGTATTCAGTCCAAATTTCGTCACTCGCCTTAAGTTTGACATTAAAGGTGCCGGATATAAATGAGTAATCTGCTATACGTGTAACTTTCGGACTTTCGATAAACTGTGCCCTGGGGTCGCTAATATACCTTCTGGCTGCCATAATCATTTCTTCGCTTACATCATAACCATAATATTTTACGAGATCACACCCCAGTACCTCATCAAGATAGCTGAACATAGCTCCGTAGCCACAACCAAAGTCGTTAACCGTAATATTTTCCCCTCTCCTGTTGGGTTTTATCACCTGGATGAGTTTTTCAAACCGCAATCGGTGAGAGGCTTCATCCTTCCAACCGACACTCTTCGATGTCAGCCCATGAGTATCAAGGCTCTGACTATAAAGTTTAGCAACTCCATTCAGAGTTTCTTTTAAAGAATGACGTCTCTTGGGTTCGCGGCGTAGCACCATGCTATTCCTTCTACATTTCAATTTCATCACTGTTTCGAGAATCGGGTTTTGTTCCATTACCAATATAGACTTCTTTATCTTTCGTAGATTTCATGATAAGGGCACCTGCTCCAATAATACAAGATTCACCAATACGAATATTCTCTCGGGTAGAAGCATTGACCCCAATAAAGCAGTGGGGCCCTACTTGAACATGACCAGAAATAACTACATGAGAAGATATAAAACAATGATCGCCAATAGCTGAATGGTGGCCAATATGGTTACCGCTCCACATCACCACATCATTTCCTATCTTAACGAATGGCTGTATCGTGTTATCCTCAAAGATGAAGCAATTATCACCAATGGACTCTCCCCAATAAGTGCATTTTGAGCTGATATAAGTAATCAATTCATAACCTTTTCTTTTGGCTTCCTCGTATATTCTAGCCCTTACTTTATTCAACTGCTTATAACCCACAGCAATGAACATTTTAAAAGAATCAGGTGGGAAATCCTGCTCAATGCTCTCAAACGGCACGACAGGCAACCCCTTGAATTGGTTATCACTAAGATGGCCCTCGTGAACAGTAAATGCAATTACTTCATGCCGACTATCGTGTATCAGATAAAAATGTACAACCTCTGCGAAGCTACCAGTACCGAAAATAACCACTTTACTCATGAAGTGCCCTCTTGTCTCTGGAGTGCCGAAAACGGCACAACAAAGAAATGCGGGAAGGTACTCAGAATCCTTTCTTTTGGCCAGGTTAAAATTGATGGATCATTCAATTGCGTATAATAAGAATATTTTTTCTCGTGGGCTCCCCATTTGCTCTTGAACCGGTAAAGGCCGGTCTGGCTTTCCCACGTCCCCCCCCAGTTCCACCATTTAAATCCCCTTTTGGCAGCTTCCGCCATCGCTGTGATGATGATTAAGGGAAGAGGTTGGTCCGACCGATATTCACTGTCAATGGCTGGGGTAAAGTATTCGACGGTCTGATTAAAATAGAAGATTAAAAGACCAGCAATAATCACTCCATCCCTCTTAGCCACATATAGGTCAAAATCTTTAACGGGAATAAAGTATTGAGGAATTAATCCAAAAAATTCTCTACTTTTGGGTATCCCTCCTATCGCCAGAATGTTCTGTTCATGCATTTCACAAAGGCGATTCAATTGGCTATGATCAACCTCGACGGTTATACCCTCTCGAAGGGCCTTCTTAACATTTCTTCTTGCACTGGATTCAAACCTCCCAAGCAAACCTTCGAAATCATCCCTTTTTGATAGATCTGTCATTTGACCAATCCTGTGATCGATGTGATTATGAACAAACCAAAGTGAGTCTTGATCATTAAAAGGATTCGTAATTATGGTGGACGAAAGCGTTATTTTGCTACAAGCTATCTCATTGTATATGTTGACAAGTTCGTTATGTGCTTTTTCATTGTTTGAAAGAATTCCTCCATTACTTCCGTAGTAAGGGAGAGAGTTATAAACACGAAACGAATCTATCTGGATATACATCAGCGGTAGAATCCCATGGACCGTATCACCTTCGATTGCTAAAAGATATTCCTCATCACAGCCCAGCAGTTTCTTCAAAACATTCTTATAGTTAGATGAATAATAAAATAGACCAATATCCTTACTGCGAAGGTATTCCCCATAAGATAGCCCCAAGGCCGGCGTAAGTTTTTCTATTCTCATTTAAATATGGCCATTCAATATTTTATGGAAGTTATTTATAATTTCTTTGGAACGAATATTATGGTTCTGACAAAATGTTTCGAATTCACCAAAGTAACTATTGATTCTCATCTCTGGAAAATCAGACCCATATATAAATTTGTGCGGTATTTTCCTTACTACCCATCCGAGGTCAATAAGCAACGACGTATTTTTGAAATATTCCAAAATATGTGACAAATCACCGAAAACATTGTCATGCCATTTTAATACGGTATATGCGTCCCATATGAATGGCATGCCACAATGAGCCAGGATTATTTTTAATGAAGGAAAAGCTTTAGCAATTGTGGCATAAATTGAAGGTCTTATCTTTTCTAACGGCATATCTGAAATTGGAGTGCAATACGAATCAAATAAAATGGGCAAATTCTTTTTTGCAGCGGCTTCATAGAATGGGAATATTTTTCTGTCCAACACGTCAATTTGATTTTGACGGGGATGAATCTTAATTCCGGCCAAATGATTGTCGGTAACCTGATTGATATCAAAACCTGGGTAATATCCAGCAAAACCCGTGATGTTCTCAGGATATCGGTGGGTAAGAGAAATAACATAATTTGTTCCTTTTATTAACTCCTCCTTATCTTTTCCAACAGGTAGCAACACCACTTTTTTTATTGATGAACTGCTTAGCTCCTCCATAAGCCTGTCTAAAGAAGCAATGATGCCCGTATTAAACCATTTTCCATCGGGCGTGACATGGACATGACAATCGATAATGAAATTTCTTACAGCCATCTGTATGTCTTTTTCTTTAATAAATGAATTTTCTCAACCACCATTCAAGGTTCAACAATGACCAAATAAATAACCTTCGATTCTGCTTACCTTCCAGATGCTCGTCGAGCAATTTATGCACTGCGGTACTATCCAAAATGTCGTATATCCTCGCGTTACCGTCATAGAGTATTTTTTTAACGTAATTAATGCTTTCACCCCTGAACCAAGAAGCGTCTGGTGCTGAGAAACCCTGTTTTTCAGCCCGTGAAATTTCTTCCGGCACATACTTTTCCATTACCTTGCGCATCAAGAGCTTGCCGTCCCTTGCTTTCTGAAAAAATTTAGCTGTTTTCGGTCCCGGGTCGTTCTCATTGATTCGAATCACGTCTCCGAGATTCTGGAGCTTAAGTTTAACGGGAACTTTCATGGCAAAGTCCACAAGATCATTATCGAGAAATGGAACCCGCGTCTCTAAGCTGTGGGCCATGCTTAATTTGTCTTCCACCACCAGTAGACCATGGAGAAAGGTCTTGGCTTCAAAATATAAAGAATGGTTGATGTAATCTTCCGGGCGGGTAAGGGTGTGAGCATGTTTGTTGAAAACATCCCGGAAGATATCTCTCGTCCAGACATGTTTCACTTGATCCCAGACCGATGCAAACACTTCTCGAATTGCTCTGTTTGGAATGAGCCGCTGCCAATAAGCGTAATACTTGTCGACATATTGCTCAAAATCATCATTAATAACCGCCCGATAATATCGCCAAGGATAGCCACCAAACAGTTCATCACCACCCGCACCGGAAAGAACAACTTTCACAAACTTTGAAGCAAGTTGTGCAGCATAATAATTCGGGTAACTCTGCCCTACCCGTGGCTCCTCCAGGTGCCAGGCCAGGCTCGGAAGGATCCGCTCCATGTCACCGGCCTTAAGAACCATTTCATAATGTTCAGTCTTAAACCGGTAGGACATGAGCTCTGCTTTTTCACGTTCGTCAAATCCTAACTCCAACCCGGAAGCTGAATGGAGGTCAAAACCGCAAGTGAATGACTTGATATAGGGGAGTTGAGTGGCAGCTATCGCGGTGATGGAGCCTGAATCCATACCCCCGCTCAAATAAGACCCTAGCTCCACATCGCTAACCAATTGACGATTGACCGCTTGCCGAAAGAGCCGGTCAAGTTCCTCCAAATACTCTTCCTCACGGGCAGGATGCTCCGGTTCCTTAAAATCGAAATCCCAATACCGAATCGGCTTCAGGGAATTGAGGGAGGTGCCCAGGGGAATATATGTAAAACACCCGGAAGGAAAGATTCTTATGCCTTTCAGAAGAGTGCGGTCAGTGAATATATTTTGGAAAGTGAAGTATTCAATGAGGCCCTCCAAATCAATTTTCCGCTGAACTACCGGATGTTCAATAATAGCCTTCTGCTCGGAAGCAAAAATGAATGCAGGTCCCACAATGCAATAATATAGAGGCTTTATCCCATAACGATCTCTTGCAAGAAAAAGTTCCTGCTTTGTCCTATCCCAGATGGCAAAAGCAAACATCCCGTTAAGGCGGCTTAAGCATTCTGTTCCCCATTCAACGTATGAATGAAGGATAACCTCTGTATCTGTTTTCGACCTAAACCTGTGACCCAGGCTTTCTAACTCTATTTTCAATTCTTGGAAATTATAGACCTCTCCATTGTAAGCAATAATGTAGTTCCCGTCCTCCGTGGCCATCGGCTGATGACCAGCAGGAGAAAGATCGATGATAGCCAGACGTCGATGTCCCAATCCGATAAAACTATCAATATAGAAACCCTCCCCATCAGGTCCCCGGTGTGAAATTGAATCAGTCATCTTACGTAAAATCACCTGTGAGACCGGTTCACCATTTAAATTAAAAATTCCAACAATTCCACACATAGCATTCTCTATAATGCTTCAAAGGCCTTCGTTAACTCGTTGACAACTAAAGCTTGTTCACTCTCTGTCATTTGCACATAAAGGGGCAGCGTCAAACTTAATCGGTCTGCTAAATAAGCATTAGGGAATTGTTGAGGTCTTAGATCATATTTTTTTGAATAATATCCCTGGATCACTGGGGCATGAGTCCCCTGCCGGGTAGCAATGCCCTTCTCTTCTAATTTCATCATCAATTTGTTACGCTGCTCATTCAAATGATCAACGTTCTTAAGGCCGGGGTCTCTGGGCTGAAATAAGCATACGTAAGCCTGATAACCGTGAACGTATCCGTCAGGAACAACTGGAAGTTGCAACCATTCCGTCTCCCTTAGCGTCTCATTGTACGCTCGGGCTCTCCGTGACCGCTCTGCCATAATCCATTTAGCCCGTTCCAACTGGACACATCCAAGGGCTCCCTGGATGTCGGTCATGCGATAGTTGTACCCGAGGTGATTAAAATCAGCCAATAGGAAGGCTGATTTCATTGAATCTCGATCAAAGTCCGTTCGAGAAGCACCATGATCCCGTAAAATACGGCTCAATCGATCTAGTTTCGGTTGGGCCGTTGTGATCATACCCCCCTCCCCCGTAGTAATCGACTTACGAGGATGGAAACTGAAGCAGCCTATTTCCCCAAATGTTCCTGCGTGACGACCACGATACCATGTCCCAAAAGCACACGCCGCATCTTCTACCACCCACACATGATGTTTTTTGGCTATCTCAAGAATCGGCTCCATATCTGCACATAATCCGAATAAGTGCACAGGGAGGATACCTACCGTTCGTGATGTGATCAACGTTTCGATCTGATTCACATCTATGTTAAATGTTCGTAGGTCAATGTCACAAAATACTGGCCTTGCCCCCATATATTCGATGACATTAGCCGTGGAAACCCAAGTAAAGGCGGGAACAATAACCTCGTCACCAGGCTTCAAACCCAGTGCAGCCACAGCGACGTGCAACGCGGTAGTGCAAGAAGTAGTGGCAATAGAAAATGGAGCCCCAGTGAAAGTGGAAAACTTCTTCTCAAATTCTTTCACAAACGTCCCCTGTACAACCCAACCGCTCTCCAGTGGTACTTGAACCGCCCGTAGTTCCTCAGCGCCAAAGAAAGGTTTTGTTATTGGAATCATCATTTTGAACCTCACACGTGCTCACTGTGTATCTACCATTCGTCTTAAAGTCGCTAGTAATCTAAGACCTGTCCAAAAGTAGGCGCTTTAGGCTTCTGAGCAAGCTAGCCATTATTCATTAGCTATTCAACAATTCCCGCACTACGACGCCGATCGGCAACTTCTTCCTTATGGCTATTCCGCCAGGCAATCAACCTTTCTAACCCTTCTTGCAGCTCAACCTGTGCCTTGAAACCTATTTCATCCTCAGCCTTCTTAGGGGAACCTATCCGGTTTTTGACGAAGGTCATACCGCCCGGTTCATATTGGATTTTTTGATCCGAACCTGTAATTTCAAGGATGAGTTCTGCCAATTCCTTGATCGTTGTCTTAATCCCAGTCCCTACGTTATAGAACGTATCCGTCGTATTCGACTTCATAGCACAGACGTTCGCGCGGCCACAGTCTGAGACGTAGACAAAATCATAGGCTTGGCTTCCGTCTCCATAAACAATAGGCGGCAATCCTTTGTCCAGCCGATCGAGTATCTTCATAATGACTGCGATGTAAGCCCCATAATAGTCCTGTCGGGGACCATAAACGTTCATGTACCGGAGCCCTACATAATCCAAGTGTTTCTCTGTGCCTTTGTAGCGATAATATAAGGCCCGGCACATTTGCTCGCCTGCTACCTTTGTGGCGCCGTAGAAATTGGTATTATTAAAAGGATGATCTTCTGTCATCGGCTCTGTGAGAGCATCGCCGTAGACGGAAGCCGATGAGGAATAGACGAGTCTTTTCACCCCATTGTTGAGACAAGCCTCAAGAACATTAAAAGTGCCTCCAATATTGACTTCGAAAGCAGCTCGCGGATATTCCCAGCAATGTAAAAGCCACAGCGCGGCAAAGTGAAATACGCCATCGATGCCTTTCATTGCAGCATCCAGAACATCGCGATGGAGTAAATCGCCTCCGTGTGGGAAAATTTGCACGCGAGGATCTTTAAGAACATCTTTGAGATTTTCCAATCGTCCACGTGTGAAGTTGTCATAGACACGAATTTCGGCGACGTCTTCTTTGACCAGCTCGTCGACTGTGTGCGAACCGATTAACCCTGCCCCTCCAATAACCAACATTCGTTTCCCTCTGATATCCATCTTTCACCTTTAAGTGGTCAAATTTTTAATCGAATCTTACTCATACAATCTGCTTAGACCGTAAATATATGAATCCTTCTTTTTCATCGAATAAAGGGGACAGGCACCTTTTTCTCATCCTTCTCTCTCACTCCCTGAAACACTCCTTGAAGCACGGCAACCTCTTTTCCATGAATTAGACTGGTGGGGGATGATACGAAATCTAACACTCCTTTCACTATGGATATATACTGGGATCCTAAAATTGATGAGCTACAACTTTTTTAGCAAATCAAAATATTGTTCTCTTGTCATACCGACTGTTCTCATATTATTTTTGATGATTTCTATGTCAATCTCATCATATTCAGGAATCACGACCGCCCGTTTTGCACCTGGGTAAGTCAAGACGTGGTGTGAACCCTCTTTACGTCTGTATTCACATCCGAACATCTGAAATATTTTTAGGAGGGTTTTCCAATCGACTGGAGTCAATCTTGGCATTAAGGCACCGAGACCATGGATTTTTCAAATCCCATTATTTCAGACTGAGGTGTTATCTGATCTCCCTTAGTTTCAAACCCACATTCAACTAAATATTCTTCAAGAGTACCCATTTCCTTCATTTCTTTAAACT
>Ga0315296_10001046_pt1 | contig 24386 bp, 19 predicted proteins | sample YL17G14_18_MG_FD_203921 | JGI IMG/M metagenome (GOLD analysis project Ga0315296, IMG submission 203921) | Sediment microbial communities from Yellowstone Lake, YNP, Wyoming, USA - YL17G14_18 | ecosystem: Environmental > Aquatic > Freshwater > Lake > Sediment | place: USA: Wyoming | collected... | reverse complement strand
CATAATCCTTTACAAATCCCTGCTGTTCCATGGTTTGGATAAATTTCTTTCTGTCATACGGATTAAGATAGAAGTCTTTCGCAATATTAACCTTCAGGAGTTCTTCTTTTGAGTCATACCCGAAGAACTCAACACCGGTAGAATTGATATCTAAAAACTTTCCTTCAATTGTAGAAATATAGACAACATCTTTTGAGTCTTCAAAGAGAGTGCGGTATTTTTCTTCTGATTCACGGAGTGCCTTTGTCCTTTCATCTACCATCTTTTCAAGGTTTTTTGCATACTGTTCTTTTAAAGCCGTTTCGATCTCTAATTCTCGTCTGTGTGCTGAAAGACCTCTCCTGAGAAGGAGCATTTCGACCCCTTTATCTACCGAAACAAAAAGTTCTTCGAGCGAAATTGGTTTTCTCAGATAATTTAAGACGCCCAGTCTCAGTGCCTCGATAGCAGTCTCATGGTCGCCATGACCTGTGATAATAATAGAAACGAAATCATCGGTGATCTTTCTGCAGTTTTCCAGCATTTCAAGACCGCTCATCCTCGGCATCCTGATGTCCGCTATGACTATATCTACTTTGTTATCCTTGAAATAATTCAGCCCCTCGTCGCCATCATATGCTACTGCTACATGATAGCCTTCCCTTTCCAGCTCGCGCTTTATGCGATCACACAGGTCCTTTTCATCATCCACCACCAGAATGTGATATCTTCTACTATTCGCACTATCTGTTTTTTTAATTACTACTGAGACTACTGCATCAAGCTCCTCAAGGGAAATGGGCTTGTTCAGATAGTTTTTTGCGGCAAGGCGTAAAGCCTTGATTACAATCTCCTCGTCACGGTAACCGGTCATAATGATCACCTCAACGCCCAGACGCTCTTTCCTGACACGGCTTAATAGGGTAATTCCGTCCATCTCAGGCATATGGACATTGAGTAGCAGAAGATTGTAAGGGGCACCATCCCTCCTTGCCCTCTTCAAGTCATCCAGAACAAAAAGCGGGGACGTTCTGTACTCAACCTCATGTCCTTCCTTCTGTAGTTCACGTTGCAGGCGATTGCATATCTCAATTTCGTCATCTACGATCAGTATTTTCATTCCATCTTTATCGGTAGTGCTACCTTGAAACTCGCACCTCCCATCTCGTTATCCTCAACCCAGATCCTACCATTAAGCGAACGGGTTACGATGTTGTAAGCAATAGAGAGACCGAGCCCGGTTCCCTGTCCTGGCTCTTTAGTAGTAAAGAAAGGCTCAAATATCTTTGATTTAGTCACATCCGGTACTCCATAACCATTGTCTGCAAATTCAAATACCACATATTCACTTTCTCGAAAGATTCTGCATACCAGTTGTTTCTGGAAACGCTTACCTGCTCGTTCTGCCTCCTCTCCCTTCTCATCAAGAACCTGACGTGCATTTGTCAGGATGTTCATGAATATCTGTTCGAGTTGATTTGGATCTGTCTCGATTGGGGGCAGATTCTTCTCTATGTGGCGTGAGACTGAGATGTTATGCGTCCTTAACTGCTCACCAATAATAATAAAGGCATTATTTAATATCTTCTCGGGCTCCACTGTCCTCCATTCACCGGGCTGTCTTGCATATGTCCGCATATGGGTAATGGTTCTGTCGATCCGTTTGACGTGGCTCAGTATGGTTTCTATGTCCTGAGGAAGGTAATCCATATCAAGCCGGTTTTTCTTAAGGTCCCGCTGTATTCCTTCCGCAGCCATAGAGATTACTGACAGCGGCTGGTTTATCTCATGGGCCATTGCAGTAGACAACTCGCCAAGTGAAGCGAGCCTTGCAGAATGTGCGAGTTGTCTCTCTCTTATCAGGAGAGTCTCATGCTGTCTTCTTATCTCAGTCATATCCCTGCAGCTTACGTAAACCCCTAATTCGCCTTCTGGTGTGGTAAACAGGGTGCCGGAAATGTTGCAGATTAAATCTTCTTTTCCGGGCATCTTCGCTGTTATTTCAATATTCCTGACCTTTTTCTCCTCAAATACTCTGGCAATGACTTTCTCAATTTCCTCCCTCGGTAGATATTCGTAAATAGATGTGCCAACCAGATCTTTACGGCTTTTACCGGTAATCTCTTCAAATGCTCTGTTTACATCCATGATTATGCCGCCTTTATCGAGGGTCATCTGGAAATCCAGGGAGCTTTCTATCAGATGGCGAGTATAGTCACGCTCTTTCGTTAATTCTTTTGTTCGTTGTTCAACTTTCAGCTTCAGTTCTTCATTAAGCCTTCTGATCTCCTCCTCTCCTTTAACCCGCTTCTCACTAACGAACCCAATAACATACGCAACTACTAAAAAAACAACGGCTCTTAAAGGTTCATTTATGGAGAGAGTAACAGGAGAGAAATATGTTACAAGAACATGGACCACACCGAAATAGAATGCAACGTAAATGGCCTTCCTGTAAAACCACATTCCTGATAAAAGAATAGGGATATAGAAAAGGTGGGTATAGACGACTGTTACATGCAGGGTAAAAGTAGCATAAAAAGCCAGGATAGTACAGAATGCTATTATAAAAAACAATAATAGAAATTTATTCATTCCTTTTTCATCCCTTAGCAGTGACAGTCTTGGCGAAGCTATGGACTGCATTGAGTATTGCATCACTGTTAAAAGGCTTCCTCAGCACCATGAAAGAACCCCACTCCATAGCCCTATCTATCAAATCGCTATCGGGATAGCCCGTAATAATGACAACAGGAACTTGTTTATTTGTCTCCCTTATGTGGCGGAAGAGTTCTGCGCCATCAAGCTCAGGCATCTTTAAATCGAGGAAAATTAAATCGAAGTGCTTTTTGTTAAAAAGCTCCAACCCCTCGCTACTGCTCGTGGTAGTCGTTACCTGGTAGCTGTTTTCCTGTAAAGTATCTTTGAAAAGCTGTCCTATTACCGGCTCGTCATCAATAACCAGAATATTTGCTGTACTTCCCACAGCGTGGTGTAGCAGCCATTTATCAATTTCGTCTTTATCAAATCTGAACTGTTTGCCAATTTTAATCGCCGGTAGTTCACCCCTTTTGGTTTTGCGTAACACTGTCTCCTGTCTTAATCTAAGATATTTAGCTACTTCCCGAGTAGTTAATAAATGTCTCATTTCTACCTCTATGACTCTATAAGACTTATAATAACTTTACCTTACTTAATAACACTTGTCAATATTTTTTATGATATATATAGCTGCAAAGTGATAATATCTTATATATACATCATGTATACATCCGCAAAGTGAACATGTCACCTTTTGAGTGACCTAAGTATGGGCATAAGTGACATTTTCATTTTGCGTTGACAGACAAAAAGTCAACTAAGACCTATTTGAACATTTTATGAAGGTTAATCTGTAAGGATTTTCAGAATCTCTCTGTATCGTGCTGCTGTCTTTTCCATAATCTCATCGGGCAACTCAGGGCCCGGGTATGTTTGATCCCAATCGAGGGTGAGTAGATAATCTCTGACAACCTGTTTGTCATAGCTGTCCTGACTCCTTCCAGGGGCGTAATCCTTTATTGACCAGAAACGTGAAGAGTCAGGTGTCAGGAGCTCATCAATTAATATAAGTTCTCCGTTATACAATCCGAATTCAAACTTGGTGTCAGCGATGATAATACCCTTCTTTTCTGCAATGTCTCTTGCCTTTGAATACACCTTAATACTTATATCCTTTAACATATCTGCCATCTCCTGTCCGACTTTCTTTGAGACCTCATCAAAGGAGATATTACTATCATGTCCCTCTTCAGCTTTTGTACTCGGTGTAAATAGTGGCTCAGTGAGTCTTGATGATTCAACAAGCCCTTCAGGAAGCCTTATGCCACAGATAGTGCCGCTCTTCTTATATTCCTTCCATCCTGATCCTGAAAGGTATCCTCTTACTACGCATTCTACCGGCATTGGACGCGTCTTTTTTACAAGCATGCTTCGCTCTTCGAGAATGTCTTCGTACTTATGGACTTTTTCAGGAAAATCCTTTACGCGTGTTGCTATGATATGGTTAGGAATAATATCCTCCATCTGTTTAAACCAGTATATGGATATCTGGTTAAGCACCCTGCCTTTCCCGGGTATGCCATTTGGAAGGACAACATCAAATGCTGAAATCCTGTCAGTAGCTACAAGGAGAAGGTATGCCCCGAGGTCGTAGATATCCCTTACCTTGCCACGTTTCACTAAGGGCACATCAGGAAACTCAGTGTTCACTATTATTTTATTCACCTTAAAATACTCTCAAGATACTCTATTCCCTTAGGATTTCTTGCTCGTTTTTGCAAAAAAGGATGTGAGTTTTTTTACTGTATTATCGCTCTGGCAGTGTGGACATTTAATCTTTGACTTCATATCAAATTCCCTGAGAGAAAGAAAAACGGTGAACTCTTTTTCACAATCTTTACAGATATAGTCATATGCTGGCATAAATACCTCCTTTTCAGATTCCTTAGTTTACTGTTTTCTCGGTTAAAGAATTTTTACCACAGGAAACCATATATACTCAAGAAATGACATTAACTCAGTATTCCCCTGATATCCTTTTCATTCACTGGCCCATAGACTATGAGTGAGAACCGCTCTTTTTTTATCAGCCTTTCAGAAAGGCCCTTGACCTGGCTGAGCGTGACTGCATTTACTTTTTTCATAATTTCCTTAGGGGAGTAGTACCTCCCATAATATATTTCCTGACGTGCAATATTATTCATGCGGCTGATTGTTGATTCAAGCCCGAGGATTATATTACCCTTGAGATGATTCTTTGCGCGTGTTAATTCTTCCTCGGTAATTTTATCCTTCAAAGAACACATTTCTTTTACAATCAACCCTACGACCTCTCTCAGTTTTTTCCTGCTCACACCTGAATAAACACCCCATACTCCTGTATCAAAATACGATGCAACAAATGAATATATTGAATAGGCGAGCCCTCTTTTTTCTCTTATCTCCTGAAAGAGTCGCGAGCTCACACCCCCGCCGAGAATGGTGTTCAGTATAAAAATGCCATAACGTTCTTCGCTTGCCTGTGGAAGACCTTTGACCCCCAGACATATATGTGTTTCAGAGAGTTCTTTATCAAATATCTTTACCTTGCTTTTAAAATCAGGCATCTGGTGCCTTGCAGGTTCAGAGCCCCTCCTTAAGCTGCCGAGATTTTTATTAAGCATAACCAGGAGTGATTCGGGTTCAAAATCTCCAGCACAGGATATAATTATATCCTTTGTGCCGTAATACCTTCGTATGTGTTCGAGAAGATCATCTCTTGTAAATGACTTTATTGTATTACTTCGTCCAAGGACAGGTTGACCGAGTCCTTTATAATCCCAGATGGTCTGATTGAAGAGGTCATGAATATAGTCATCAGGCGTGTCTTCGACCATCTTTATCTCTTCTTTTATTATTGCTTTTTCTTTTTCAATGTCTTTTCCAGGAAATGTAGAGTGGAGGAAAACGTCTGAGAGTAACTCAACCCCATCTTTGAGGTACTCATTAAGCACCTTTACATAAAAGGTTGTGCCCTCCTTAGAGGTAAATGCGTTGAGGTCGCCTCCGAGAGAGTCAATATCAATTGCAATGTCTCTTGCAGTTCGCTTCTTGGTCCCTTTAAAAAACATGTGTTCAAGGAAATGGGATATGCCGTTTTTATGAGATGTCTCATTCCTTGAACCTACCTTCACCCAGATACCGAGAGCAACAGAGCGCATGTTTTTCAACGTTTCTATAACCACAGGTATCCCGTTCGGCAGATATTCTTTTATAAACATGCTCACCCTCGTTCAACTTATTTCCTTCTTTTCTCTCATTGCCTCTTTTCTGGAAACGCGGATTCTGCCTAATTTATCTATCTCGATGACTTTTACAAGAACCTCGTCTCCTTCGCTTATCTCGTCTGTCACCTTTGCGATCCTTCTCTCAGCTATCTGTGAAATATGAAGCAGCCCTTCGGTACCTGGAAGGATTTCTACGAATGCTCCAAAATCAACAATTCTTTTTACTTTTCCGGGGTATATCCTGCCGAGCTCAACTTCTGCGGTAATACTGTTGATAATCTCCATAGCTTTCCTCGCTGATTCTCCATCCGAGGAGGCTATATTGATAAGGCCACTGTCATCTATTTCTATCTTCGCACCAGTCTGCTCTGTAATACTACGAATTACCTTACCACCTGTTCCTATTACATCGCGAATCTTCTCCTGCCTAATCTGCATTGTATAAATTCTCGGTGCATGAGGTGAAAGGTCCTCTTTTGGAGCGGTCATAGTATTATTCATCTTTTCAAGTATATAAAGTCTTCCCTGCCGAGCCTGTTCAAGGGCTCTCTCCATTATCTCACGTGATATGCCCCCTATTTTAGTATCAAGCTGGAATGCCGTAATCCCCTTTTCTGTTCCGGTTACCTTAAAGTCCATATCACCGAGATGATCCTCAAGACCAAGTATATCGGTAAGGATAACAACCCTTTCACCTTCTTTTATAAGACCCATCGCGATTCCCGCAACATGAGCTCTGACAGGGACGCCAGCATCCATTAATGCAAGTGACCCCCCGCATACTGTGGCCATTGACGATGACCCATTTGACTCTAATATGTCTGACGTTACTCTTATGGTATAAGGAAATTCAGACTTTGCTGGTATCACAGCCTTCAGAGCCTTTTCGGCAAGCATACCATGACCTATCTCGCGTCTGCCTGGAGATCTCAAAGGCTTAACCTCGCCAACACTGAAAGGCGGAAAATTATAATGCAACATAAATGTTTTTGAAAACTCGCCATCGAGTGACTCAATTCTCTGTTCATCATCTGCAGTACCAAGGGTCACTACTGCAAGGCATTGTGTCTCTCCTCTTACAAAGAGAGCAGATCCATGTGTTCGTGGAAGGATGCCAATCTCACAACTGATATTTCTTATCTCGTCAGAAGACCTTCCATCTGCTCTGACGCCTTTATCGAGAATTATTCCTCTCACAAGGTTTTTCTCAATATCATTAAATACCGAAATTATTTCTGGGGAGATGTCGTTTTCACCAGTATTCAATTTTTCGATTGTCTCTTTAAGTATTTCGTCGAGTGCTCCTTGCCTCCTCATTTTATCAGGTATCGAAATGGCACCCTTTATCTTTTCCATGGAGAGATCTTCAACAGCTTTTTTCAATTCTTCATCAATAATAAGGGTGATAAGATTCCGTTTTTCTTTTGCTACCATTGCCTGGAGTTCTTTCTGTAACCTGCACAGCCGCTTTATCTCATTGTGTGCAATCTCTATGGCCTCAAGAAGGTCAGCCTCTGTGATCTCCTGGCTTTCACCCTCGACCATTATCACGGCATCTTCAGAGCCTGCGACCACAAGGTCGAGGTCGCACTCCTCAAGCTCTCTCATATCAGGGTTTATCACAAAAGAGTCTGCAATTCTCCCGATTCTCACCGCACTAACAGGACCATTAAAGGGGATGTCAGAAATGGTAAGGGCTGCTGACATGCTTATTATTCCAATTATGTCAGCAATATTCTCATCACCGTACGAGAGAACACTGACAATGCCCTGTGTCTCATAGGGAAACCCTTTTGATAAGAGGGGTCTCATAGGTCTATCAATAAGGCGTGACGTAAGGATTTCTTTCTCTGTAGGACGTCCTTCTCTTTTAAAGAAACCGCCAGGAAATATTCCTGCGGCGTAAGTCTTTTCTTGATAATCTATGGTGAGCGGGAAAAAATTCAAACCTTTCCTCTCAATCTTGTCAGCCACAACTGTCGCAAGGACTAAAGTGTCACCATACTGAGCGATTACTGCTCCATCTGCCTGTTTTGCAATCTTGCCTGTCTCAAGGGTAAATTTCCTTCCTCGAATATCAATCTCTATTTTTTTCATCTATTTTCTCAGTCCCAGGCGCTCAATCAGTTTTGAATAGCGCCCCTTATTTTCAGCCTTCAGATAATCAAGTAATCTTCTTCTTTGACTGACAAGTTTTAAAAGACCTCTCCTTGAGTGGTGGTCACTTTTGTGTACTTTAAAATGTTCGCTGAGATAATTTATCCTCCCGCTCAGTAGAGCTATCTGAACTTCGGCCGAGCCCGTGTCAGTATCATGGAGCTTGAAATTCTCTATTATCGTCTGCTTCTGTTCTTTAACAATTGACATTCATACACCGCCTTTCAACAATTTTAATTAAAATAACACATAATCCTTGAGTATGTAAACATTGAATAATGACAAAGCAACACAATTGCTAAGATTGCTTGTCTTTAACATAGTGCATTTCGCTTACACCGTTGATTTACTTAAATCTTTCTTTATCTTTTCCTTAAGTACAGCCTGGGCTGCAGCAAGCCTCGCGATTGGCACTCTGTATGGTGAGCAACTCACATAATTCATTCCCACTTTATGACAGAATTCTACAGATTTCGGGTCCCCTCCATGCTCACCACAGATACCTATTTTAAGGTCTTTCCTCGCAGACCTTCCTTTCTCTATACCTATTTTGACCACTTGCCCAACGCCTTTCTGGTCGAGCGTAATAAACGGGTCGTCTTCGAGTACTCCTTTTTCGACATAGTAAGGTAAAAAATTACCCGCATCATCTCGACTTAAACCATACACTGTCTGCGTGAGATCATTGGTACCAAAAGAAAAAAATTCTGCCTCTTTTGCAATCTCATCTGCTGTTATTGCTGCCCTTGGAAGCTCTATCATCGTACCTACACTATATTTCACATTCGCTTTATATTTTACTTTGACCTCTTCTGCTATCTTCTTCGTAAGGTCTTTGAGCATCTTAAATTCATTCACATGGCCTACAAGCGGTATCATTATCTCTGGTATCACCTTCACCTTCTCTTTTGAAAGCTCACAGGCAGCTTCCATAATAGCCTGGACTTGCATTTCATAAATCTCGGGATAGGTGACACCAAGACGGCAGCCCCTGTGACCAAGCATCGGGTTAAATTCATGGAGCGATTTATTTTTCGCCTTTAGTTTTTCGAAAGGAACTTCCATCTCGTGCGCAAGTTCTCTAAGCTCTTCATCTGTATGCGGGAGGAATTCATGAAGTGGCGGGTCCAGAAGTCTGATAGTAACAGGAAGGCCATGCATTTCTTTGAATATACCAATAAAATCACTTTTCTGCATCGGGAGGAGCCTTGCAAGCGCTCTTTTCCTTCCCTCTTTATCGTCAGCAAGTATCATTTCCCGTACGACCTTAATTCTTTCGGCTTCAAAGAACATGTGCTCTGTTCTGCAGAGTCCTATGCCTTCAGCTCCAAAGTCCCTTGCTACCTTTGCATCATGAGGTGTATCAGCATTTGCCCTCACACCGAGCTTCCTGAACTCATCTACCCATTTCATAAAGGTCCCGAATTCACCAGTGAGGGCAGGTGTTACCAGAGGTGCCTCACCAAGAATAACTTCACCAGTTGTTCCGTTAAGGGTTATGTAGTCACCTTCCTTCACAATAAGGTCATTCACGGTAAAATATCTCTGAACTTCATTTATACTGATTGCACCACACCCTGCAACACAGCATTTGCCCATACCTCTGGCAACAACAGCAGCATGTGAGGTCATTCCACCTCTCGCAGTGAGAACACCTTGTGCTGCATGCATGCCTCCAATATCCTCTGGTGATGTCTCAGTCCTGACAAGAATAACTTTTTTGACTTTTTCGGCAGCTCTTTCTGCATCCTCTGCTGTGAATACAACCGTTCCAACCGCAGCACCAGGGGATGCCGGAAGACCTTTAGCAATTACCTTAATTTGAGCCTTTGGATCTATCATTGGATGGAGCATTTGGTCAAGTTGTGATGGGTCAATCCTCAATAGAGCAGTCTTCTTATCAATGAGTTTTTCTTTCACCATATCAATGGCGATTTTGAGGGCTGACTGTGCTGTCCTTTTTCCCACCCTTGTCTGGAGCATATAGAGCTTTCCTTCTTGCACAGTAAACTCAATATCGAGCATATCTTTATAATGCTTCTCGAGTTTCTTATATATCGAATAGAGTTCTTTATATGCCTTTGGAAGTCTCTTTTTCAGTTCTTCGATACGGAGGGGTGTCCTTATCCCTGCAACCACGTCTTCACCCTGTGCGTTTATGAGACATTCTGCGAAGAACTTTTTCTGGCCTGTAGATGGGTCTCTCGTAAATCCAACTCCTGTCCCGGAATTCTCACCTAAGTTTCCAAATATCATTGATTGGATATTACATGCAGTACCGAGATCATCAGGAATATCATTTATCTTTCTATATTTCACTGCCCTGTCCCCAAACCATGAACCAAATACTGCATTTATCGCCTTTTTAAGTTGTTCATAGGGGTCAGTTGGAAAATCTTTTTCGGTACTCCTTTTATAAATAATCTTAAATTCTTCAACAAGACTTTTAAGGTCATCAACGGTAAGGTCTGTATCAAGATGGACGCCTCTCTTTATCTTTATCTCTTCAATTGCTTTTTCAAATTTTTGCCTGTCAATACCCATCACAATATTGCCAAACATTGTGATAAGTCTTCTATATGCGTCATACACAAACCGCTCATTTCCGGTCTTTTTTATTAATGCATTCATTGTTGTTTCATTGAGCCCGAGGTTAAGAACCGTATCCATCATTCCCGGCATTGAGAATTTTGCCCCTGAGCGGACAGAAACGAGGAGAGGATTCACAGAATCACCAAATTTCATCCCCATTGCCTTTTCCACCTTTTTCAGGTTCTCAAGCACCTCTTCCCACAATCCTGTTGGATATTTCTTTCCGGCCTTAAAATATTCATTGCATGATTCAGTAGTGATGGTAAACCCAGCAGGGACTGGAATCTTAAGGTTAGTCATCTCTGCAAGCCCAGCACCTTTTCCACCGAGAAGATCCTTCATGTCTCCTTTTCCATCTGCTTTTCCCCCACCAAAAAAGTATACGTATTTTTTAGTTTTCTTCATTGACATTCACATTTCCTCCCGAGTGAGAATTTAGTCTCACTAAAATACCTTAACACTGCCAAGAAATTCAAACCTATTATTTATATCCACTTTGTTCGAGGTTCCTTCTTTGGAGGTGGTTCAGGGAACTTCTCAGTATACCCGATAATGATTGGACCGAATATTTTTTCGTCTGTAGTTAATTCCAGTTCTTTTTTTATCTCTTCTTTATCAGTTACCAGAGAGCCGAAATAAACCCAACAGCTGCCGAGTCCTAAAGAATAGGCAGCTAACATCATATTCTCGCAGGCAAGAGGACAGGATAAATCTGCGAACTGACCGGTTCCAATAACAAAAATAATGACAGGAGCAGAATAGTAAATCGGGTCTTCCAGTTCTCCATATCGCTCCATAATAGCCTGATATCTTTCAGGGTTTACCTTTTTTAATAATTCAAGCCTCTGTTTGCTTTTAGGAACAGCTGCCTCAGTGAGTTTTTTATGAAACTCTTTGTCCTCTACAACGACAAAACGCCATGGCTGGCTGTTCATCGCAGAGGGTGCCTGATTGCCTGCCTTGATAATCTTTTGAATTATATCTTTAGGTACTTGTCGTGGTTCATAGCTTCTCACAGACCTTCTTTCAGCAATAGCTTGTAATACTTTCATATATCCTCCTTGTATAACCTTTTCGGTTTATCTAAATAAATTCTTTACCTATTGAGGAGCACTTTCACCTCCATGTTCCTATCTGATAATTACTTCGATATCAGGTATCTTAGCCTTAATCGCTTCTTCAATACATTTACTGTCACAGTGTGAACACAATCCACCGCAATATATTACAGCTCTGTTGTTACTGAATTCTGCTAATTCAGCAAACCCGTCTTGGGCTTCAATCTGATCTCACTCATAAATCTGATAGACTATTCTATCACACATCAAAGCCCCCCGCTTCATTTAAAAGAACAGTTTCTCAGAGACCTTGAAGGCCCTGATTAAAGCTTTTTCTCTTTTTGCATATTGCACTTTCAATATCTGATGTTATTTAATAAGTGAGAATGTCAGAAATAACTCCATTGATGAAACAATACTTTAGTATCAAAGAAAGATATAAGGACGCAATTGTCTTTTTCAGGCTCGGAGATTTTTATGAAATGTTCGGGGAAGATGCCGAAAAGGCATCAAAGGTTCTGCAAATCGCACTCACCACAAGAGATAAATCAAAAGAAGATCCGACTCCAATGTGTGGCATCCCTTACTTTGCATCAGAGTCTTACATATCAAAACTGATCAGGGCTGGCTACAAGGTTGCAATATGCGAACAGATGGAAGATCCAAAGGAAGCAAAAGGTATCGTACAGAGAGATATTGTGAGGGTAATCACACCCGGGACACACCTATCTGAAAATTCCAAGGAAAACACTTACATTATAAGTATATTTCCTTTAAGGGATAAACACGGTATTGCGGTAGCAGATATTTCCACAGGAGAGTTTATCGTCTATGAAACGGATAAAAATATTGAAGATGAAATGTATAAGTTCGAGCCGCGGGAAATCTTACTCCCCCAGTTTCTGAAAGATAATATCCACTATAAAGAGTCTCTGAACATCTTTTATATATCCTTCTATGATGACTGGTATTTTGATTATTCAGAGGCATACAGGACGTTGCTCCGTCATTTAAAGGTTTCTTCACTTGACGGGTACGGATGTGACAGCATGGTTGCGGCAATCTCTGCTGCAGGAGCACTGATAAGTTATCTTGAGGACACACAGAAGGAAACACTGAGCCTCAAAAAGATAACTGCTCTACGGCCGGATTCATACATGTTTTTAGATGCTGCAACCCAGCGTAACCTTGAACTCACTCATAACCTCAAAGATGGCTCGACTGAAGGCACACTTCTGTGGGTACTTGATGAAACATTGACTTCAATGGGGGGCAGATTTTTAAGAAGTTCTATCCTGAAACCTCATATCGATATCCTTGAAATAAAAAGAAGACATGATGCTGTTGAATTTCTTGTAGAAGATTATGAGCTCCTTGAAGAGCTCAGGACTTCTCTGAGGAAAATTCAGGACCTCGAAAGACTCTCCTCAAGAGTAAGTTCAGGGATTGCAAATGCAAGAGACCTTATCGCAATTAAAAATTCCCTCCTCCACCTGCCAAAGATCAAAAAATCGCTGATTTCGTGTAAAAATCCTTATCTGAAATCAATTTCAGAAGAGTTATCAGAATTATCAGCCCTCAGGGAGTTGATAGTGAGAGGCATTGTTGATAATCCCCCGATAAGCCTGAGAGAGGGAGGAATTATAAAGAATGGATACAGCACTGATATTGATGAACTCAGGAAAATGTCGACAAAGGGTAAGGACTTCCTTACAGAGCTGGAGCATAAAGAGAGACAGAGGACAGGTATATCTTCTCTGAAAGTCGGATATAACAGGGTCTTTGGTTATTATATCGAGGTGACGAAAACAAATCTCCACATGGTCCCTGATAATTACATCAGAAAGCAGACACTTGTGGGAGGAGAAAGGTTTATCACTCCTGAGCTTAAGGAATATGAGACAAAGATCCTCGGGGCTGAAGAAAGGCTTAAAAACCTTGAGTACCAAATTTTTCAAGAGATACTTAGTGAAATACAGAAAGAATCTGAGATACTGTCAAAAATAGCTTCTGCTCTCTCGTATATTGACTTTCTTTCCTCTCTCGCTGTTGTCGCAAAAAGGTACAATTATGTAAAGCCTTCAGTCGACGAAAGTGGAGCAATAAACATTACAGACGGGAGACATCCTGTCCTTGAAAGAATCCCTTTGAATGAGAAATTCATACCGAATAGCACATATATGGACACCGAAGACGAACGCCTCCTTATCATTACAGGCCCGAACATGGCAGGAAAATCTACTTATATGAGACAGGTCGCACTCATAATCCTCATGGCACAGATTGGGAGTTTCATTCCTGCATCAGAAGCAGGGATAGGGATTGTTGACAGGATATTTACAAGAATAGGTGCATCAGATTTCCTTACAAGAGGTCAGAGTACCTTCATGGTTGAGATGATAGAGGTAGCAAATATCGTGCACAATGCAACGGAGAAGAGCTTCATACTTCTTGATGAAGTAGGAAGGGGAACAAGCACATTTGATGGTATCAGCATTGCATGGGCAGTGGCAGAGCATATCCTCAATGAAATCAGTGCACGCACTCTTTTTGCAACACACTATAATGAGCTCACAGAGCTCAGTCTCACTCATGACGGTGTGAAGAATTATAATGTATCGGTAAAGGAATGGGGCGATGAGATTATCTTTCTCAGGAAGATAGAAAAAGGGCCTGCCGACAAAAGTTATGGCATACAGGTAGCACGATTGGCTGGGCTTCCCGAGCATATTATTAACAGAGCAAAGGAGGTGCTCGCCAATCTCGAAAAAGAAGAGTTAAATGAGGTAGGGATGCCACGATTTGCAGACATGAAAACAAAGAAAGGGGCAACCCAGCTCGATCTGTTCTCCACCATACACGAGTCATTTATCACCGAAATCCTAAACCTTGACGTAAAAGGACTGAAACCAGAAGACGCACTTAATACGCTTATTGACCTCAAAAAGAAGATTGATTCCTATTATATTACTTCCTTGACAAAGAAGAAAAACCTATGATAAGAAATCACAGTATGAGAAACATTTAAAAAAGGAGGAAACAATGAATCCAGAAGACCTCAAGTACCACAAGGAACACACATGGGTTAAGGTATCGAACAGGAAAGCAACAATCGGCATCACTCACTATGCACAGGAAGCACTCGGTGACATAGTTTATATTGACCTGCCTGAGGTAGACATAAACATAGAGGTAAATAGTGAGATCGGCGAGATAGAATCAACAAAAGCTACTTCATCCATAATCTCACCTATAAGTGGACGGGTTATTGAAGTAAACGAAGAACTTTCAGAAGCTCCCGAGATAGTAAATGAAGACCCCTATGGCAAAGGATGGATAGCCATTATAGAAATTGATGATATAACCGAGATTAATGACTTGATGGACGCCTCTGAATATGAAAAATATGTTGAAGAGGAAGCTAAATGAAATTAGCCATCCTCGGTGCTGGTCCCGGGGGTTATGTTGCTGCTATTAAGGCTGCTCAGTTAGGCGCACAGGTAACGATAATTGAGGAGGGAGAAGTTGGAGGTACCTGTCTTAACTGGGGCTGCATTCCTACAAAGTCATTTGTCGCATCAACCGAGCTTTTAGCCAAAACCAGAAAATTAGAAGAATTTGGCATTGAACTGAAGGGTGAAATAGTTCCCAACATTTCAAAGATTATTGAGAGAAAGAACAAGATAGTAACCACTCAGATAAAAGGCATAAAAGGTCTCTTTAAAAGCTGGGGGATAACACTTAAAAAAGGAAGAGGATTTTTGGTCTCTCCAAAAGAGATAGTAGTCACCTCAAAAAATGGTTCTCAAGAAAAGGTAGAGGCTGATACTATCATTATTGCAACAGGCTCAAGACCTGCTCAGATACCACTATTTCCATTTGACGGAAACAAAATAATATCAAGCGAAGATGCTCTTAATCTCGACATACCAAAGAGCCTTCTTATAATAGGAGCTGGCGTGATCGGCTGTGAATTTGCATGTATCTATAAAGAACTCGGCTCAGAGGTATCTATTGTAGAAATGCTCCCAAGAGCAATAGCCACAGAAGATTTGGAGATATCAAAACTCTTTGAAAGAGAATTGAAGAAAAAAAATATTAAGCTCTACACAAATGTAAAAGTAGAAAAAATAGATGTACGGGACGACGGAATACATGCTTTTCTTTCTGATAGAAGAGAGATACTTGCAGAGAAAATACTCGTTTCTATAGGAAGGGCATTTAATAGTGATAACATTGGACTTGAAGTGATTGGCATAAACAAAGGCAATCGCAGAGAGATTATTGTAAATGAAAAAATGGAGACAACTATTCCCGGGATATATGCTGTTGGAGATGTGATTGGCGGCTTTTTACTTGCCCATGTTGCCTCACGGGAAGGGATAACCGCAGCAAGAAATATAATGGGTGGAGATGAAAAAATAGATTATCGCACTGTTCCATCAGCAATATTCACATCACCGGAGATAGCCTCTGTAGGACTGAGAGAACATCAGGCATTAGAAAGAGGAGTAAAAGTCAAGACAGGTCATTTTCAGTTTAGGGCACTTAGCAAGGCCCATATAATAGGAGATATAACAGGATTTCTGAAGGTGGTCTCAGACGAAACATCTGACAGGATATTAGGTGTTCATATAATTGGTCCGCATGCTTCTGAAATCATCCATGAGGGAGCCCTCGCAATAAAAACTGGACTCAAAACAAGGGATATTATAGAAACGATCCATGCCCATCCTACCCTTTCAGAGGGTCTGATGGAAGCAGCAGAAGATGTTCATGGTGAAGCAATCCATATTCCTCGAAAATGAATGTAAAGAAAAATGGGATTGCCAGAAATTACTGAATAAAGATTGACATTAACAGAGAAAAAGAATTATATGATGTAGTTATATCAAGGAGGGCATAAATGGGAGAGATTATAGACGTAATCGCAAGAGAAATTCTTGATTCAAGAGGGAACCCAACAATTGAGGTTGAGGCATTACTTGACAGTGGGGTTATCGGAATGGTTTCAGTTCCGTCAGGTGCATCTACAGGGACAAAAGAGGCACTTGAACTCAGGGATGGCGGAAGTCGCTTCCATGGAAAAGGTGTGAAAAATGCAGTGAGAAATGTCCTTGAAAAGATAGCACCAGAGGTGAGAGGCCTTAACTCCGAAGATCAGGTTTACATAGACAACCTTCTGATAGAGCTTGATGGCACAAAGAACAAAAGCAAACTGGGTGCAAACGCAATCCTTGGGGTGTCAATTGCCGTATGCAAAGCAACTGCTTTAGAGAGAGGAATGCCTTTATACAGATACATAGGAGGATGCAATGCGAAAGAGCTTCCTGTACCAATGATGAACATACTTAACGGCGGAGTTCATGCCGATAATAATCTTGACATACAGGAATTCATGATAATGCCTGCTGGGTTAAGTGATTTTGCAACCGCTCTCAGGGCTGGAGTAGAGGTCTTCCATACCCTTAAGAAAATACTCAAAAAGAAAGGACTTAATACAAGTGTCGGTGATGAAGGTGGTTTTGCTCCTGACCTGTCAAGTAATGAGGAAGCTATTACACTTATTCTCCAGGCTATAGAATCGTCAGGTTATGCTCCTGGAAAGGATATTTATCTTGCACTTGATGTCGCGGCATCAGAGTTTTTCAAAAACGGCTCTTACCATTTTGAAGGGAGAAAGGTTTCATCAAATGATATAATCTCTTATTACGAAAAAATGACATCCAGATATCCTATACTTTCTATAGAAGACGGGCTCTCGGAAAGTGATTGGGATGGATGGAAGGTATTGACCCAACGACTTGGAAAAAAGATTCAACTTGTGGGTGATGATATATTTGTTACCAATACAAAAATAATAAAAAAGGGCATAGGACTTGGGATTGCAAATTCAGTTCTCATAAAACTCAACCAGATAGGGACACTTACTGAGACACTCGATGCAATAGAGATTTCAAAGAGGGCAGGATATACCGCGATAATCTCTCACCGGTCAGGAGAGACAGAAGAGACAACCATTGCAGATCTTGCGGTCGCATGTAACACGGGCTTTATAAAAACCGGCTCTCTCGCAAGAGGTGAACGTGTCACAAAATACAACAGACTTCTCAGAATCGAGGAGGAACTTTCTGGTTCTGCACTATACAAAGGAAGAGAATCGTTTTATAATTTATTACAATGAGTTCACACAACCTTTTAAGAAAACAGGTAGTCTCTGAAATAAGAAAGAGAAGGTTGATATTCTTTACCATCATGCTCCTGAGTTTCATTTACCTTTTTATTAGCGTGCTTTTCGGAGACATGGGGCTTCTCAGCTATAGAGAGCTTCATAAGACAAAGACTCGTTTAGAAAAACAGATAAAAGAAATAAATAAAGAAAATGTGCAGCTCAAGTCACAGATAGATTCACTCAAGAAAGACCCTTTTTCTATCGAAAAACATGCAAGGGAGGAGTTCGGATTAGCAAAGCCTGACGAGTACATTTTTCAATATGACCGATAGGCCTCTTTATATTGCCTTTCTCTGGCATATGCATCAGCCATTTTATAAAGACCCATTGACAGGGCTTTACAGACTTCCATGGGTACGCCTTCACGGCACCAAAGACTATCTCGATATGGTAGAAATTCTCATTGACTTCCCTGATATAAAGCAGACATTTAATTTTACCCCTTCTCTCCTCGAACAGATCATAGACTATACAGAACACAATGCAAAAGACCACTATCTTGAACTTACATTAAAGAATGCATCAGAACTGACTTTAGAAGAACGATTATTTATACTTGAAAATTTCTTTCTCGCAAACTGGGACAATATGATAAAGCCATTTCCGAGATATTATGAACTCCTCGTGAAAAGAGGATTACGCCTTATAAAAAGCGAACTTTTGCGCTCGGTGAGATATTTTACTCATAGCGAGTTACTTGACTTACAGGTTCTTTTCAACCTCTGCTGGATAGACCCGATGTTCAGAGAAGGCGATTTGTTCCTTAAGGAACTTGTTGAGAAAGGGAGAGACTATACAGAAGAAGATAAATACTTACTTATCTCAAAACAATTCTCTCTCTTAAAAGAGATAATCCCGAGATATAGGGAGATGGTACAAAACGAACAGATAGAGCTCTCTGTATCACCTTTTTATCATCCCATCCTTCCTCTGCTTTGTGATACAAACTCTGCAAAGGTTGCAATGCCTGAAATACGACTTCCACAAAGGAGATTTTCCTATCCTGAAGATGCGAAAAATCAGATCAGAATGGGCATGGACTATTTTGAAAAACTCTTTGGATATCGACCAACAGGAATGTGGCCTTCTGAAGGCTCGGTCAGCGAGGAAGCGTTGAGAATAGCTGCCCAGGAGGGAATAAAATGGATTGGAACTGATGAAGATATCCTTGCACATTCCTTAGGGAAAAGGCTCAGGGATTCATCAGGGAATATAATCGAACCTGACACTCTTTACAAACCATATACGTTTGAAAATGTTCACCTCATCTTTAGAGACCATCAGATATCTGACCTCATTGGTTTTTTATATTCTCATTGGGATTCGAAAAAAGCAGCAGATGATTTAGTAAACAGACTCTTAACTCTACAGGCTTACACTCCAAGGGATAAGACACGACTTGTATCAATAATACTTGATGGTGAGAATGCCTGGGAATACTATAAAAACGACGGCCACGACTTCTTTAAGTATCTCTACGAAAGGCTCTCTCAAGAAGAAAGATTAAAGACCGTGAGGGTCTCAGAATATCTCAATGAACATGCAGAAGGTGAACCCCTGAACAGGCTTCACGCAGGTTCATGGATTAACGCAAATTACAGTATCTGGATAGGCCATGAAGAGGACAATACTGCATGGGATTATCTGACAGACACAAGGAATGACCTTCAACTCTTCGAAAAACTAAACCCTGATAAAGACATATCAAAGGCATGGAAGGCACTTTACGTCGCAGAAGGAAGTGACTGGAACTGGTGGTATGGTGATGAACATTCAACAGAGACACAACATGATTTTGATGAACTATTCAGAATGAATTTGGTAAAAGTCTATAGAGAGATGGAAAAGGAAGTGCCACAGCAATTATATGTCTCGGTTCTTAGAGAAGATATTGGTATACCTCCCACAATTACAATAAGAGGGTTTATAGAACCCAAGATAGATGGTATGGTCACAAGCTACTATGAATGGTATCAGGGTGCGTACATAGACGTAAGGAAATCTGGTGGCAGTATGCACAAATCTGAAAGCATTGTGTCCCGAATCTACTATGGTTTTAATAAGGATTATCTCTTTTTGAGAATAGATCCGGTTATTCCATTTAGTGAGCTCCAAGACAACGGCACAAGATTCTCTCTTAATATAGTAAAGCCAGTACAGTTTAAAATTATTGTTCCGATCAAACTCCTTTCTGTGAAGGCAGAACTTTTTGAAAAGAAAGATGAAGGATGGGAAAAGGTAAAAGACATCACTGAAATTGCCATCAAAAACATCATTGAGATAGGGATTCCTTTTAATGATTTAAAAGCCAAGGAAAAAGACGAGATGAACATATTCGTTTCTATTATAAAGAATGGAGGGGAAGTGGAACGGTGTCCATGGAGAGGCTGCGTCACTCTTACTGTTCCAACGCCTGATTTTGAGGCAATGATGTGGTATTAATATAAGTCAGCTGTCATGGTTAAAGGTTAATGAAAACTTTAATACAGCGTGTTTCGGAAGCAAGGGTTGAAATAGATGGAATGATAACTGCTAAAATCGGAAAAGGGTTGCTCATATTCCTTGGTGTTGAAAAAGGAGATACTGAAAAAGATCTCGAATATCTTGTCAAAAAAGTATCCAATCTGAGAATTTTTGAGGATGCTCAGAAAAAGATGAACCTTTCTGTTCAGGGCATCAAGGGCGAGGTGCTTATTGTATCACAATTTACCTTATCTGCTGATTGCAGAAAAGGTAATAGGCCTTCATTCGACAATGCTGAAGAACCAGTAAAGGCAAAAGAGATGTATATGAGATTTACAGATACGTTAAGGGAATGTGGTCTTAAGGGAGCCACAGGAGATTTTGGTGCCTTTATGCAGGTACATAGTATAAACGACGGGCCGGTAACAATAATGCTGGACTCTAAGAAATGACCGAAGAACGATATGACAAAGAGTGAGTTAAAAGAAGAGATAAAACTCATTGTCAATGCAAAACACTGGGACCCGTTTCAGGTACTCGGTTGTCATTTAATTGAGAAAGAAGGCAAGAAGTCAATCGCAATTCGTGCATTTCTTCCCGAGGCTGAAGAGGCATGGGTTATAGATTTACATACAAAGAAAATGTATCAGATGGAAAAAATTTATGCTGCTGGATTCTTCGAGGCAATAGTTGTTGAAAAGACAAAGGTATTTCCCTACCAGATCAGGATGAAGTCTTTAGAAGAAATTATTTCAGAATTCTATGATCCATATTCTTTTATGCCAGTGCTTTCAGATTTTGATATTCATCTTATCAGTGAAGGAAGCCATTACAAAGAATATGAGAAACTTGGTGCACATGTGATGGAGATAAACAGCATACAAGGGGTACATTTTGCAGTCTGGGCGCCTAATGCACAGAGAGTGAGTGTTATAGGAGATTTTAATAGATGGGATGGAAGAAGGCATCAGATGCGGGTACTCGGTTCATCAGGTATCTGGGAAATATTTATCCCTGGACTTAAAGAAGGAGATCTTTATAAATTCGAGATAAAATCAAAATTTAAGAAATATATTGCGGTGAAATCTGACCCATACGCCTTTTGTTTTGAAGTAAGGCCAAAGAGCTCATCAGTCGTCTACAATATACACAAATATCAATGGAATGACAGTAAATGGATGGAGATGCGTCCAAAAAGGAACTGGCTTGAATCCCCTCTCTCAATATATGAGGTACATCTCGGTTCATGGATGAGGGTACCCGAGGAAAATAACAGGTTTCTTACCTATAAGGAGATTGCGGACAGGCTGATCACTTATGTAAAAGAAATGGGGTATACCCATATCGAACTCCTGCCTGTAACAGAGCATCCTCTGGATGCATCATGGGGCTACCAGACCATCGGTTATTTTGCACCAACGAGCAGACACGGCACGCCGGATGACTTTATGTATTTTGTGGATAAATGTCACCAGAACAACATCGGGGTTATTCTCGATTGGGTACCCGCCCACTTCCCTACAGACGGACACGGACTGGGCTTTTTCGATGGTACATGTCTTTATGAACATGAGGACCCGAGAAAAGGATTCCATCCAGATTGGGGAACCAAGATATTTAACTACGGAAGAAACGAGGTAAGAAATTTCTTACTATCCAATGCCCTTTTCTGGTTCGAGAAATATCATATCGATGGTCTTCGTGTTGATGCGGTTGCATCAATGCTCTACCTGGATTACTCGAGAAAGAAAGGTGAATGGGTACCAAATATATTTGGCGGGAAGGAAAACCTTGAAGCAATAGATTTCATTAAACGATATAATGAACTTATCCATCGGTATCATCCCGGTGTTCTTACTATTGCCGAGGAATCAACTGCATGGCCAGGTGTCTCAAAACCAACATATTTAGGTGGCCTCGGTTTCAGCCTTAAATGGAACATGGGATGGATGCATGATTTACTTGAATATATTTCTAAAAACCCTGTTCACAGGAAGTATCACCACAACAATCTTACTTTCAGTCTTCTTTATGCATTTACAGAAAATTTTATCCTTGTTCTTTCCCATGACGAAGTAGTCCACGGAAAACGTTCAATGCTCAATAAAATGCCCGGAGATATATGGCAGAAATGTGCAAACCTGAGGCTTTTCTATGGTTTCATGTATAGCCATCCAGGGAAGAAACTGTTATTTATGGGTGGAGAATTCGGACAATGGGATGAGTGGAACCACGATAAGAGCATTGACTGGCATCTCCTGAGATTCAAGCCACACAGATGTCTGCAAAAGTTTGTCATGGATCTGAATCACCTTTATCAGTCTGAACCAGCCCTTTATGAAGTAGACGTTCACTTTAAAGGCTTTGAATGGTTAGATTTTCGGGACACTGAACAGAGTGTCATATCCTTCATAAGGAAGGCAAAAAATCCCCGGGATTTTCTTGTGGTTGTCTGTAACTTTACACCTGTTCCGAGAATCGGGTATCGCATTGGTGTTCCTGAAAATTGCTTCTACAGGGAACTACTGAACAGTGACTCAAAACTATACTGGGGCAGTAATCTTGGTAATGCCGGAGGAATAAGTGCTGAAAAAATCCCGTGGCACGGAAGGCCTTACTCAATAAATATCAATCTCCCTCCACTTTCTGTTCTCATATTTAAACCGGTTAAATAAGGAAGATACTTTAAAAGCTTACTGTGTTGACTTTGTAAGATTGCTCGTTTGCCAGATGAAAAACTGTAGAGCTTATTATATTGCCCGCAATTCTCTTACAGGTTTCTGAAAAGTTACTTTTCTGATGATGCGAACAGTAAAGTCCAAAAAATTTTACCGGAACTTATTGCATACGCAATACCGGCTTCTCTAAAGTTTGGGTTCATTATATTTTCACAGTGAGATGTGCTTTTCAGCCATCCTCTCACTAACTCCTCAGGAGTCTGGTAACCTTCTCCCACATTCTCTCCATAAACTATCCATTTATAACCAACTTTTGAAAGCCTTTCTTCTGTGCTACTCCCATCAGAACCTCTATGACCTAAAAATCCTTTTTGAGCCATGTCTAAAGAGTGATGTAATGACGCCTGTCCAAGTTTCTCATTCCATACAACAAGAGCTGCTGCCTTATAGTATTTATTCCCGCACTTCACCCCTTTTTCTCGAACTTCATTAATTAATTCTATTACGCGATTTTCACTATTGTGATTCCCTCTATCATCACCTAAAGCCTGATTTTTTTCGGCACAACAAATCAGAAAAATAAAAAAGACATAAAAGAGTATACATGCCTTATTTCTCATAGTCATGCACAGTTATTTTTCTATAACCTTCACTTTCATCTCTATCCTCTCAAGAGGATTATCTCTTCTGTCCCTCGGCTGACTTACTATTTTGTCTGCCACTTCCATCCCGGAAATAACCTCACCAAAAACTGTATATTGCCTGTCAAGAAAAAACGAATCTGCAACACAGATAAAAAACTGTGAACCTGCGCTGTCAGGATGTGCTGCCCTTGCCATTGAAAGGGTTCCCCTTTTATGAGTCTTACTATTAAACTCTGCCTTAATTGTATACCCAAGTCCGCCTGTCCCGTGCTTTGACCTGTCAGGATCTTTTGAGTTTGGGTCTCCACCCTGAATCATGAACCCAGGGATTACACGATGAAAAATTGTTCCGTCATAAAATCCCTTGTTTGCAAGCTCAATAAAATTATCCACATGATTTGGTGCTCCTTCCGGGAAAAACATTATCTCAATGTTTCCAAATTTTGTCTCAATAATCGCTCTTGTTTCAGCCATCTTCTTAATCTCCTCCTTTGTAAATGTTTTATTTTTTGTTTCTGCAAAAGCAAAAAGACTGAGTAGCAAGATTAAAACCAGTACAACGCATACTCTAAAAAATCTCATAACACCTTCATACTATAATCAGATTTTCACGTTATTACTTTAGCAACATTCCACAATAATTTCACGTGGAGAAGCGCTATTACAGCTCGAACAGAATGAACTCAGGATAACAAGAGTTGATTTTCCTTAGACCTTGATTCACCTATGCTTGTGACATAGATAGCTGGCATGTCTACTACAGGACATTTCGTTTC